>Ga0307981_1002964_pt1 | contig 13182 bp, 11 predicted proteins | sample OrgLakmetagen987_FD_201849 | JGI IMG/M metagenome (GOLD analysis project Ga0307981, IMG submission 201849) | Saline water microbial communities from Organic Lake, Antarctica - #987 | ecosystem: Environmental > Aquatic > Non-marine Saline and Alkaline > Saline | place: Antarctica: Organic Lake... | reverse complement strand
CGCAATGAAGACTATGAAGGGTATTCAGCGTTCCTTAAAACTTAAGGATGACAAGATTGAAGAACCCGACACCTATTTGGGTGCCGGATTGTCGAAGATGACTACCGCGAACGGCACAGTTTGCTGGTTCATGTCGTTGGGAACATATTGCAAGGCTGCTGTCAAGAATGTTGAGCAGAAGCTAAGCAAAGACGGAAAGCGGTTGCCGTCCAAGTGTGACACTCCGATAAAGTCGGCGTATTGATCAGAGTTAGACCACACAGCAGAGCACAAGGCTGAAGGAGTTCAGTATTATTAGGAGCTTGTTGGCGTTTTGCGTTGGGCAGTTGAGTTGGGTCGTGTTGACATTTTGTATGAAGTTGCCACAATGTCGACGCACCTCGCAATGCCGAGGATTGGACATTTGGAAGAGTTACTCCACATTTTTGGGTATCTCAAGCAGCGTCCGAAACGCAAGTTAGCGATTGATCCTGACCACCCGATGATCGACGAGCGTCGATTTAAGCAGTACAATTGGTACGACTTTTACAGGGATGCAGAGGAGGCTGTTACAGGGGACATGCCTCCACCAAGAGGCAATGCTGCAACGACACATTGTTGTGTCGATGCGGATTTGGCTGGCAACAGTGTGACCAAGCGGAGCCAGACAGGTATTTTGGTATTTGTCAACAGGGCGCCGATTATCTGGTACAGTAAGAGACAGAACACTGTTGAAGTTAGTACGTTTGGCAGTGAGATCACGGCCATGAAGAACGCCATTGAGTTTATTTAGGCGTTACGGTATAAACTCCGTATGTTTGGTGTACCAATCGAAGGTGCGACGAACATTTTCTGTGACAACGAGGCGGTGACAAAGAATTGTTCCGATCCTACGTCGACGTTGAAGAAAAAGCGTCATTTGATTGCTTATGACAGGAACTGTGAGGCTGTTGCGGCGGGTACTTGCCGTATCACCAAGGAAGACACGGAAACGAATTTGAGTGATTTGTTCACAAAGAAGCTCGGGCATTACAAGCGAGAAAGCTTGCTCAACAAGTTTACATATTAGTATTGTGTAACCGCCAGTGTGCGGTAGTAAGAAGTGTGGTGGTTTTATTCACAAGTGTGTGGGTTTTTGGCACCATGGTTAGTGTGTGTGAAAGTGTCGATTCGAACCTAGTGGTTTCATACGTCCAAAATGGATATGACCTAGGCATTGATTCGAGGGGACCAAGTTAATATTGTTGTACGCTAGTGTTGACGGACACATGGCAAACGATCAAGTGCGTACTAGTTCAAAAGTTGCGCGAGGGACTCCAAAAGGGAGGTCATCGTGCTGACCCGTTGGTACGTAAGTTGGAGTAACAGCAGGCGCTGTTGCTCAATCTCTGAAGTAGTTGTCCTTTCACGCGAAGATGGCGCAAGGTACTTCCTTAGCACTTCGGTTCATTCCGCTTGCTCGGGACCCACCATACCAATAAGCAATAAGGCAGGAGGGACTCGTGAATGACAGGTATCTTTGACGAGAAAGATGCCTGATGATCATTTTGATGGATTTCAACCTTCTTAACCACCCGAGTAGATCAATAGATTATGCGAACACGTTACCGTATTTTAGCGGTATCTTGACACCTTTCCTTCCTACCCCGAGGACTATCGCAGGCAATAGATCATACTTTGTACTTCTCTTGTCTTTGTTTGCCACCAGCAGCAACACTACTACTGCCTAGTAGTTAGTAGTCATCCAGCCAGCGCACTCCTCGAATCACCAATCACCAGCAGCCATGATGCTTCGCCTAGTCACCATCACCCTTGCGTTTCTTGTCGGCACGGCCACGGCAATCCCCACCCTTGAGTCAATGACAACGGCCTTTGTCTCCTCGTCCCACCCGATGGCCAACATGTTACCTACCAGCAGCACTAGTAGCTACTAGTCGTACTACCACCAATGCTATGACTAGTACGAGTGCGACTACCATGACAGCCTTGCAGCAGCTCCGCGGGGGCGGCGATGGACTTTCGAGTACCAACGTGACCGTTATGATCGCCATCGCGGCCGGCTACGCCGTCCAACTCATGTTGGTGCCAAAACTCCTTCACGAACAACACTTTGAAAGCTCCCCAACCGCCATGGAAACGTTTTGGATGCGGGGCGCGGCCGTGCCCATGACTGCCTTGGAGCATTGTTAAAAGGAGCTTCCCACCGAAAGGGCCGTTAAGGTGGCCTTTTGGTACTGCCTAGCCATTGGTATTTTTTTCCGTGGAACGCCAAGTTTGGCTACTTGACCAAAACTGACAAACGCAAGCCGTTTCACGCTGTCCCGGAAGTTCTCTTTGCTCTCTTGAGTGTGGTGGGAGGCATTGCTGCGTACGGTAATGGTGGTGCTCCGAAATCATCCATGTAGTGGCGATACTGGCTGGAGTAGTACTAGCTACAGAGTAGGATGGAAGGTGGTGAAGCCAGAAAGGAAGTAACCCAAGAATTATGCAGCCGAACGAAGAAAGCAGGAGCCTGATTAGCAGGTGCCGCACAAGCAACACGCCTCCTCCAACAACAATAAATAACAATATATTTCTACTTTGTAGTATTAGTTACTAGTAGCATCCGTGTGATGTGTATGTATGCTCTCAGAGAAGACTCAGAGGAGGGCCGCCTCTTCCAAGAGCTCACCGCCAGCACGGATTCGAGCAATTATATGTACCTCTCGCCTATCCCAACAAGACATTTTTTTTCCTGTCCACGGGTTAGAATCTGGAAGTCTGCACCCTAAATATTAGACTAGTCTTCCGTCTTGGTAAAACCAATCGAACGAAATGTATCTAATCTTCGATTTGGTCACGTTACTGTGATATAACATCCGACCGAAATATTGGCATGGCATTTTGTGATTTCTCAAAACGATTAACCCTAGTCGAGGTCCGTACTGTCGACTGTCGACCATCGAATGCATTATCGTACCTACTGTGAAGATATGGAACTCAAGTGCCGGGACATACCTCCGGTCACTTGCCATCTTCCAGAGCCCTGAAACTCAACATTGATAAAAGTCATCACACCGCTCGGACAAACTCCCGATCGATGAGTATCGCGGGCTCTTTTCATGAACATCAGGTCTCATAACTCAATTTGTAACATTACTTTACGTTGCATCTAAAGCCCCATACTTGTTCTCTGTCTTTAGTCTTGTTCTATTGATCTCGGTTCGAGTATTCAACACGCTTCCTCTGGACTGCGCTGAATCAACACAGCGCTAACTGCAGTTAACGACAAGATGGCGGACTACGACAGCGACAACGAGGGGATCCCAAATGCGGACGCAATCCCATTCGCCGTGTCTCCGGCAAACGCCATCCAAGGGGTGATCGACTATCGCACCTCGCAAGGAGCCAAGCTCTACAGCAAAGCGACGTCGGCGCTCGACTACGACGAGGCTTTCGACTGTACTGCAGCCTCCCTCTTCGCCTTCGTCAAGACACTTGGCGACCAATCGACTGCATTCGGATGGAATACTCCGGGTGTGGGGATCATGCGGATCCGTACCGAGGACAGCACAGACGATGCTCCCGAGTACGAGAATCTCCTCCAGAACTACGGCCAGATCTCGATGCAGAGGATCAGGACACAGGGGGAGCTGACCTACATCAGTCAGCCGTGCAGGGCCAAGCAGGACACACCTTGTTTGTACGCCTGCCTGCTTAATGGCCTCTCTGTCCAAAGCTGGGAAAGCCACGGTGCTGATCTAGGAACCGCAGTACACGGTTGGCGAATAGCCTTCAGGAGTGCTAATCCTAAAGGTGATCATCAGGGAGAGTCATATCGACTCCAACGCGACAACTGCGATGATTCACACCGAGTTGTCGTCCCTGGACACCTACATCGTGGCGATCGCGAGCGACATTACGAAATTCAATCAGTATGTCAAGCTCCCCGTCCAGCTCCTCTACACACGAAGGGAAACAACCACAGACTTGCTCACCAACCTATTCAAAGGTTACGCAGCAGCCTCCGATCAGGTCTTCCGAAGCTACATCGAGCGCAAGCTCAAGACGTGGGAAGAGTCGGGCAGAGACAACGATACCATGAGCGCGGACGCCCTAATGGCCCTCGCGAACAAGAAGTTCAAAATCATGAAGAACAAGGGCACATGGAATGCCCCAAGCGCCAATGAATAGAAAATCACGGCGCTGTCGGCCAAGGTCACCAAGCTCACGCCATCCTCGAATAGAGGAGGCAAGGCGGTCTCCTTTGAGAAGGAAAAGAAAAGAACGACTTCGACTAAGTCCTCCAAAGAGGAGAAGACTCCACCAGGACGAAAGGAGAAGCCGGACTACCTGAAGCCGACCTGAAGAAGGTCAAGAACTGGAACGGCGCAGAGTGGCGCTGGCAAGAAGTGCACCGGCGAGTGGAGGACCCACCTGCCGTCCGCCTGCGAAGGCAAAGCCTTCAAGCCCAAAAAGAAAGGAGTGCACGCCGGACCAACAAGAAGGCGAAAAGAACGGAGATTAAACTGACCAAGGCTTACCAGGCGATCCGTGACGCCGGGTTGCACGTCAACGATGACTCGGACAGTGACAGTGAATGACTCGTAAGCAACGGAGAGCGTAACGACGAAGAAGAGACAGGTGACTGGCGAGTCGAGGGCAAATTCATCCTTTGGCAGATCAGGTTCTACATTGAACTGATCTTAACCATACTAAAAGGCTGTTACCTCGAACTCTTCAAGACCCTAGGTTTAAATATTCGTCCATACGCGCTCACTGTCGCCGACTGCACCATCATACTGATGACACTCGCTTTGATTCCGACTCCAAAGAGCGGACCAGGCAACAAACCAAGTCCCTATGTACCGAAGTCCAAGCGATGGATAAGGAGCAGCAGGGCAGTCAAGATCCGGGAATGGTGGCGATCCATCACGACACGAGTTCAAGACTCGATCTTAAAGTGGGATACCCCAGGTAGGCGCAATTGTCAACAATACCTGAGGGTGAACTCAACGGCCTATCGCTTCAAGAGCAGGTCGAGGTCTTTCCGCACGGTAGCGATGGCAGCGGTCATGGTCATGTCAGCGAGCGGAACCTCGCGAAACGACAACCGAGTGCTGTTTGATACCGATTCGAAACCGATTGGCATCGACAGTCGGTGCACAGCGTGCATCTCGGACGACATAGGTGACTTCATCGGCGAAATGCGAGAATCAGGGCGAGCGATAAAGGGATTTGGAGGAACCCGAACAATGAGCGTCAAGATCGGAACAATCGTATTGCGCTGATGCGACGACAACGGTCTTGTCCACTGGTTTGTCATTCCTAACTCCTACTACGTCCCACAGGGAGGCGTCAGGCTACTGAGCTCCCAGCACTGGGCGAAGGAACAAAGAGATTCCAAGCCATTGCAGGGGACAGGGTCGGACGTGAACGCGAAAGAAGCGACCCTATATTGGGACCAGCGCAAGCACCAGCTCACGGTACCCTTGGGAGCCAGCGATAACGTGGCAAAATTCCACATGGCTCCAGGCTTTGACAAGTTTGAAGCCTTCTGCACCAAAATTGAGGCAGACCTGGACGACGTGAACCCCATCGTTATGGATGCGGAAGTGGCCGGCAACGACGACACAGTCGCGACGGTCGACGACAGCTGGGAACCAAAGGAGGGGGTGGCGATCTCAGAGGGAGATCCACCATTCATATCGTTTAACCTGGACGGACCCACGAATGCACAGGGAAAGGAAACACCTTCCTTGGTAGTAAACGACGAGGAGGACCGTCAGCTGACAAGCGACGCAGCCGAATTACTGAAGCTGCACCACCGCTTCGGCCACATTTTGTTCAAGCGGTTACAGGAGATGGCGAAGCAAGACACGGTCCCAACGCGACTTGCCAAATGCTCCATCCCAGTGTGCACCGCGTGTATGTTCGCCAAAGCGACCAAACGGAAGTGGCGCGACAAACCAAACTGGCGGGCGACGAAGTCGAAAAAGCTTCGAGACCTGGCCAGGTCGTATCGGTCGACCAAATGGTCTCACCAACACCAGGCCTCATCGTATTCAACAACCTACGACATATGGTTATCTGGTAGCGACGACCATGAACCATGAGCCAACAAGCCACACGGAATGATCATTGCAGAAGGTCGAAATCACCGACAATCCACGCATCCTACGCCGTGTTGGCGTGGATCACTGCACCACATCATGACTCACGCTTCTACGACCGCCAAGGTTGTCGTCCCAATGGTGGTGCTAGCTTTTTCAACAAGGGCGAGACTACGAGTCAGGGATATGCCAGTGCCTCCGTGGGCCTTCTTGGCCCCCCAGCTCCCCAAGCCTTTGGCGGTTTCATCATCCTGCCCCCGGCTTTCATCCCTCCATAGTGAAGCAACACCATAAAGATGACCCAGCATAACAGGCTGGATAAAACTATAGCTAGCATTAGTAACGACCTATGAGAATCTCTCCAAGTTAGCAAGCGCGGAGGGTTCTACTAGTAGTAGTAGTAATAGCAATCAAGAGATTAGCTAAAAAAAGAAGAGGTATTAGGCCACCCTCCGCACGGAAGGGGGTGAAGGAAAAGGTGAGGGTGAACACGGCTACGGTGGTTACATCAACTAAGACGGTGGATACTAAAAAACAGTCTTCTTATTTTCTGTTGCGCCTGTCGAAGCCGAGTGAAGGAATCGCGTTCAATGTTCTAGGAGACTACTGTCTTGAAAGGCATTACTGTACTGTAATGGTTTGCAATGCACCGTTGCTAATGTATGTCTGTATGTTTATAGATGCACAGTTGTTTGAGATTTGTACAGATCCAAATCCACCCGCAGTCTACGCCGTTGTCATGTCTCGCACTCGCACCGCCGTGGCGTACACTAGCCCACCCGATTCGGGCTGGACCCAGACCCGCTCCAAGTAGGTGTGCGCCACGCAGTGCAAGCTCACTGAATAGCTTCCATCGCGATGCATCCAGCAGCGTCGCACTTGCACCAGTAGCGCGGCCGGTTGGTGACTGTCCAAGGACTGGTACGCGTGCAAAAAGGAAATCGCCTGGTTGTCAATGACGCTGTTGTCGTTGTTGGCCGTGGCCGCCAAGGTTTCGTGGGCGGTTTCGAGCGTTTGCAAAGGCGACAGCAACTGCTGCATCATGAGTCGATAGCGGCGTTCAAAAAAGTACAAATCGTAGTCCACGGGCAATGCCACGGTATTATTCGTATCGCCGGGAGAAAAGCTCATGAGAAAGACGGGACCGGTAAACTGAATGTGGGTTTGCGCCGTGTGTTGGTAAAACGTCTGGAAGTCGTCGTTGGGAACTGTAAGTACGGCTACTGCCCCCGGTCCGAGCAAAGAAGGCGAAGTGCGCTGTATACTGTTGTTGGTGCTATTGCTACCATGGGTAGCGTTAGCGACGGCTGACTTCCACACGGCATTGCGTTGCATGGCCCGTTGCAGCGCCGCTTCCCAGAGTCGGCTGGACCGAGCCATGCGCCCAAAACTGCGCGACACTCTTGGAAATACCATCGTCAGCGTGGGTTTCTGTCGCGTATCATTGTTACTACTAGTACTACCATCCTGCTGCACAATGGTTCTTTGGGGCAAGATTTCGTAAGGCGCCGTAGCAACAAACTGCAATATGTGCAACTGCAGGTCGTCCGAGAGGGTAGTGAACTGTGGAAAGGAGCACGGTGCGGTTTCCACGGAAGAGGAGCGACGGCGGCTCCACGGTTTCCTCCACCGGCGGCAAGGAGGAGGAGGAGCTTTCTTTGTTTGGGTGTTCTGCTGCTGCTTCTTGCTGCTGCTGGTGTCCACCTCGTCCGCAGAAGAGTTCTGCGAAGAGCTACTAGTAGCAGAACTACTACTGAGAGTACTCATACTACCAGTACACACCAAGGTTCTGTAGATCCAGGGCAAAGAGAAAAGAGGTTGTACCTTGTCGGTAGGTACCGTACCTTACAGATTGCCAGGACAAAGAACAAATGCAACCTGCTGATGATCTGCCTCCACGCCGTCAAATAGTCCATCAACGAATGAAGAAAACCGAGCTCAATGCCACGTCTCCCCACGTGGCGAGTGTGTCGTCCTCCTTTTTCGCGCGAAAAATAATATTCAATGGGGTTGCGTTTCTGCCATTGATTGTCTCTTTTTGTTATTATTGTCACACATTCTACTTATTGTCGACTCTCGACGACTCTCGACTCTCTCTCATTCCAGTGCACTGCTGTTGCCCATCATATCATCATACAGTAGTCTAGTTGCCTTGAAGTGTACAGCACTTCACCGTACGTCCCTTCGTATATAGTATACAGTACCGTACACAGTACATTGACCTACGTAGAGAGATAGAGATACTAGAGTGAGACGAGACGTTGTGTGACACTGACACACCCCCATGATGATGCGCTACTCTTTTCAGCAACAGCAACAACAACAACAACAACAACAGCATCCAAACAATAGCAATAACAGTAGCATGTCCAACGCGGAAGAAGGAGACGAACAAGACAGTGACGGTTTTGGCAGCGACGAAGGTATCGCAGAAACGACCTACGCACGCAACATTTGCTTGGGCATGGAGCCGGTCGCTTCAATCGCTTCGGTAGTAGGAACAGCATCAGTAACAGTCGCCAGCAGTAGTAGTATTGCCAGTGGTATTGCCAGTAGTAATGCCAGTGCCAGTGCCAGTACTCGACAAGGACTACCCCAGAGTGACGACGCGACCGTAGTGGTCCGGAATACAACAGCGGCAGCTCCCAATATCGAGCGCGTCGCTTCCGTCTTCGGCAGTCCTCCTTGTCCTGCTCTTATTAGGAGTAGTAGTACTAGTAGCAGTGCCCGTCAAGAGCAGCGCTTGGAGGATATCTTCAACATTTGTGCCGATACCAACGGGCAGGTCCAAGCGCTCGTGCGAAACTACGAACGTTTGAGTCACACCGTGGCAGTGTTGGACGAACGGGTGGCGCTACTCATGGCTGCCAATGAACCGAGCCCGTCAGTATCGCCATTATTGCCATTGGCTACTACGAATAGTACGTTTACTGTTTCGGATACCGTCCCAACGACAAGTGTCGGAGCATCATCGAGCTGGCGTAGTCGACCAAGGTCCTCACTATCCGCAACCACCAACACAACCACCAATACCAATACCAATACCACCCAGACGGCAGAGGCCGGGGAGGACGAGCTGGAGGCCGCCGTGGCGTGCCTCGCCACGCGCGTCGCGCGACTACCGATTCCAATGCAGTCTCCCCCACCTCCGACTGCAACTGCGACTGCGACTACCTACCAACGACACTATCAAAAACGAACCCACCAGCTGGCCGAATCCACCAATGTGGCAGTGCCGGTGGCTGCTACTACCGCCGGCAGCAGTGCAAAGCCAAACACCGCGAGCAGAAATTACGGCAGTAGTAAAGAGGCTACTGTTGGAACAGATCGAATGCACGAAGCGGACGATACCGCGTCGTTGACGGCGGGAAAAAGCAGTAATGACGACGACTACATTGATGTCGATGACGATGTCGATGATGATGAGGATGATGACAACGTCGTGGACTTGTGGGAGACGGAAGAACAAGATATGGTGGAGATTCGATTGCCAAACAATAGTGATGCCATTGATGGTGCTGCTAGCTGTTCTGACAACGGTAGTACGAGCCGCGCCACCCTCCAACTACGACAGTACGGCTCCAGCGACTCAAAGTGGGGTATTCACTCCACCATTTGGGACGGGGGTCTCGCACTGGCCGTGTATTTGGCGGATCAGTACCGTTACCGGCAGCCAAATAGCAACAGTAGTGTCAGTGCAAGTTCTTGGAAGGGCTTGACCTTGATTGACTTGGGATCGGGTACGGGGCTGGTGGGACTGGCCGTGTCGGCTCTGTCGCAGGGACAAGCGGTCGTGGCCGTGACGGATATTCAAGAGGCCGTGCCGCTCTTGGAACAAAATGTCCGTCTCAATAGCCACCATTGGACGTTGGCGGCGAGGTCGTCGGAATCATCCTTGGAGTCGACGCCATCCGTGGTGCACGAACCCGTGGTACACGAGCTCACGTGGGGACAACCGATTAGTGACGGGTGGTTGGAACAGGTGCTCGTGGCTGTTTGGGACGTACCAGTGGATTCCGTCGCTTGTGCATATCGAAATTCGCGCATTTTATTGACGGGCGCGGACATTGTGTACCGTCCATCCCTGTTTCAACCGTTGCTATCCACATTGTCGGAACTATCCGCGCGACTTCATCAATTAGCGCCAGACGCCACCGTGGAATGCTTGTTCGCCTGTCAGAGTCGGTTCACGCACTTGTCCGACTTTTGGGATGCGGCAAGACGACAGAACTTTGGGGTGGATTTCTTGGCGCAAGTACGGCTTGGCGAAACGGTAAAGACGGACTTGGCGACAGCGAAAATCGAGCTTGTGGATTTGAATCGACAACAGGTTCAGCCGCCCACGGGAGAGAGCAGGGTCGGTTATAACAACAACGACAACGTATGGATTGTACGGATTCACAAGTTACCGTATACGTTTTCAATCTAAGTGCTTGAAAGACCGTGTACTGATAGAACATTCTGAAATCAAAATTGTGCTACAATATTATCAATATAGAATAAGTTCTGATGGTTTCATGATATAGTACACGCGTCCTCGCTTGGGACTTCGCTGGTAGGAAGAGTCAAGCTACGATCCAATACGTCATCCTCTTTGCATTGCGTTTGCCGCTGCAGCCAAGGATGCTTGAGAGCTTCCTTGGCGTTCAGTCGCTGTGCTGAATCGACGTTCATCATCTTCTTGACCAAATCTCGGGCTTCCATCGAAATGCCACCCCAATCATCTTCTGTGAATTCGACACGGCCAGCCTTGTTGGCATTAACCAGCTCCGAATCAGTCTCGCCATAAAATGGCTCGTAGCCACAGAGCATGACGTAGAGTGTAACCCCTGCCGAGAAGACGTCAACCTTGTTGCCGTAGCCGCCGTGCACACCAGCAGTAAATATCTCGGGGGCAACATATCCCGGAGTTCCACAGCGACCTCGGACTTGACCATCGACACCCACAAAGGTGGACATACCAAAATCTCCTACTTTGACGGACGGTCCTTGATCTCTACTGTGGCAAATCAAGATATTCGCCGGTTTGATATCGCGATGCGCCAACCCGATTCGATTCATTGCCTCCAAGCTCTTCAAAATGTCAATGGTAATGCGGGCAGCCTCATCTTCACTCAGAACACCCTTGGACGAAATATGTTTAAACAGGTCCGTCCCTTCCAGCAACTCGAGTTCCAGTACAACATTGTCGGATGTTTCAAAAAAGCCTCGTAATCTTAAAAACGATGCCACCTTGCCACAGTTGGCTGTCAATGTTGCCTGCACAGAGGTTTCCCGAACCAGCGTATCTGCTCGTTCCCGTCCCTTGACCACAAGTCGCCAAAATTGCTTCTTGTCAAAAATCTTCAGCGCACAATTGTAAGCCAACCCAGAGTCGACAGCGGCACCAGCGCTCAGCCCCCGTGTAACGTCCTTTCGTCTGGCGGGATGTACGGAAGCATACGGTCCTTGACCCAAGGGAATGCGAGCATCGTATTCAAACAAATCCGACAATTGCAATCGAGCCGCTCGATTCAAACACCGTTTCCAGTACTCTCTTTCTTCTCGTTGCTGGACGCGGATCATCAAGACTCGCTTGTCAGACTTGGCACACGGACTGGCGTAAAAGTGCAGTTCCAGCGCGTCATTGAAATCCGCATGGTCGTGACAAACGGCATACTCCAAATGACAAAAGCCACGGGGAAGTCCGCGGATGGTACAACCAGCAGCGACACCGACACTCTCTTGACTCGTAGCCGTAGTATCGTATTCCAACAAGTAATTCTGTCGCAACACCAAACACGCCGACGACCACTGTTGGACGGTAACAGTCTTTTGACTCACGCTCATGTAGGTCAACAAGGCATCACCCAGGACAATGGTTCCAAAGGCCGATTCCCGGCCCGCCGCATCCCTGGCCGAAAAGGTTTCCGTCCAGTCGTTGCCACCACCCGACAACGTCGTCAACACTTTGAGGGGGCACGCTGTCAAGGCCGCTGGAGCAATCAAGTAGCGACGACCATGATTCCACGTGTCCACACCCAAAATGGGTTTCAGAATACGGCTGCTTTTAATGGCGACACTTTCTTGGACCGTTTCCAACGGTGCCGAGTGGTTGTTGAAATGAGTCAGGTTATTGTGCGAAATGGAACCACCCAATCGACTGTTAATGCTGATATTCGATGGCAGTCCTTGTTGCTGAAGGACCTGTTGTTGCAACGTGTACTGTTGAAACGACATGGGTCGGGCCGCGGCCAATTGCTGATTCGGCGCCCACTGCTCCAACGAATTGCGTTTTTTGTTGTGCCCCCGGTGGGACGGATCATCGCCCAAGAACGCGTGTCCCGAATCTTGGCCCGTATGTGCCGAGTTGTGAAACTCGGTAAAGACCTTTTTCATGGCCGACGATGACGACCGTGACATGTCTAGCATGGCATTGTCACTGTTCTTCGTGTCTTGTCGCGACAGCGACGCCGTGGTAGGAGCTGCAATCGCTGTCACAGTAGCGGCCAGTAATGCGGCACTCGCGGGTCCGGCCGGTATCCAGGCCGAAGTCACGGCAAAATCTTCCGATGCGAGTCGGGGTGGCAGAGCCGTATCGGTGGAACGCTGCTGTCTACCTTGCGCAGTCGCAGTAGCGCGACCTTCGGAAACAACGCGTTGCACAGCCAGTAGGGGCTGCGAAGGAAAAAAACTGCTAATATCCTGTTCGGCCGAAGTGACGCGGCTCATGCCACGGCGTTGGTGGTAGTGGCCACCAGGACTGTACGACTTTTCCGCGCCGCGCCGCAGCGTGCCATCGAGTTCGTCCGTAGTAGTATTAGTAGTGGACGAGTGACTAAATGAGTGGTGCTTGCGATGGTGGCGGAGATTGTTGGATGGACTATCGAGCGCGGCCTTACCGCCGCCGCGATGAAAGACGTGACCAAAGAGCTTGCCACCGCGTACACTTCCTTCTGCCTTGCTGGTATCTTTTTCCTTGGTCAGGACGGGTGGCGGTGGAAGCGCTGGGGGAGGAATGTGACCTTGTTGCTTGTTGGTATTGTTGGTAGTAGTAGTACTACTACTTCCCCGCTGCAAAAAGCTGCGATAATGTCGTTCCCACGCTTTCTTGGGAGGAGTTTGGGGACTG
>Ga0307981_1002962_pt1 | contig 13184 bp, 15 predicted proteins | sample OrgLakmetagen987_FD_201849 | JGI IMG/M metagenome (GOLD analysis project Ga0307981, IMG submission 201849) | Saline water microbial communities from Organic Lake, Antarctica - #987 | ecosystem: Environmental > Aquatic > Non-marine Saline and Alkaline > Saline | place: Antarctica: Organic Lake... | reverse complement strand
AACTCGAAACGAAGGAATGCCGAATTGCTGGTGATGGGCCTTTGATCGGAAGGCTGCACCGTAGATCAGCAGCTTGCGCAAAAACGAAGTATCGCGCCAAAAACGGGTGCTGCGCCGGTTACGATCACTCGGCTCGATCGTTTCAGTGCCGCGATCGATCTCTATGAACAACACCTGATACTGACCGTCGTTCTGTAAGCCGAGGACAATATCAGGGGCCGTGCCAACCTGATTGCCGGGTACCGGCCAGGGCACGTCCGCGCGAATGGTGTTCACCAGCCCAGCTGGTCGTCTGGTGGCTCGCTCGGGTGATACGATCTGGTCAAAATACAGCAACTCAAGACCGGGGCGCTGCTGCACAGCGGCATGTAGGATCGAGACAAAGCGCGAGGCCTCAAGCTGGTGCTCGATGGTCGCTGCAGTCAGCTGACTATTTTTGTAGCGCCAGCCGGTCGGTGAGACGTCTGTACCGAACTTGGAGCGCAAGGCAGCGGCACCATGCTTGCTGATGGCATACACGTATGGATCTGTCCCCGGCTTCAAGCGGTTCTTGATGTTCTGGCTGATCGGGCGATCAAGATGCTGCGTGCGAAACAACAGTTTCAGCCGTCGAGAAATGACCTGCGCTGATCGACCAGGGAACAGCTTGTAGATAGCCGTACTTTCCATCAGCCGGTTACGGTACACATGCACCAGAATCTCGTAATCGTCATCAGACAGACTGATGTTTGGCACATCGTCCGTTCGTCTAAATCGGGGTGCTGATTTTCGCTGGCGTTCCATACAGTAACTATACCTGATTTTTCACACTTCCCCCTACCCCAACAACCAGCGCCCTATATTTTTCTCAACGGTATCTCTTGGCTTGGTAAATGCCCTCCGGCTTTGGTGGATCACCTTTTCAGCGTGGCCGGTGGCCCGCTCTGGCAGCCGGGTTTGAGCAGTAATGGGCACCGGCATCCCCCCTTCCCCCATAAGTTTTATCAAAACCTGCCCACGTTTAAGATCAGCGAACCGGGCAGGCGGAAACTCCCTCGCTGAATACTCGTGCGCCAGTCGGTCTGCATCAACTGCACCCACTCGAAATGAGACGATGGTACCAACGTTTCCGAAAACCGCAGAGCGGATGACGGGCGATAGCTGGTCGGTAAATTGGTGAGCGATGGTCAGTGTGAGATTGAACTTGCGAGCCTCTGACATGATCGTTGCAAAGCTCTCGGAAGTGAAGCTTTGAAACTCATCGATGAACAGGTGATGGCGCACGCGCTGCTTGCGCGGGGCCATGGCCGCGTGCATCAAGCCGGACACCATCATCGACCCGAGCAAATTTGCGTTGTCCTCCCCCACCGTTCCTTTGGGCAACCGGACAATCAATATCTTCTGGTCGGCAATAATCTTGGCGAGATCGATGGTCGGCTTCCATTGACCGAGTATGTTGCGGACAAACGGACTGGCCAACACAGCGCCCAATTTGTTTTGCACTGGGGCGATTGCATCAGTGACAAAACGTTGGTTCCAAGCACCAAACTCATCGCGCCAAAACTGCGCCACCTGCGCGTCAGTACAATGATGAAGCAGACGTTCACGAAAGTCGCGTTCAACCAGCACCCGCGCCACGGCGATGAACGACGGCCGATGATGGTCTGGTGCATCAAGCACCAACCGCACGGTATTGCGTAAAATATGCTCTAATCGCGGCCCCCAGCTATCGGCCCACACATGTTTAAAGGTGCTGACCAGATTGCTGGTCACCCGTGGCCGGTCATCCACCGGCACACGATAAAACGGATTAAATCCCGGCACATGTGCATGGTCTGTAGGATCAACAATCACCACATCGTCAATGCGATGCCGTGGCACATAATCATATACAGCTTCAGCCAAATCACCGTGCGGATCAATGAGTGTCACCCCTTCCCCGCGCTCGATGTCCTGCCGCACCAGATTTGAGATTAACGTAGATTTACCAGTTCCAGTTTGCCCGACCAGATACAAATGGCGGGCACGGGCAACATCATCCAAGTCAACTGGATATTGTTTTTGCCATATTTCACGCACGGCCAGATCTAAGTAATCATTATTCATACCCCAAAGTCAGCCTCGTCTGGACAATCCTATGCCCCGTATCGGTAGAAGCATAAGGTTGTGCAGTATTGCGTTTCCGATAGCGCAATAGATGCCCTTGATCGTGCAAAACATACGTCAGCAACGTGCTTGTTGATCGCTGACAATGAAAACTCAAAGTGTGAGCTGAGACCAAGTCGAAACGAGGCTGGCTTTGAAGTCCGACAACTTACTAAAACCAGTATACCCCTTCTGCCGCTTTCATGCCCGGTTCTCCAACCGAGCTATCCTGTGATCCTGGCGGAGCCCGCTGGGCGGGCTCCCGTGAGCCAAAGAAAAATCCCCGCCAAATGGCGAGGATTTCTCTATTTTCGATAGCTATGGTAGACTATCGGTGTTGGAAGCGCGTCTCTCTTTTCGAGGCGCGTTTTTGTGTTCGAAAGCGCTGGAACCAGTGTTGGTAGCTGATATCCGCAATCATGCGCGATGCGTCAGTCTCTTCAATGTGACCTTCGGCAAACCGATAGAGAACTTCGGACACGGCCCCTTTCAACTCACGATGGGCTTCCATTGAGTAAATGCTCATAGAGTACAAGTTAGGTTGTCTGATAAATTCGACCGACAACCGACTAAGGCCAGTTGCCTGCCCAGGCCTCACCGACAGAGAGGCTCAGCGGTCAATGCCCGAAGCGACAGCGCAGTGGCTTGACGGCTGAGGGTGGTCGGTAGACTGAAGGCAAGCAAGTGGCCGTCTCTCTGGCTCACGGGAAAACTTGCGTGCGCGTCTAGCGCACTCCTTGGGCGGGCGAGGCCCGCCAGGATCACAGGACGGTATCCCTGCCCTGTCAACTAGACGGGTTTCAGATCAGCGGTAGCATGGCCTTAGAACGATCCTCGTTCTTTTTCCAAAAATCAGCATAAGGTAATCACTATGGCACCGCGCATAGACTTCAAATACGTGCGCCAGCACGCAGACATTGCGCGCGTTGTCGCGCACTACGATATCGATCTACAAGCAGACGGCAGCGATCCAAACCAGTTAAAAGGGCTATGCCCTTTTCATGAAGACACCAAGCCGTCACTCAAGGTGAACACTGAAAGAAATATCTTCAACTGCTTCGCCTGTAACACCAGCGGCAACGTTTTAGAGTTTGTCACCCAGATCGACGGCGTCGAGCTGCGACAAGCAGCTCAGACGGTCGCTGATATCTGCGGTATTCAAACCACCGCAGGCAACGGTTCGGCTGCAAAGCGTCAAGCACCAGCTCGCCCACCGGCTAAACGTCATCTGGCGAAAAAACCGCAAGCACCAGACGATGTGCCACAAGACCCAGAGCCAGTGACAGAAAACACTCCCCTGACCTTTGAGCTAAAGCTGTCGCAGGATGATGATCTGACGGCATGGCTGGAAGAGCGAGGTGTCTGGGACGAAGCCGCCCAAACCTTCGGTTTGGGCCGTGCATCGAAGCGATCAAAAACCATTGCCGAACGTCTGGCCATTCCGATTCACAGCCCCACCGGCGAACTGATCGCGTACTGTGGTCGCCACCTTGGTGACGACAAGGCAGATGATGTACCTAAGTACATCCTGCCCAAGGGGTTCAGGAAAGAGCTGGAATTGTTCAATCTCCACCGCCTGTCTACGGAGGTTGACTACGTTGTGCTGTTTGAGAGCTATCTATCGGTGATGCGCCACCATGAACACGTTGCCTGTGTCTCGCCCTTTGGGCGCGACATCTCAGCAGAACAAGTTGGTCTGCTGAGATGTTACAAACGGTTCATCATCGTCTTTGACGGCGATGAACCCGGTAAAGCCGGAGCAGAGCTCGTGGTAAGCAAGCTCGCTACCATTGGCTGGGTGCGCAGTGTTTCTTTGCCTAACGGGTGTAAGCCACACCATTTGCCTTGGGACGAGCTGCGAGAGTATCTCGAAGCAGCTTGGCTCGGAAAATAGCCCAAACCACCACAAATTTGTGGTGGTTTTTATATGCGTTCTGACTGCGCTAGCAGGATCATCAGAACCCATCGGGGCAGTTATGCCCCCTGCCCTTCAGGGCGTGATCTTTGATCACAAAACGTTCCCCCCCGTGTTGTCGGCCCCCAGATGAATTGCGTTTTTTCCAAGGAGGAACGACGACAGAAAAAACGCAATGAAACTGAGGATAGGCCCGACCCCGAACGGTCGGTGCAGGCTGGTCAGTGTTAACGGTGCCTTGGCAGACCAGACCAACCGAGCGAGGCGCGCTCGCCCGTCCGCCGTTAGGCAGGGTGAGACGCCGAAGCGAAGCCCGCAGGTACCAATCTTGTTTAAAGTTGGTGCAAGGGCGAGCGGTCGGGGTCGGGGTCGGGCGTAGCCCGGCAACACGGGGGGAACGTTTAACGTTGCATAGCAACGTCTATCTGCCCATCAGGGCAGTACACGGGTATACAATAGTAGTATTGTATAGTCATTATTTGGGCTGCTCTGTCGATTTTCAGCAGCTGACTGGTTAAAAAGACAAAGGTTCGCAGCACGTTGTGGTGCTGTTTTGTGCTACCTAGCAAGAGGTGGGGTTATGACCGACGCTTCAGTTTGCGTCAGACTTTGTCCAGCATTGGGTGGAGGCACGAGGGGATTCCACTAGATCACGTCTGGCCAACCTCGGCTGGTATGGCGAACAGTTGCAACTTGCACCTGACCACTCTGAGCAATCCGATACACGACGATGTAGTGCTTATGCACGACCCACTCGCGCGTACCTTCAACACGGCCTGGACGTCCGGCCTGCGGGTTTGTGGCGAGTGTAATTTCTGAACTGTCAAAAATCTGATTGATCAGATTGAGGGCAGCAGATGGGTTATCCTGGGCAATCGAGTCACGTATTGCGCGTATGTCAGACAAGGAACGTGGCGACCAAAGGATGCTCATACCTGTGTCGTACTGACTTCCGTGGTGTCTACATCGGTGCGCAGTGCTGTTCGCATTTCGTCTGTGGTCATGCCTTGTCCAGCATCAAGCTGAGCCAGACCTTCTTCCACGGCTGCGATAAATGCTTCTTCTTCAGCCAACAAACGTTCAACCGCTGCGTTGGTTAGATACGATTTTGAGCGGTCAAGCACTGAGGCTAGCTTCTCAAGCCGAGCCTTTGTCTCTAGTGACGTGCGGAACGTCACGGTGGTTTGTTCAGACATGCCGTTCTCCAAGGTTGTTGTATTCATATGTACACATCGTAACACATACATCAATAGCATGCACGCGATTGCGTATTAGTTAAAATCAAACGCCAACAACCCATCACTTCTGTACTCGTTGTAGTACAAAATTGGATTTACACCCCGTGTACTCTGTATACTCCCTGTCATACATAGAGTACAAACACTCTCTGTACTCTATCGAGTATGTGGAGTATCTATACTCGCAAGAGTACAGGCGTGGTAAGGTGAATTGATGAAAAAGATACTATGCGGACAGCAAAAAGGGGGCGTTGGCAAATCGACCCTCGCTGGCAATATTGCGGTTGGTCTGGCGGCCAAAGGCTATCAGGTCATTGTGATTGATACTGACAAACAGCAAACCTGCGTGAAATGGGGGAGCCGCCGAAAACTTAACAACCAAAAACCGGAAGTGCAGTTTGCCACGCTGATGGCCAAAAAGAACGGCAATCAAGAGTTCATCGACACGTTCAAAAGCTTAGAGGCCAGCGGCAACTTTGATTATTGCATTATTGATGCCGGTGGCCGTGACAATCCAGAGCTCCGATTGTCCATGTTCGTCGCAGACATATTGATCGCGCCCTGTCTTCCCAGCCAAGCCGACATCGAAAGCCTCGAAGAATTTGATGCCATGGTTGGTGAAGTGATGGCCGGAAACCCAAACCTGCGCAGCTTTACCGTATTGAACAAGGCTAACCGAGGGCTGAACTTTTCACATGAAATCCTGCTGGCTCGGCAAGCGGTGGCTGAAATGGACTATCTTAGCGAATGCTCCGAAGTAGTCACCGAACGTCCGAACTTCCGTAGCGCCTGGCTAGACGGCATGACCGCGTATGATCTGCACACTGAGAGTGCGGAAAAAGCTCAGCTCGAAATCGAAGGGATAATTGCATGTCTATGAACAAGAAGATGAGCGGAAAACAGGAAGTTGTTGGGGGGTTCGATCTTAATAGCTTTGTTAGCGGGGCAGAAGCCTTGGATAATCCCGCACCAGAGGCTCAAAAACTGCCCTCTAAGCCGCCTAAGTCCAAAAGTCGGGTAGAGCCATCAGATCAAAGCAAAAGCGGCTTAGGAGCACGTACAGCGCCTCGGAAGCCAAAACGTGAAAATCTCTCGGTGCGTTTGCAAATCAGGATCACACAGGCTGAGTTTGAAAAGCTAGAAAAGGATGCGGGACTGATTCCACATTCGGCGTTTCTCAGGAAGTTTTTACAAGACAATGGGCTGTTCTAGATAAGGGCAGGGCACCTAGAAAGTGGGTCTTCGTTGGTGCTTTTTTGAAATCACCTTGTAGTGTTTATATATTAAGTATCTAGCATTAAGTGTTCCGCTCTCTAAAAGGGCTATTTTAACGTTACTTATCAAACTGATACGAAAATCTGATGTGCGGGTAAGTTCTCAGTGATGTGCGGGTAAGTTCTCAGGGAATGTGCGGGTAAGTTCTCAGTGGTGCGCTTCTAAATATGCTACTTTTGATGCGGGTAAGTTCTCACTCTGCGTGCTAGAAATTATATGGTAGATGTGCGGGCAAGTTCTCAATACTATGCGGGTAAGTTCTCAGGTGGTACACTTCCAGATATGCGGGAAAGTTCTCAGCCAAATGATCCGCTGATTGATGAGCACGATGAGGGATCGTTTCTTGTCCCAACTCATGCGCGTCAACTGGAGTTATTTCAGCTCGATGACATCGCTCGGCCAGACTACAACATTGGTAAGTATGCAACGCTGCTCTTTGCATCACCGCATCTGAAAAACCTCGATGATAAGCGTACGTTCCAGCTGCCCGCTATCATGGACGGTGACAATGAGATCAGTGCCTCAATATCCATCCATCCTCTTAAAGACCAAATCGTCCCAACGACCACCACATTCAAAGTTTTCATGGCGGTAATCCAGCTTTGGAAGATGCAGGGCTCCGATCCAAGCGGTACGGTCTACTTTTCAGACAGACAACTGGCAGAGGTTGCGGGCTGGTCATTTTCAGGTGTGACTGCCAAGCGCATTGCAGATCACATTTCGATCATGCAGGGAACGACCATTGATTGGATGCTAGCCTATAAGAAAAAGGGCAAGAAGAACACATCAGTTCAGAAAATGTCACTGATCAACGACGCTTTGCATGTTGGTCGGGCAAGCACATTGCGCCGGGATCGATTTTCAGCAAACCACACAGTTACGCTGCATCAAATGTTGGTGCAGAATATGCTCAACAATGTGGTTCGCCCCATAAATTTCTCAGCCTTGAGACAGATTAAAAGCGATGCCAGCACACGCCTGTACATGATGCTCGATATGTACCTTGCAAAGAAAACAATCTGGGAGAGACGGTCAGAGGGGTTGTTGAAAGCTGACCTTGGCTATGAAGGTAAACGCTATGACAATCGAGGCGAACGCAAACGCACCTTGGATCGCCTGATCCGCGATCTTGACGGCAAAGAGCTTACATCCGGCAAGCTGGCGCTGGCGATGAAAGAAACGGCTGATAAAAATGACTGGAAATTAGTCGCCAGACGTATCAAGCGGATCGAACGCAAGCGACCATATGTCAAAGCAATTTGTGGTGGTTCTGACGCTGAGTATCTAGCAGATGATCTGCTGCAGCGATTTGATAGGGCAGGGGCCCCAAAGCGAGGGTTCATGGTGTTCCTCTGCAAGCACTATCCCGAACCGATCTTGAGAGACGCGCTATCGCGGGCCAAGGGCGATTACCAGGGCAACGTACGCACATCGCTTGGGGCAGTTTTTCGGTACGAGTTAGAGCAGATCGTGAAGGGTAGAGCGGATTTGACTTGGTACAAAGCCGATAAAGACCGCGACTAGATGGTGATGTAGGTATGGGCTGGCCTACATCCAACGCTCGTTGAGTTCCGCCTCTGATCAGAGGGCCAAATTTATTGAAACCGATCAGAAAGACAAAGTCCATTTAAGGATGGAGTTCATTCAGGAGCAAAAAACCAGACACTGAAGTGTCTGGTTGAAGTTCAAAAGAGCGAAAGCTGCTTTGGCTTGCCATCATCCAAAGATCGCAACCACGCCGTTACATAGGCCACCGGACCTCCTCCTGCTGCTTACGCAGCTCACCCGGGATCATGATGCCTTCCCACGAACTAAGAACACCACAGGTCAGTACTCGTGTGTCAGCATGAGAGTCAGCACCCGATGCGTCTGGGTAAGGTCGGTTGGAGCCTCTGAGCCGCCGTCGAGGGTCGGATTGTACAGATCAATCTTCCAGAAACAGTCTGCGTCCAGGAAGATGAACTTGCCGAAGTCATGTTCGCCGTGCGGATCATTGTCTTCAGTGAAGGTGCCAAATGTCCGAACTGCTTCGACCAGATCTGACAAGGTACTTTCGGCTTCTTCTACATGGTGCGCCAGTCCACTGGTAACGACAACCTGTCCTGGCACAGACGGATCACCTTGCCGAAATTGATCATTCTGCGCAGCGATAATAAGCGTTTTGGTGTGTTGAGACATATGTCCCTCCCTGTCTCGATGCGCCCAAACTATTTCGGGAGCATCGATCAGAGAGCGAGGCGCAACACAGCAGGTGGTGTCTTGTGACGGAACTTTCCAATGCGCAGCTTAACACATGGTGCCAGAGATTGAGGTTGTGTCAAATCTTAGTCGTGGCCAATGGTTGCCACGGTGCATATGTCGTTATCCGCATGAAGCGCTCAGACCTGTGGCTTAGCTATACGCACAGAAAAGGGACTTATGCGCCATTTCAGGTGCATCAGGTCAGCATTCTGCTGCTTACCGTCGCTCAATCGCAGTCCATGAACTTTGGTGGCCATGGGAATGCTTGCATCTCTCAGCCACACATGTAAATAGCGACTATGATACCCAAAATGCAAACTTCTCTTGGGCAGTTATATGAGGCAGATTGCCTAGATGTTCTGCGCTCTCTTGAAGGCGATAGCGTTGATCTTGCTTTCGCAGATCCACCTTTCAACCTGGGAAAAGAATACACCTCAAAAATCGACGACGATTTGCAGGAGGACCAATATCTAGATTGGTGCCGATCATGGTTGGATGAGATGGTTAGAACTCTCAAACCTGGTGGAGCTTTGTTCCTTTGGAATATCCCTAAGTGGAACCTTCCCTTGGGAGCGCACCTTGGACAAGCTCTGACCTTTCGCCACTGGATTAGCGTAGATATAAAATACAGCCTTCCAATCCGATCACGCCTTTATCCGTCTCACTACTCCCTCTTGTATTTTGTCAAAGGCCCCAAACCTGCGATCTTTCATCCAGATCGATTGCCCGTCCCTTGTTGCCGCCATTGCGGAGGCGAGCAGCGCGATTATGGGGGGTATAAAAACAAAATGAACCCTAGTGGGGTCAGCCTGACAGATGTTTGGACCGACATCCCTCCGGTTCGGCATGCCAAATACAAGAAACGGGACGCCAACGCTCTGGCCCTCAAACTAATGGATAGGATCATTACCATGGCGAGTGATCCCGGATCTCTTGTTTTAGATCCGTTTGGTGGCTCTGGGACCACCTATGTTGCCGCTGAGCTAACAGGACGCAGATGGGTTGGTTCCGAGCTTGATTGCTCGACAATCTTGGAGAGATTTGACGGCATCGAAGCAGATCGCGCGCACTTAGGTGAGATCCACGCAAACAAGAATACCCTTTTCACGGATGCTGTCGTGAAGAAGCGTGAACAGAATGGAAACCCGATATCCTCGCAGTATCGTCTCAAAGACAAAGCTAACAAAACGGATACCACGAATTGCTCCTGCGACCATCACGATAAGGCCCAAGGCAGCTTGTTTACTTCTTAGCGCGCTTGGCGCGCCCTTCTTGGGCGCGACCATCGTTCCCCGTTGGAAGATAAGGAAAGTCAGGATCATCTGTCAGCTTATCGTGCTCTACTACCGTGATCGCAAGAAGGCCTCGATCTACAGCTTCACCGGCCCCGGCCCACATCTCCAAGTACCCTGACAGCTCACTTATATTTCCGATACGGTCGGTCAGATGTTCGTAAAGAGCACGGCTTGGGACGATTAGGACTCCAATGTCTACAATACCGGCTTTCAGAGCGATAGCGAGCTTGTTCATGCTGCGATGTGATGACGAGATATTTCCAGTCTCCCACTCGATGGCAACCTTGTTTCCACCATTGCCCTGGGTCACGAAGTCAAAGCCTCCAAAGCTGGAAGTTATGGGTTCTTGATAGGGTTGGAGGGAAGGATACAAACTTAACGGGGGCTGTTTCCTGTCCGCGCTTAGATTGACGGTTCCTTCTGGCAGCCAGCCCTCATCTGCCTGCATGTGGCCCAAGAACCGGTGTTTGAGATAGTTCACCCCGTTCCGACGCCACTGACCGTCAGGCCTTTTGAGCTTCTTGCGAAGCTTCAAATTACCACTCCCGGTCGGGTGGTCAATTTTTCCGATGCATCTGAGATAGCTTTCGTGAAAATCTTGCCAATCTTGTTCGGAAAGAACGCCTCCTTTATCGAACAAAACGATGGTTCTCAGCCACTTCATTTCGTGTCCGCCGGAAGGCCGGATGTGAAGTTGCCGATGTCGACACGCAGAGCTTTAGCGACCTGGCACAGCACAGAGAAAGTGATGTTTCTTTCCCCTCGCTCAATACCACCAATGTATGAGCGATCCAGCTCTGCTTCGTCTGCGAGCTGTTCCTGGGTAAGGCCTATTTCTTTCCGCAAGTGGCGAATACGGCGACCCAGCTCTTTGAGATTTTCTATATCTTTCACAGATCCTGAAGGATCAAAAAGATGACAATGAGTCCACGGACTATGGTTCTCATTTTCGTGCAGAGCTGCGCTTTCCCGCCATACTGTCGGCATAACCCTGAATGACGGTGAGATGGTCTAGCTTAGACACCGCTAACCGGTTGTGGTGCGTAAATTATGAGTGCCGCACCTCACACCTGAGAGTGAGAACAGTGCACGGGCGTGGAGCATAAATCTGGTGCAGGTTGACGAAGCTTATCCGTTTTGGTCGCTCTGATATTGGATAACCACCCGATATTCTGCTACTCATAACCCAGTAGCCAACGCACCTGAGGCACATATGAAATTTCTCACAAAGATCAGCCTCGTAATTGGCCTCAGCCTTGCCACTGCAGCGCACGCGCAAGATCGCCCCTACCAGCTCGTGTGCTTCGAGCAGGACGGCATGACCGCCAGCCTGAACAAAGTCGTGAACGCTCAGCAATTCCTGCGCAACGATAGTACCTTGCGGAGCGGCAGCTGCGATTTTGCACAACTCCCGGCAGGGTCAGCCGCGCGGTTCATCGACATACACTCAAGCCCTCAAGGCTTCCTGTATCCCATCTATCGCGTGACCTATGCGACAACGGGTCAGCGGATGTATGCAGCGGATGGCATCTTTCGCGCGGATCAGTGGAACCTGCGGCGGCTCAAAGGATCAGCGGTGCAGCTGATCACGCCGGTTTCCTGCGGTGTGTTGGATGGGTATGTTCAGGCGACCAGCCGCGTGCCGAAGTACGTGTTCGTGCCAGAGTTTTGCGATCTGGAGATAGTGCAGTGAGAGATGTGAGAATAGCTGCCAAGCTCATAGTTAAGAGCGTAGTTACGTATGCTGCTCTCGCAGTTATTGTTTCGACCACTATGGCCTCGTCAGAAACCATCACAAGAATTATCCTTTCGGATCGCCAGGTCGAGAAAGTTTTGAGGCCTGGTGATGGCCGTCGAACGATGATGACTCTTGAACAGTTTCGCGACTGTAATCCCGGTTTTGCACAAGCAGAACTTGATACATTGGTTCCAGCTGGGACAGAAATTATTCAACCGCCTGGAGACACAACTTGCGTTTCAGAATAAACCTTTCCCTCACCTCCCTCCTCAAAATGGCTGCTTTGGTTGCTGCACCTGCCGCAATCGCTGGCGAAAAAGAGGCGAATATTGCTGCCTTCAAGGCAGCTGGCTTCACTCTCGTCAACGAAGACTGCGCGGATAGCCAGTTGATCGCAGACTTGGGGTGTTACAGTTCAGGCTCTCCGGAACCTATTGCACCAGGTAAGGTCAATTTGCCACGGGTTGACTATGAAGGCATCTTGCGAGCCAACCCTGGTATTCAAGACTACCTTGTAGATGGCTACCTGCCGCCAGACCATTGGATTGCACTCCGTGAACCGACAGTCGATTAGTTGGTCTCGGAAAGAAGATATCACTGCGATTTCCTACAACTCAAACTGCCGCGCCAGGCTCAACGTCTCTTCTTCCTCAACACCCAAGTACAGCTGCGTTGACGCCAGCGACTTATGCCCCAGCATGATCTGACACGCGCGCAGATTGCCGGTCTTGCGATAGAGGTACGCCGGTCGAGATCGGCGGATTGAATGGGTACCGTAGAGCTCTGGGTTGAGACCAGCGTAGCTGACCCACTTCTTCACCAGCTTAAGATACGCCCGTTCGCTGAGCGGCTTTTCAGGGCCACCCCGGCGCTGCATGCTGATGAACAGCCAGTCGGTCGAAAGCAGGTCTTCAGCCTCGATGTGCCGCCCCAAAAGCTTGCGGGTGTCGCTGCTCGGTTCAAATACGATGGATGCTTGACTGCGCGCCTTGGTCTTTGATGGCTGTACGCGCACCTTGTCGCGCAGCTCACCAGAGATCATCACATCGCTGACCTTGAGGTGCACCAGGTCACTCCCCCGCAGGCAACTATCAATCGCCAGCGAAAACAGCACCTGATCGCGCAAAGGTGCCCGCTCGGCCAACACACCTCGGATCGTCATCACCTGGCGCGCAGTCAGAGCCGGTTTTGGGCCGACGATCTTGCCCTTGTTCCAGGCTGATTTTGCTTTGGGTTTATCGGTCATATCTGGTTCCGCTTTTAACCATTATAGACCTATAGCAGAACCGATGCGAGCGTTGGGTGTTTAAAACCTATATTTTTAACGGGTTAGCGAGAGGAAAAGGGTTCTGCTTTTA
>Ga0307981_1002961_pt1 | contig 13186 bp, 12 predicted proteins | sample OrgLakmetagen987_FD_201849 | JGI IMG/M metagenome (GOLD analysis project Ga0307981, IMG submission 201849) | Saline water microbial communities from Organic Lake, Antarctica - #987 | ecosystem: Environmental > Aquatic > Non-marine Saline and Alkaline > Saline | place: Antarctica: Organic Lake... | reverse complement strand
CGCCTGCTGTCTTGTCGTCCCGCGTGATCCTAACTGCCATCAATAGCCTCCCAAACTCTGCGGCCAATGAATCAGCTTATTCTGCAAAAGAAAATCCCAGAGTCAGATCTTAAGGCCGTTGGTATAATGTCTTCGTCCGAAAGGGCATGGTTCCTGCCCCGCCCGAAGTAAGCATTTGTCCAAGGCGTTCCAGGTCGATGCGTCATTTCTGAAAGCTGCAATCCGTCGAAAACACTATATTTCCGCCATACATGCTCAACAACAGACCGTTCATTTGCAGAAAGAATAGCCTTAAATGGCTTATTTTTTGACTCTCCAAACAGCTCATCTTGCGTATTATATCCGAAATCACGGATATGATTCCAAATTAAACGCATGACTGGCCCCCCATCCCAAGCCTCGATCCTACCCGCAACAAGCGGCGCACCGTTAATGGCAAGGTTCCAACCGTGAGACAAATAGACGAGCTTTTGAAGCTTCATCTGATTCATCTGTCCGTTGTTCAGCTTCAGAAACTCGTTTGCAACGGCGCGAGGGTCATGTTCGCCATCACCGCCACCGAGCCGCAGCGGCCTTTTGGGCAATCGCCTTGCGGTCCTCTGGCGTGGTGTTCTCCTGACGCGCGGAAGCCCCTGCCAAACCGCTCTTGCGCTTGGCTGGCTGCTTCAATGTCGTCTCTTCGATTTCTCCGGTCGCAATGCGGGCAATGTGTACTGCGTTGCCGATTGCGTCCGCTGGGCGTCGCTGCCCTTGCGGTCCTTTTGGCATTTTCTTCTCCCACTCTCTCAGAAAAGCTTTGGTTGCGCTTTTGAACAGATGCTAAAATATCCCTACACTATGTGTGGATAAATGTTCCACTTCGCAAGATCACGCTGCGGTGCGGCGTAACACATTCTCGCGCAAAGCGCGTTAACGAGGGGTTAAGACTGGCCCTGATTTTCATGCCGTCAACCTCGCCGATTTTCAAACTGAGACACTACCCGTTGCTTCTCTATTGCGCGCAAGTCAGTCGCTTACCTATGAAACCTGTAAGGGCCGTGTCGGCGCAGCGGGTTTCAGAGGGTCTTTTAGCGCGTTTTCCGGCGATGCCGGCCTATTCGCTGTGGTCGCTGAGCCATGCGCGTCCGCCTGAAATGCCGTCACGATAGACGCCAATGGCGTGGGCGCGATACCGGAAAACGTCCATGTCAGGGTCGAAATTGCCACCGACGGGCAGCTTGTCCGCGTGACGGACAAGCTGCAGGGGCCCGAGGTGCTGCCCCCCGGCCAGAACGGCAATATCCTGCAAGCGTTCGAGGATCGTCCGATCCGTTGGGATGCCTGGGATATAGACGTGTTCTTCGAGGACCGGCTGGAGGTCATAGACCAGCCCCAGAGCCTTGAAATCATCGCATTCGGCCCGATCCGTGTGGCCTTGCGCGTCACCACAAAAGGGCGCTCCAGCACGATCACGCAGACCATCCGCCTGCACGCGCATTCCGCCCGGATCGACTTTGAAACCGAGGTGGATTGGCACGAGACGCACACGTTTCTCAAGGCGGCGTTTCGCGCCAACCTAGAGACTAACGCGGCGCAATTCGACATCCAATGGGGGTTTGTGGCGCGGGGAACGGCGCGCGACACGCCCTTTGACACCGCCCTTTTCGAGGGGCCTGCACAGAAATGGGCGCAGGTGTCGGAGCCGGGTTGCGCCGTGGCGCTGCTCAACGATTGCAAATACGGCTACGACCTGCACCACGGCATAATGCGGATCACCCTGATAAAATCCTTGATCCAGCCCAATCCGGGCGCGGATCAGGGGCGGCATGGGTTCACCTGCGCCTTGCTGCCGATCCTGGGCGCAGACCGGGCCGTGCTGGACCGCGAGGCCTACGAGGTGAACGCACCTTGCGGGTGTTGGATTCGGTGCTGGGGCGCAGGGTTTCAAACGCGCCGCTGCCGGAGGGATTTGTGCGCCCGGATGCGCCCAATGTGATTGTTCAGACGCTCAAACCGACCGACAAGAGGCAAGGCGTCACGCTGCGGGTGTTCGAGGCTTGGGGCAAGGCCACGGACACGACGCTGCATCCGACCAGTCCGGTGGAATCGGCGGTGCAGACCGGACTGGATGAACGTGGTGGGGCGCCTCTTGACGTGCGGAAGGTCAGATCGCCTGCGCCTTCGGGCCGTTCGAGATCAGGACGATCCGGGTCGAATTTGCGGATGCGCCACAAGGCATGAAGGCGGGCAACACCGCAAAACAAGGCAAAAGGCATAGAAATCAGAAAGTTGGGTGCTATGCCGCAGACTCGCTTGCTCTGATGACCTAAGGCCAGTGATGTTGGAATCTTGGGGATGGATTTGGGCTGGTGTGGATCGGTTTGTGCTGATCCGCTCAACCCGGACCAGTCTGGATGCGGAACGACAGGAACTGCGCGCCAGATCTGCAATCGCAACAGCGGCCAGCCAAAACTGGCCGGTGCCCTACACAGTCGGGGAACCAGACCTGCCGCAGTGGCGGGCATTCCTTTGTCAACATCGGGAGAAAACATGAAACTATTCTGATATCTTGCCGTTGCGGGGGCCATGGCGGTCAGCACCACAGCCGTCGCGCAAGAGAAGTTCATCACCATCGGAACCGGCGGCCAGACCGGCGTCTATTTCGTGGTGGGACAGTCGATCTGCCGTCTGGTGAACCGTGGCAGCGCCGAGCACAATCTCAAATGCACGGCACCGTCGACGGGTGGGTCGATCGCCAATATCAACGCCATTCAGGCAGGTGACATGGATATGGGCGTGGCCCAGTCCGACTGGCAGCACCATGCCTATAACGGCACATCGCAGTTCGAAGGCAAGCAGTTCGAGGGCATCCGCGCGGTGTTTTCCGTGCATGGTGAGCCGTTCACCGTCATCGCACGCGCCGACGCGGGCATTAGCAGCTTTTCCGACCTCAAGGGCAAGCGCGTCAACATCGGCAACCCCGGTTCCGGTCAGCGCGCCACGATGGACGTCGTGATGAACGCCTTAGGCTGGACGCTGGACGATTTCGCACTGGCCTCCGAGCTGAAGCCTGCCGAACAGGCCGCAGCATTGGGCGACAACAAGGTCGACGCGATCATCTACACCGTGGGCCACCCCAACGGATCGATCCAGGAGGCGGTTTCGGTCGTCGACGCGGTTCTGATCCCCGTCACCGGTCCCGAGATCGACAAGCTGATCGCGGACAACCCGTTCTATGCCGAAGCCATCGTGCCCGGTGGCATGTATGAAGGTTCGCCCGACGACGTCAGAACGTTCGGCGTCAAGGCGACGTTCGTGACCTCGTCCGATGTGGAGGAAGACGTGGTCTATGAGGTGGTCAAGGCGGTCTTCGACAACTTTGACAGGTTCAAGCGTCTGCACCCCGCATTCGAGAACCTGACCGAGGAAGAGATGATCCGCGACGGTCTTTCCGCCCCGCTGCACCCCGGTGCTGCGCGGTATTTTTCAGAGCGCGGCTTGATGTAATCCGAGCCGTTTGACGTGACATCTGGCGCGGCGGCTTTGGTCGCCGCGCCAACGACAACGGGGACACCAACGACAACGGGGACGCAGCGCACCTAAAAACAGGGCGCAAGGGGTGCGACATGATCGATGATCCTAAACAGCAGCAGGCCGCAGCGGTCGAAAACGAGGCTGCCGGGCGCGGCGGGCTCTCTCAGGCTGAACTGGATGCGCTGGTTGCCTCGTCCGATACCGGGGGCCGTGGCAGCACCGGAACGATCGGCATCTTCATCACCTGCGTTGCACTTGCCTGGTCGCTCTTTCAGCTCTGGATCGCGTCGCCCATTCCGTTCATCGTCGGCTGGGGCGTGTTCAACACCACCGAAAGCCGCTCGATCCACCTTGGCTTTGCCATCTTCCTCGCCTTCGCGGCCTTCCCGGCGGCACGCACCAAATTCCAGTTGGGTCTGGGCATCGCCGTGCCCCTGATTCTGGCGTTTCTATTCATGACCGGGGCCAAGGACGGCACCGCGACATGGTGGATCCCGATCATCGCACTGGTCCTTGTCGGTGCTATCGTTCTGGGCTCGCCCAAGGATCGGATACCGGTCTGGGAATGGGGTCTCGCGATCATCGGCGCGCTGGCTGCGCTGTATCTCTTTGTCTATTATCGCGATATTTCCGACCGTGTCGGAGCACCCATCATGCAGGATTTCGTGGTCGCCGTGATTGGCCTGATGCTGCTGCTCGAGGCGACGCGCCGCGCGCTGGGGCCGGCCTTGATGATCGTGGCCTCGGTTTTTCTGATCTATACCGTGATGGGTCCGCAAATGCCCAGCATCATCGCTCACAAGGGCAATTCGCTGTCGGAGATCGTCAACCACCAGTGGATCACGACTGAGGGCGTGTTCGGCATCGCGCTGGGCGTGTCCACCAGCTTTGTGTTCCTCTTCGTGCTCTTCGGCTCCCTGCTCGACAGGGCAGGTGCGGGCAATTATTTCATTCAGGTGGCGTTTTCGCTGATGGGTCACATGAAGGGCGGACCGGCCAAGGCGGCTGTCGTCAGCTCGGCCATGACGGGCCTGATTTCGGGGTCTTCGATTGCCAACGTCGTCACCACCGGCACGTTCACCATTCCGCTGATGAAAAAGGTCGGATTTTCCAGCGAAAAGGCAGGCGCGGTCGAGGTGGCCTCATCGGTCAACGGTCAGATCATGCCGCCGGTCATGGGTGCTGCGGCGTTCCTGATGGTCGAATACGTGGGCATCCCCTATTTCGACGTGGTCAAACATGCGTTTCTGCCGGCGGTTATCTCCTACATTGCGCTGGTCTATATCGTGCATCTCGAGGCGCTCAAGGCCGGGATGGAAGGCTTGCCGCGCGCCTATGTGCCAAAGCCCATCGTGCAGCGCCTGATCGGCAGCGCCTGATCGGCATCGCCTTCACCATCGCGGCGATCTGCGCCATCTCGTTTCTGGTCTATTACGGCATGGGCTGGATTCGCCCGGCCTTTCCGGAGACCGCAGGCTACATCATCTTTGCCTTCCTGACGGCGGTCTATGTCGGGCTGCTTTACATCTCCTCGAAAGAGGAAGAGCTGAAGCTGGACGACCCCAACGCGCCGGTGGCGTCCCTGCCGCTTCCGGGTCCGACGATCCGGTCGGGTCTGCATTTCATCCTGCCGGTCGTGGTGCTGGTCTGGGCGCTGATGGTCGACCGTCTGTCGCCGGGGCTGAGCGCGTTCTGGGCCACGACCTATATGGTGTTCATTCTGATCACCCAGCGCCCACTGACGGCGATCATGCGCGGCGAGGGGAATTTTGTCGGCGCAGTCTATCGCGGCATCCTGGACCTGATCGACGGGTTGGAAACAGGCGCGCGCAACATGATCGGCATCGGTATCGCCACGGCGACCGCCGGTATCATCGTCGGCGCGGTGTCGCAGACCGGTGTGGGTTCGGCGCTGGCGGATGTGGTCGAGGTGCTGTCGGGCGGCCATATTCTGGCCATCCTGTTCCTGACCGCGGTGCTGTCGCTGATCCTGGGCATGGGTCTGCCGACGACGGCGAACTACATCGTAGTTTCGGCGCTTCTGGCGCCTGTGATCGTGACGCTGGGTCAGCAGAACGGGCTGATCGTGCCGCTGATCGCGGTGCATCTTTTCGTGTTCTACTTTGGCATCATGGCGGATGTGACGCCGCCTGTGGGTCTGGCGTCGTTCGCTGCGGCTGCCGTGTCGGGCGGTGATCCGATCAAGACCGGCGTCGTGGCGTTCTTCTATTCGCTTCGCACCGCCGCCTTGCCGTTCCTCTTTATCTTCAACACCGAATTGCTGCTTATTGATGTGACATGGGCGCAGGGCATATTCGTCTTCATTGTCGCGACCATCGCCATGCTGCTCTTTGCAGCGGCGACCCAAGGGTGGTTCATGGCGCGCAACCGGTTCTACGAGACGCTGGCGCTCTTGCTGATCGCCTTCACGCTCTTCCGACCGGGGTTCTGGATGGACATGGTCTCGCCGCCCTATGCCGAGGAAAACCCCACCGAGATTGCCGCCGCTGCCGAAACGACACCGGCGGGCGAATATTTGCGCCTGCGCGTGGCGGGGCTGAACGATCTGGGCGATCCCATCGAATTCGTCGCGCTGCTGACGATACCAGAAGGGGCCACTGGCGACGAACGGCTGGAAAACGCAGGGCTGGTGTTCCGTCAGGATGGCGACAAGCTGATCATCGACGACGTGTCCTTTGGCTCGCCAGCAGCGACAGCGGGCCTCGACTGGGATCAGGAGGTGTTGCGCGTGCTGCGGCCCTTGGGTCAGCCGACCAAATACCTGATGTTCATCCCGGCATTGTTGTTGCTGGCGTTGATCGTGTTCCTTCAGCGCGGGCGGCCAGACCATCGCCCCTCTCGCAAACCCGCAGCGGCATAAGGAGAGACATCATGTTTCGGACCATCCTGCTGACCATCGATCTCAACGAGGCGGCCTCGTGGCAAGAGGCCTTGCCGCAGGCGGTCGAGCTGATCCGCGCCTCGGGCGGCACATTGCATGTCATGTCGGTGGTGCCGGATATGGGCACACCGCTGGTCGAGGGGTTCTTTCCGCCTGATTTTGAGAAGAACGCGGTGGCCGCCGCCGCCCATGCGCTGGACGATCTGGTCAAGGAACATGTGCCCGAAGGCATATCCGTCAAACAGCATCTTGCCTACGGCGACATTCACCACAAGGTGCTCGAGACCATCGGTCAGGTAAACTGCGATCTGGTCGTCATGGCCTCGCATCAGCCCGACCGCGTGCGCGAATTCCTTGTGGGCTCGAACGCCGACAGGGTCGTGCGCCGGTCGCCTGTTTCGGTGCTTGTGGTCCGGGCCTGAGCAGTCGATACTGACGCAGTCCCCTGCCTGCGCGGCTCCCGTCGGCCTGCCGAAAGAAACTGCCATGTCGCACATTTTTCCGCGCCACACCAAACAATTGCCCCCCGTCGCCATGCGCGGGGAGGGGTGTTACCTCTACGATACCTCGGGCAAGCAATATCTGGATGCGTCGGGCGGGGCGGCGGTGTCGTGCCTTGGGCACGGCGACCAAGCGATCATCGACGCGGTCAAGGCGCAGCTCGATACTCTGGCCTATGCGCACACCGGGTTTTTCACGACGGCCCCTGCGGAAACGCTGGCCGATCTGCTGATCGCGCATGCGCCCGGCGATCTGGACCGCGTCTATCTGGTGTCCAGCGGGTCCGAGGCGATGGAATCCGCGCTGAAACTCGCCCGGCAGTATTTTGTCGAAAAGGCTGAGCCGAAGCGCGGTCGCATCATCGCCCGCAAGCAAAGCTATCACGGCAACACAATGGGCGCGCTGTCGGCAGGCGGCAATGAATGGCGGCGGGCGCAGTTCGGCCCGCTGCTGATCGACATGAGCCATATTGACCCGTGCTATGAATACCGTCTGCGCCATGCGGGTGAGAGCCTTGAGGATTACGGATTGCGCGCCGCAAATCTGCTGGAGGAAGAGCTGCTGCGCGTCGGGCCGGAAACGGTCATGGCCTTTGCCGCAGAGCCTGTGGTGGGGGCCACGGCGGGGGCGCTGGTGGCTGCTCCGGGTTATTTCAAGCGCATCCGCGAGATTTGCGATCAATACGGTATCCTGCTGATCCTCGACGAGGTGATGTGCGGGATGGGCCGCACGGGCAGTCTTTACGCCTGCGAACAGGACGCGGTCGCGCCCGATATCCTGTGCATTGCCAAGGGGCTGGGCGCGGGCTATCAGCCCATCGGCGCGATGCTGTGTTCCGCGCAAATATATGCCACGATCGAGAATGGCACCGGGTTTTTCCAGCATGGCCACACCTATCTGGGTCATCCGACGGCAGCGGCGGCAGGGGTTGCCGTCGTCAGTGCGATGCTCGACCGGGGTCTGGTGGATCAGGTCGCACCCAAAGGGGCCTCGCTGATGTTGGCGCTTCAGGCGCAGTTTGGCCAACACGGCCATATCGGCGACATCAGGGGACGCGGCCTTTTCCAGGCGATCGAACTGGTGGCGGACCGCGACACCAAACTGCCGTTCGACCCGCCGCGCAAGATCGCGGCGCGGATCAAGGCGGCGGCGTTCGAGGCCGGTCTGATCTGCTATCCGATGAGCGGCACAATCGACGGCAAGACCGGCGACCACGTGCTGCTGGCCCCGCCATTCATCATCGAAGACGCACAGATCGACGAATTGGTCAGCAAGCTGTCTGGCGCTATGGAAGTGGCTCTGGCGTCGTAACGCCTTGCTTTTGGGGTCTGGTCTGCCGTTCCAGCGCGGCATTGAGTGCAGCCCCCAAAAGCACCAGAAACGCGGTGATATAGAGCCACATCAGAAGCGCCATGACGGCCCCGATCGAGCCGTAGACCTCGTTATAGCTCCCGAAATTTGTCAGGTATCGTGCGAACGCATAGGACGCCGCGAGCCAGCAGAACGCCGACGCGATGGCACCGGGCGTGATCCAGGCGATCTGCGTGCCGTGCCGGTTCGGTCCGTAGCGATAGACAAAGCCAAGACCGGCCAGCACCACGCCCACCGACACGATCCAGCGCATAAGGCTCAGCGCGTATTGCGTGAAGGTGCCCAGCGGCGCAAGGCTCAGCAGGACCGGCGCAATCACTGTCACCGCCACCGCCACCAGCCCGATCAGAACCAGCGCCAGCGTCATGCCCAGCGCGCTCAGGTAATGCCAGAGACCACGTCGGTTCGGCTCTCCGTAGACCGTGTTCATCCCCTGGAGCAGCGCGGCGACCCCCGCCCGCGCCGACCAGAGCGCCAGCGAGATCGTCAGCGCCGAGGCCCAGCCCAGTGTCCCGCCCGTGGTATTGGACAGCGTCGTGACCTGACCTTTGATCAGCCTGAACACATCCGCAGGCAGCACGGTTTCCAACGTCTCCAGCTGCGGCAGCACCGCCGCCGGATCCCCGATCAGACCCCAAAGCGCAATGAACGCCGCCAGCGCGGGGAAAAGCGCAAACATTCCGTAAAACGCGATGCCGGCGGCGATCAGCGCCAGCCGTTTAGTCTCCATCATCCGCGACACGTCGACCAGTGCCGACCACCAGACCCGGAGTTTCGATCGCAGCGTTGATGGCACGGTCTTTCCCTTTCCGGGGCGGTGCCCGTTGCAAAGATCGGATTGGTCCAAAGATGTTCGAACATTCTTAAACCGAAACGCGGCGGGCCGCCATGACCCGGTTTTGCTTGCGACGCCGGGAATGCGAACGTATAGTGAACGTATGGTTAAACGCACCCTCTCGGAAAAGCTGGCGATTCTCGCAGATGCCGCCAAATACGACGCCTCCTGCGCCTCATCCGGGGGCGAACGGCGCGATTCGCGCGATGGCACCGGGCTTGGGTCGTCGGGTGGCACCGGCATCTGCCATTCCTATGCGCCGGACGGGCGTTGCATCAGCCTGCTCAAGATCCTGATGACGAATTTCTGCATCTATGATTGCGCCTATTGCGTGAACCGCGTGTCCAGCCGGATCGAACGTGCGCGGTTCACCGTCGAAGAGGTGGTGCACCTGACAGTCGAATTCTACCGCCGCAATTACATTGAAGGGCTGTTCCTGTCGTCGGGCATCATCCGGTCGTCGGACGACACCATGGCCGACATGATCCGCATCGTCCGCACCCTGCGCGAACAAGAGAACTTTCGCGGTTATGTGCATCTGAAAACCATCCCTGACGCGTCGCCGGAATTGCTGGACGAGGCCGGGCTCTGGGCCGACCGTCTGTCGATCAACGTGGAATTGCCGACACAGGCGGGGCTGAACAAGTTTGCGCCCGAAAAGAACCTTGCGAACATTCGCGAGGCGATGGGCGGCATCACCCAGAGGCGCGAGGCGTCGCGCGAAAAGACCTATCGCGGCAAGAAACGCGCGCGGTTCGCCCCCGCCGGTCAGTCGACCCAGATGATCGTCGGTGCGGACGGCGCCGATGACCAGACGATCCTGCGGCAATCGTCGTCGCTCTATACCGATTACAGCCTGTCGCGGGTCTTTTATTCGGCGTTTTCACCCATCCCCGATGCCTCTGCTGCGTTGCCGTTGGTGAGCCCGCCGCTCTTGCGCGAACACCGGCTTTACCAGGCCGATTGGTTGCTGCGGTTCTACGGGTTCGGCGTCGAGGAAGTGGCGCAGAACGGCATGCTGGACCTTGACATAGACCCCAAGATGGCCTGGGCCCTGGCGCATCGTGGCCTCTTTCCCGTCGATGTGAACCGCGCCGGGCGTGGCATGCTGCTGCGGGTGCCGGGTTTCGGTCCGAAATCCGTGGGTCGCATCCTGGGTGCGCGGCGGCACGGGCGGATACGATATGAAGATCTGGCCCACATGGGCGCGGTGATGAAACACGCCCGCGCCTTCATCACGGCGGACGGCTGGAGCCCGCGCGGCCTGACCGATGCAGCCACGCTGCGCGCGCAATTCGCGCCACCCCCGGAACAGCTGAGCCTGTTCTAGATGTATTCTCTGACGCTGCCTGTCCTTGGCACAGTGGCTGCGTGGCGGGGGCAGGCGCGCGCTCTGCTCGCCGCCGATGTGCCGTCCGCGGCGGTGAGCTGGACCGTCGGTCAGGCCGAGGAGGGACTCTTTCCCGACGAGGCGTCTGCCCTGCCCAAAGCGCGCAAATCCACGCAGGTCGCCTTGCCCCGCGCCGCGATCAAGGGGATCGAGACGGCGCTCTGCCACAAGGATCCTGCGCGGTTCGCACGCGCCTACGGTGTGGCGTGGCGCATGATGCGTTGCACCTTGCGCTGGGGCGACCGCAGCGATCCGGCCTTGCGCAGGCTCTTGCATCAGGCCAAGGCGGTCCACCGTGACATCCACAAGATGCACGCCTTCGTCCGTTTTCGCGAACTGGAAGGGAACGGCACGCGCCGCCGCTTTGCCGCCTGGTTCGAGCCTGAACACCCCATCACAGAGGCGGCAACGCCGTTCTTTGCGCGCCGGTTCGGCGACATGGACTGGGTCATCGCCACGCCCGAGGTGACGGCGCATTTCATCGACGGCACCCTCGGCTTTACCGAGACCGAAACGCAGATCCGCCCGCCCGAGGATGACACCGAAGCGCTTTGGCTCACCTATTACGCCAGCATCTTCAACCCCGCGCGGCTGATGGTCCGCGCGATGGAATCCGAGATGCCGCGCAAATACTGGAAAAACCTGCCCGAGGCCGATCTGATCCCCGATCTGATCCGAAACGCCGATGCCCGTGCTACACAAATGCGTGAGCAGCCGCCCAGCTTACCGCCCGAACGTGTCGCCGCGATCCGGCGGGCGGCGATTGGTGCTGCAAAAAAGTAACTGGTCGGGCCTGAACAACGGTTTCAGGCAGCCAGTCTTTCGATCTGATCGCTTCGAACTGATGCGATGTCTGCTTCAACGACCATGCAAACCCGGCGGATCAACCCAATCAGATGGCACAAAAAGACCCTCAGGTGGCGCAAGATTATGCGGATGTTGTGGCTGCAGCCGCACAGGACCGCGAAGAGGGCGTCGCCTTGGGTTCCCTTCAACGGGCATCGGGTCAGGCGGCCGTTGTTCTTCATGTGGCCGATCATCGGCTCGATCATTGCCTGGCAGGCGATTGCGCAGCAATCTGCCGAGAGGGGCACTTGGTCGTCGCAGCAGTATCGCGATGGTCCTGGTGACGCCGCACCGCGCAACTCGGATGAAAACCTTCACGGTCTCGACGCTGTGGCATTCTGATTAGACCCGGGCCTTTCCGAAGGTCGTCGCTCTTACACCATTCGATGGGACACTACCCAGCTCAAATTGCTACGCCTGAGTTTCCGGTGAAACGGGGGGCAGATCATCTGCATATTGTTGACCAAAAAGCTGCCGCCAATGGCATGGCGGCAGCGTACTCGTGAAAAAACTGGGAGAAGCGGGAACGGTTCCCCGTCTTACGTTTCTATTCTTCTGGCGTATCAGTCGAGACCAAGTTCTTCGGCCAGACGCACACCCGGTTCGAGAATGCGAACTTCGCTTTCAATGAATTCCGGCATGCTTTCAAGCTGGGACTGCGTAAACTGAGGCACGATCAACTCGTCACGGCGCAAGATCAGTTTTTCGACCGGCACAGCTACTTCGTTCTCACCCATACCAAGGAAACCGCCGACACCCACAATCGCAACCAGTGTCTGACCGCGAACACCGATGAAATCGACTTCGCCGACATCTTCACCGGATTCGGTCGAGACACTGCGACCGACAAGGTCTTCGACGTTAAGGTCGAAGATCGGCAGGATCTTTACGGATTCCTGATAGCGAGCGCGGTCCTCTTCGGCCATGTTGCCCATTTCGTCAGCTTTGAAGTCTTCCATGACAACGCGGGCCTGCATCTGTTCAATCTGAACATCAGCTTCTCCGCCTCCCACAACATTGACTTCAGGCTTTTCACTGGTGACAGAGACATCTGCTTTCTCGCCCTGCTCCACATTCACCTGCGCATCTTGCTGAGTCACACTGACTTCGGGGTCCTGCGCGGCATCGATGTCGACTTGCGCCTCGCCCTGATCGAATTTGACCTGTGGTTGGCCTTCGCGAATCGTGACCTTCGGCTCTGGCCGAATGAAGCGCACGACCGGCTCAGGCTGATTCAGATCGATGATGGGCTTACCGGTTTCCACGTCGACCATTGGCTTCGGCACCATGATGGTGACAACAGGTTCAGGAATGACCACGGTGATCTGAGGCTGCGCCTGCTCTACGGTAATGATGGGCGCCTGTTGACGCACGCGTACTGTCGGTTCAGGCACAACAACTGTGATCTGCGGCTGCGGCTGCTCAACGGTGACAATGGGCTGGCCTTGCGTCACGTCGATATTGGGGTCCGGCACAGTCACATTGACTGTGGCGTCCTCGTGCTCGACGACGACTTGACCGCCCTGGACGTCGGTTTCTGTCGTCGCAGTCTGCGCAAGCGCGCCTGACGCAGCGAATGCGCTAATGGCGACAGTGTTCAATAGTGATTTCATCTTGAGTGTCATATACCGCCTCTACTCCAAAATCCGAAAGTTCTCGTGAGTTATGACGCGGAAGTTGTCTGAGACCTTGTCGCGGAAGTTTTCCAGTCCTGCGGGATGGTTTCACGCATGAATGCGAGGATTGCATCTGCGAACAACTTCTGGCTCCGGTAGTAGCGATTGTGGGTGACGTATTGATGCAAAACCGCCCAAAGACGTTCAATTGG
>Ga0307981_1002957_pt1 | contig 13199 bp, 15 predicted proteins | sample OrgLakmetagen987_FD_201849 | JGI IMG/M metagenome (GOLD analysis project Ga0307981, IMG submission 201849) | Saline water microbial communities from Organic Lake, Antarctica - #987 | ecosystem: Environmental > Aquatic > Non-marine Saline and Alkaline > Saline | place: Antarctica: Organic Lake... | reverse complement strand
CGCGACGACGAGGCCGTGGCCTCCGTCGCGCCAGATGTCGAGGTGTTCTTGTCGTCCATGTCCTATTCTCCTTCGATCGAAAAATAGCGCTCAGAACTGTCTCAAGAAACCGTGCCCCAACCCAGTAGACAGTAAATTGTGCTGACCTCGCGCAGCCGGAAACGCGCAGGACGTTTTTGCCGGAAAAATCGAACCTTCAATCGAAGTTCAAAAAGGAAGTTGCGGAGGTTCGAAATTGGATGTGGGAGCCTGACACCACCGGGATCTGTGCGCGCGATCCTCGCCGGCCACCCGAAAAGTGGCATTGAAGACCTCATGCCGTGGCGCCTCAATCACCCGTCAAGCCTCGCCGAATCGATCTACCCCGTCGCGCTTACTCCTGACAGATACAGTCATCAAGAAGGTTCGTCTGTCTCGATCTCGATGCGCTGCTGAAAGGCGACCAAGTCCATGGGCTTGCCATACAGATAACCCTGGAACTTCTCGCAGCCGGCCGAGGCCATTAGCTGATGCTGTTCCATAGTTTCCACACCCTCGGCCAAGACGCCGTGGCCGAGGTCGCGGCCTATGTTTATGATATTTTTGACGAGCGAGGCGCTGCGTGACGTGTAAACCGCATCCTTCACAAATCCACGGTCTATTTTGATCTCTTGAATTGGCAAACGGCGCAGATAGGTCAAGGACGAATACCCCGTGCCGAAATCGTCCAGGGAGATTCTGATTCCAATATCGCGCAGCCTATTTAGCTTGGCGATGACCACCACCATATCATTCACTAAAACGCTTTCGGTCAATTCGAGGATCAGAAATTTCGGGTCAGCGCCGGTCTTGTCCAGGATGTCGCGAACAATGACTTCGAAATCATCATCGTTGAGCTGACTGGCGCTGACATTTATTGACAAAGTCAAATGCTGGAAATGAGGTTTCTCGCGCCATTCAGCCAAGGTGCCGCAGCCCTTTTCGAGCACCCAGGCCCCGATGGTGCCCATGAGGCCAAGCTCTTCCGCCTTCGGAATGAATTCGGTCGGAGAGACAACACCCCATTGCTGACTGTTCCAGCGCAGCAGCGCTTCCGCGCCGATCGTCGAGCGGCCCAAATTGACCTGCGGTTGGAAGACGAGTTGGAACTCTTCGTTCCACAAGGCGGCAACAAGGTCGCGGCTGAACTTGTCCTTGCGGACAAACTCGGCGTGCATGGCATGGATACAGGCGGCAAGCATCCCAGTAGCTAGAGCCGCGTTGGCCCAGGTACCGGCGTTCCGCAAGGTATCGGGCATCGAAACGACGAAAGGTGTCGCCAGGTGGGCACTGGCGAGCACGACAAAAGCCAGCAGGCACAAAACAATCAAGACCAACTGTGCGTTTGACTTTTCCCTTTGGTGGTTGAGATAGCCAAGGGCAGCCACGACCAGAAGGTAGAGATGACTGACGCGCGGCGCATCTGCGGTCGGGACATCGAGAAGCAATCCCATGACGATGGCGATCACCGCCAAGGTGGCTTGGGCTGCCAGAAGTCCAAAAGTGAAATGGCCGCGCCGGATCAACAGATAGATTGCGATCCCGCTCGCGATAATGACGACATCCAACGCCACAACCCACCACCAGCCTATCGCCGCAAAGACCACTGCCCAAATCAGGCCTCCGCCAGCAAACGTCAGCGACCCGTAGCGATAGGCAAGGATCATTCGCGTGGAATAGGGGGTGTAAATTGGTCGTTGAAGTGAGGATGTTGAGTTTGACGACATCATTTATTCCATAAAAACTGACCGCCGTTGTCAAGTTTTATTGCGGTCGCATGTCAGATCATGTAAAATTTAGTGAGTTGTGCTGGTCAGGTTTGCGAAGGAACCTGCCATTCAGCAGAGCCTCCTTCAGGTGAGGCACGCGAACTTATTGGATCTGCCTTTCCGAACCATTGCGTCGGCGTTGGCCTGCGCAGTAAGGTTTCCGTGCCGATTACTTCCTGAAGCTTCGCATTGTCCAAGTGCTCCAGTTCGAGAAATGCCATGTATGGGTTGCCATGCATCGATAGAACTTTCGCGAAGGCCGGCTCTGTTTTCAGCACCTCCCGGTTCAGTCGCATGACCGCATCCTTCAGGTGTGGCCCCAATGCCAACATGCTTGCTTCGACCCGAAAATGGCGACCCCCACCGACATTCTGTAGCGATCTTCTGACAGAACAGTTCAATCACCCATACGAAACAGGACCACGCACCTTGATGAGTGACAGACCCCCTCAAGCGTTCCATTTCGTAACAATCACTATTGGCACCAAAATAATCGAATGCCGTTGAGAAACGGTATACTATCTCAGGCGAATAAAAAATGAACTGATCAATTCCATTTGGATACAGGTTTTGACTATCATTCGGGTCCAGAGAACTGGGAAATCCTACCGCAAAACCGCCAAAATCATTCATCGAAAATACACGACCATCAACATTCAAGGTAAATGACGATCTCATAAGTATAGCTCTGTGAAAGCGCTGACACCGCGCTAAGGAGCAAGGCGACAGTTACGGACGCGAAATAACGAAGCATGCGGAAGAAAGGGACAAGACCTCCCCTTGTCAGTATGGATGCATCGATAAATGACATAAGTTCGGACCTTCGCTGAAACTAGCATCGCCCCGGAGGACTTCGAACTTCTCTGGGGTCCTCTGCCGTTTGATTGGGCGTTAATCAGGGCAAGATCCTGCAAAAAAATGAAGATGCTGTTTGCAAGTTTTCTGTTACCTGCGGACAACACAGTGCATGGAGAAACGCGCGATATCGAGCGGCAGATGGACAAGGTGGCCGAGGGACCGCTGAAGACGAAGTTGCAAGATCTGGTGGCGCTGGTGAACCGGCTGCTGGTGCAGAAGCCGAAGGACCGCAAGAAGTTCTACAGCCTGCATGAACCGGCGGTGGACTGCATCTCCAAGGACTGAGGGCTATCGGGCTTGCCCGGCAAACGCCCCGGTGGGGCGATTGGAAGGTCGAACGCGCACAAGCGCTACGAGTTCGGCACGAAAGTCAGCGTCGCACCACGACCCAAGGCGGCTTCGTCGTCGGCATGCGGGCAATGCCGGGCAACCCTTACGATGGACACGCCTTGCACGAGGCGCTGGAACAGGTGGAGATCCCGACCGGCCGGCGCCCGGACATGCATTCGTCGATCGCGGCTACCGCGGCCATGGCGTCGCGACCGTCAAGGTCTTCATCAGCGGTGCGAGGCGCGGCGTCACCAGGACGGTCGCGAAACTGCTTCAACGACGAAGTGCCATCGAGCCGATGATCGGCCACATGAAGACCGATGGCCGCCTGACCTGGTGCCCGCTGAAGGGCACGACCGGCGGCGCCCTCTTTGCGGTGCTGTGCGGCTGCGCATCATAACATCCCTTCGCCATCTGAGGGTCATTTTTTGCCAGTTCATCTGGCTGATCACACTGATCCGAAAGGTCGCGCGAGGTGCCGAGCGCTATCAGAAACTGGAAACCGCCGCCTGAGATCATTGTTCAGGATGAACAAATTACATCGACAGATAACGGTCGAAGTCCGTCTCCACGGCACGGCGGGCCATGACCGCCTCCTCGAGTTTTCGTGCCAGAGGCACATAGGCCGCACCGTCATCCCAGTGCTTGATACAGCCCAGCACTTTGGCAAAGGCTTTTTCCAGATCTTGCGTGTTCATGAAACGCTCCGTCTCCTTGTGAAAGGAGGAGATCGGATCTTCAGTTGGGGCCCGATTCCATAAACAGGTCACCCACGTAGCTTTCCGATCGAGTGCCCCATAAGAAATGCTCGCTCCTCATTATTGAGCCGAGCATTGCTTGCTCGATCCTCAAACGTGTGCCTCGTTGCACCGAGTGTGTAGAACTCCTCTTCGCCTGCGGGTCCCAGCGGAAATAATTTATTTTCCTTCAGGAATTTATTCACGGCCCCAGAGTACCCACCTTTGCCGCGATAGTTGGCGAAGCCTTGTGGATTGCGCTGCATTGCCTCCAAGGCTGCGCCAATGAGTGGCACAGCTCGAACAGAAGCATTGTTCTTCAGCTCGCGCCGATTCTCGCCGTCAGCTACATATCTGAGCAAAAAATGTGGGATTTCTGAATTCAAGAAAATATCTTCAGGCGGCAGGTTATAAACCTCACTTTGTCTGCTGCCGGTCTCGGCACAGATGATCGCAATGTCCTCCGCCTCCCGGGTATGCATCCCGGAGAGGATTGTTCCCCCAACGAGCTTTGCGACCCAGCCGACCGGCAATGATTTCTTGCCCCCCCTCGTTCGTCGAGTTGTAGATAGGTTCGCCCTTCACCTTGAAGCCAATCATTGGATTCATCCGCTTGCTTGGCAAAATGCCTGCAAGCTCGTGGTATTCATCGATCATTTTGCGAAGAAACCTAAATCGCTTGATAACATGACCTGTTGTGATCTGACCGGACTGGAGCCGATCAGTCCAATGCTTTGCATAAGTAGCAGCATCCTCTTCAGAGATCTCGTGTATGCATTTGTCCCCCAGTAATTTGACGAAGATAGCAGCTGCATTCTTGTATTTGTTAACCCATGCCCGACGTTGATCTGCGCTCTTCGCCTTCATCTTTTTCGGCTGGCGATCGAGCATGAGTTGGGGCATCTCCGATATGAGAACCGCTGGGGTGTCCAGCGCGCCCAGAGCAGCCGGTATGACGGCAGATTTCGGATCGGCATCTTCAATCCCATTGATCCTCCTCACAAGCTCCTCCGTTGAGCCCGACAGAAGATCAATCATTGGCATATAGGATATACCCCAGTCACGCAGCACCGAGATCGACGCTTGGAACGCGTCCACGGAAGGTCCCTTCGTTTTCTGGAAGAGCTGGGCTTGCCAGTCCTTGCGCAAAGCATCCTTGGCAAGCGCCGCACGTGACCTTGCTACAATGGGGTCACGGGTCTTGAGAGACCTGTTTACTTCGAGCCGACTTTCCACGCATTTGAATTCTGCGGGAACCCGCCATCGGAGATAATAGACATTTCCTCGGACCTCTACGCCATCAACGCATCCTACGTTCGCCATTTTTTCTGCTCCACAAACTGCCACACAAGGAAGCGCTCGCCTCCCTCCGTGTTTCCGGAGCGAGCAGCTTCAACTGCCGATAAAGTGGGACTTTTTCCGAAAATGAAATAACCGGGTCCCCGAGCAGCATTGCTCTTCTGGGCACCATTTTCCCCTTTCAGTTTGTTGCGAAGCCCTCGTTCAGGCTCTATCTGCGAGTGAATGCATGAAAGGGAGCCGATCTTGGCTAATCATCTTTACCAAAACGATCTGCCCGACGGGCTGAACCTCGGCCCTGTGGTGGCCATCGACTGCGAAACGATGGGGCTGAATCCGCACCGGGATCGGCTTTGCCTGATCCAGATGTCTGGTGGCGACGGGGACTGTCACCTGGTTCAGGTCCACAAGGGTCAGACCGAGGCACCGAACCTGTGCCGGATGCTGGAAGACCCCGACGTGCTGAAGCTGTTTCACTTCGGACGCTTCGACATCGCCGCCATGTCCCACGCCTTTGGCGCGGTCGCAGCGCCGGTCTACTGCACCAAGATCGCCAGCAAGCTGATCCGCACGTTTACGGACAGGCACGGATTGAAATATCTGCTGACCGAACTGGTCGGCGTCGATATCTCCAAGCACCAGCAGCAAAGCGACTGGGGGGCTGAGAAGCTGACCGACGCACAGCTGGATTATGCCGCTTCCGACGTGCTTTACCTGCACCAGCTGCGCGACGCCCTGAACGCCAAGCTGATCCGCGAAGGGCGCATGGAACTGGCGCAATCCTGCTTTGATTTCCTGCCGACCCGTGCGCGGCTCGACCTCGAAGGCTGGCCGGAGCAGGACATCTTCAGTCACTGACATGGCCGCTACACCCATCCCTGCACCCTGCGTCCGACCGGTTGAAGGCGGCCTTGATGGCGGCCTCTGACAACCTTCATTCCCGGGTCGTGGGATGGGTGAAGATCCTGCTGCCGCTGGCGGCGCTGGTGCTGTTGTCCACGTTATTCCTCTTTGCCCGCAAAAACGGGGAGTCCGAATCGATTCCCTATGCCGAGATCGACGCACTTGCCCGCGAACAGATGATCCGGAATCCCTCGTTTTCCGGCGTCTCCGACACTGGCGCGGTCATCAAGATCGGCGCAGATTCGGCACGGCCCGACCCTGCGATCCCCACCCGCGTCACCATCGACGCGCCGCGCCTGACTCTGGATGCGGCGGATGGCACCAGCGTGCTTATCACGGCGGGTGCAGGGGCGCTGGACAGCGACGCAAGCACCGCACAGCTGACCGGATTGGCCCGCCTTGTGACGTCGAACGGCTACACGATGGAGAGCAGTGGGCTGGACGCTGATCTGGAAACGGGAACGGTCACGTCGCACGGGCAAATGGCTGTTCAGGCCCCTTTCGGACAGCTGACTGCCGGACAGGTCGTGATTCATTGGGCGGAAAGCGGCGAGGGGCAGCAGTTGCAGTTCACTCAAGGGGTGAAACTGGTATATGAACCCCCGCAAAGCGATGCCGAAAGGGGCGAGGAATGAAACAGATCATCACGGCCTGCCTTGTTGCCCTGGCCACGCCGCTTGCAGCGCAGACCAACATTGACCTTGGCGGGTTGCGGGCCGACCCTGAGGCGTCTGTCGAAATCACGGCAGACAGCCTGAATGTCGATCAGGCCAGCGGGACCGCGATCTTCGAGGGCAACGTGCTGATCGGTCAGGGCGACCTGCGGATCAGCGCAGGGCGTGTGCAGGTCGTCTATTCCGAAGAAACAGGCGATATCGCGCAGCTGGAGGCCTCGGGCGGGGTGACTTTCATCACCGAGACGGAAGCGGCAGAGGCCGAGAATGCCAGCTATGATCTGACCAGTGGCACACTGACGCTGAACGGCGACGTGCTTTTGACTCAGGGTGCCAGTGCGCTGTCAGCCGACCAGATGGTCGTGAACCTCGATAGCGGCAACGCCCGAATGACCGGACGGGTGCGGACCACGTTCAGTCAGGACGGCAACTAGCATGCCCAAGCTGACAGCCACGGAGGGCGATGCGGGCCTGCGCGTCGTCAACCTTCGCAAGAGCTATCGCAAGAGGCCGGTCATCCGCGACGTAAGCATCGATCTTGGACGGGGCGAAGTTGTCGCCCTGCTGGGCCCGAACGGATCGGGCAAGACGACATGCTTTTATTCCATCGCAGGTCTGGTGCAGCCCGAAGGCGGGCAGGTCATCGTCGACGGACGCGACGTGACGCCCCTGCCGATGTATCGCCGTGCAAAGCTGGGGATCGGCTATCTGCCGCAGGAAATGTCGATCTTTCGCGGGCTCAGCGTCGAAGACAACATCAAGGCGATCCTGGAAATCGCAGTTCCGGACAAGCGTCACAGACAGCGCCGGCTCGAGGATCTGCTGTCCGAGTTCTCGATCGAGCACCTGCGCCGCGCGCCTGCACTGGCCCTGTCAGGCGGCGAGCGTCGGCGCGTCGAAATCGCCCGCTGTCTTGCCGCCGGCCCGAAATATGTGCTGCTCGACGAACCGTTCGCCGGCGTCGATCCGATTGCCGTGGGCGAAATCCGGAATCTTGTCGCCGATCTCAAGAATCGTGGCATCGGCGTGCTGATAACTGACCATAACGTGCAGGAAACACTGCAAATCGTGGACCGCGCCTATATTCTGCACGACGGCAAGGTCTTGATGTCGGGCACCACGGACGAGGTGATCCGCGATGAAAACGTGCGCCGGGTCTACCTTGGCTCGGGTTTCCGCGTGAACTGATCCCCAACCTCAATCTTGTTGACTTTCAGTCGCGCCGCGCGCTTCATGATGGGGATGACAGGCTTGTTTCATATGCGCTCGCCTTGCTGGATTTACCGTTTCGCTGCGGGCGCAACCCGATATGTTAACGCTCTGTTTTCAATTCCAAAATATCAGGCTCCAATAAGACGTCACGGATTTTTGCAGTCTTGTTGGATGGTGTGATGCGTCAAGAAAGGAAATACCCATGCGCTACCAGATCAGCGGCAAGCAGATTGATATCGGTGAAGCTCTCCAGACCCATGTGAAGACAGAGCTTGAGGAAATACTGGGCAAATATGCCGGGCGTCCGACCGAGGCTATCGTGGTGTTCTCCAAGTCCGGTCACGAATACGTCTGCGAATCCGTGGTCCACCTTTCGACCGGTCTGACAGCGCAGGCCCGCGGGGTGGCGACGGAAATTTATGCAGCCTTCGACGCTTCCGGTGAAAAGATGGACAAGCAGCTGCGCCGCTACAAGCGCAGGTTGAAAGATCACCATCGCGCCCGCTCACAGCCGGTTGAACTTTCGGACGCTGGCTCATATATCCTCGCCTCAATGGAAGAAACAGAAGAGCCGTCGGATCAGGATCACACACCCGTCATCGTGGCCGAAACTGAAACCAAGGTTCCGACGATCTCTGTCGGGGAAGCCGTCATGCAGATGGAACTGTCCGACAGTCAATTGCTTGTGTTCCGGAACGAAAAGCACAGTGGCGTCAATGTGGTCTACCGGCGTGACGATGGAAATATCGGCTGGGTCGATCCGCGCAACAGCCGCTGACCAGCCACCAATAGGAATAGACGATTATGCAGCTAGCTGATCTTTTGCACAGCGACGCGGTACGCGTTCTTGGCGGGTGTTCGAGCAAGAAACGCCTGTTTCACGATCTCGGGGCCGTGGCGGAATCCGCCTACGGTCTCGATCCCACGACTGTCATCGAAGCACTGATCGAACGCGAAGGTCTTGGTCCGACAGGTGTCGGCCACGGCATCGCCCTGCCCCATGCCCGTCTGAAAGAGGTCGACAGCGTGCGCGGCGTGTTTCTGCGCCTCGAAAAGCCGCTGAACTTCGATTCGGTCGACCGTCAGCCTGTCGATCTGGTGTTCGCCTTGCTCGCCCCCGAAGAAGCCGGGGTCGAGCATCTCAAGGCGCTGGCTCTTGTGTCACGGACCATGCGGAACGAGGACATCTGCAACAAACTGCGCGTGAATGCGAACCCAGCGACGTTGCACACCCTGCTGACCGAACGCGAATCCTCGCAGGCCGCCTAGGCCGACCAGTTTCCGAAGCCGAAGGCTTCGTAATCCCGGGCGTAGGCGTCACGCGCTGCGGCTTCGATGTCTGCGTCGTAGATTGCCGCAAGGCGGTCGGGAAGGATTCCAGTGCGTTCCGGTGCTTTGGGCATCGTCTCCCGTCCGACCTGCCCGGCCAGCATCGCCAGATCGACGCGCAGATGGTCTTCGCGCAGGATCATGTCGGGCAGGCCAAAGTCTGCCATCCCCTGCAACAGCGACAGTTGCGTGGCCCATGACCCGTCAACGCGAGTCGCCGTCTGTGCCTGAAGGTTGCCTTTGAGAAACTTCAGAAACCCCAGAAAGGCAGTCCGGTGGGCCTTCATGTCATAGGCCGCATCCGTTTCCGGCGCGGGATTGCCATCGGGCACCGGCACTTTGTGGACCTGTCGCAGAGCATTCCTGATCTTGGGGTAGCTGCCATCCCCATCCGACAGGATACGTTCGCAGAACGCTACGTGCGCGCGGGCGACGGGATGCCGCAAGACGGTAAACGACCGGTGGCCCTCGTGTTCATGTTGCCACTGGCGCAGCGTCTTTTGGCTGAAGTTCTTTTGACAGGCAGGCGTGGATTTTCCATCAAGACCCGCCAGCCAACCACGGATCGTATGGTCAGGGGCGGACCGCAGCGGCATGAACAAAAGCGGCGCCTCGGGCGCGGCCACATAGCTCGGCAGGTTCGGTCCCCGGCGCGGCTCGAGATTCGGTGTCCGGCTGAGGTTGAACCGGTCCAACCGCGCCAGCGTTTCGGCCATTTCAGGAAAGTTCGCAACCTTTTCAGCCATCGGCTGCGGGTTCTGCTTTTTCAGCTTCTTGCTGAGGTTGGAGATCCGATCCTCGCAGCCCAGCCACATCGCCAGACCGTTCATCACTTCGACGTCCTGCAAGTCCTCGTAGGCGACGTAGAACGCTGTCTGGCCGCTGCGCTGAAGCGTGTTCATCAGACGGACCTGAAACTGTTGCAGCGCCTCAAGGTGCGATTCGAATTCGGCTGGGTCAAAGGTGATCTGGTCGGTCTTGGCGTGGGTCACGTTTGTCAGCTTCCACTGGCCCGTGGATGCAGCGATCTTCCAGCTCACGAAACTGTCGGCGGGGTTGCGCGTCAGGATGATCTTGGCGCAGCGCGGATCAGTCAAAGCCACGTCAAGCGCGCGGCCATCGTGATCGTTGAAGAACCGGAACCCGGCCAGATCCTCATGCGCCTTGATCCGGTCGATCAGCGCCATCGGATCGGTTTCTCGATCGGCCAGACCGATGCCCAGACAGCTGTTCACGTCCGGGTAGCTGACGAAATGCGGATTGAATGCCTCGCCCAGACAACTCAGCCCCTCGAACATGTTGAGGTTGGCTTCCAGAAAGTTGGAGCCGGTCCGCATTTCTGCCAAGACCACGAAATAATCGAAACGGGACATGTTTATCGCACCAGATAAGGTTTGCGGGGCTGAGGCGGATTGTGTTCGGTCGCCTGCTGGACAGGAAAATCACCCGTCAGATAGGGATGCATCCCCTGATTTTTGAGATTCTGCAGGAATTGTCCAAAGCCCGAAAGGTCAGTCATCCGCGGCGCTTCGGTCAGGCGGCGGCGGTTTTCACCTGCCATTTCATCCACGATCTCCTGCAGGGCCTCCATCGGTGCTACGATGAACTCTGACAGCGACCAGATGCGGATGCGTGCCTTGGTGTAGGGGGACCGCAGCGTCTTCAAAAGATCAGCCTCGATCCGCTGCAGATGCGCCGCTTCGTTGCGCAGATCGGCAAAGTTCTTGTTGGACCTGAACAACGGAATCGCCCATCCGCCCGAAATCACCGACACCTGCGCGTTCGGGTCGGTGGCCAATATCCAAGAGATGCCCTGATCGTCCAGCGGACTGAATTGAAAGCACTGCCGCTCTCCTCGGGTGTTCCAGATCAGGTTCGTGAGGAACATCTGGCTTTGGTAGTCGCGCAGAGCCGGGTTCTTGGACAACGCCCCGGCATAGTAGTCCTGCCGCCCGTCGAACTCGGCGCCGTCCGGATGATAAAGTCGCCCGTGAATGCGTGCGCCGCTGACCTTGGCCAGCCACGGTTCAAAATTCTCGAACAGTTCGGTAAAGCCCTGAAAGCAGGAATAGGGCGCGCAGGTCACACCGTTTTCCCAATCCTTGTTGGGCCAGCGCGATTGCATGTAAAATCCGGGGCGTCCGCGCGTCCGCCGGTCCACCGCCTTGGAGAAGATGCGGTCGATCTTGCCGGGGTTCGGCTCTGACCCCTTCATCGCAGTGACGTCGTCGTTCAGGAAAGTCCGGTAAAGCCGCGTCGCATGGGGCCAGATCTTGCGGGCCACGAAACAGTCCGACCGCCGCAAAAGTTGCAGGTGATCGTCATAGAAGATGTGCGGTTTCCCCTGAAAGTCGAACTTGGACAAAGTCAGGGACCGGCTTTCGATGTTGCCGGAATAGAGCCGCGACAGGGTCTGGAAATAGCTTTCGTCGGGAATCCACACACGCTTGAAATAGCGGTCGTAATCCTGGCGTTCCGGGTCTTGCAGGATGGCCGACAGCGTGTGCCGCGTCAGGCACCACCACTGGCTGCCCATGTGCGGCACAAGGCCGGCAGGCACCTTGCGCTTGAAGCCCACGGCCCGCTGCAACGCGACGTAGCGGTCAAAAAGGTATCGGTTCTTGCGCCACGAAAACGGAAACCGCAGCGTGAACCGCTCGACATCAAGGCCGCCGACCGTCCAAGGCACTTCGGCCGTGGTGGCGCTTTCGATGAAGTCCACGCGCGGGCGGCTTTCCAGATAGCGCCGCAGTTCCTTGACCGGCCGCAGCGGCAGACAGGACCCCGAGGCAAGATAGACGTGGGTGACATCGTCGAAGGACGACAACATCATCTCGGACGCGGACAGCGTTCCGGCCACGATGCCCCATGTTCCCCATTCGCACCGGTGACGCTTGCAGAACTTGACCGATTTCAGATCCGACAGGTTCCCCTTGAACACCTCGAATTCACGGTTCGGGGTGTTGGCGTCCACATGCACCGCGACGGGGCAGCCGCCGTCGACCCAGTGCCGAATGACCTGTTCAGCCCGGTCCAGCGCCGTGTGGACCAGCATGACGATCCCGACGGTCATGCCCAGTTGCCCTTGGACATTATCCCCAGAATCTCGAGCTGGCGCCAGTTGATGTATTTCTCGCTCCACTTGCACCAGAGGTCGGGGTTGGCCTCGTCCTGCTTGGCGTAGGCCTTGTACTCGACCGAGTTGGCGTAGTGCTCGTTGCGGGCAAGTTCCTCACGGGCCTTGTCGGTGAAGGATGACAGGAACTTGGTGTGCATCAACGCGCCACTGGCTTTTTCCCCACCCCATTCGTCGTAGACAAGGTTCAGACCGCGCGGCAGCAGCATGTGGGTCGAGCTGACGTAGGTGTAATGCCGCTGCCACCTGACAAGCGGAACCTTGTTCAGCGCGGGCGCACGTTCGGGCTGCTTGTGAAAGAAGGTGCGCGCACGCGGGCCGCCCTGAATCCACAGGTTCAGCATCGTCGGGTTGCGTTCGATGATGTAGTTGCCGCTGTCGAACCATTGGCACACGCTCAGGGGGTCGGTGCCCCGCTTGTAGGGAATGTCGTCAACCGGTCCCTTGGGATACATATCCAGCAGCATGGCGCCGAACGACTTGATCGACGAAGCGTCCAGCCAGTCGGTCAGCGCCCGCAGGGGGCGCGTGTCGCAAAACGGGTAGACCAGCAATTCATCGGGATCGACAGTCAGACACCAGTGGTTGTGGCCATATTTGCGCAGAAGCCAGTTGGTCCAATCCATGCCAAAGCGCGACCGCTTGTAGCTTCCGTTTGCGCGGAACAACGAGACATCCGCCTGTTCCTTGAGGTAGGACGGCCCGTCATCGGTGCTTTCGTTGTCGATCATGATGAAATGATCGACGCCCAGACCGCGATAGTATTCAAGGAAGTAGGGCAGGCGCGGGTCTTCGTTGCGGAACGTTGAAAACACAAGGATATCGTTCGGGCGGATGTGGTTCGTGCGATCTGCAACCGGCGACAGCTCGCGACGCTTGTAGAGGGCGCGCAAACGCCATCGCCGCCGTTGCAGCCGTAGCCTGTAGGATTGCA
>Ga0307981_1002956_pt1 | contig 13202 bp, 7 predicted proteins | sample OrgLakmetagen987_FD_201849 | JGI IMG/M metagenome (GOLD analysis project Ga0307981, IMG submission 201849) | Saline water microbial communities from Organic Lake, Antarctica - #987 | ecosystem: Environmental > Aquatic > Non-marine Saline and Alkaline > Saline | place: Antarctica: Organic Lake... | reverse complement strand
GGATCTTACGCTGACGCTCTTCATAGGCAGCCGGCGTGTCGTCTGGCCGCCCTCTTTCTATACGTAATTCAGTGGCATCGCCGAAGCGATTTCTCAAGGCGGCCAGAATTTTTTCTTCGTGGCGGGCGTTCAGCAGCCGCGCGTGGCCCTCGTCAATGGTCAGCATCACCTCATTGCCTTGGTGCAGCATGGAGCCGTGACTGGCCAGGTTTCCCGGCATGCCCGCAATGTTCAGGCTGCGAAAATCCCGCTGCCAAACAAACTCATCCGCGGGCAATGCTTCTGCCGCAGGTTCTGGCGACGCTGACGGCTCCTGATGCTGTTCATCAGACTGCGGTCGAACAGCAGACGGAGGTTTTTGCTGAACAGCAAGTTGCGGCTCCAGCTGACCCTGAGGCTCGGGCTGATGCTTCGGCTCGGCAGCTGGCTGGCCTGGCTCAGGCGCAGAAGGCTGAAATGCCTCTTCAGCGCCATAAACGCTCCCATCATCCGGGTACTCTACGTCTGTGCCGGGCTGCGGCTCCCAGGGTGGCACTTCATCAATCGGCGCTTGCTCTGTCGGTGGTGGCGCCGAAGCAGCCGGGGCCACAGGTTCCGGCTGCGCTGGCACTGGCGCTTCAGATTGATGTGAGCTGGCCGCAACAGGGTCTGGGTCATCGCGGTTTCCAGCCGACGCCGACTCCACGGCGATCGCCGTCGGCGGTTCCCGACGAGCGGTTCCCGGCCGGAATGCCAACATACGCAGCAGCGTCATCTCGAACCCCATGCGCGCGTCTGGCGTTATCGCCAGATCTTTGCGCCCCATCAACGCCACTTGATAAAACAGCTGCGCGTCTTCAGCACTCAGCTTTTTGGCCAACGCCTGAATCTGGCGGGCGTCGCCCAAAGCGTTGTCCGCACTGCCGGGCACCACCTGCTCCATCGTCACCCGATGGAACAGCGACAACAGGTCTGCCAAAATTACCCCGTAATCCGGCGCAAAATCGGCAATACGGCGAATTTCCATCAGCAACGCCGGGCCATCACGGGCAACCAAAGTACCCACCAGACTTTCGATATCGCGCTGATTGATCGTGCCCAGCATGGAACTGACGTCGCTTGCCGTCAGTTGCTGGTTACCAAACGCAATTGCCTGATCCGTCAGGCTCAGGGCATCGCGCATACTGCCGTCCGCTGCACGCGCCAAAAGCCACAGAGCGGGTTCTTCAAAAGGAATTTTTTCAGCGGTCAATACGTGATTCAAATGGCCGGCGATGTGTTCCGGCGTCATCCGCTTCAAATTAAACTGCAAACAACGCGATAACACCGTCACCGGCAGTTTTTGGGGGTCGGTGGTGGCCAGCAGGAATTTAACGTGCTCTGGCGGTTCTTCCAGAGTTTTCAGGAAGGCGTTGAACGACTGATTGGTGAGCATGTGCACCTCGTCAATCAGGTACACCTTAAAGCGCCCGCGGGCGGGCGAATACTGCACGTTGTCTGTCAGCTCACGCATGTCGTCAACGCCGGTGCGCGAGGCGGCGTCTATTTCAATCAGGTCAACAAAGCGGCCTTCCTGAATTTCGCGGCAGCTGCCGCAAACACCGCAAGGTTTTGCAGTGATGCCGGTTTCGCAGTTCAAACAGCGGGCCAACAAGCGGCCGATGGTGGTTTTGCCCACACCGCGGGTGCCGGTAAACAAATAGGCATGGTGCAGGCGCTGGCTTTCCAGAGCGTGAATTAACGCCTGAAGAACGTGTTCCTGCCCCACCATGTCTTCGAAGGTGCGCGGACGCCATTTACGGGCAAGTACCTGGTAGCTCATAGTTCGCCAATTGCCGTGGAAAATGACACTAATTCTAGCATGAATGCCAAAACCGAAAAATAGAGGGTATGAGTAACGAAGAGTGTGTAAAGAGTACATAAAGATTACGTAAAAAGTGATCGAAAAAGTGACGGCAGAATAGTTTGAGCAAGGCAATGGCAGAAAAGCGAGGGGCTAAAACAGGTGGTGGCCCCACCAGCGACACTTCGGCACACATATCGACCGCTACGGCTGCTCCCTTCCGGGTCTGACCGGGTTCACGGTTTCATGTTGCGAAGGCACCAATGGGGCCACCATAACGGCGTTTCAGAATGTTTCCCTGAAAGCGGCGCACATGGTAACAAACGTCACGAGGTACTACAAGAGTGAGGAGGTAAGGCTAAGTTTAAAAATTCGCAGCAGCGGCATCCAGCACCGCAAGTGCTGACTCAGCATCTTCATAGCCAAGCCCTTCCAGGCAGCAACGGCCAGCATTAGAACTTTTCGCACAATGAAGCTCCTTGAATAGTGATACAGACAAAATACCAAGGAGACGTCACTTTTTTCCACTGCTGCACCTCGCCCATGCGGGCGTTTTGATTTACTCTTTAACTGCGTCCACAGCCACAACCGGCCGCCAGAACAAAACCCGGAAGAGTCCATGTTTAACGATTTCAACGCCCTCAGCCACACCCTTGCTTTTATTGCTTATGGCCTATTGGCGATTCTGGTTGCCGCCCGCTACATGCGCCGCAATTCCGACCGGGCCCTGTTCTTTGCGGCACTGGTGTCCACCTTGTGGGCCGCGGCCCTGATGACCCAGTCCATCTGGGGGTTCCCGGATTTTGCCGTGCGTTACCTGCTGGAACTGCTGCGCGACGGCGCCTGGATCGCACTTATTTACACCCTGCTGGGCAGCGCGTTGCCAAACGACGGCACCGCGCGAAAAATCAAACGGGCGCTGGCAGGCGCGGTTATGGGTTTGTTAGTAATACTGCTGCTGGTCAGCACCGCCGAACATTTTGGCGTCAATCACATACTTTCCGGCAAGACAAAAATAGTGGGCCAGATGGCGCTGTCGCTGATCGGCCTGCTGCTGATCGAACAAATCTGGCGCAACTCCCTGGGCTTTCGCCGCTACAGCATCAAATACATCTGCACCGGCGTAGCCACCATCTTCATCTTTGATTTTGTGATGTACGCCGACGCCCTGCTGTTTGGCCAGATCAGCCAGAACTTCTGGGACGCCCGCGGGCTCGCCAACGCGCTGCTGGTGCCGCTGTTTGCGGTAAACGTGGTGAACACCCGCAGACAACCCATAGACTTCCGGGTGTCACGGCGCGCCGCCTTTCACGTGAGCACCCTGCTGTTCGCTGGCGCCTATCTGGTATTTCTGTCGGTTGCCGGCTACTACGTCAAAGTAGTGGGCGGCAGCTGGGGCGACGCCCTGCGCATTCTGTTCTTCACCCTGGCGCTGGTGTTTCTGGTTACCCTGCTGCTTTCGCGCCGGCTGCGGGCCCGCCTGATGGTTGCCATCAGCCAGAACTTTTTTGACTACAAATACGACTACCGCAATGAATGGCTGAAAATGACCAAAGAGCTGGCCAACCTGACCGACTCGCCGCCCCTGCCAGAACGGGTTATCCGCATTCTGGCAGACCTGGTAGAAAGCAACGCAGGCGCCGTCTGGCTGCAAGACGACCAGAACCGCTACCAATTAAAAGCCACCATCAACATGAGCTTCGATCGTCACACCCTGATTGACCCCAATGACGACCTGGTGCGCTATTTCCGCGATAAAGAATGGATCATAGACCTGAACGCCCACAAAGCAGATCCGGTTGCCTATGACTTACTGGAAGTACCCGACATTATCAGCCAATGCCCCAATGGCTGGCTGATAATCCCCCTGTACCTGGGCAACGAGCTTTACGGCATGGCGCTAATCGGCGCCCCGCTCACCCAAGTAGAACTCAACTGGGAAAACTTCGATTTAATCCGCGTGGTTGCCCGCCAAACCGGCAACCTGCTGGCCCAGGCCGATGCCCAGAGCGCACTCACGCGGGCCATGCAGTTTGAAGCCGTCAGCAAAGCGTCTGCCTTTATGCTGCACGATTTGAAAACCGTGATCGCGCAGCTGTCCCTGCTGGTCAAAAACGCGCCAAGGCACCGCGATAACCCGGCGTTTATTGATGACATGATTCAAACCGCAGACCACGCGGTGAACAAAATATCGAACCTGGTTACCCACATCCAGAAGCCCGAGGACAGCCAAGGGCAAACCGCAAAAATGATCAACCTGACAAACGTACTCAGTAGCGCCGTGACTAACGCCAGCAGACGCAATCCGCAGCCGCATTTTGATTACAAAAAGGGCGACGTGTGGATAAGGGCAGACGCCGAACAGCTGAGTACCGTCGTGGGCCATTTGCTGAGAAACGCCCAGGAAGCCACGCCGCCAGACGGCGACATTGCTGTCACATTAAAAGTTGCCCGCGGAACCGCCGTGGTGTTTATTCAGGATTCCGGCAGCGGCATGACCGAAGAATTCATCCGCAACCGCCTGTTCAAGCCCTTCGAAAGCACCAAGGGGCTGACAGGCATGGGCATCGGTGCGTACCAAACCCGGGAATACCTGCTGGAGCTGGGTGGAAGCATCGATGTCACCAGCGAACCGGACCTAGGCTCGTGCTTTTCAATGCGCCTACCGCTGGCCGACGCTGCAACTGCAGCTTCAACCGCAACGAAAGTAACTGAGCCAAACCAATAGAAACATGGCTTTGTAGAATACATGTCGATGAAAAAGCGTGAATTGACAGACACAACCGTTGCAAACTGCGGGCTTTGAGTGAAAACTTCAAAATGTAGACACACGCGTCAACAAGGAACGAACACACCCGTGACGAGACAATTACTGATTGTAGAAGACGACCCGGGACTGCAAAGCCAGATGCGCTGGTGCTTCACAGACGATCTACAAGTGTCGGTTGCCGCCGACCGCGAAACCGCCCTTGCCCTGCTGCGACGGCTGGAACCCGAAGTAGTCACCCTGGATCTGGGCCTGCCGCCAGACCCCGGCGGAAGCACTCAGGGCTTCGCCCTGCTGGAAGACATATTGCGCCTGGCACCCATGACCAAAGTGATTGTGGTCACCGGCCGTGAAGAAAAAGAAAACGCCGTAAAGGCAATCGGCATGGGCGCCGCCGACTTCTACCAGAAACCGGTAGACGCCGACATTCTAAGTTTTGTGGTTAACCGGGCGTTTCGCCTGGCCGAGCTGGAAAAAGAAAACCTCGAGCTTACCAGCCGCGACATCACCAGCGTGAATGGTATTATCGCGGCCAGCCCGCAAATGCTGGCGGTGTGCCGCACTCTCGAAAAGGTTGCGCCAACCGTCATTACTACCCTGATCAACGGCGAAACCGGCACCGGTAAAGAAGTACTGGCCCGCGCCCTGCATGACTTAAGCCCAAGGGCGAAGATGCCTTTCGCCGCCATCAACTGCGCGGCCATTCCAGATAACCTGCTGGAAAGCGAATTGTTCGGCTATGAAAAAGGCGCGTTCACCGGCGCCACCCAAAGCAAAAAAGGCAAAATTGAAAGCGCCAACGGCGGCACCCTGTTTCTGGATGAAATCGGCGACATGCCCATGGCGCTGCAAGCCAAACTGCTGCGCTTTCTGCAGGAACGGGTAGTAGACCGGGTAGGCTCACTCAAACCCACACCCGTAGACGTGCGCGTGGTGTGTGCGACCCACCGCAATGTGAACGAACTGATTCAAGAAGGCACTTTTCGCGAAGACCTGTACTACCGCATCAGCGAAATCACCCTGGACTTGCCCGCGGTTCGTGACCGCGACGGCGACGCCCTGGTCATCGCCCAGTCACTGCTGAAAAGCCTGAGCAAACAGCTAGACCGGCCCGGCCTGAGCTTCGCTGAAGACGCCATCAGCGCCATAGAAAGCTACCCCTGGCCCGGCAACGTGCGCGAAATGATCAATAAAATAAAGCGCGCAGTGATTATGGCCGACGGCAAACGCATCACCACAGATGACCTTCAGCTGCCCCAAAGCACGGATAACACAGACGCCAGCGAAAGCCAGCTGAACCTGCGCAAAGTACGTGAAAACGCCGAACGCGCCGCCATCGTTCAAGCCCTGCGCAGCAGCAACTCCAACATGGCGCAAGCGTCCCGACTTCTTGGGGTTACCCGCCCCACCCTGTACAACCTGACCGACAAATACCGGATTAACACCACCGACTATGCAACAGAAAGCTAACCCGGGAACCAGTAGATAGGGGACGGATTTCAAATCCGTCCCCTACTTCCAGGCCAAAGCGGGAGCCAAACCGGGGACGGATTTCAAATCTGTCCCCTACTCTACAGATCAAAGCGGGAGCCAAACCGGGGACGGATTTCAAATCCGTCCCCTACTCTACAGATCAAACTGGGGACAGATTTCAAATCTGTCCCCTTACCCAAACCCGGGGACAGATTTCAAATCTGTCCCCTGCCTTCATCGGAGCCATAAACGATGTCGATAACAACACCCAAGAAAAAACTTCCGCGGCTGATCCTGTTGGGCAGCCTGATGCTGCCCCTGCTGAGCGCCTGCAACAGCGGCCCCGACACCTCAGAAGCAATGTCGCACCTTAGCCGCGCAGACACCTACGCCGAGCAGGGCCAGTTTCGATCGGCCATTCTGGAAATAAGAAACGCCATACAAACCGACCCAGACAACGTCGCCCATATTGTGCGTTTGGGTGAAATGTATCTGCAACTGGGCGCCAATAAACAGGCCGTCGATCTTTTAGAGCCCTGGCTGAAAGACGCCCCGCAAACGGTTGCACTGCCTTTGGCCCGGGCCTATGTGGAAGAACGCAAACACCTGTCGGCCATCGAAACCCTGGCACTGGCAAACCCCGAAAGCTCTGACGAGAAACTCGAAGCGGCCCTGATTACAGCCGAAGCCATGCGCCTGTCCGGCGACACCGACGGGGCACTAACCGCCTATCGAGAAACAAGCGCCAACTACTCCACCAGCGTTGCTGCCATAACAGGCCTTTTAAAAACCCATCTTCAACAAGGCAATGCCCGCACCGCTCTGGGCGCCGCCAACGACTGGCTAGCCAGCAACAAACCCACACCGGCCGTTCTGTATTTCAAAGGCCTGGCCCAGTATCAACTTGATGAACTGGAGCCCGCCACCGCCACGCTCACCGACGCCGTCACAGACATGCCAACATCCGACATGTTCCTGCCATTAAGAGGCCAGTTACTGTCGCTGTTGTCACGCGTATTAACCGAGCAGGGCAAAATCACCGAAGCCCAGGTATACAGCCGCATTCTGGCCGAACAAACCGACTCAGGCTCCCGCGAGCAGGGCGAAGCCGTTATCGCTGCCATTCAAGCAGGCAACTTTGACGAAGCCAAAACCATGCTGCGGGACATGCGCAAGCTAGACCCCGACAACGAACAGCTGGCACTCATGCTTGGCACCTTGACCGCAGGCACCGGCGAACTGGAAGAAGGCGCCCAACTGCTGTCTGAAAACCTGGACCCGGAAACCACCCCAACCCGCTTCATTCGGGCGTCTACCATGGCCCAGATTGATTTGGGCGAACGGGAAGAAGCACTAGCCACCCTGGAGCGCGCCGTAAAAGCCCGCCCTAATGACAATGACCTGCTGGCCATGCACGGCGTTCTGGCCCTGAGCATGCCCGGCCAGGAAGCCGCAGGCGTCACCAGCCTGAGCAAAGCCATCAGCAACGAACCCGAGCGCACCCGGCTGCGAGTAGCTCTGGCCCGGCACTACATCAACAACCAGCAAACCGAACAGGCCTTGGGCCAATTGCGCATGGCATTCACCGCCCAGCCGGTAGATTGGGCAAGCACGGCTATTTACTTAAGCGTGCTGATAGACAGCGGCGAAACCCGCGAAGCGGAAGACGTACGCGATTCGCTGATCAATGGCTACGGCAACGAGCCCCAAGCGCTGCTGCTGGCGGCCATTGCCGACGCACGCATGGGCAACTCCGACCTTGCAATCATCCGGCTGGAGCAGCTGACAGTATCAAACCCGGATATGCAGCAGGCGCGCCTGGCACTTGCGAATCTGTACGCCTCGACCAGCAACCCAGACAAAGCCGTTGAACAACTGCTAGCCGCCGCTGTTATTACCCCGGATGTCATCGGGCCACTTCAACAGGCCGGCCAAATCTACGCTGCCAACCACAGCGTGGAAGAAGTTCAGCAGTGGCTGGGCACCGTTGCCGAAACCTATCCATCCCTGGCACCAAACGCCAGCTTGCTGTCTGCGTTAATCCACGTACAAAAAGGCGAAGTGCAACAGGCGCGAACCATTCTTGAGCCCATAGCCAACGAAGATAACCCCATGGCTTATAGAGCCTACGGGCAGCTGCTGGCCGCAGAATCTGTTGTAAGCGTACAGGCCGAAGATTACTCAACCGCCCTGGCCAAAGCAGCAGAAGCCATTGCCATACAACCCGACAACGTCGGCTTCGCACTGCTGCCCGCGCGCATACTCATCACACAGGGTAAAAACACCGAGGCGTTAGAAGCACTTCAAGCCGCCGCCGAAACCCACAACAACCACGTCGCCATTCTGATGGCCCAGGCCGACCTGCAAATGAACCAACAGCAGAATCAGCCCGCAATCGAGTTGTATGAAAAAGTTGTGGTAGCACAACCCAACAACGTAGTAGCTCTGAACAACCTGGCCTGGCTGCTGCGGGAAGACAACAACAGCCGCGCCTTAGAACTCGCCAGCCGCGCCAGCGAGCTGGCACCCGAAGCACCAGACATACTCGACACCCACGGATGGGTTCTGCACCTGGGCGGCAACCACGCACAAGCCAAGCCCATCATTGAGAAGGCCTTAGCGCTGGCGCCAGATAACGCAGAAATTCAGGCACACTTGAAAACCATAAACGAGGCACTGTAAAACAACCTGACACTCCGCAGTCTTTGCAAACCCAAACCGGGGACAGGCTGAGACAAACCGGGACAGACAAGGACAAACCGGGGACAGATTTCAAATCTGTCCCCTATTCAATACCCGCCACCAAAATCTGCCCTACCGACCACCATGCATAACCAATAAAGCCGCTTAATCCCGCATTCAGCAGCTTTTTTTGGCACCGTCAGGTTTCTTTACAACCCTCAAATCAAAGCAAAAACAAATCGTTAATAAACAACAATATAAAAGGTTGGCACATTAATCGCATGTTTATAGTTATAACCAACCGGAGATACACTATGAAGTTAAAAATGCTCGCCGCAGTCGTCGTAGCCACCACCATCAGTGCCGGCGCCAAGCCGGTGTAGTTTTCCAAGACAATTTTGATTCTGAAGGCACAGCTGGTGTTTCAGCTCTCAACTACGCCGGTTTTGCGAACTGGACCGTTTCAAATGGAACCGTCGACCTGCTTGCTGATCCCAACAAGTGGAGTATCAAATGTGCCGGTGGTACAGGCAAGTGTGTCGATATGGACGGATCTAATGGCAACGCCGGAACCTTGACAAGCAGCACATTCGCGCTGGCTGCTGGCACCTATTCTGTCATTTTTGATATTTCCGGAAATCAGCGTAATGGCGCATCCGACTCTATGGACGTTTCACTTGGAGGTTTTCTCAACGAAACTTTCTCGTTAGCAGCCAGTGACCCATGGACAACCATTACCCGCAGCTTCACTGTTGCTTCAGCGACATCTGACTTTATCAGCTTCAACCACAATGGCGGTGATAACGTCGGCATCATCCTTGATAACGTATCTGTTGTACCAGAACCCGGCACACTGGCATTGCTTGGCCTCGGCTTAGCCGGCCTTGGCGCTTCACGTCGTCGCCAGAAAGCCTGATAACGACAGGGCCTTTAAAAAAGTCAGCTTCGGCTGGCTTTTTTTATGAGTACAAATTTGTGTTTTCCGCAAAAAAGCACCGCAAGCACTCGACGCATGAGTACGCCGGCGCCCCTAAAATACGTCGATTTTCTTTACGCTGAAGTCCCAAACCCTATCTTATCGCAACCCATTGATTTTAAAAACTTTCCTGCTGAACTCGCTCAGATTGAGCAAGCCATAAAGCAATGCACCTGTCGCGAACAAAGATATCTGTGCGAAGGCTAAATCATTGTATTTCAAAGTTAATTACGCTCTTCACACAAGAGCAGCACGTTCAAGACAGGCACGAAGTCGGCATTTTTTACACTTATCATATCCTTGCACTCTCGATTACTTTGCAACCGATCCCACCACTCTATTTTTGTACGCCTGTAACTCAGATGGCTCCGGCAAAATAGAACTCAGCAGGTGAGGTGGCCGGAAGCCTCCGAAGTAGCCCGCGCACCAGAGCCAGGCACCCTGGCCCTACTCAGCCTTGGACTTGCTAGCCTCAGCTGCCTTTTTATTGCGCCAGACCAAGTGCCGGGGTCAGGTCTTGCGTATTGCCCCTGTGTTGCCATTTCGCTGTAATCGTCCCAGTCCATCCCGGCTCAATTAGAATCACGGAAGTAGTCAGGGAATGGCCAAACCGCTGCAACTGGAATTTTCCGATGCGTTGTACCATGTGACGTCTCGCGGAAATCGGCGTGAGATGATTCTGAATCTGACGATGACCGCCGCGCCTTTTCGTCAGTTTTCGACGAAGTGTGTACGACCTTCAACTGGGAATGCCATGCCTGTTGTCTGATGGGCAACCACCAAAACTTTTTGATTGAAACTATTTCTTCGGACTGCATTATTCGCGCGTAAGCCGGATTATTCGAGAGGCAAAACGCAAGACCTGACCCCGAGAAATCGGGTAAGGCTTCAAGGGCTTTTCGAATAACGGGAACTGTCTGGCATGGTTGTAAAATAATCCGACACTGCTCTGAATCGCCCTGTGCATCACCCCAGCAGAGGCGCCAACAATGGGTCAGACACAGCCCGCCGCGCTCAATGATCGCGGTGCTTATGGTGCGTGCTTTAAGGCACAACGTTTCATCGGGCGGGCACCAGAGTGTTAGGTCGAATACAAACCGAACCTGGTCAACGCGACTGACTGTTAGACCGATACCCTGCATGTCGCAATCGTAATCCCGGATTTTGTTTAGTCAAGTTAAACACCAAGCTTAAGACAGGTACGAATCCAACCGCACTCGTTTAAGAGTGACGCTGGCTAGGTATTACATCAATCAACAGAAAACCGAACAGGCCCTGGCGAACCTGTATGACTCAACCAATAAAAACGACAAAGCCGCTGAACAACTGCTAGCCGCCGCCGTCATAACGTCAGATGCTATCGGGCCTCTACTTCAGCAGGCAGGCCAGCTATACGCATCCAATCACAGCGTGGAAGAAGTTCAGCAGTGGTTGGGCAGCGCTGCAGAAACACGCCCGCCGCTAGCACCAAACGCAAACGTGCTGTCCGCGCTCATCGATATACAAGAGGGCGACGTACAACAGGCTCGGACCATTCTGGAGCCCATAGCCAACGAAGATAACCCCATAGGCAACAGAACTTACGGCCATCTACTGGCCACAGACGCCGTCATAAGCGCCCAGGCCTTTGGCATCGCAGCGGCCATTGCCAGAGCCGCGAAAACCATTGCCACACAACCCGGCAACGTTGACGTCGTCCTGCTGCCCGCATGCATCCTGATGACCAAGGCCGACTTGCTGATGAGTCAACAAGAAGATGAAAAAGCGAAGACGCATTACCATCAAGCGGTGAACGTGCAATCCAACAATGTGGTGGCAGTGAACAACCTGCGCTGGTTGCTCAAAGAACAAGACAACAATCCCGCAACCCCTAGCACTGGCCCCGAGAAGTAACAATATTTAGGAACACCTGAACGCCATAAAAGACTCCATGTGAAGAGTGTAAAATAAGCTGACAACTGCTACTTACTGCAACACTTAAAAGGTCGCTGAAACACCGTTTCAGCGACCTTTTTGTGGCTCTGTCAGGTTTTTTTACATCAGCTTTCTGAATAATTTAAAAAAACCAATAAAAACAGTCAGGTGAAAACTTGGCACGTTAATAGCTATTTACACAATATGGAGCGGGGATAGCCCTAAACCAGCAGCCAAACCATTCGCGAGGGTGGGACGGAAAGCCGCAGGTCTCAGAAATTTAGAGATAGCTGGGTCGCATGAAAAGTTCTTCCAAAATTTGACGGAGTAATGATCATGACAATTAAGAACCTGGTTATCGGGGCGTCACTGCTTGCTTGCGCCTCGTTTGCTTTTGCCACACCGCAATATACCGGAAACACCACGGCAGTCGGCTCACTTGCGCTGAATCAGGGTGCTGGCTATTACCTCTGGAATGATGCAAATGCCACTAATGACTGGTTTTTACGTTGGACCGGCGATGGCGCTACCCAGACCTATCCTAGGTGGTTTGGTGACATAACTTTCCAGAATCAGACTCTCGGCACATCCACAACCTTCTTGTTTGAAGGTATTGACACTTTGACGTCAGGAACTCTTGGAACCCAAGACTTCCTGACTTGGACGGCCTTGACTAATAACACCGGCGGTGTTGATGGGTTCAACTTTACCCTTGCTGGCGGAAGTGAGCTAATGAAGCTCGCTCTAGGGTCAAGCCTGTTCAATAACCTGCCCTTAGAGTCGGATGACCCGGGCCTCACCTCTAATGGAATTTATATCGGTAGTGGGTACTCATCTACCAACGCTCTTGTTGTGAGCAGCAATAATGGCACGTCACAGCAGTTTGAGATTCAGGTACAGGTACCCGAGCCAGGCACTCTGGCTCTGCTGGGTCTTGGCCTTGCCGGCCTCGGCGCAGCACGCCGCCGCAAGGCTGCCTGAAACCGTTGAGCGGTTAACGTGATCAGAAAGCCGGATTACGGCAGAGTGTTTGAAAAAGTCAGCTTCGGCTGACTTTTTTTGTGGGCCAGACCGGGGACAGATTTCAAATCTGTCCCCTACCCCAGGCCAGACCAGGGACAGATTTCAAATCTGTCCTCCAATCTCTACAACCCAGTCCAAGCGTCGAGATTTTATACACATCCCTCAGTCTAACCGTCTAAACTTCAATTCGACCCAATCTACCCTTCTGTATTTAAACATTTTTAGTAAATTGGCCTTTTTATTGCTAGTTACTGTTCAAGTCACAAGCCACTTAAAACCAAACGCAAATCCTCCCTGCTCAAAATAATTATGGAAAGCAGGGATTGACGAAAACAGGGAAACAATCATGAAAAAAGCACAACTGAAAACCGCACTTTTTACAGGCGTTGTCGCTGCTGCCGCTTTGAGCATGAGCTCACTAGTGTCCCGTTTGGTTAATTAGCTTATTTATTGTCAATAGCACTGAGCTTTGCCCGCGTCACCGATGTCATAATGGATTCCGCACTTTTATGCCATCGAAATGGCTTTGCCAGTTTTTCGTTATG
>Ga0307981_1002955_pt1 | contig 13205 bp, 4 predicted proteins | sample OrgLakmetagen987_FD_201849 | JGI IMG/M metagenome (GOLD analysis project Ga0307981, IMG submission 201849) | Saline water microbial communities from Organic Lake, Antarctica - #987 | ecosystem: Environmental > Aquatic > Non-marine Saline and Alkaline > Saline | place: Antarctica: Organic Lake... | reverse complement strand
CAGCGCAGAGCAGCACGTACAAGACATGTTAAATGAGCGACCAGAGCAGAGCGAAGCGTACATGGACCACAAGAAAGAACAGCGGCGAGTTCGGTTCAGTGACGCGAGAGCACCTGATTCAGTCTCAAATCATCAACAAGGACATCCTCGAATGGGTGGGAGCGAGCGACGCAATGACCAGTCTAAGCAGGCATTCTCACCTCCCCTTGTTCAAGTACCACAGCGGCGAGCGAGCGTGGGCAGCGCACAAGACCTCGACGAGCAAGACTTTTCTTTTCTACGAATGGCGTTTGAGATGAACCTTCCTTGCGAAGTTTTGCAGCGCAACCACAAACGCGAGAAGACGGCATCAAGGACACGCTACGAGCAGTACAAGCAGGGCACTACTCTACGGCAAATCAAGAACCTTGGCGCCACGTGGGCCGACATCGTGTGGGACTTTTCCAGAGGATACATCACCTTCAACAAAGCGGCAGCGTCGAACGCAGTCATCGAGCAGCTGGTGCACGAATGGATGGAAGCGCAGCAGCGGCCATCAAGACCAGCAGCGTACGTCACGTCGAGTGGGAAGCTAGTGGCATCAGGGCCATTGATGTCTTTCGAGGAATCCATTCAGCAAGACTACGCTACTTTGGCTGTGGAGCAGGTGGAGCAGCTGACGCACCGCGAACAACGAATACTACAGCAAGCCATTGGCCGAGAGACGCTTGAGCAGTTTGCTCACAGCTGTGCGGCACGAATCATTGTGGACGAGCCGATGACGGTGGGAGAAGCGATGGCAAGTGAGCACGCAGAAGAGTGGAAAGCAGCGATGCAGGAAGAGATCAAGACTTTGATGACCTGGAACTGCTTCGACATCGTCTCTCGTGATGAAGCAAAGAGCCTTGGCGGAAAGCTGATGAAGTCGAGATGGATATTCAAGATCAAGCGCGAGTCAACTGGAGAGATTCAGCGATTCAAGGCGCGACTTGTTGCATGTGGCTACTCTCAACGGCCTGGTGAAGACTTTACCGAAACTTACTCACCTGTTTTCGGTTACACCAGTCTACGAGCAGTTTTCGCTTTTGCAGCAGCCAACGACTTCGAGCTGACGGCGCACGACATGAAGAACGCGTTCATTCAGCAAAACATTGACATTGAGCACCTGTACATGGCGTGCCCAGACGGCTTCGAGAAGTTCTTGCCGAATGGGCAGCCTGCGGCACTACATCTGAAACGTTCGATCTACGGTCTGAGGCAGTCTTCGAGACTGCTTGCTGAAAGATTATCCAAGTACTTGGAAAGGCTTGGATTCAGGCAGCTGGTATCAGACCAAGGCATCTTCATCAAGGGCGAAGGCCGAGATCGCGAGATCGTGTGTACGTGGGTGGACGACTTACTGTTTGTGAGCGCCCGGGAGAACAAGGATGCGCGAAAGAAGTTCGACGAAGACTTGCGGAAAGAGTTTGCCATGTCGCCTTGGACAGAAGGCGAGTGCAACTGGCTACTCAACATGAAAATCACGAGAAACTGGGAGAAGGGCATTTTGCATCTTTCGCAACCACAAGCAGTTGAGAAGCTGGCGAAGAAGTTCAACTGCGACAACGTGGACGGAAGAAGACCTCATGTACCAATGAGCCCAAATCTCAAACTGAGAAAAGCTACAGCAGACAACATCGTTCCATCATCAGTGTTCGATTACGCGTCGGCAGTTGGCGGATTGCTCTACTTATCGATTACAGCAAGGCCGGACATCGCCCAAAGTGTTGGAGTTTTATCGAGATTCATGTCATGCCCAAGTGAAGAAGCGTGCAGTGCGGCGCGGCAAGTCATCAAGTACTTGTACGCAACGAAGGATTACGGCATCACCTACTCGCGCGGGAGCGGTGGGAGTCCGCATCTAACTGCCTACATGCACGCAAGGAAACATCAAGTAGCGGTTGAAGATTCATTCAAGGACAACGGCTCGACCATCGGCACCTACTGTGACGCTGATCTTGCTGGAGACGAGGACACGCGCAAGTCGACGAGCGGCCTCGCCATCGTCATGCATGGTGGAGTCATCTCTTGGATGTCGAGACTACAACCGACCATTGCTTTGAGCACAGCTGAAGCCGAGACCATTGCCGGCGTCGAAGCTGTGAAACAAGTCATGCACTTACGACTACTACTACAAGAGCTTGGACTAGAGCAACATGGACCGTCAACAATTTACGAAGACAACAACGCGGCCATTGCACTAGCACACGGCAAGGAGCAGTCGAAGCGGGCGAAGCATTACCAGATCAAGGTTCACTTCCTCAACGATCAGTACAAGCGAGGAACATTCGCGTACGAGAAGGTTGAAACCAAGCGGATGCTAGCTGACACCATGACCAAGAGCTTGCCACGGGATGACTTCTGCAAATATCGAGATTGGATGGGGGTGCGACCACCACCGGCATGAGGAGTTTGCAAGACACCCGAGCAAGGAAAAAGCGGAACCATTCATCGAGCAATTCCCAAGAGGAAACGCCAGATGGGTGGGAGTGTTGGATGTTCCGTTGAACAGAACAACAGAACACGAAGAGGAGAAGAAGGAGAGGAGAGAGAAATGAATTGGCTGACCATGCACTTAGACACGGGACTGCCGCCGGCTGAGATGGTGCGAGTTAGTCAGGGACACCGGGCTAGCCTAGTCAGGGGCATTGCTTACGTGTTACCAATTGTACAACCTTAATATTAACCAATTCATCGACCAACCAGATAAGCCTCTCATAGAGACTTACCACCTCCTGAGGCATACACCCGTCCCACTCTCTCGCCCCTTCCTTACAGAAGAGCGATAAGGACTTAGTGTACATCATTTAATAGGTTTTGGTTCCCAGACACTTCCACGTCGATTACTTATTGTCGTATCGCCTTTTTCCTTTTTGGTGTATTTGTTTTTCCAGTGTGTTGTTGCTTTTCCCAGACATTCTCCAAGATGGCTCGGAAACACAACGCTGAAACGAAGCACCACACCTGTTACGGTTTCAAGATTGGAACGAAGGTCCCGCAAAACATCCATGCTGACGATGCACCCTCGACGGAGCATGCAGTCAAGGAAACCCTGATGCGAGGTGGAATGACGGAAAGTGCGGCGCGCTTGTTCTCCAAACATTATCTTGAGTTTGGTGTTGGCACGGCTGGCATCAAACCATGCGAGGAACTCAAGGATGAAGTAAACAAGATCATCCAACGCGAATGCAACATCGCCTTTCAAGAAGCCGGCCCTTCGGCATACAAGACGATGATGCAGATGCAAGCGGCAGCAAAGGGAGACAAGCGTGAAGCAGTGAAGGACAAAGCTTCGGGTGTTGGCATAAATGAAGATGAAGAAACGCAAGACCCTCAAGAGACAGCCAGAACGAGGTTGCAGAAAAAGGCAGCTGAAGAAAAGGGTGAAGCAGAAAGAGATGTCGAATCAGTAGTCGAACTCGATGCGACTGATACTGGCGACGCGAACGAGCCGCAGCTTACATTTGGCTTTTTCGATGAGAGCGATGACGAAGGCGACGTGCCTAACCTGACCTCCATGATCATGCAGTTGGCAGCACAGCCGACCACGGTCATCAAGACAAGCCAGAAAGAGAGGAAGTTTGCTGCAGAAATCGTCGTGCATGGGAATGAAGTGACTCGCGTCCTCCTCGAGGTGTGTGGAAACAGTCGCAACGTTAACCTCAAGAAGGCGGCGAAATCGTTTCTCAGCACGCCGACTACGGAAATAATGCGTTGCGCGACCAAGTATGAAGGTGTGCTTGGCGTTTCACCTGCATATCGAGTGCTGTGGCAGCGCATGATGCAGTGCCTCAACGGGAACAAGAGTGTAGCAGAGCTCATGGATCACGAGCGTACTAAGCTTGACAAATTGAGCATCGTGCACACGGGTTCTCCCAACGAAGATTTGGCCACTTTCTCCACGAAATTCAACGAGCAAGTCAAGGTGGTGGCAGCCACTGGAAGCGCGCTCTCAGGAGAAGAACAAGTGAGCAAATTTTCGAAAGCTCTTCAGAAGGCTGCAGGTGCAACTTCCATCTACAATGAAGCTTTCAGGTTTTCTCTGAAAGCGATGCGGGATGGAAACAGCACAACCAGTGCCGACGGCAGCATCAAGAAAGCACCGCCTACTTTGGAGTCCGTGCAGGCTGAAGCTCGTGAACAAGTTGAGATCAGTGTCGTCTCCAAAGCGGCCAAGGGCAGCAGCGGCGGCGGCGTCACCCAAGTGCGGCAGAAGTCCAAGCATCGCGGTGGCCATGCTACAGGCGCAATTGACGAGGTCAGCTTTTACAACGATGACAGCAGCAACGACTCCAGCGGCCAGCAGTCCAAGCCTTCAAGCTCGGGAAAAGGAAAGTTCAACGGCAAAGGCAAGGGCAAAGGCAAGGGCAAAGGCAAAGGCTTCTATGCATCTTTTGGCAAAGGCAAAGGCAAAGGAAAAGGTTACGAAGGCGCAAGCGGCGGCGGAGGCTACAGCAGTTACGGACATGGCGGTCGCAATTATGGCGACTACAACGGCGACTACAACGGTGGCGGCGGCAATTACAACACCTATGACAGCGGCGGCGGCGGCGGAAACCACTGGCAGTACTCTGGCAAAGGAGGCCACAATGCAGATCGGTACCACCAGTCGGGTCAAGCAGCCACTGCAAGCAAGCCCGTTTTCAAGCAAATTATGCCGCAGAAGGTCATGTTCACCGAAGAAGATGTAGCCATGGACAACAAGATGCGTGAAGTGTGCGAAGCAGCGAAGACTGAAATCGCAGCTGCGGTGTCCAAGCACTTGGAGAAGCTAGTGTTCGGCGCGAATGAAGCAGCGTACGTGTCCATCAAGAAGAGCCGCCAGCGCCAAGATCCGCGACGCGCGGAGGAGAGCGACGATGAGTCGGACTCCAGCCCTTTCGGCTGGGGATCCTGACTCGTCGAAGCGGCGAGGGTCCCTTCTCATGCGGGACCTAAAACTGAGCATGGGGGGCTGCATCCACAGTCCAGGCGAGCGCGTAGTACGTGCTCAAAGGATGCAGCTCATGAAGCCTGGAGCCGGAGAGCGGCCGCAGACCACGGCAGTTCTCACCCGACACCATCAACATCATTGCCCAAGCAGCGGGCGGTCGGAACGGCAACAACAAGTACTTCGCGGTCTCAGGGTGCCCATTCGCAGGCAGCCGTGAAGGAAACATGCACAACTAGAAGTGCAGCATACGAGAAAAGCATCATCGAAAATTTAGAAGAAGAGGATCCTCTCTTTGCGTCATTGGAAGCCGTACACTTCCTGGAGGACGTAAAGAAGCTCAAAGCCCAAGAAGAGCAAGTGATGAATGCAGAGTGTAGAGTTTATCTCGACACTGAAAGGTCAACGAAGGAGTCCACGCCTGAGGAGGAGAAGAGTACACCTCAAGGACGAGCCGAGTCAAGAGCAGCGCAGCACGCACTACAACAATACATCGAGAAAGTGATGCTGGCAGCAGCTGACAAGACTACAAGAGCTAACGAGGCCGATTCGCGGCGCCTCGCCTTCGAAGCAGCGTTGGAGCGCTGGCGTGAATGGAAAGAAGAAAAAGGAGAAACAACGCAAAACATTCCCTCATGTTGTAGCGTGGACGAGATGGAGGCCACGCGCGGGCGCAACTACGAGTACTATGGCCTGGGCTACGGCACGACCAAGAAGCAGTTCGATTACTTGCAATTTGAAGATTCGGACTTTCAAAGGGGCTTCCGATCGTGTACAACAAGCAACAGCAGGCGGCGCGAAGCAAAGCGTCAACTACGAGAGGCTGAACTGCAAGAAGGTGCTGAAGACCTGGTGCTAGCAGTGCAGCGACAACCTCACCTGGATTCGAGGGTGGTGAAGTTTGAAGCGATGGAGGCCATTGTGGACTCGGGATCTACAGTCAGCCTGAGCGATCTTGCAGGAGGCACCGTGTTGTACGACTACGATGCGGACGCCAAGGTGCGAGTGAAGGCCTTCAACAATTCACACAGCAAAGGACAAGGACGTGGTACGATCATTGGCTGGGGCACGGACGTGAAAGGCGAACGTGTACCATTTCGTGTTCCTCGAGTACATCGGCTCGACGGAAGCACAGTCAACCTCTTGAGCGTCTCATCTCTGGCTGCCATGGGCAATGAGTTTCATTTCACCAAGCGGCGCAGCTGGATGACCACTCCTTCAGGACATGAAGTGAACTTCGAGCAGAACGGCGGCCTCTACTGGCTGCGCTGGAAGCGTGCCGTCGATATCTCAGCCAATTCTGATGGCGATTATCGGCACACGTCAGCTGACTCGAATGAAGCTTTGCGAGATTTGGCGCGAGAAGCGTGTCACTACGAAGACTGCGAGACCTGTTCCTTGGCGCGAGGACAGCACCGACCATTACCACTGTCTCTTCTACATCGACGATGCGGGCATTGGAATGACGAGCTGCTTGTCAAGATGGTCAAGTCTGGAGCCATTGACGTTGCGTTGGGCAACAAGACTCCTTGCGTATGTGACATCTGCAGGCTTTGCAAGCCTACTCGGCGGCCGGTGGGAGCTTCGCGTGAGCATGAGAGCGACACGGAAGCACCTTTTGAACGTGTTTGGACCGATTTGAAGGGCGCTGTCACGCCTGACTTCGAGGGCAATCGCTACGTGGTCACATTTACCTGTGAGCTGACAAGATGGTGTAGCGTTTACTTCGTGAAGAACAAGTCCGACGTCAAGTACCGGTACGAAGAGTTTCTTCAGTGGGTCAAACTCCAAGGATACCAAGTTAAGAAGTTGATGAGCGATGGTGGCGGCGAGTACACTGCTTCGGAGAATGCCAAGGTCATTTCGTCTTTTGAGAAGATTTCAATCGAGAATGGCATCACGCAAAACTTCACTGCAGCTTACACGCCTGAGATGAATGGCATCAGCGAGCGCACAAATCGAGTACTAGTTGAGCACGGTCGGACATTACTTACGGATGCCGGCCTCAGTCCCCTCTTCTGGTCTTACGCGGTCAAGCACGTGGCCTATTTGCGCAATCGCCTGTGGCATCGACACCATCAGCAAGGACCAAATGTGGGCGCTTCGCCGTATCAAGCATTGTACGGGAAGGCACCACCGCTCAACATGCTGCGAGTTTGGGGCTGCGACGCCTACAAGCTCGACCCGCTCTACAAGTCTTCGACTTTTGGGCGCAAGGCACAGAAGATGGTTTTCGTGGGCATGTCGCCGAATCGCAAAGGATGGGTTTTGTTTGACCCCAAGACGCGGAAAACGACTACCACGTATCATGCGAGCTTTGATGAGGACATGGTCAACCGACGATGCGCGCTGCGAGATTTCGATTTGCGGCAGCACAAGGCAGGACCAGGTGGCTCACGCGATGATGAACGTTTGGCGCTACTCGAGCGAGAATTGTACACTGACGATTTTTCGTTGACTAATCAAACACCAGCATCGACGGGTGCTGGAGTCAACAACAACGACGATGGCAATTCTCCTGGACAGCAAGCCAGCGACAGCAGCGCAGAGCAGCACGTACAAGACATGTTAAATGAGCGACCAGAGCAGAGCGAAGCGTACATGGACCACAAGAAAGAACAGCGGCGAGTTCGGTTCAGTGACGCGAGAGCACCTGATTCAGTCTCCAATCATCAACAAGGACATCCTCGAATGGGTGGGAGCGAGCGACGCAATGACCAGTCTAAGCAGGCATTCTCACCTCCCCTTGTTCAAGTACCACAGCGGCGAGCGAGCGTGGGCAGCGCACAAGACCTCGACGAGCAAGACTTTTCTTTTCTACGAATGGCGTTTGAGATGAACCTTCCTTGCGAAGTTTTGCAGCGCAACCACAAACGCGAGAAGACGGCATCAAGGACACGCTACGAGCAGTACAAGCAGGGCACTACTCTACGGCAAATCAAGAACCTTGGCGCCACGTGGGCCGACATCGTGTGGGACTTTTCCAGAGGATACATCACCTTCAACAAAGCGGCAGCGTCGAACGCAGTCATCGAGCAGCTGGTGCACGAATGGATGGAAGCGCAGCAGCGGCCATCAAGACCAGCAGCGTACGTCACGTCGAGTGGGAAGCTAGTGGCATCAGGGCCATTGATGTCTTTCGAGGAATCCATTCAGCAAGACTACGCTACTTTGGCTGTGGAGCAGGTGGAGCAGCTGACGCACCGCGAACAACGAATACTACAGCAAGCCATTGGCCGAGAGACGCTTGAGCAGTTTGCTCACAGCTGTGCGGCACGAATCATTGTGGACGAGCCGATGACGGTGGGAGAAGCGATGGCAAGTGAGCACGCAGAAGAGTGGAAAGCAGCGATGCAGGAAGAGATCAAGACTTTGATGACCTGGAACTGCTTCGACATCGTCTCTCGTGATGAAGCAAAGAGCCTTGGCGGAAAGCTGATGAAGTCGAGATGGATATTCAAGATCAAGCGCGAGTCAACTGGAGAGATTCAGCGATTCAAGGCGCGACTTGTTGCATGTGGCTACTCTCAACGGCCTGGTGAAGACTTTACCGAAACTTACTCACCTGTTTTCGGTTACACCAGTCTACGAGCAGTTTTCGCTTTTGCAGCAGCCAACGACTTCGAGCTGACGGCGCACGACATGAAGAACGCGTTCATTCAGCAAAACATTGACATTGAGCACCTGTACATGGCGTGCCCAGACGGCTTCGAGAAGTTCTTGCCGAATGGGCAGCCTGCGGCACTACATCTGAAACGTTCGATCTACGGTCTGAGGCAGTCTTCGAGACTGCTTGCTGAAAGATTATCCAAGTACTTGGAAAGGCTTGGATTCAGGCAGCTGGTATCAGACCAAGGCATCTTCATCAAGGGCGAAGGCCGAGATCGCGAGATCGTGTGTACGTGGGTGGACGACTTACTGTTTGTGAGCGCCCGGGAGAACAAGGATGCGCGAAAGAAGTTCGACGAAGACTTGCGGAAAGAGTTTGCCATGTCGCCTTGGACAGAAGGCGAGTGCAACTGGCTACTCAACATGAAAATCACGAGAAACTGGGAGAAGGGCATTTTGCATCTTTCGCAACCACAAGCAGTTGAGAAGCTGGCGAAGAAGTTCAACTGCGACAACGTGGACGGAAGAAGACCTCATGTACCAATGAGCCCAAATCTCAAACTGAGAAAAGCTACAGCAGACAACATCGTTCCATCATCAGTGTTCGATTACGCGTCGGCAGTTGGCGGATTGCTCTACTTATCGATTACAGCAAGGCCGGACATCGCCCAAAGTGTTGGAGTTTTATCGAGATTCATGTCATGCCCAAGTGAAGAAGCGTGCAGTGCGGCGCGGCAAGTCATCAAGTACTTGTACGCAACGAAGGATTACGGCATCACCTACTCGCGCGGGAGCGGTGGGAGTCCGCATCTAACTGCCTACATGCACGCAAGGAAACATCAAGTAGCGGTTGAAGATTCATTCAAGGACAACGGCTCGACCATCGGCACCTACTGTGACGCTGATCTTGCTGGAGACGAGGACACGCGCAAGTCGACGAGCGGCCTCGCCATCGTCATGCATGGTGGAGTCATCTCTTGGATGTCGAGACTACAACCGACCATTGCTTTGAGCACAGCTGAAGCCGAGACCATTGCCGGCGTCGAAGCTGTGAAACAAGTCATGCACTTACGACTACTACTACAAGAGCTTGGACTAGAGCAACATGGACCGTCAACAATTTACGAAGACAACAACGCGGCCATTGCACTAGCACACGGCAAGGAGCAGTCGAAGCGGGCGAAGCATTACCAGATCAAGGTTCACTTCCTCAACGATCAGTACAAGCGAGGAACATTCGCGTACGAGAAGGTTGAAACCAAGCGGATGCTAGCTGACACCATGACCAAGAGCTTGCCACGGGATGACTTCTGCAAATATCGAGATTGGATGGGGGTGCGACCACCACCGGCATGAGGAGTTTGCAAGACACCCGAGCAAGGAAAAAGCGGAACCATTCATCGAGCAATTCCCAAGAGGAAACGCCAGATGGGTGGGAGTGTTGGATGTTCCGTTGAACAGAACAACAGAACACGAAGAGGAGAAGAAGGAGAGGAGAGAGAAATGAATTGGCTGACCATGCACTTAGACACGGGACTGCCGCCGGCTGAGATGGTGCGAGTTAGTCAGGGACACCGGGCTAGCCTAGTCAGGGGCATTGCTTACGTGTTACCAATTGTACAACCTTAATATTAACCAATTCATCGACCAACCAGATAAGCCTCTCATAGAGACTTACCACCTCCTGAGGCATACACCCGTCCCACTCTCTCGCCCCTTCCTTACAGAAGAGCGATAAGGACTTAGTGTACATCATTTAATAGGTTTTGGTTCCCAGACACTTCCACGTCGATTACTTATTGTCGTATCGCCTTTTTCCTTTTTGGTGTATTTGTTTTTCCAGTGTGTTGTTGCTTTTCCCAGACATTCTCCAAGATGGCTCGGAAACACAACGCTGAAACGAAGCACCACACCTGTTACGGTTTCAAGATTGGAACGAAGGTCCCGCAAAACATCCATGCTGACGATGCACCCTCGACGGAGCATGCAGTCAAGGAAACCCTGATGCGAGGTGGAATGACGGAAAGTGCGGCGCGCTTGTTCTCCAAACATTATCTTGAGTTTGGTGTTGGCACGGCTGGCATCAAACCATGCGAGGAACTCAAGGATGAAGTAAACAAGATCATCCAACGCGAATGCAACATCGCCTTTCAAGAAGCCGGCCCTTCGGCATACAAGACGATGATGCAGATGCAAGCGGCAGCAAAGGGAGACAAGCGTGAAGCAGTGAAGGACAAAGCTTCGGGTGTTGGCATAAATGAAGATGAAGAAACGCAAGACCCTCAAGAGACAGCCAGAACGAGGTTGCAGAAAAAGGCAGCTGAAGAAAAGGGTGAAGCAGAAAGAGATGTCGAATCAGTAGTCGAACTCGATGCGACTGATACTGGCGACGCGAACGAGCCGCAGCTTACATTTGGCTTTTTCGATGAGAGCGATGACGAAGGCGACGTGCCTAACCTGACCTCCATGATCATGCAGTTGGCAGCACAGCCGACCACGGTCATCAAGACAAGCCAGAAAGAGAGGAAGTTTGCTGCAGAAATCGTCGTGCATGGGAATGAAGTGACTCGCGTCCTCCTCGAGGTGTGTGGAAACAGTCGCAACGTTAACCTCAAGAAGGCGGCGAAATCGTTTCTCAGCACGCCGACTACGGAAATAATGCGTTGCGCGACCAAGTATGAAGGTGTGCTTGGCGTTTCACCTGCATATCGAGTGCTGTGGCAGCGCATGATGCAGTGCCTCAACGGGAACAAGAGTGTAGCAGAGCTCATGGATCACGAGCGTACTAAGCTTGACAAATTGAGCATCGTGCACACGGGTTCTCCCAACGAAGATTTGGCCACTTTCTCCACGAAATTCAACGAGCAAGTCAAGGTGGTGGCAGCCACTGGAAGCGCGCTCTCAGGAGAAGAACAAGTGAGCAAATTTTCGAAAGCTCTTCAGAAGGCTGCAGGTGCAACTTCCATCTACAATGAAGCTTTCAGGTTTTCTCTGAAAGCGATGCGGGATGGAAACAGCACAACCAGTGCCGACGGCAGCATCAAGAAAGCACCGCCTACTTTGGAGTCCGTGCAGGCTGAAGCTCGTGAACAAGTTGAGATCAGTGTCGTCTCCAAAGCGGCCAAGGGCAGCAGCGGCGGCGGCGTCACCCAAGTGCGGCAGAAGTCCAAGCATCGCGGTGGCCATGCTACAGGCGCAATTGACGAGGTCAGCTTTTACAACGATGACAGCAGCAACGACTCCAGCGGCCAGCAGTCCAAGCCTTCAAGCTCGGGAAAAGGAAAGTTCAACGGCAAAGGCAAGGGCAAAGGCAAGGGCAAAGGCAAAGGCTTCTATGCATCTTTTGGCAAAGGCAAAGGCAAAGGAAAAGGTTACGAAGGCGCAAGCGGCGGCGGAGGCTACAGCAGTTACGGACATGGCGGTCGCAATTATGGCGACTACAACGGCGACTACAACGGTGGCGGCGGCAATTACAACACCTATGACAGCGGCGGCGGCGGCGGAAACCACTGGCAGTACTCTGGCAAAGGAGGCCACAATGCAGATCGGTACCACCAGTCGGGTCAAGCAGCCACTGCAAGCAAGCCCGTTTTCAAGCAAATTATGCCGCAGAAGGTCATGTTCACCGAAGAAGATGTAGCCATGGACAACAAGATGCGTGAAGTGTGCGAAGCAGCGAAGACTGAAATCGCAGCTGCGGTGTCCAAGCACTTGGAGAAGCTAGTGTTCGGCGCGAATGAAGCAGCGTACGTGTCCATCAAGAAGAGCCGCCAGCGCCAAGATCCGCGACGCGCGGAGGAGAGCGACGATGAGTCGGACTCCAGCCCTTTCGGCTGGGGATCCTGACTCGTCGAAGCGGCGAGGGTCCCTTCTCATGCGGGACCTAAAACTGAGCATGGGGGGCTGCATCCACAGTCCAGGCGAGCGCGTAGTACGTGCTCAAAGGATGCAGCTCATGAAGCCTGGAGCCGGAGAGCGGCCGCAGACCACGGCAGTTCTCACCCGACACCATCAACATCATTGCCCAAGCAGCGGGCGGTCGGAACGGCAACAACAAGTACTTCGCGGTCTCAGGGTGCCCATTCGCAGGCAGCCGTGAAGGAAACATGCACAACTAGAAGTGCAGCATACGAGAAAAGCATCATCGAAAATTTAGAAGAAGAGGATCCTCTCTTTGCGTCATTGGAAGCCGTACACTTCCTGGAGGACGTAAAGAAGCTCAAAGCCCAAGAAGAGCAAGTGATGAATGCAGAGTGTAGAGTTTATCTCGACACTGAAAGGTCAACGAAGGAGTCCACGCCTGAGGAGGAGAAGAGTACACCTCAAGGACGAGCCGAGTCAAGAGCAGCGCAGCACGCACTACAACAATACATCGAGAAAGTGATGCTGGCAGCAGCTGACAAGACTACAAGAGCTAACGAGGCCGATTCGCGGCGCCTCGCCTTCGAAGCAGCGTTGGAGCGCTGGCGTGAATGGAAAGAAGAAAAAGGAGAAACAACGCAAAACATTCCCTCATGTTGTAGCGTGGACGAGATGGAGGCCACGCGCGGGCGCAACTACGAGTACTATGGCCTGGGCTACGGCACGACCAAGAAGCAGTTCGATTACTTGCAATTTGAAGATTCGGACTTTCAAAGGGGCTTCCGAT
>Ga0307981_1002952_pt1 | contig 13220 bp, 9 predicted proteins | sample OrgLakmetagen987_FD_201849 | JGI IMG/M metagenome (GOLD analysis project Ga0307981, IMG submission 201849) | Saline water microbial communities from Organic Lake, Antarctica - #987 | ecosystem: Environmental > Aquatic > Non-marine Saline and Alkaline > Saline | place: Antarctica: Organic Lake... | reverse complement strand
CAAGGCGTAGAGAGTTTTCCCCCTGGTGAAGATGCATGGGTTGATGCGGCTTTGCACAAACCCGATCTTCTTCAGTTTTGCGACCAAGTAGTCATTCCATACCCTGCCTGCTTGTTTCTTACCGTAGATGTTTTTGTGGATCTTCAGCACAAAATCCTTGGCCACCCCGGAGGATAGGACGTACCCCTTTGGGATTTCCATGTACATGTCCCTGTCCACGGGGGCCTGGGGATTGGCCATGACGTAATCGAGCTGCCTTGTGTGTCATCCCCTGGATACTGCCATGACGAGCAGCATTCTAATGGACGACCACGATGCGACTGGCGCATACGTTTGCCTGTAATCTTGGCCAGGGACCTGCTTGGACCCATCAATGTTGAGCCTTGCCTTCCACTTGTACACTTCCCTTGTGACAATGCGTTGCTTTTGCTTCATCGCCCAGACTGACGGTAACACTGGGGCTCCTTCTGGTACTGATGATCGTGGAAAGATTGACAAATTCTTATTCTCCACCTGACCGTTGACCTCCTGGTTCATCGCTTGCAGGAATTGCTCTCTGTCTGGCTAGCGCATTGCTTTGTGCAGGTACATTGTATCGGGATCTGCGGAAGCAGCACATGGGTGTAGCTCCTGCATTGGGTGCCTCTCTTGTGCATGTGGGAACATGGCGGCGAGTGAAAATATTTCTCCTTCTACCGAGCTTGTGGACGAGGCAATTGCCATGGTTGCCATGTAGGCTTTGATTAGCCTTTGCATAGGCGACCTCCATCTGCGGGAGGAGCGAGTGCCCGTGCCTTCGCTGCTGGAAGCGGGAATTTCGTAGTCGGGCTCTCCGTCAACGTCCTCCGCTTGAGGAGAGGCTGCGCTCTGAGCCAATTCGTTGGGGCCCTTGCCCTCTGCTGGGGCAACTGTGCACGTGCGGAGTCCTTCTGAAGGAGGCGGGATTTCCTGACTGCGGGGAATGTCCAAACCGGTCTGCTGGAAGGTGACGGTCTTTGCTGGAGTCCCCTCGCTGCTTGACTCCTTCTGACGGGCTGACGAAGCCTGCTTTTGCCTGCCATAATGACGGTGGTGGACGCTCCTCAGCGCTGGTTGATCAAACTTTATGTGGAACTGTTGCAAGACATGACCCGTGGTGAGGTTGAGTACCAAGCTACCAAACGGGCGTGCTGCGGCGACCGCCCGAGGTACCCATTGTGGAGCAATTTGTGAAATATTCCGGCCCCTCCTTGTAGCGCGCCGTCCAGCGCGTACGCCGGACAGCCAAAATGATGCCAGTGCTTCGAGTGGGTCATTACCCGGGTTTTACCAAACGCTTCCATCGTCGCGGTACTTGAGGTTCGGGACATGATTCTCCGCATCGCATTCGCATCGCGTGCGGCCACAAATTCGCAGTGTTGGTGGTCGGCCACCGTCGGTTGGCCTGGGACAGTGAGGTCCGAGTTAGGTCCTGCAGGATCCCAATCCTCCGTTGTTCTGCTCTGCCATTTTGATGGTGGGCATTTACTCCCGCAAACATGAGGCCCTGTCCACTCTGATTGCACTTTGACCTCCACTCCTTCGAGCTGAAGACTCCATTGTCTGCATGGTAATACTGGATCCTGACGCCGCGTGTGGATGCAAATCGCTCAAAGGCCTCCTTTGCCTCAACGATGTCCGCTGCACTGGATGACTTCTGGAGGTGGACGTACCCAAAGTCCGTCGCGTGGTCGACAAAGACTGTGCCCGTGGTGTACTGAGACTTGGTGAGAGTGCCCGAAACCTGCGCAACGAGACCTGGGGTTAGCAAGGTGAGCTGGTCAACTGACACGCATTCAACCTGACCTCATCCATCAACCTGACTTCGTCAATGTCCGATGGCTTTGATCTCCATGCCCTTTTCTTTGCCTTCCCATATAGACATGCAGTGCAAAGTGGTACAGGGCAGGTGAAGAGCCTCCTCGGAAGCATGCCTCTTTTGGCCATTGCCTGGATCTTCTTCGGGGAGACATGGTTGAATTTCTGGTGGTAGGACAGGAACTCTGCTGCCACGTTCGTTGGCTGCTTGTCCTCCTTGTCTTCGACGATGATCTGTTGCATGCGTTGTTCTCCACTGGTCGGTCCGTCTAAATTGAATGCCGAGGGTGAGACGGCCCTCTCTGTCTCCGTGGCCTCGTCCTCGTCCTTGGTTGGGACGTCGTTGGTCTGTGCTTCGTAGCAAACGTAAGGAGAATCGGGGGCGGCGGTATCCCTGCTTTGGCGCAAAATGCCTGGAACCGCTTGTATCCTGGGGCTGTTTGAAAGGTGGCAACGTTGGTTCTAGGATCCAACAGGATGGTCATCCTGCACTTCCACTGATCCCATTGCAGGACCACACAGTCCTCGTAGGTGGACTCCTTCGTGCCTATGGGAAGAGGATGCGTGTCTTTCCTGGACTGTGCAAAGTGCTGTGGACTGAACAGACGCGCTTCGAGTCCCGGTGCGTAGTGACTCCCCGGTAGGCGATGATGATGGATCATGCTGTTGTTGTCTTGGCACTTGAAATTCATTATCCCAACCATCACATCTCGGACTCTTGCTCCTCCGACTCCCTTGACGTTGTATTTGACTACGACTAGGTTGTCCTCGAAGTCTTCCCTTCGGCTGGACATGCACGTCGACCAGCGATTGTCCACGCCCATTGGACCGGAGTTGGTATCGAAGCTCACGGTCCTGCTGGTGATGGTTCCGGTTGTACTGGCTGTAGCCATCGCCCAGTGGCTTCCGTTAATCGTCGCATGCATTGCCATCACTCCCTTGGCCCATCTCTTCATGTTTGTGCGCTGATGGTGAGTGTAATTTGGATGATCGGCCACGCGTTGCAGGAGCTTGTGTCTCTGGACATTGCAGCCCCGATCTCTTGTCTTGCACAATCATCGCTGGATGCCTTTCTCTGTTGTTGCTAGGGCTTCCGTTGCCCATGACCATGCCTGCATCCCCTGTCTGCATATCTCTCGGACTGCGCTAACCCTCTTAGATTTTGCAATGTACTGAATGCAATGTTTAGAAGTTAGTAGCGGGTCCTCCAGCCTGATTAACCCCAATGTGGCCCAAGCTAGCAGCTTGGTCACGAGGGCTTGCCAAGGCCCAGACCACGAGTAGTGGCCTGGGCATAGGAGTCAATCAGACTCCAATTCGGCGTTGACGATGCCGAGGTAGGACTGCGCCAGGCGCTGCTGGGCAGTGCCCTCTTGAGCTCCCGCTCCGGATTCCATCTGGTCTGTGAGACCCTTGGTCTTGCAGTCCTCGGCAAGGTGAGCGCACCAGCAGTATCCGTGCTTGGTGCAGAAGAGGACTTCTTTGCCCTTGACCTTCTTCTTGTACCCGTTGGCCTTGTCGGCCTCCATTGGCTTGACCTTCTGCCAGTCGGCAATCGTGCCGTGCTTGGTGCGAGTCTTTCCGGACCGCCTCCAGTCGTGGTCTCTCCAGCTTGAGCGACGACTTCCTTGAGGTCATCCATTTCGGCCTGGAGAGCAATGAGGGTCTTCTTACCCTTGCAACCTCCTTCAAAGTCTGACTCACCCAACCTGGTCACATACTTGTTTCCGACCATGTGCATGAGCTTGTTGGCAGTGAGGCTGTGTCCCTCGTCGTAGTCGTTGATATTTTGCTTGCCATAATCGACCAAGTCGGCATCGGGCAACGTCTTGTATGCCTGTACAGGGCAAGGGCATCCTACCTATGTAGAGTCAGGACGGCGCTACCTAGGATGTCCTGTAGACAACATGTTGTTTTCTACAGAGAACCTAGGTTGCCCTGTAAACAAATGGGTGCTGTCGAAAAGCGGCTGTCCTAGGTAGCCTAGGTACTACCTAGGTAGACAGAGGTAAATCCTATAACTTTTAGGAAGGCCAAATAAACCCAGATCCGAGGCAGGGTCATTGTAGTCGGTAGTTGTAGTTATTGGTCATTTCTCTTGATCGTGGCTTCATAGGTCATAGCCGATTGTCGAACAACTCGCAATGTTTGCTCCCTCCTCGCTGTAATCAAGCAAACGCTCAATACCGTAATGGTCAAGGCATCCCTCATGTTGAAAATCAATGGCGATCTCCTTAGTTATGATACCACCAAGGTCGTCGACTTGGGGAAGGAATGGAGAAATAGCAATCCTATAAGGGCGGAATATCCGCAAAACTATTACGGCAATGAATCAGAAGACGATGCTGATAATGAGGACGGTGGTGTTGGTAATAATGGCAACAATGGCGATAACAACGACGGTAGCAGCAGCTAGTAGCAACTTTTAATAGTGACTACCAAGTAAGAAAGACGATAACAGCAATTTAATGTCTCTACTAGTACCGATACGCCCTCTTTAGTCTATTATCTAGCAGGAAATACCCCGGCTACCTAGCTACCTAGGTAGGCGGCTACATAGGTTTTACCTAGATTCCTGTGGAGAACAGGATCTACAACTTTGGCTGTCCTACGGTAGGTAGTCCTGTAAACGGATAGGCATATTTCCTAGGTTGCCCTGTGAAGGAATTGGCCTCTGGAATCTGGAGTCTAGGTGCCCTAGGAAGGTGCCCTGTAGGAGGTTTGAAGAATTTCTCCAACTGCATCGTGCCACGTCCCAAAGCCATCCGAGCCGAATGTCTTCCTTCCTTAAATCTATCGTACGCGAGCGAAATGATGCAAGTAACACTCACATCACCACATCCCCGACGGTAATCGAGCACGAAGTGCTCGACACCATTCTCCTCTTTCTTCTCTCCGGTGTCGGCACGTAGTGCATTATTATCTTGTAGGCGTAGGCGCGTGTGTAAGAATAATCAAGAAATTCTAGAAAATTTAGCATTTTTAGTTTTCTGTACTTTTCGGTATATTTTTTTTTCCATAGGGGAGCCTTTTTTCGGGATAATCCGGATGTGTACACGAATATCGTCTGATCCCGGAAAAAGTAGCGGTAATTGTAGCCCTTGCTCCCACGGACTCGTTCACCCAATTTTGGGATATTGGTCCCGTTTCCCATCGATTTATGGCGGTCGAAAGCCGGATTTCTTGACAACAAATATTGTCTCTGAATCTAATTTTGGCTTGCGGGATTACTTCGTGGTTGTCATGATCATGTCGGTTGACATGCCCCAACCAAAATCTTCTTGTGTGTTGCGTATCGCAGTCCAAACACTGGTTTTGAGCAGATATTTTTTAGTCGTATTAGTCGATAACCTGTTTGTGAAGTAACCTTTTCCTTACTGGACGGGACTTAATCGATAGCCCTACCTGTAAGGTACAGCACGTTCCTTCTCGGTTTCTCGCCTCTCTTCTTCCTCCCCACGAGTGCTCGCTACCACACCACACACCTGAACTTATAGAGTACGGAAGTCTCTTCGACCTTTCATCACTACGCGGATCGATCATGAGCGCCTCTAATGACCAAGAAGAAGAAGAAGAGTCAACTCTCGAACAGCTGTTGCAAGCCCGGAATGAGCAAGCTGGTGATTCAGACCAGGCAGACGAGGAAGAAGACGAAATGTTCGGTTTCGCCCAAACTGAAGCCATGAAGAAACAAGGGCGGCAACAGCTCCTGGATGCGATCAGGCTTGTTCCTGAAGACTCCAAGGCGGCATACCTGGAAGCTATGGAGCGTGTTCCACATCTAGTGGAAACAGAATCCGACCCCATGCGCTTCCTTCGCTTTGAGAAGTACAACCCGTTTGCCGCGGCTCGCCGCTTGGTGACTTACTGGAAGACTCGGAAAAACATATTTGGGGAGAGGGCCTTCCTTCCTTTGGATCTTTCGAAAAGTGGCGCCTTGACGGCAGAAGATGTCGCCCTTCTCAACAGCGGTCTTCACGCTCTCCTCCCTAACGACAAGAAGAATAGGAGCGTGTGGTGCCTTGACAGATCCAAGTTGGCTGTTGGTGAGGACAATAATAGGGGTCGCTCAGCTTCAGTCATCTTCTTTCTGCTTTCAGTTCTATCCGAGAACGAAATGAGTCAAAAGGATGGATTTATATTTGCCATCGTGCTGATCAATCCCACTGGTGCCACGTTTCAACGAGCGAACGTAGACATGATCAAAGAGCTGATTCGTATGGCATTTCCCCTGCGCTTGAAGCGACTTCACATGATTTGCTGCCCACCAAAGCTGGTTGGTCAGACGTTTGTAAAGACGTTCGTCCCCATGACGCTTCAGACCCTGGGTAGCTTCTTTTCGAGTAAAGCCGTCGTTCATGTTGCAGAAACTGATGAAGCCATGCTGCGGAAGCTGTTGCCGTGTGGGTTTCGCCGCGAGGGCCTTCCGTTGTCCGTGGGTGGTACCTGGGCCTACGGCAAGTTTGTTGAATGGCAGGAACAACGAGGGCTAGTCTTGGAAACGAGGATTGCAACAGATACGAGCGAGTGTGATCTAGCGTCTATTGTCCGAACGACATTGGCGAGCTATTCTGCAAAGCTTGAAGAAAGTCATTCCGCATCCAACACTAGTGGGGTCGCGCTCTTGGATGCCAGCGACAATGCCCGCAAGGTTGCAAGCTCAAACAATGCACATTCAACTGGTGAAGCTTCTGGATTCCTTGCGCGTCAGGAGCAAGGTTTTTCAAAGGAAGAGCGGGATGCGATCTTACGTGATATTTACGGATCAACGGATGTATCGTTCACGCTTACCAAGGAGGTCCTAGAGGAAGGCCGAGCTCGAGCGCAGCTGGAAGAAGCGATCGACCTCATCGACGACAAGGACAAGGCTGCATATCTAGAGGCCCGGGAGCGCGTCCCACACCTCGTCGAATTGGAGTCTGATCCTCTTCGCTATCTTCGCTGTGACAACATGGACCCTTGGGCCGCTGCGAAGCATCTTGTCGCATACTGGAAGAAGCGGAGAGAACTGTTTGGAAAACATGCGTTTAATCCTATGGTCCTAGAGGGAAAGAGTGCCCTATCTGCAAAAAGCATTGAACTGATCGAATGCGGCTACATATCGATTCTTCCAAATGACGCGATGGGTCGGGTTGTCGTATTGCATAACAGATCACGACTTGTTGATAGTATCACGGGGTACACTCTTGATGATCGCGTGAAGTGCTTTTTTTACCTCTATTCTTTGGTTGCTGAAAGTGAGGAGAGCCGCAGTCACGGGGTTGTCGGGCTAACTATGCACTGTGATGGCGCTCCTCCTGCAACGTACAGCCGCGAGGCTGTCCAGAAGATGCTAGCCGTCTTGGCGAGTGGGGCGATTCCGTTCCAAATCAAAGCCCTTCATCTTATTAGCCCGTCTCAAAGACAGTCGTGGTTGCAAAGCATCATGTCGGTAACTCTTAAGCTCGTTGGACGGTGGGGCTATTTGAAGCAGAGGACGGTTGTTCACGCATTCGAAAAGGACGCGGACTTGGTTGCAGACCTGCAAAAGTTTGGCCTTCGGAACAGTGGTATCCCTGCCTTTCTTGGGGGGGCTTGGCATTACGCAGACTACAGTGAAGTTCTGAAAGAGCGAAGACGCTACGAAAAGACTCTTTATGGCAACCCTGCTGGGAGTGATCAGGATTCAAGAGGGTCCGGGCGGGCTTCAGGTTCGACTGGCGATAAGAAAAGAAAAGCTCAGAATGATGATGATAATACGAATGCGGAAGATGCCGTTGCCAATGAGTATGAGTGGAGAATGAAGAAAAGGAAAATGGATGCCCTCTATGCGCGGCGAAAACGCGAGAGACTGAGAATCGAGATCGAGGTCTTGCAGGACCAGTGCAAGGAGTTCGGGGACAAGAACGCTCTCTTGGATATGGATAATAGGCAACTGGAGAAGCTCATTACTTCTGCAAATGATGAGGTACAATTGCACGAGAGTGGCAAGTTACGGCTAGCGCATAGTTCTGCTGCTGCTGCCGTCTCGATGCCAGCGTTTGGTGGGGTGGTTCACCCTTCACTAAATCGAGTCGCTGCGAATCCACAGTTAAATCAGCTGGAGGAACTTTTGCTGAGCAAGCCCAATCTCAGGGAGAAACTACTGGCACAGCTGATGCAAAATCTTGGTGGCGTGGCCGCGAGAAATACTACTTGGGGTCTGACTGGGGATTCAGCTCCGGCCGCTCTAGCCTCGTTTCCGCCTGCCCCAGATCATGTCGGCCAACTTGCGCCTTTTCAGGCTCCACTTCGACGTGAGCATGCCCCGGTAGAACCGAATACGTCTGCTGTATTGCCAGCAATAGACAATACCGACCTGACGAATCAGCTTTTGCACCTGAGTCGACAACTGGGCACGACTCCTATCACGGCACCAAGCGGAGCTCATTTCTCGAGAACAAGGATGCATTCCACCGCGCCCGCCTTCGTTTCTGCCGCGCTACAGTCGACCGCTAATGGATCTCATGGCTCCACTTTGCAAACTCAACAGTTTCTACTTTCGCAATTGTCGGCCATGGGTCTAGCTGCGCCCGAGCCGTTGGCAGAGCCTACGGCAAGCAATCTCATGGATCTCTTCATGCAGCTGAATGGAGGAGCCAACCAGGACGACCCTACTAGGTTTCAGCGGTAGCTGCGTGAACGGCGGAGATAGGTAGACTTTGTGAAAGCATATTAAAAGTGAATCGAATGATAATATGTTTGTGTTATCATCATTTAATTTGATCTATAACTACGACTCACATTAGTCCAACAAGTCGTCCCAGTCCCGGTTGATCCGTATCTATTCGCTGGCCTTCCATCAACATCAACCATTCACCATGCACCCAACATCAAACGATCTTGGATAGTTCAGTGTCTAGTCGTTCCCACTGCCAACCATTACCTTCTCCCCCGTTTCGCACTACGTTTAAGAATGCTTCGTTTACTTATATGCTTGCTGGCCTTTTGGAGCTCCCAGGCCTTTGGTCCGACGTTTTCAGCTCGCCCGGAGGGTCGCGTTACTGCTCTCGCCGCGGCGACCTCTGCCGATACGCCTGGTACCAGCAATATGGATGCGTCGGAAATTGTAGCCCGGCGAATCATTGTAAAGGGTGATGTACAAGGTGGTTACTACCGTTCCTGTGTACGAAATGAGGTAAGAAGATCTCATGCAATTTTGCCAGCACACCACGTTGCTTTTGCAGGCTCTCTGTGTGTAGATGAGATCGATACAACATGTGCTCACTATTCGTTTCCATTAATTAACAGGGAGGAAGATTCCGAAAACTAGTTGGAACCATGTCTCCTCCAGAAGAAGATGTGGATGAGGCAGAAATCTACGTAGAAGGTAAGTCGACCCTGCTGATGCAATAAACGGAGGCGCCCATCAGCCACCAGCCTAAGGTTCCTTCTCTCCCCGTACCCCCTTCTCGATTCGCAGGCAAGCTAAAAGTTGTGGAGGGGTTCATTCGGTGGTTGAAACGGGGCGATGTTGGCCTGAGTCAACAAGCCACGGTATCCAACGTTATAGAAGAAGAACCGACCGGCCTATACGATGGTTTTTACGTCAAGACGAAATAGAAATGCTCCAGATTCGGTCTTGGCTTCTGGTAGCAGTGATAGTAGCTTCCAAGTCTAATAGTCTTAGTCGTACCCTAGTCTTCTCTCGAAAGTTCCACTGTGTTCTCCTCGTCCTCTCTCCAGCGGATGTACGCACCGCCGACAGGTGCCAACCAAGTAACAGTCCCGTTCTTTGTATTCTGGTAGTAAAAATCACCCGTGTCCGATTTGTGCTGGATCCAGTCGGGTGCGATACTATCTAGGTCGTCGGTGTTGGCGTCCTGAGCAACCGCCATGGTCTCGTCGTCGCCCCAATGTGCCTGCCAAGTCGACCCGGACTGAACCAAGGCGTAGTAAAGTACGGGGTATCCAATCATACAGAGTAAGATTTGCCACGGGAATCCCATGACAAGCTGCATCGTGACTTGTGCCGCCTTCTCCTTTCCTACAACCATTTCAATAGTGTGACGTAGAAACTGACATTTGCCGGTTTGGAAGGGTACCGTGGACCGATTCACTGGGATGGTAGAGCAGTTGCCGTATTGTATCATAACTTCAATCTCGTCCCTCCCCTCATGGTAGCTTTGAAAGTGCAGGTGTGAAAGAATGTCGGCCAAGTCGTTCAGGTTTGCGAGAAAGGTCACATTGTTAGCTGCGACAGCACGGCGTCCAAAGACCGGCCTGACGAGATCCCAAGACTGCTCATTGAACGTAAGATAGCCCTTTCCAGCGAGAACAGTCACGCTAGCAAGTTCAACGTGATGGTCGCTGACTTCTACATCGATCCCGTTCACCACGGCTGCGGCATCACAGGCCACAAGATCTGTCAATGCCGGATCAAAGATGGACCCTCGGCAAGGATCAGACGCTGTGCGACGGAGTCCGGCCTGCTTGAGATCAAAGGGCCCAGAGGGTCCTGTCATGGTCAGGGTGTCAATGACGCAATCCACCCGAATTGGTTGTGTCACGACGTCGGATGTACTGACAACAGAATCTCTTTCACCACTGACTGCCACTGCACGAAACTGCACTTGCGAGCTCATGACTTTGCCCATCTTGTGGCTATTACAATGGTCCGGTGATGAGACGAAGGAGAGCTCGACACCGGTATTGTAAGGGAAAATTTCCGAGGCCTCCAGCATGGTTCCAGATGTCAATGGTTGTTGGGTTGCAACGTCCACCAGGACGCCAACTTCCGCAGAAGGAACCGACTCGATGAAGTATCTAATCCGACGCTGATATCCAGACGTGTCCTTTCCGTACCAGTGTAGATTCGTTTGCTCTCGCGAATCTTCTCGGATGGTAAAGTCGAGGTCGGCAACGGCAGAGAGAGCCGTGGCAATTTTGAGTTCCACAGTCTTTTCGGTAGACCAGAGACCTGCCCGGTCCGCCACTCGAAACCGAAACGAATCTTGGACATGGTCTCCTTGGACGACGGGTACCAAAACGCTAGAGGGGTTCCAAATGTACTTGACGAAGACGGGATCCGCGTCCTTACTGTCGACAGTGAACTCTAAAGTCGACAAAGGAGTGCCATGCAAGAGTCCGTCTTGACGAAAGCTCCCAACAGTGAGGATCAACGTTCCGTAGGTTGGAGGCTTTGTGACTTGCACACGTGTAATGGCATCATCGACATCCTCATCAATCCCAGAGAGCAATATCTTGGGTGAAAACAGAGTCTCGACTCCTTCAACAATCGTAACAGGCTCCACTGAAAGCGCCGTGGGTGGATCGTTGACTGGATTGACAATCACGTCGACAGTCGAAGAAGCACACTGTTGGGCGCTAAACACGGAAGATACAGCAACACAATAGGAAAAGGTGGTAAAGACTTCGTTGGTCGCATTCGAATACTGATTGCGAGGCGGTAGATACACAATTTCTGCGACTTGGTCTACCGCAACTAACACCAGGACGCTTCCGTCGGTACCGCTACCGGTCGAGGAAGAAGCATCCAGGGATCTGTTATCGGCAGGTAGGTGCAAGCGTCCCTTGTTTGGGAGGTGTGTAATGTAGACGTAAACATTCACGGGAGACTGTGGACCACGAAGATTGAGGGATTCCAATAAGTCTCGGACTTCTTGGTCCAACCATTCCACAGGCAAGCGAATCGGGACGGCTTCTCCCAAGGGCTGTGCCTCACTATACCACTCAGCTGGATGTGACCCTGCAACTTTCTCGGCGTCTTCATTGATGCGAACGGTGGAGTTGACAGAGTATGGCGACGACGCGTCAAGACCTTCCAAAAGTCGTTCGCGGACCAACCCGGCATTCATAGTGCCTGGGTACAGGCTCAACTCATAAAGACGCCCCAACCAAGGCATGTTGTCAAAGGCCAATAACTGGACCTTGTTGTTCGTATTCCAGTGGGCCAAGTCATTGCGAAAGGACTGCTGCAATATACCACTGGCTTGTCCATTGACAAAGGCTTGTTGCTGGGAATCACTCAAGGAAATCACAACGTGGGCAAGCTTGTCGTCGGGCAAAGTCATGTTGACGAGACTGTATCGCTGGCAAGGCTCCAAAAAGGCTTCGCTGGTACGGTAGTACAGCTCGAGTACATGTCCACGTTGATTCAACTGAAAATCAATACTGTTGGCATCGCAATAGTTGAGAGCCGCACTGGTGGGGATGGATCCTTGCGGTGCTCCAATCGTGAGAATCGGGCGTAAGGCCGTGCTGACGGTTGCTGGCGTTCGAAACCATAGCTCCAACGTGATTCCTTCACTCGCCGATTGAACCTGATCCAAGATGCTTGTCACGGGTCCTTGGCTTTGAATACCCTTCACCATATCATTCGTCTCGGCCGCCGTGACATTCGCGGTATAACCCACGCCTGGGCTGTTGCCTGCCCCGCAAGTTGTCTGTGACAGGTCACGGACCAAACGTCCCGAAGCATCGTTGGGCTGCCGTAAATTCGTAAACTTTCCCGCCAGGCATTGTCTCGATCCAAAGGTGTACCGAACGATCGCTTGCGGCGACTCGGCGGCTCCCTGTGCAGCCACGCCGAGGGTCCACACCATCGTCGCGACGAGCGAAAGCCGCTGGATCATCATCATCTTGTCGTAACGAGTGCAGGAGACTCTGAAAACAATGAAACTCCAGCTTTAACTTGACATGGAGGCGATGAAACATGCCCCCAACGTGCCTCGAGGGACCCGTTGGGGGGGGCGGTTTTGCCGCTCCTCGAGTCGTCATGGTCAGAAATGAATGCGTTTGGTTTTTTGCAAGTTTCATTTTTCGGAACAACACGTCGTTTTCGCGCAATTTTTTTAAATGGATCTTTTATTGACAAAATTCGATCGTGACATTCTGTGAAATCGGAAACAATGGTGAAACGTGCGAGCCGTATCCGTAAAGCACTTCGATGCTGCGCTGGCGACTACTCTCGACGAGCGGAGCCTTGTTGTGGATCTATCACTGCATCGGACTGTTACCGCTAACAGGATTCAGCTCGGCTCTTCTTCACGACAATCAGGGAATCGGGTTGATCGACAGCATGTCGTTGTCGTGCTGGATGGCTGCTGCCACTTTGAGGTCTACCGGTAGCGAATACATCATTCGTAACTCGCTGCTTCGGTCATCCTCGTCACGCCTGTTCTATTCCAGTACGGCAAGCGAGCCACTCAAGGATTCGGAGCGGAAAAACGTTGCAATCGTCGGTGCTGGTGCCGTCGGGGGCTACTATGGTGCTCGCTTGTGGGAAGCTGGGCACAATGTCACCTTTTACATGCGAGGGGAGAACCTCCAAGTTTGTACGAGACAAGGCTTGAATGTAACTTCTGTGGATGGAGATTTGCACATTCCAGCAAACAAGCTAGTTA
>Ga0307981_1002949_pt1 | contig 13224 bp, 16 predicted proteins | sample OrgLakmetagen987_FD_201849 | JGI IMG/M metagenome (GOLD analysis project Ga0307981, IMG submission 201849) | Saline water microbial communities from Organic Lake, Antarctica - #987 | ecosystem: Environmental > Aquatic > Non-marine Saline and Alkaline > Saline | place: Antarctica: Organic Lake... | reverse complement strand
GTTCAGGTTTTAATAAGCAGATCTGCGAAGAAAAGACACCCCTACAGGTCAACGGCCGTGTAGAATGGCTGTCAATGGGATTGGCTGGCTGGATGGCAGGCGTTAGCCCGCAACACTTCAAGAATTGCAGCACACAAGCAAATCTGGTTTGCTTTTGGTTCGTTAATTTACGGCTTTGAACAAGAGACATGAACGATCCCAGATGGCCTGCTCTCAGCCTTTGATCAATGCGATACTCCTTGTGATAGCATATGCTACCTAACGAGGCTTTCTAAGGTGCTGGCTCTGCCATCTTGGTGGCTATTAAATTAGTTGTGTTGTCGACAGTCTCCTGTCTTTGCGTCAGACTCATGGCCACCAAGATGGCTACGCGAAAAGGTTCTAGTCGTTGTCACACTCCAGGCATTGATGGCTATGGCGCTACTGCAATGCCAATTAGCCCCTGTGCCACGGCTCGGTCGCCGTAGTTGTGCTGGAAAGTGTTTGACACACTTTCAAAGACAGGCAAGTTTGGTTGTTGAGCGCTGCCTTGGTTATGTTGTTGTTACCACTCTGCTCAAGGACCTGTGCTGCTTGTAGTATTTGTATCATGTCTTATTTAGTCCCAGCCACAGACTGATAGCTACGCTGCATGCATCTCCAAAGAGGCAGCAGCATGGCAGATGTCCAAGTTGCCGCAGCATGGCAGCAGCATGGCAGCATGGCAACTGCCCAAGCTGGTGCATTGCAAGGTACTTCCACAATTCACCGCATGGTTTATGCAAGCGTTGACCGCAGTACAGTTAACCTCACTGCCCTGCAGGTAGATTGTCGTTCAGCCTGCTTGACATCATACCAAACCTGAACGTGAGAAGCGTTTGTGCATCTTCGGTACGAGGCACCACCATCCCTTGGAACACCGTCATAGCGCGGCGCCTTTGTTCATCGATGTCGCTTGCTGCAGCTGCTGGTGCTGACACTCGCACGCTCTCCCCCGAAGCAAGCTTGGAGCAGCCTCCAGCGCGTAGTCACCTCGCTTCATCCTTACACGGGGATGGATGACCTATCCTCAAGCTCTAGCAGCGCTGTCATTGATGACAGCAAAGACAACATGTCGTCAGGTCTGCTGCCAGTACTCAGATACCGTAGCTTGGGCTCACTGCTAGCGGTGCATTCGCAGCCCCCCCTCTCCCACTCTCCAACACCACCGTCGCTGTCACCACCACCACCACCACCACCTCCACAACCTCCTCAACCCCCATCAGCACCAGCAGCACTCGACCTCTACCCCCACCAGCATTGCGTATGCTCCTGCGTATGCTCCTGCTTGCCTGCACCACGTCACAACACCTGCTCACTAGTAGTATCGTTCGCCAGCCACCTGTTTGTACCGGGCTCTTTTTGCCGAGGTACCCCCCGACTTGTAGTTCTTGCATTCATGCTTGCATGCAACCTTTTCAAGCTTGCATGCACTTCGGCCTCAATCCTCACCTCCACCTTGAGCTCATCTGCCAGCACTAGCCACCAGCAGCACCATTCCTTCTTGATAACCCCACTACCTCCTTAGTGGGCACCAGCATAACGTGTAGGGTCGCAGTCTCTGGTCTTGTGTCGGGACTCATCCGATTGTACACTAGGCACAACATCATCCTGACAGTGCCTCCATCGTTTCTCGCTGCATCAACCGCCATCAGTTTCAGCAGCACCCGGGCCAGCAGGAGTTGCACCACCCGTCATTCATCACCAATACCATCACCACTAGCATTTCATGTCGTAGGTGTTCAGTCTCTAGTCTTAGGTCGAGACTTATCCCGTTGCACAATAGGTACCTGCACGGCGCTGTGGTTGCTCCCTGCCGCCTCAACTGACGACAGCGGCTTGACACCCCCCCTCACCCTTGCCTTGCCATGCTTTGGCTTAGGCCAACAAGCACACTGCAGACCATCGACTTGTCAGCAACATCAGTTCACGTGTAAGCTCTTCCTCTTCCCTATGTGAGACGCAGCTCACCACACCTGCTCTTCTTTATCATCAAGTTGTACCCAGCCCCAGCCCCAGCCCCAGCACCGGGACTCCGACCTCCATCGCCCGTGCACCCCCAGCCTCAACTGGAATAATCAACCAGTAAGCAGAGCATGTCCTTTAACATCGTGACTACTGCCAGCTCATGCTTGGCTAGGTATGCAGACAAACAATTAAGGGCTGATGATCGGAGGGTACCTTTGGGTACAGCCGTCGAGCCAACCCTCCGTCACTTGTTGGAGCTCGGCCATGAGCTCAACTTTCCAGCTCCCAGTGCCAACACACTCCAACTTGCGCACCCAATGGTGTCTAGTACGCTTGGGCCCACAAAGAATTGCAGCTGGGCTGCACGACCACTCCTTGGCATCATTGGGGTTACCAAGCCCAGTCCCTTGTCTGCACCGGAGACTCGAGTCTAACTTGTCAGCTTGAATCAGTCAAATTTAACTCGAACTCCTTGCCGCACCATGGCTGAGAGCCAAGCTAAGAAACACCGTATCGACATGGCCCTGGCAGCAGCGGGCCTGCTTCTCGACCAAGTACACTCTGAATCAGAGTTGCAGATGCAATCCCTAATCTCAGACAACGAGCAAGCAATAGCCAGGGTCAAGGAGGTGGTTCTTCAAGCATCTGTGCTTCATCAGCGTGTAGCAGGCGAGCTCGCTCTGATTCGTGGCAACATTGCCTTACAGAGCAGCCACTTAATACCCAGTGGTGTCACGATCGCCTGCGCAGGCGCTGCAGGCAAGCCTCATTATGGCTTCCAGGCCGATTCACATCCGATTCGCGCTTGCGCACTTGCAGCAGGTGCTGCCTGTCTGCGTCTTCCAGCCCAAGCCTGCCTCAAGAGTCGCTGGAACGACCCCAAGGTCAAGGGGACATCATTCAGACTCGACTGCTGCTTGCCAAGCTGGCGGTCGCAAGACATCAAAGTCTGCGCCACCAACCTCTCCACCTTGGCAAGGTGAGCTGACCTATGCCATGTATTTGCACTGGCTAGACACCATTCATCGCACTTCACTCTACTCTGCGTTAGGCTGCAGCCGGAACAATGGCTGGAGGGCAGGAGTATTGATTTTTACCTACAACATTTGGTCTACGACCTGCCACCTGGGGACAAATCGCGAGTTGACTGCAAGCTTGTCACGCTGTGGCCAGCGCTTGGTGACGATCATGTGTGGCGCTGCTGCCTTCTGCTCTGTCATCAAGGTTGATTGGCACGTGCTCTGTAGAAGGGAACGCCTGCACACACCTGGAAAGACTGTCGTCGCATGTTTGACGTGGATTACATCGTTGTACCTGTCAATCCCGGGGCCCATTGGCTGGTAGCGATTGTCTGTTATCCTCAACAGCGCTACCAGACGCAAGCAGTTGAAGGGTACGGCAGGGAGAGTGCTCATGCCATGCATGCACGCCCTCCGAACTGCAATCTGTGCTAGGGCTAGCCCGTGTGTACTGTGGATGGACTCGATGCCTATCTCCCCCGACACCCTCAAAGAGTATACCCACCGTCTGTACAGGTGGTAGTGTTGTCCAACGACATGGTCCCTGCTGCTCACCATATCTCGCTAGGTACCTTGGCAAGGCCTGGTGTCACCTGCACATCGGTACAGATTGTCCAGCAAGATACTTTTCGGAGCAGACCTACCCGATAAGACTGATCCCTTCCCCTCAGCAGCCATCCTGTTACGATTGCGGTGTTTATATGCTTAACAGCGCTGAAGCGTTTTTGTACGGAGGTGCTCGCGCCCGACAGCAAGGCAACTGTACACTGCGGCGGGATATCACGAGTGTACTCGAGTGGACCGAGCAGGACTTCCTGTCAGACACAGGGAGCCTGTTGGTGTCTCGGGAGCACATCTTCCGGTAAGGGACCACTGTCAAGGCGCACTGCACATGACTCATGGTAGTTTGTGCGCAACGCAGTACCACCGTTTCCCGGATCGCAGATGACCAGGTTGAAGGGACAGTCGCCTGCAGTCACAGTCGCCGTTGCCTGCAGTCGCAGTGACAACCGGTTCTGAGTCTCTAGTCTCGGTGTGACTTGCGCAAGCCGTCAGGGCTGGCGAATTCTACCTTGGCAGCCATGGCGCAACATAGCGCTTCCCTAGACCCTGCGGCAGCCCAGCTCTTGGATAGCACACTGAAGACGAGAGTGGACATGTTGCGCGCAACTCACGAAGCCCTTAGAGCTAAGGCTTTGGATGCGGCGCTGGCGAGCATTGATAACCTCGTTCTCACAGTCGAGGCAAGCCAGGAAGGGCTGCAGCAGGCTATGCTGTTGAACAAGAGGCAGCTTGAAGGACTAAAGTTGCAACGCGATGCTGTACTCGAGCGAGCTGCAAACGAAACGAATTTTGGGCGATCCCTGTTTCATCTGATCGAAAGCCTAGCTCCAGCTGACTCCCAAGTCCCTCCTCAGCCAGCACCCCTTGAGACTGCCAACGATGAGGTGCAATTTGTTGACGAGGCACCTCAATCACCGAAGCGAGCGAAATCCAATGACAGGTTAGAAACTCGACAGCCATCTGCATTCTTAGACTGAATTTGTCTGCAGCCAACCAAAACGGGTTGCCACGCCCGGATCAATGCCCACACATCAAGGTTCAGCCATCCTCGTCAGCAAAGCCAAGTCTCGCAGTACCACGGCTGCCGCTACAATGGCGACCCCCACCTCCGTCACTCCGGCTGATAGGTGCAAAGAAGGTAAGGCTCCCTTGCTCGTTCTTGCTCGCTGAGGGTGCAGCCGTGGCGGCCGTGCTTAGCGATATACATTGACCTTACTGCCGTCAGCAGTCCAACGTTCAACCGCAAGCCCGCAAGCAGCCAGGCTTACCATTAAACCCAGCATGTGTCAAGCCTACGATACAAGCCAGGATCAAAAGTCAGGGATAGCACAGCACGACCCGACTTGCTGCGCTCGCTAATTAACCCCACGTTGTAGCCTATTGTCAGCACAGCAATCCCGGTCGGCGGAGGTTTAGGACCTCTGACTCGCTCACGTTTGATGGTAGCATGACACGACTTGCTTATAGGCCACCCAAACACCGGCTTTACTCCGACCAGGCCATCAAAGCAGGTCAGATACGGTCAACATGGCCATCGTGGCAATGAAAAAGGTCCTTGGCAACCAAGATTGGGAAGTAGACTACCTGCAAGAGGTGAGCAGACATGTCTTGGGCTTGTCACTCACCTGAGTAGTCGCCATTGTAGAGAGTGGAGGACGCTCTTGATGCAGAAGCTTGGGAGCAGCTAGGGCTAGACCTCACGGGGGTACGCGTTCCTGGAACCTGTGCACATGATAGAAGAGGGAAGCCTTAATCCGTCCTGTGGTCGTAGGACAACTTGTCTGGCAGCCAGCAAGCACAGCTGGACTTCAAGGCCATCTTGAAGCAGTGTCTGCTGGACATGGGGGGGGCGTTGGGCGACGTGGGAAAGAGCATTAAACTTGGGCCATGAGAAAGTCGAGTCAATTAAGCACATTGGCCGACACAGCACCACGATACACCTCTAAAACGCACACTAGTAGAAACCACGCCGTCAGTGTACACCACTACCACTCGTGCCGTCGACGTCATGACTATATCGACGCAGATCTTCTCTCTTCGTCGTCATAGTGTCAAAGTTAACAAGGACTCGAGTCCAGGGCAAATGCATAGCCCTTCTGCCATCAACTAGAACCGGCATATGGTCCATAGCTTGGCCAGGCTGTGGGTTAGCCGTAGCCTGCCGCAAGTGAGTATGCTGCCAGGTTTTGGAGCCGACACGGGCAGCCAAAAGGACAGACGCAGGTTGCTGAGCCTACACCCTAGTTTAGTTGAGACACAGGCGCAGAAAGCATGGGGGTTGGCCGTACGTTGATTCCACGCTGGGTCGCGGTGACGAAGCCGAGAGGCGCTTCAATAATGGAGCTATACATTCGGTAGTCAGCACTCGTCATTGGCCTGCGTTGTGGATACGCTCTACGAGCACGGCACCGAATGGCCTCGAGTGTTCGCAAATCAGGAAACCAGAACCGGGCGTAACCCAGCTCAAGTGTCTTGCTGCAGATGTACGAGAGCAGTGCATCTGGCTCCGATCTTGCGGGGCGCTCCAACTGTGCTGGCGCGTGCCGCCAATGGCGGGCCAGCTCCAAGAGAGGGAGGGCAGCCTGGACCAATATTTGGTACGTTTGCCCCTGGGGAGCTGTTGGGGGCAGGGATTGGAGACGCGGTATCTGGTGCAGAATCGCCAAGGGCAGCATGGCCAGAACCTGGATTGTAGCAAGGTATATTGCGTGTAGGTTGACGCGCTCCTAGCATGGCCACGACCGCATTAGGCAATGCTCGGACAAGCAAAGGGCTGCTGTATCTTACGGCAAGGGTATAGTGGCTGATGCTATTTGTGCGCTGGGGCAAAAGGGAGTACTCAGCCTAAGGGGTGGATGCCAATATATGTAGCCAAAAAGAGGGTGGCAGCTTGCTACAGTACTTTACCGAATGCGGCAGGTCAACAGGAGGACGGTACGTGACGTTTGTGGCTACAGCCAGTAGCTGCAGGCCCAGGACGGCATCGTTTGAGGGGAGAGGGAAAAGCCCTAGTAATGCCGCTGTAGCATACTGGGGCACCTTGCTGACTGCCTCGCTGAACTGCCCTGTCCCAGTCTCCACTACAAAAGGGCAAGGATCAGAAATAATGGCTTCGAAGAAAGTTGTCCTCTCGCTGCCAGTTGCATTTAGCCTACCAGCAAAGCTTAACTCTACGGACTGCAAAACGTCAGCTTGCATGTTGCTGTGCGACAACATCTGATCATCTGGCATAGCAATCTGCAAGCAGAGTCGTTAGCAAGGCTACTTCGAATCCATCTCACTTCGGCGCCACGTACAGGGGCGAGAAACGCGGGGGCCTAGTGGACATGGCACTGAGCAGGGCCCACAATAGCAGGCGCAATGCATGGCGGACTAACCGGCAAGGGAACGCGTCCTCCTGGTTGGATCTGCTCGAGTTGTGACCACACCTGGTCAAAGTTGGCTTGGGGCTGCTGCGTTAGAACAGGCTCGTGCCGTAGTAGCGCACGACCCAGCTGGCTTGTGGCATCAGCTGATGAAGAAGTTGCGATGCTACTATCCATCCCGAACTCAGCTAAAGCAAGGTCCTCGCCGCCGAGCAAAAATGAAATACTGGGCATCATTGATGCGGCAGAGCCCTGGGCTGCGATAGGCTGGGGCATTGCTGCGCTCTTAGGTAGCTTGTCTAGCGCAACAGTAGCAAGCTCACACACGTGACGCCAATGGGGCATTATGAATTCGTCATGAAATAGGTCTCTACTCGTCCGGATCGCCTGAGGCAAAGCAGCGGGATTGAGGTACGCACCGTGCTGCAAGCTTGCCCGAAGCGCTTGGCGTTGAATCTTTGCATCCGTGACGAGCCATGACAACACATCCACAAGCCGTCGTTGGGAAGGCAATATGCCAGCAATAGTAGCAGCGCCTTTGGCTGGAGTTGTGGCCATGGTTTCCCTGGCAGCTGCCAGGCCTTCGATCGAAAACGTCAAGCCCGGGGCCCAGGCAGGGGTGCCAGCCACAATGTACTGGACACTATGCAACGCAAAGAGGAAGGATCGCTTGACATCATCGCCGAGTGGGCTCGTCTCGTGCATTGACTCGGGGGCAGCCAACAGTATTAAGGCTGCCATCTCCAACACGCACACCGTGCTCATGTATAGCAGGCAAAGACTGGAGTAGCGATCGCCATCATGCTTAAGTGCATGACTGTCCTCGGAGAGATTGTAGAAGCGATACGCCAGTTTGCCTTTTTCCTCTGATACAGGCTTGACAAGTACCGGATGCGCGTCTTTCATAAGCTGCCGCCAGCTTGAATCTTGGCTAGTTATAAATGCAAGCAAGGTCTGCAAGTCTTGCTGCAGCGTTTCTGTGCTGACGCTGAGGCCATCTTCGAAGATGTGGTCAATGCGAAAGCGAATGCTTTTGGTATCGAGCGGGCTAGGCAACGCGCTCGCCATGGTGCGTAGCGACTGGCGAAATGCGACCAGAGGGTGCCCTCTACTGGTCGGAAGAAAGTACCAGCCAGGAAAAAAAAACCTAAAAACGCGCTGATAAGTACATTATCAGCGCGTTTTGAGTGGGGATGGCGCTGCTACCTACTGTAGCCGTACATGAGGAGGGCATACTGTTTGTGCCCATGAAAGAATTCAAGTGTGGTACGAGACACGTTGTAGATTATCAGCAAAGCCTAGTGGATGGTCCTTTAGACTTATCGCGATCCATCGACAATCTCACCTTCATCTCGACCAAGCTGCTATCACCAACATTGGAGTTTTTGCCCTGCCCTTATAGTGGCAAGCTGCTAACCAGCCTTAAGCATGACACAACAGCTTCTACCATCTCGATCGTTTTGACGATTGTGCGACTGGCTGCCATCAAGGTAGACATGATTGTATCTTCTGAGACCAGTGATGACCAGACCGCTTTAACTTGGCGTGAGTTGAGCAAGAGTGACTTGGTGCAACTTGCCACTGACCGCTTCGTGGCTGCTGTCAATGTACGTCGGATATGCTGGTCAACGCAGGGGCGCTATGCCTGCTGTGAGCTAATGCCCCTTATGTAGAGTGTGCTGGAGCCGACACATCGCAAGCGTACATGGACGGACGCTGATTTCTCGCGGAAGTCTCTACTCCTTTCGCAGTTTGATGCCCGAGTGCTGTTCACCTCCTTCGGTCGAGACTTGGCTGCTAGCCTGATCATGGGTCAAGGGTTCAAGCTACGGTATCGTCTGACAAGCTATGGCCATCGAGGTAATTTTGACGCGACACTGTCATCACAGCGGCTGCTGCACCTACTTCAGGACGAGTTGAGCATTGAAAGCGTGGAGCAAGATGTCCGTACTAGGATTAGGGGTGATGGCAAGGTCCTGTTGCTAAGCCGGGCTGGCTGGGTGACAGTGTCAAGTGAGCATCGATCGGAAGCTAATGGCAAGCGCCCCTACACACTACACGGCCAACCCGAGTACTGTGGGGGTAACGTGACCCGCCCCGGCTCAAAGCACTGGAACGATAGCAATTTCGTCACTCCTCCGAGTACGCTGCTTACCAAGCTGACAGCGTATCATGACTGCTCTGTGTTGGTGCGCGAGGCAATCAGTAAGTCTTGTGACTTTTTCCTGCCTCACGCTGGAATTGCCGAGCTTTTGAGTGGTCGTTCGATTCCGGCTGCCAACGTCAACCACTTGCATGTCATCTTCGAGATGCTACAAGAGATTGAGAGAGAGGGGTTTGCCTTCATTTTGGTAAGTGCTTCAGATGCGTCACGCTGCATCGCCTGGCTGATGTAAGCGCGCCTAGGAGACTCGATGTTGCACGAACCTTGATGCCACTCACACTGGCGTGCAACGGCTTGCGTTAACTCGCCTTGCCGCCATGAGTGTTGCTAACAGCCAGCTCTCGATTTGCCAGAGGTTAGTGACCAGTGGCCAACTGCACGCTTTTGACAAGCGTGACTACTCCAACTACCTCAGAAGGGCGTACCATGCCCCGCTCGCCCTTCTCTCCAACGCATGGCTCAAAGACGGTATTCCTAGCCAAGGTACTAGTCCAGACGCTCTGAAACGATGGGTGTATTGCTATTTCATTTCGCTGGACGGGCTTCGAGCTGCGATCAACGGCGATCTTGACCGCAATGTCCATGTCACCCAGCAGCTCAAATATCGACGCGAGCATGGTCTTGGGCTCGGGCTGTACTACCCTGGAACTACACAAGGGTTGAACCTCAACGCAAGTCTGCAAAAGGCCCCTCTGTCCAAAGATCCTGCTGCTCTGTTGGTAGTTCTCAAGTCGTGCTTGGGCGCAGCTATACAGACTCCACCGGAAAGCCTCAACCTTGTGTTGCAAAACGCGGAGTGGAAGGTCTTTCAGGAGGCATGTTTACTCGAGAAGCTACTCGAGTTCAACGACCGCACCCGATATGCAGGTGGCATTGAATACGTCACGACCTGCCCAGCCTTGTTGGAACGCGTTTGTAAAGTGCGCGGAGATCGAGCAGGAAGGCTGCGAGCAAGCCTTGTGCACACGTTCAATCTTGCACCAACCTTGGATAACACGTGTTTTCCGTTTGCGTTTGGGGTTGGCAAGCCTTCGAGCAACAGGCTGAAGCTCAAGGACCTTTTCATTCTGATTGTACCATCCCTACCACTGTTTCGCTCTCGGCCGCTTTCGCGCCGAGTCCTCGATTCCTATCAGCTCCAGCTTGTAGTCGCCTTACTACTGGGCTCTCCGAAGCTGACGTTACCGGTGGCATTGCAAGCTGACCAATTGGTCGGCGGGTTGGCGAGTGCGCTGGAGGCTCGGCACGTCACGGCACTTTGCGAGTTGACCTACCGTGCGTTGCATTGGTACCCTGCGCGGTCCTTTGATTGGGTGCTGGAAGCCATCGGGGTCATTGCCATTTGCATGGCGAGTGAGCTTGGAGGATGCAAGAGCACCCATGGGCTTGAGCTCAAACGGAGAGCACGACGGATGAAATGCAGTGTTGCCGATATGTTCAAGCTGTTGAACGACGTGGGTCCAGTTGCTACTGCTGAAGGACCTTTGGATGCTGAGTTTTCGCAGCAGTCTCTTGGCGTCACTGAAGAGATGCACTCAATGTGGTCTGCCAGCGGATCAGCTTCGTCTGCCTTTGTATGGTGTCAGCTTCTTTGCCACGACCCCATGGGGTAGGCCGTAGGTTAGCTGGGGCAGTGTCGACTACTCTAAGCAACGAGCTCCCTGATGGCAGGGCGAAGGGGGGTCAGAGTGTGTGCTATCAGGGCTTGGCCTACGCCTCTGGCCAGGTTGGTATCATTAATTGAGCGCGATAGCTAGTGATAACATGTGACAATGTTGACTGGGACGGAATAATATTCCTGGGCATCAAGCTCAAGATGGCGAGCATCCTGTGCATCAAACCCTCGTGCATAATTGTGCTTGCCTCAAAGGCAGGGAGTTCCAAGAGTGTAGTCGTTGTAAGTGCAGGCTTTGCTTAAATGACGTGAGAGAATGCCACTCTGCCTTACCGATGCTGCTGTCAAACTAGAGCTTGCAACTTGACGAGATCGCCTCAACACTCTCGCTGCAGTCAGACACAAGCCAGTGGTCGGTCATATGGCCTCAATCCATCCAATCGATGGGCAAGGTCAGTCTGTTTAGGCTACTTGTAGAGAGAGAAAGCTGTAATTGAATAGACAAAAATGTATGCTTAATCCGCTTTTTGTCGCCCCATTGCAGAGCGAACTTGGCCTTTACCTAGCTTCCATCACCCTGGACCCAGGAGAGCATTCGCTGGCGTCTATATGCGGTACGTGAGTTACTTTAAGCTGCATTGACGTGATGTTTGTAAACAGAGAGTGCTTTTTTAGAAGAATGGCATGCTCTGGACACCATCAAGCTTGTAATTTTCTCTGATGCTCAACTGTTGATGCTACTGTTGTGGGCAGAGGTACATGAGTGCAAATGCCAGGTGGGCCACCTGTAGCTGTCACGGCGTGTAGGAGCATGGCATAGAAAAGTGCGGGGAGTTTGACGTGCGCCTCAAGACTGAAGCCGCAGGAGGGTATTCAAAGACCTGTATGTCGTGCGCAGTTTGCATTGGGTGCGTATTGTCCTGACACCAGAAGATTGCAGACGTTGCAGAGCAAGTGGTGGACCGGATCGCTAGCTGGGATCATCCAGAGTGCACGGACAGCTTTGCCCTGCTCGGGGATCATGCTGGGTCAGTTCGAACATGGAGACACGTGTATCTTCTTGAAGTAATTGATCGGAGATTTAGGGTGCTGGACTTGAAGCGAGAGCTGGACTACTTTATTTCCAAGCACACTCTGGCGCGGGGGCAAATGCTTATCTGTACGACAGTCATGTCGGCCTTCCTGCAACATGCCATGGCCGTAGAGGTATGCGCGTACTACGAGCGAACTTGTCTGGTATGACCGCTGGTGCGCAGATCCTAAACGTGTGGGAGCGTATGAAAGGGAAAATCACAAAGATGCGCTACCTGGTTGTTATCTGCATAGGGGAGGGGAACCCGTCAGCTAGGTGTTGAGATTGTTTATGTCAAGCTTTGTACACATTGTTGATGGCTGTGCATGTCACTTGTCAGCGCGTCGATGAGACTGCTCCTTCTCCCTCTCACTCATGGTCAACCCGGAAAGGCACCAGAGCACTTGGGTATTAACCTACGGTTTTTGGTCAAAGGGAAACCTCCGCCGCGCATTCCCCGACTGAGCTGTGCAAGGCAAGGGGCATGTGTGTATGATCCAGTGTCGGTGCTAACGTTTATATGTGGCAGACTGTTGGCCATACTGGGGAATTCGACTGGGTTACCAGAGCTTGTGACGTGCAAGGTCACGGTGACCGAGGGTTCGAGCCTGCTGATGCTGAGTGCGGCGCTATCAGCGATCGAGAACCATTTTGTTCTGGAAGGCAAATCGCTATTGTCACAGAAAGCTATACCAAGTCTTATCGACGCCTTGTCAAACCTCTGCACAGACCCGAAGCAGACGCTGCAGAATGAACTGTAAGAAATACCAGTTTGTTTCAAAAATGAACGTCTGAAACGTGTCTGCAGAGATCGCTTTGGTCGGAGCGAATTAACATTTGCGCTGGATGTGGAACCCGAAATCGACGACGACGTCAAGCTGCCAGAGGTGCAATCTGGAATATGGGGAAGCCAGTCAAAGGAAAAACTAGGAGTGGATCAAGACAACGAAGCAGAAGGAGGGAGTGAGTCATCCGAGGTTGCAGACACTTATGAAAGCTAGCAGTGTGTTATTAAATTTGAAGCAAACATGCTTAAATAGGACGAGTGCATTCAAGCAAGATGCTCATGATCTTGATGTACACTGTCATCTTATGGCACCTAAGCTCATGCTCTACAGTACAGTCCGGAAAAGCCCTGAGCTGCGGACATTCAACGCAGGTGGCTGTACAAATGAGGGTCATTTAATAATCCGCGGACGAGTGTATTCCTGTTCTAGTACAAGAAGCTGGAAGCATACCTCTGGTGCGCTAAGTGGATGTCTGTACTTCTACCGTGCTTATTGATATTACATATATAAGGTTCAAAAGCTTGGTGCAGTCGATGAATGCAGCAGGGAAGACTGCTGCAATGCAAATTGCGCCTGATGTCATTTACCCTACTGTTGTCATGTCCAAGTCGACTTTTTTTTGAGCTTCCTCTATGGTGAGAGTTAAGTTTG
>Ga0307981_1002947_pt1 | contig 13250 bp, 9 predicted proteins | sample OrgLakmetagen987_FD_201849 | JGI IMG/M metagenome (GOLD analysis project Ga0307981, IMG submission 201849) | Saline water microbial communities from Organic Lake, Antarctica - #987 | ecosystem: Environmental > Aquatic > Non-marine Saline and Alkaline > Saline | place: Antarctica: Organic Lake... | reverse complement strand
CGCCGGCCGTGCTCGTCAACCGTCAAGTAAGTTCGCGCGAAAACGAAGACCCGGCGTGCTTGTAAACCGTCAAGTTCGCGCGAACCAAATCGCGCGCAAGAATCTCTCCCCACCAAAAAAGAGAAGAGCGGCTTCCAAAACCACGCGAGGTAAGACCAGTGACAGTGTTTGGTGGGATCAAGGTCCCTAAAGAGTTCAGTGATTGCAGAATATGTCTTTGTTGGTCTTCTCAGTGACTCCTGTGAAAAATGTGTGGCGGAAACGGCCCACAACGGCACATTGTCTTGCAGCTGTGCTCGAGTGACCGATTGTCACTCGCTCCGTCCTACGGAGGAATCAGTACTCAGCGTACATCGGTCCCTTGCCGAAACGGATGAGTCGACGTACAGCTGGTGTCTGTCAAAAGACGTTACAGAGGTCCCGCAACTTCTAACTTTTCACAGTGTGTATGATATCGTCTCTCTTTTACCATTCTGTGATTGTGTTGTTCGTATAGTCCCGTCCAAGTCCGTTGTGGTCGGGTTCGAGCGCCATTGTCGAGCGACGTGTAGTTTGAAAAAAGACACTTGCGATTAACTCCAACCCTACATGTGGCCGATGCGGAAACGGATGTCACCAACGTCAACCTCCTTCACACTTACTCACACACTCCCCATACTTCTCGTCCGATCTTCCCACTGATACAGACCGAGCGAGCGACTACTGAGGCAGATCCATCTCGAAAGGCATATCGTCCATCGACACCACTCATTTTACGTGTCCCAACAGTAGAGTAGACTAGCCAAACCATGAGGGAACTGAGGGTAGAGGATGCTCTCCTCTATCTCGATCAGGTCAAGGTGGAGTTTGGCGATCGCCCACACATTTACAATGAGTTTCTCGATATCATGAAAACGTTCAAGACACAGCAGATTGATACACCCGGCGTTATTCGGCGTGTTTCCAATCTATTTCAGGGAAACCGCAAGCTTGTTCTAGGTTTCAACACATTTCTTCCGGAAGGATACAAAATCGAGATACCCTTGGGTGGAGACGGACCTCCCGTCGCAGTGTACAGAGCACCAGGCTCGTCTGTCGCCCACGTCTTGTCGAGTCCAGAGACGGCACCTCCAGCTTCGCGTGCCGCAGCCATGCCGCCACACGCGCATCAGGCTATGCAATCGGCGACTGCAACAGCAAATCCACCTGCCAGAGGACGCCCTCCGCAGCAACAACAAGGAATGCCTTCACAGCACCCGCGTGAGGAAATGCCACCGTATGGACAAAAACCAATGGTGGATGGTGGCGCCGGAGGTCCACCTCGTGGTGGCCCACAGCAACAGCCTCCAGCAGGCATGCCTTCACAAGGAAGAGGTCAGCATCCCGTGGAGGCGCAGCAGCAACCACCTCGTGGTGGACCGGATCAACAACAACGTCAACAGCAGCAGCAAGGACGACCGCATCAGCTGCCGTCCAGCATGGCTCTGCCACACGGAGGAATGCCGCAGCCACAGCCACCGGCAAAAGCTACTGGACGTCAATTTCCGGCAGATGCGCCACCGGCACCCGTGGAGTTTGACCACGCGATTAATTACGTGACGACCATCAAGAAGCGCTTTTCGTCGGAACCGGAAACCTACAAGAGATTTCTCGAAATTCTACACACGTACCAACAGGAACAGCGCGGTATTAAAGAAGTTTTGGACGAAGTGTCGACCTTGTTTGCGGATCATCCCGACTTGTTGAAGGAGTTCACGTACTTTTTGCCAGACGCTGTGCAAGGGCAGGCAAAGGCGCAGTTGGATCAAGTGGCCAAGGAGTCGGAAGCACGCAAGCGAGCTCAAGCTAAGCAGGCCATTATGCACACGGCGCAGGGTATGCAGCGAGACGCGCAAAGCCAGTCTCGCGTTCCTGCGAGAGAGCTCGATCGCAACGCGATTGCGATTCCCTTTGGTGCCACACAGGGACGTTCTGTCGAACGTGAACGTGCCATTGCACAGGGTGCTGCCTATGGTGTTGTGACATTTGCTCCTGTTTTGCCTCCAAAACGTGGAAATCTCACACCACACGAGGCAGCCTTGAAAGTGGGTCGACCGGTGGCAATTCCGGAACTTCCCATTCTTCCCAGTACGGCGGAAACGAGTTTTTTCCAGCGTGCCAAGGAACACTTGAATCGCAAAGAGTTGGCTGCGGATAAGGCGCCGGGGACGAAGCGTCACACACCATACACGGAGTTCATTAAGTGCTTGCATTTGTTTGGTGCGGGGGTCTTGAACAAGGATGAGCTCGTTTTGTTACTCCGGGGTCTCTTTATGCAGGGACACGCTCCAAAAAGTGGCATCAACGCTGGCGGTGGTGTCATGAGTGCCGCCGTAGCCACCGATGCGACCGAGTTGCTCCGTGAAATGGAAGAAATTCTAGTGGGACGGGGTCCATACGCGGACCAAGAAACCACCATGAAGGATCGATCCAAATATGGCGCAATCCGGCCGCAAGAGTTCGATTACTCCAGTTCCGAGACTCCGACTCCTTCGTACCGAACGTTCCCTTCCGACTATCCACAGACTCTGTTTATTTCAAATCCGGGGCAGTCCGATTATGATGCTAGTGTTTTGAACCATGACATTTACTGCGTGGGACCCGAGAAGGGTTCGAAAAAGCGAATGACTCGTTCGCTGGAGGAATACGATGGCGTACGAATGCGTCACAATGTTTGTGAAGATACTCTTCTGTCCGTTGAAGATGATCGCTTTGAAGTGGACATGGCGATCGAACGTAACTCTCAAGCGATGCGACAAATTGAACCTTATGCCGAGGAGGTGCAGGCGCTCCGTGAGCAGGAAGAAAAGGACGGACAGCCTATTGGACGGTTGCAGTACCAGCTCAACCGATACGCAATGAACTCAGTGCACATAAATGCCATTGGTAGAATCTACGGCGATCAAGGCGACGAAGTCTTGCAACATCTCTGCAAGAATCCACTCATAGTGTTGCCGATTGTGTACCAGCGTCTAAAGCAAAAGGACGTCGAATGGCGCAAGGCCAAGACTGAACTAATGGACAAGTGGAACGCTGCAGTGGAAGCAAACTATGAAGGAAGCTTTGATGTGTTGTGCTACACGTATCGGCGGGAGTTGGAGCGTACGTTTGCGCCGGTATTGTTGCGGGAAGAGTGCAAGCGAACTAAAATGTACTCCAAGCATCCCGAAAAGATTCGCGACCATCCAGCGACCTTGGACTTGACTCCGACGTTTGCACTTTCCAGTGCGGATCATGGCGCCCTTCTCTATCAGCCATTCTTACAGGTCGGTTCCAAGGTGGATGTTTCGCACAAGGACGCATTTAACTGTGTTGTTGAGCAGCTCAAGACGCGTTCCAGTGTGTCTGACTATGATCGGGAGAGAATAGGACGCATCTGGGCCGAGTTTGTTGTTCCGTGGTTTGGATACCCTGCTCATTGGGTAATGAATGAAGTTCGCGCAAGCTTTCGTGGCAAACTGACGCCGGCTGTCGTCAAGAGTAAGTTACGGATGCAGGTGCAGTTTGATTTGGATTCCTTTGTGGCAAAGACTAACACGATCATTCTTCATTTTTGCTTTTCAGTGGCTCCTGGACAAAGTGTTGTGACTATCTTTGGAGCTGGTACGATTGTTTCGTTCACACAAGGAGCCTATGGCGCCAAGTATCGTATCAAATTTCCGTTTGGAGTCGCTCACGTTGGTCCCTCGGCCATTCTGCACGCTGTCGCTTCCAAGGATACACCTTACGTGCGAAGTGACGGCTTGATGGTCCGTGACGAATCTATTGCCGAGAAAGGCGGTTTTACTGGTGCCAAGCTGGACCAAAAGTACAAGCTCTTGTACAGTACCGAGAATGGTTACTTATTTTTACGGCTCTATTCTTTGTTGTGCTCTATCCTGTCCGCTACCCGGGAGCATTGCAAGGACTTTGCGAGCACCGAAGACCCATCCGCGTCGTATCACAACCCCGTGACAAGGGACGAAAAGGAGACTGCGCAAAAGCCGGACTACTCGGGCGTCGTGTCGGCCTTGCAAAAGGTTTTAGCCAACAAGATGGATTTCAAGGACTTTGAAACGCTGGGCCGAAAGGTTTCCAAGGAAATAGTGTATCAAATGGCAGCCTTGCCCAAGCTGGTGGAACGGTGTGCCGATGCACTCATCAATATTGTCAAGGAAGACGTCTTGCTGCACCTCTTTGACGTTTGCCAGAACCAAGGTGTCGACCCGGTGGCTGTTCGGAAGCACTGTCTATCTCTTGCTCCGGACGCAGCCTATCGCATCCAATACGATACTACTGGAGAGAAGCTGTACTTTTCGTACGTGCCAAAGAGCGAAGAGCTCTTGACTGTTCCACAGGACGATATCGAGGAAGCGGACGAAGAGATGAATGGTGGTGGCACGGAAGATGCCATGGAAGAGGACGAAGAGGATCCGGTTGAAGAGTTTAACGATTCGGACGGACCTTCCTCCAAGCGAGCCAAGCTTCGGTGATTTTGTGTTTTGGTCAGAGCTAGCTACAGTGGTAGATCAGTAGAGCGTTTTATATGGGGGTTGCACTAACGTATGGGGGTTGCACTAACGACACACTACCAGTAATTATAATCTGCTTGTCCTTTTTGTCATGTTGCATATTACACATTACTAGAGCACTACAGATACTCCATCGGATCTGTACGGTAGACAAACAAGCAGATATATTTCTCGTACGTAACTCGACTGTCGGTAGTTAGTGCAGTAGTTACAGTAGGAATACAACTACCTAACTAACCATAGTCTAGCTAGGCCCACTCCACCTGCAAACCCGACATCATGAAATGCCGTTGCAATCGCTGCGCAATCTCCAACTTGACCGAGTTGAGTGAAGCACTGGATCCTGACATCTTGAGCCATATAGTTGGTTGCAAGCCATCGAGTCCCTCGATGCGATCCGTCTCAATGGTGCCACCGGCGACTTGCAAAAAGGGTCGGACGCCATCCAAGATAACATCAATCTGCTCTTGATTGAGTTCCGGACCTTGGGGCATGGATTGGACGACTTCTTGGATCTCAGGAATTTTTTCCCGAAGTCCTCGTTCCAATCCCATCTTCATGGTTTGTGTCGACGAGGGACACGAGCCGCAAGCGCCCTGTTAAACACAAAAAAGAGAGATACGAGTACACGCGAGTTGGCTCTCTATTTGTAAAGTGCACAGAATGGCAGCGACTCTTTCGAAATTCAGCAGCATCAGCAGCAGTCTTTTCCCAAAGCTCTTTACGCCGCATGATTCAACGTACCTGCAGTTCCAGTCGCACTACGGGTCCATCAATGTCGGAAATAATCACATTGCCTCCGTCTTGCAACAAAAAGGGACGCATCTCCTCCAAGACGGCATCCACATTTTCCCACGTTAGATCCAACGGTCCTTCCAACTTTGTGGCTGTAGTTGTTGCTGTGGTGGAAGCGCCGCCGGCGCCATCTGCGTCGCTGTTCGTGTTGTCAAAGGGAGAGACAATCTGTTCGCTGCTGCTCATGCGGACGACGGAGGGGCTGATGCTGATGCGGTGGTGACGAGTTGCCAACGCTGCCATGGGCAAAAAGGCGGACGATTGTGGAAGAGCTGCCGCGCAGCAAGCCACAAAGTAGAGGGCTGTGGATAACTTCATGGTGTAGGGGAGTCGGGGGTTGCTCGTGGTCGTGAGGGGAATGGGTATGACGGTCTGGTGCGATCGTTGGGATAATAGACAAACGTTGTAAATATCTCGCAACAGAACATGGTCGGGATTTACTGGACGAGGTTTCGACGTCTTTTTTTGCTGCTGACGTTGCATCTTCCTTTTTGGTACTGGGTGCCGATGCCGCGGGTCACGACTGCAATTATTTTACTATGTAGTTCCATGCATGTTGAACCCTTCGTGGTACTCTAGCTAGAGCTACCGTAGTAGTATCTATACAACAGCAGACAACCAAGTCTACCAGAGCACAATCTAGAGCTACTGAATATGTGGTCGTGTCGAGAGACTAACAAAACAGGAGGGTATGAATGATGTTTAACTCTCTCTCTAGAGGTCGGTCTGGTCGATCACTCGGGAGTCAGTCAAATTCGCCTCGACCGGTAGGTAGGTAGGTACGAGTAGACTAGTACCTGTATGCCGTGTACTGTTTAGTAGCTAGTCATCCTTCTTTTCGTCGCCCGCGTATCGACGAGACCTTGTCTTTCCACCATTCGTGGCGGCTGTGATCGTCGTCTTTGTCGTTGTTGCTGGCACTGCCGTGCTACTCTTGCCGTGAATCTGTTGCTCTTCTCCCTTTTTGAATTCGGACAAATCGTGCGTTTCATTCTTGAACACGAGCAGGTATCCCATGCGAATAAACATGGCAAACCAGGCCGCATGCAACAAAATTAAGAAGGCCACGCCAACGTAGAAAAAGGGTCGGTAACACGCGTACAGCACTGGCGGCAGCACCCCACTTTCCAAGACGTGCTGCGATTGCGTCAAAATGGCACCATAAATGGTCACGGGTAAAATGTAAAGACGGGTAATCATCCACACGAGCACCATAATGAAGAAGCAGATCGCTGTCGCTGCCTTCCACTTGAGAAAGTTGGCCAGTTTGCTCAAATCGACCGGCACGTCCGACAAGTCGTGCACCAAAAAAACCATGCTCCCGGTCCGTGTCAAGCGACAAAAGCTGCTACCGATGACCAGCACGTTGGTCACCACGTGGTGGACAAACATTTCTTGAAAGTCGCCTCGGACAGTCTCCCTCCAAGCGATGCGGACGGGCCATTGCTGTTGTTCTTTCTTGGTAGTTGTTTTCTTGGCAAATGGCGACTGCAAAGTCACACAAAAGGACAACTCCAAGAGACTGACAAAGGCGTCGAGATTGTAGGCTGCTTGCAAGAGATAATACCACGCCATGCCCGGTTGTACCGCGTGATTGGGAAAGCCTTGAAAGAGACTGAGCGTCCCACCCGACTTCCACCACTCCTTGTCCCAAAAGTAGGTGACGCCGTACAGTGAAATGGCCGCATGGTAGAGCAATCGAAAGACGTATTCCCCAAACTTGACAATACGGACTTGATTGGCGGCTTCCCAATCGGGTCCGTGGGTGCGACGCCCGGCTTGTCGACCCAACTTGCTAAAGGTGGGCAACAAGATGCTCTTGACGGTGCGAATGAGCAATACCAACACGAGCAACACCAAGGCGGATGTTGGCGTTCCCAAGTTTCCCAAGGAGGTGGACTCCGTTTCGAATGCGTACTGATACAGCGACTGGACGGAACCGTAGCTACTGCTACTTTGTTGTTTGACAAAGTCGGGATAGGTCAAGAGTCGCGGCAAGTGCGGTGCCAGAGGAGGCACTTGCACAGCCAACCACGAATCCTGGGCAATACCCATGGTATCTCGCCAGTCGGAACACTGCAAGGGATAACACACAGTGTCTAATGCACTCGTCAACCAAAGGACCGGCGCTGGCGGAAGGCCTTTCAAGAGGTGGTGCATGTCGTTGCTTGCCATTTTATAAATCTTTTGGATGCTCTTCTACTTCTATCGTAGCCTAGACTATACCGTACTGCTGCTTTGGAACGATTCGAATGAATCACTTTTCGTCCGATCAGAACCCGAACAAGACAACCGATAGGTACGGTATGATATGATACCTTCAAGCGTACCGTAGCCGTACGGTAGTCGTAAGCCTCTCGTCCTAACGATGTTACGGGAAAGCGCGCTGCAATGGACGGGAGCGACGACGATTACACACATGCGCGATGCATTATATGTACCGGTACGGCATGCGATGCACGCCCAAACGGTTGGTTTTGGTCGACGCTCAATGGTGCGTGGCAACTGTCTGGAACCCGTAGTTTAAAACGCGTTCGACATGTCGCAAAGACTCATTTTTCCTTTTTTTCAACATTCCAGCCGTTCTTGGTTCCAGGTTCCAGCCAACCATCGAACCATCAACAAGAGCAGGCTGAAGCGCACAGACAATATCATACGACCATGGCGGCCTCGTCGACAGTGTCCTCTTTTTGGAGTCCGTCACTCCAACAGGCGATCGATCTAGACATATCCATACTGCAGGCTGTTCTGCAAAGAAACCGCTGCAGTCATGGACGATGCAAGTACTACCAGCGTCTCGCCATGGCCTTGAAGGCGCTCCAACGAGACTCGGTGCTCGCCAAGCTCCCTGGACAGCTAGAGTCTCTACAAGAAGATCTACGCCTCGAGCGGCACCGGCGATCGTCTGCTAGCTTGAAACGCAAAGGAAAAGGAAAGTCCGACGAATTTTGGGTCCTTGCCAACACCACTGAATCATCTGCATCACCACCATCGTCTACTTCCACGTCACTACTACTACTGATCCAACTGTCGGAACAAGTCGCTGCTGCCGCTCAAAGAACAGCCGCGTTTGTCACGGACAGTATTCGGCGACTGGAATACGCGGCCGAAATGCTGTGGGTCGAGATTGCCCGCGGCTTTTTTCTGCCCTTTTGTACCGTGGCGGTGGCGGCCGTGGCCCGGATACGAACATTGTTGCGGCAATGGTTCCTCGCGCAGCAATCGCCCCTCGCCGCGCTCCACAACGAAATCCACCATGATTGGTCGTCAATAGTGAACCAGGAAACTCGCACTACTGAAAAAAAACTGTTTCCTCGACTTTGGAAACTGGTGGACGTGCAAGCACTTCAAGAGCAGGGGTTATTGTCGGCTAGCGATGCGGAAACAGACACGCCGCCTGCACGCACCACCGGTACAGTCGCCGATGCGCGTCGCCAGCAGTGTCGGGCTGTTTGGGAATCTTTGGGAATACCCGCCCAACGACAACAAGAGTATCTGACGACTCTTACAACGGCAACGCAATCGCAATCGACACCATCCTCGGATGCCGTATCGTCCTATCAGGGTGCACTCGAAGCTACTACTATCGCCGACACAACCACTACCCATCTGGAAAATGACGTGATGAAAGAGAGATATCCGCCGGTATCAGAGACTGCAGATGCCGAATGGTCGGCTTTTGATGACCAACAGCACGCTGATGTAGGAGAGAGTGTTGGATTACAGTCGGACGAAGCAGCAGGCTCCGAGTTGGACGTGGATTATTCGCAGCGTGCTTCTGCTGTCGAGTCTGACGAGATTGACCAGAACCAAGCCCTGGTGCAAACGTTGCGAAGATCAAAGAACAAGCTAAAGTCCAAGGAACGCAAGGCGAAGCGTGCGACTACTGAGGGCACCAAATTGGAAAAGAGGAAACAGAAAAAGGCTAAAAAGGAAGATTTTTTCGACACGCTGTTTGGATAATAATAGTCTAGCAAAATGGGAGGTGTATCGTATCTAATAGTATATCTACTTATGTATCATTGCTATCTAACTACTCCGTCGCTGTTTCGCCGGGGATACCCTTGACTCGCTTGACTGGTCTATCAATGTGCACACTTTCCGTCTGTGGATTGTGCATGGCAAAGAATGGTCGCTGCAAGGCTTCGCAGTACTGCCGCATACGTTGCTTGGCGTCTTGCAACGTTTCGGCCACAAAGTAGACGGGTTGGTATGTCGTAATGGGAAAGTTTTTACGAGCCGCGACTTGGGGATCCCACGGTTTGACGATTGGAGGCTGATCGGCGCCGGGATGGTCTGGATTACAAGCGTACTCCAACTCACCAAAGGATGACAAGAGCCCGGCTCCGTACGCCTTGGGCTTGCCGTCTTCTTTGCAGAGACCAAATTCGACGGAATACCAATAGCAGTGCGCCAACTTTTCTACGTCGTCGTCCGACGCTCCGAGGCTGGCGAGGCCAATCTCTTGGGAAAAGTCAGCAAAATCGCGGTCGGCAAACATGGGAGCATGACCGAGCAACTCGTGACAAATGTCTGGCTCGGGTGTGTACACTGCAGTTATACATTAAGGAATGGAAGGAGGTCAGTTATCGAGGTGGTGTCAAGCAACACAGTTCCAATCTCTGTACCCAATCAGTCAACTTACATGGCATCGAATGGTGACGGATGTACTGCGTCGAGAAAAAGACGCGAAAAGCCAAGCCGTTCAAAAAGTCTCTCGAAGACAACAGGCCAGCGACGGGACGCATTCGAAAGTTAGTACGCTGCATGAGAAATTCACTAATGTCCTGCTGCTGTGGTATGTTATCACGGCCGTATCCACAGTGCTCTTTCATTAGCTCCATCGAATGGATGAACTCTTTGCATGCATAATCGTCCCATAATCCTTCCATTTTATCCCATACCATACTCCAGACTTCGATTTCCTCCGGAACGTAATCAATTGTTTCAATGGGCTGGTCCCAACGATGGTTCAAGGCGGCTTGTGTCAAGGCAGCACGTCGCTTTCGGTAGTCCATATCCAAGAACCCCGGATGATCCGACTCCAAATCAATACCCGCATCGAGAGTCCTCCCAACAATCATGTCTAGCTCCGAAATGTGGCGAGGGAACCAATGCACTTGCTTCTCGTCCAAGACAAGCAGCTTTCTGGTCATTGACTTGAGCGCATCCAACAACTTGACTACGTTCTCGTCCGAGGGATTTCCTTCAAAATCAACAAAAAAGTCAAAACGCTTCTGTTCGCGAGACCCTGACTGCACGGGCCGCGATTCGATGCGACAAATATTGACATCGTACTTCCAAAAGAATCTTAGCACGTCGTGAAGCTTACCTACGCTGTCGGTCAACTCCATCAAGACGGACATGCGAGGATTTTCGCCATAGGCTCGATTATATTCCTCTCTTTCATCCTTAGCTTTGGCTGCGTCCTGCAAGACGGCCACTTTGCCATTGAACATGGTCCATTGTTGAGGAGGAAGTTCGTGTGACTGGTGGTGAGAACTCATATTGTCTTCGTTAGGACGACCAGCTTCGCCAGTGAAAAACCTGCGCCCGTCAACCAAGCTTGCTGTCACGGCGCCTTTGCGAGATGCTGGAGACCATAGCCAACGTCCAAGAGGAGAACGAAGCACCTTGGTGAGTGTCATGGTGGTGATGTCGATGTCTATAGAACAAACAGGAACAACGGAAAAAGCATCAAAATTGTGAGCCAAGTTCATCGCCGCTTGATGACAGCGAGCAGCCGCTGCAGCGAGGGTCAGTCGTCGTTTGACATTTTATTTTGGCGCCAAATGCCAGGACCGACGAACGGTCATCTCGAAAGCACCGTTTGTCTCTACTATCGTAGTAGTCCAACAATCCCTCCGAAGAGCTGCAGGTAGTAAAGAGAGGTAATCGTATAGCCTACATTAGCAGTTTTAGTGTGTCCTTGGCTCATAGTGTAGCAGTGTCAATATTTAATATGTAGCAAGCAAGCGCGTGCTGATGCAAAGCCTTCCGGCCGTTGTTGTAGTAATCCATGATGTAGGAGTGGCTCCATCGGGAGCACGTGTTTAAGAGAGTTGCATGACTTGCGGTGCAAGGATGAGAGCGACCACGACCGCACACATAGCAATTGTTTCCAAGACACTCTCCTGTGACAATAAGTTAGGGGCGAAATAAATGAGATAAAGGGGGTGCAGTAGACAGCTTCCGTCCATTCACTATTGAGTGCTTGAGTATCTACACTTACCTCAAATATAGTTTCAACTAATGCCAGGTCAATGTTGGCTTTATGGGCTACATGTCCGGCATTCTTCTGTAAAGTGTGGTCCTTGTGGTGGGGCAGCTCAAGCATGGGCGCTTCCACTTCTGGGAAAAGGTTGGTCTCGTGCTCTTGCAGCAAGTGCAACTGAAGATCAAGGTCTTCTTCCAACAGACGATGCTCAAGAAATGTTGGTGTGAGGACCATGCCTTGATTACCAAAGATCATGCTCTGCAAGCGCTCCTTGTGGAGATCTTTCCGGAGAGAAAAAAGATCTAGGGGTGAGTGACCGCATTCGAGACGAGTGAGTTAACCAGACAGCAGTAGCATGCAACGGATACTACTACAACCAACCAAACAACTGACTGACTTACTGTCGCGTAAGGATGCCATCTCTTCGACGGAGCATTTACCAAAGGTTTCTGCACACTCTTTAGCACGCTTTTCGTTGACGGATTTATATCCTTCCATGGGGTTGAACGAAATTTGATATCCCTTCTTGTCCTCATATTCGTGAAGAATGAGGCCACTGATGCTGCGGGGCTTCTTGGGTTTTGGCACGAAAGCCGATGCAGTTGAAGAAAGGACTAGCAACGTTGTAAGGAAGCGGGTCACCATGGTTCTCAAAGATAGATGCAAGTTCGAAGTATGGTATCGATAGAACAAAGTTTTGGCAGCAAGCAGATAGCAGATGGTAGATGATATATGATATTATGGTAGCAAGTTGTCAACGAGAACGCCATAGTTCGCATTCGACGATCCGAAGCCCTGCGAACCTCAACAAAACGGAGATTGTAATAGTATTTTTCGCTATAGGCACCGTCAGGTGTCGTGGCCGAGCGGTCTAAGGCGCCACGTTAAGGCCGTGGTCCGAAAGGGCGGGAGTTCGAATCTCCCCGACATCATCCTCATCATTTTGGCTATTTAATCAATGTCTCCGGGTTACTGTAGTGGGCTAGTCCTAGTCTGCTGCTATGAATCATGTACCGGTATTGTCGTACCGTATAATCAAAAACGGTGTGTTAACCGCTGTATGTGTGAGGGAGCTGATGCCACGTAATGAATTACAGTCGTCTCGTACCCTTTACATTTGCCTTTGCCCCCTGCCGGAACTCTTGATCCTCTAACCTCCAGTCTTTTTCGTCCCCACAATGACGGCCCGTCGGTCTCGCCATCTCTACTCACTCCACGTACTACCCGCGGTTTCTCCGATGACCCAATCAAACACGCTGCCCATGCCAAAAACGCGTTCTCCTCGATCGGCCTTCTGTCAAAAGCGAATGCAGGTTAGTGCACCAAACATGGTCCACACAAATGCTGGTTTACCAGAACCTATAAGGCAATTACCCAAGTCAATGGGCTGGCTGCTCAAACTCTCGTAGGTCATCATCTGCCTATTGACCTGAAGTGCTGTCTTAATGAAGCAATACAGCACGTTTCAAAACGGCAGCCGTAGTTCTTCCCCGTGTGGTGTATTAGTACCCGACCAACCGTACCATGATCTGAGAGGATGCTGGCAACACACGAGTGTTCATTTCCTGTTTTTCAGAGATTAATATTTATTAACAAAAACAGCTGACTAGCCTAGACTACTAGCTAGACCTAGACTAGCTTGTAGAGCTAAGACGTACACAGTTTACTAATAAATCGTTATTATTATTCGATTCGAGGGTCTCGTAATT
>Ga0307981_1002944_pt1 | contig 13257 bp, 14 predicted proteins | sample OrgLakmetagen987_FD_201849 | JGI IMG/M metagenome (GOLD analysis project Ga0307981, IMG submission 201849) | Saline water microbial communities from Organic Lake, Antarctica - #987 | ecosystem: Environmental > Aquatic > Non-marine Saline and Alkaline > Saline | place: Antarctica: Organic Lake... | reverse complement strand
GTCGCCAGCACGATCTCGGCACGCCAGACAAGCTTGCGCGCAGTGTTGCGATTGATGATCAGAGCTTGAAACTCAGCACGGTCGGCGGGGCCAAGGTACAGGCAAATGTCATTACGTCTCATGCCCCAAACATGGCACATCAGGTCCGCAATGGGAATCCTATGTCAGGTGGGGAACACTAGCAATATTTTGAAAACCAGTTCAATTTGAGCGCCTTGGGGGCCATTGTGGCGGGGGTTGCCTCCGATCCCGGCACTGCACGGATCGAGGCGGTGCAGGGCATCATCCGTGTTGGCGGCGCCTCCTGTGTGTTCTCCGAGCCGGAGTTCGATCAATCCTTTGCCGAGACCGTGATCGAGAGCACCGATGTGCGGGCCGCCGTCATCGATCGCCTGGGCAGCGCCATTGCACTGGGGCCGCAACTCTATCCCGCGCTGTTGTGCAGCGTGGCAAGCGCGCTGGCTACATGTGTGCAATAGGGGCCGCCGGGCGGCGGTTCGCCGGTTCGCCGCGCGACAGTTGCAAAAGGACAGCGTGGCCTTATAATATTGCATCATGACACATCTTCCGTTTATCACCTTCTGCATGGCTCTTGCTCTTGCCCCGCTTGGGGGGCGGGCATGGGCACATCCGCACGTTTTTATCGATGCGGCGCTGGCCTTCGTGTTCGATGATGAGGGCCGCATTGCCGCCCTGCGCGTCGGCTGGTCCTACGATGACTTCTATTCGTTGGTTATGATTGAGGATAATGGGCTGGACGCCGATGGCGACGGCACGCCCGAGGCGCAACGGCTGGATGCCTTTGCTGGCCACGACGTCGACTGGGCTGCAGGTTTTCCGGGTGATCTGTCGCTGATGCAAGGCGACAAGCTGATTGCGCTGGCGCCACCTGTCCGCCACACCGCGCAGTTTGAGGGCGGGCGGATCATTACCTCGCATGTCCGCCCTCTGGTCCAGCCGCTGGCGATAACGGACGCGTTGATTGCACGCATTTATGACCCATCTTTTTTTGCAGCTTATGACGTGCCGGCATTGCCAGTGGCCCAAGGGCGCGATGGCTGCCGCATTACGCGCGCGGCGGCCGACACGGACCGCGCGTATCAGGAATATGGCGACAAGCTAGCCTCGGTTGACGTCACGGGCGATCCGTTTCAGGAGGTTGACCTTGGGGATATCGGGATCCTATTCGCTGATGCATTCGGACTGGTATGCGACGCACCTTCCTGACCCTGCCTGCGCTGGTCCTGATGGGGCTGGGCGTCTGGGCGCTGATGGCTGGCGTTGATGCGTCCGTCGCCCAGTGGGCGGCAGGATGGCAGCGCGAGTTTCAGAATGGCCTTGCCGCCGCACTGCGCGCCTTGCGCAGCGGCGATTCGGGGGCGTTCGCCTGGCTGATGGGCCTCGCCTTCGGCTACGGTGTCGTTCACGCGGTTGGACCGGGCCATGGCAAGCTGCTGATCGGTGGATATGGTGCCGCGCGGCGTGTCAAGGCGCAGCGCCTGTCGCTGATCGCGCTGGCGTCGTCGCTGGGGCAGGCAGTGACCGCGATCGTGCTTGTCTATGGCGGAATGCTGGTGCTGGGCTTCACACGTGCGCAACTGACCGGGCTGGCCGAGGGGCTCATGTCTTCGGCATCTGCCATTGCGATTGGGCTGATCGGTCTTTGGCTGATCGTGCGAGGTGCGCGCAAGATGATGGCACGGCGCACGGGTGGTCACCGCCAGCACGGCGAAGGGTGCGGGCATCGCCACGCACCGAACGCGGATGAGGTGGCGCAAGTGCATGGCCTGCGTGATACGGCGGCGCTGATCGGCGCAGTGGCGATCCGGCCTTGCACAGGCGCGCTTCTGCTGCTTGTCCTGACGTGGCAGATGGGTATTCCTGCGGCGGGAATCGCCGGAACCATTGCGATGGCGCTTGGCACGGCATCTGTTACCGTGGGCGTTGCTGTGATTGCCGTCGTGGCTCGCGAGGGCACGCTGCGAGCCCGGATTGGTGGGACGGCGATTGCCGCGCTGATGCCCATCTTGGAAGTCGCTGCAGGCACAGCTATTGCGCTGATATCGCTGCAAATGCTTGCATGGATATAATGTAGTAAAAATGTGGTGTGGTAGGCCCGGCAGGACTTGAACCCGCAACCAAAGCGTTATGAGCGCTCTGCTCTAACCAGTTGAGCTACAGGCCCCCATGTGCAGTGTCCTAAGGACGGGAGCGCCCCGCGTCAAGGCTTTGAGGTTGCGCCGGGCATTGCACCGTGCGCAGGTATAAGCTAGGCCCGCGCGTAAATCTCAGGAGAGCGATATGACCGATCCCAAGACTGGTGTGAGCTACGCTGACGCAGGCGTTGATATCGACGTAGGTAACGCGCTGGTCGAGCGGATAAAGCCCGCGGCCAAGCGCACGACGCGACCTGGCGTCATGTCTGGCCTTGGCGGGTTTGGTGCGCTGTTTGATCTAAAGGCTGCGGGCTATCACGATCCGGTGCTGGTTGCGGCCACCGATGGGGTGGGCACCAAGCTGCGCATCGCTATTGACACAGGGCATGTGGACGGCGTCGGCATCGATCTGGTCGCCATGTGCGTCAACGATTTGGTCTGCCAAGGGGCGGAACCGCTGTTTTTTCTGGATTACTTCGCGACTGGCAAGCTGGACATGGAGCAGGCCGCGCGCATCATAGATGGTATTGCGGCTGGCTGCGCAGCGTCAGGCGCTGCGCTGATTGGCGGCGAGACGGCGGAAATGCCGGGTATGTATCTGGCAGGAGATTTCGATCTAGCGGGTTTTGCCGTCGGTGCGATGGAGCGGGGTGCGATTCTGCCCGACGGCGTCACGTCGGGCGACGTTCTTCTGGGCCTCGCCAGCGACGGCGTGCACTCCAACGGCTATAGCCTCGTGCGCAAACTGGTCGAAATGTCCGGGCTTGGCTGGGATGCGGACTGCCCTTGGGCAGGCGGAACTCTTGGTGTTGAGTTGCTGACGCCCACGCGCCTTTATGTGAAGCCCGCGCTGGCCGCGATCCGGGCAGGCGGCGTTCACGCTCTGGCGCATATTACTGGCGGCGGCCTGACCGAAAACCTGCCGCGCGTTCTGCCGGAAGGGTTGGGCGCCGATATCGATTTGGGCGCATGGGATTTGCCCGGTGTCTTTGGCTGGCTGTGCAAGACGGGTAGTATGGCTGAGGCCGAACTGCTCAAGACTTTCAACTGCGGTATTGGCATGATCGTTTGCGTTGATGCCGCCCGCGCTGACGCACTCGCTGAACTCTTTGCGGAGCAGGGCGAGACCGTGCATCGTATCGGCCATGTCACAGACGGCGTCGGCATCCGCTATTCTGGCGCGCTCGCGTGACCAGACGCGTCGCCGTCTTGCTGTCTGGCGGCGGCTCGAACATGGTGGCGCTGCTGGATAGCATGACGGGCGATCATCCTGCGCGTCCTGCGCTGGTCCTGTCGAACCGAAGCGATGCTCGCGGGTTGGAGAAGGCAGCGGCGCGCGGTGTGCCCACTGAAGTGGTCGACCACCGTCCCTACGGCGAGGATCGTGCCGTGTTCGAAGATGCGTTGCATGCGCGCATCATGGATCACGCACCCGATATCATCTGTCTCGCGGGTTTCATGCGTGTGCTGACGGCTGGGTTTGTCGCCCGCTGGCAGGGCCGCATGATAAACATCCATCCGTCCCTTTTGCCCAAGTATCGCGGTCTGCACACCCATGCACGCGCGCTGGATGCGGGCGAGGTGGAGGCCGGTTGCACCGTGCATGAGGTGACTGCGGCGCTGGATGACGGTCCGCTGTTGGGTCAGGCCCGTGTCCCTATAGAGGGTGGTGATACGGCTGACAGCCTCGCGGCGCGCGTCTTGCAGGCCGAACATCAGCTTTATCCTGCCGTCCTGCGCCGCTTTGCCGTCGGCGACCGCACGCAGATTCATCTGCCATAGCGCCCACAGTATCATACAATACGGGTCAAAACCGTTTCAATTTGCGCCGATCCGGCCTATAGCAGCCCATCAGACCTCAGTGAAAGAAGCCTTTCCCTTGATCCAAACCATCACCACGACAGACGCACTGGCCGAATATTGCACTCGCGCCGCACAGCATCCATACGTCACAGTTGATACTGAATTCCTACGCGAACGGACGTATTATTCAAAATTGTGCCTCGTGCAGCTGGCTTATCCGGGCGAGGGCTCGGAGACGGCGGTGCTGGTCGATCCGCTGGCAAGCGGGCTGTCTCTGGAGCCGCTCTACACGCTTTTTCGCGATGAGGCAGTGGTTAAGGTGTTCCATGCGGCCCGGCAGGATCTGGAGATTTTCTTTGTGGATGCGGGCCTTATCCCGGCGCCGCTCTTTGACAGTCAGGTGGCCGCGATGGTGTGTGGCTTTGGTGAGCAGGCTGGATATGAGACACTGGTCAAGCGGATCGTCAAGGCCGAGGTTGACAAATCCTCGCGCTTTACCGATTGGTCGCGTCGCCCGCTGAGCGATGCGCAGAAGAAATACGCGTTGGCGGACGTCACGCATTTGCGCAAGATCTACGAGTATCTCGCGTGGGAGTTGACCAAGACGGGTCGCGACAGTTGGGTGGCCGAGGAAATGGCCATACTAAACGCGCCCGAAACTTATGTGACCCAGCCGGATGAGGCATGGCAGCGCATCAAGACGCGTAACAATTCTGGTAAGTATCTGGCCATCGTGCGCGAGCTCGCCCGCTTCCGCGAGAGCTATGCACAAGCGCGCGATATCCCGCGCAACCGCGTCTACAAGGATGATGCGCTGGTCGAATTGGCGGCAACTAAACCCGCTAGCATCGAGGATCTGAGCCGGTCGCGCTTGCTCTTGCGCGAGGCGCGCAAGGGCGACATCGCGGACGGCATCCTCAAGGCCGTGGCCGATGGGCAGGCCACCTTGCCCGAGGATCAGCCGAAGCCCGACCTGAGCCGCGAGAAATTACAGGTAAATCCAGCCGTCGCCGACTTGCTGCGTGTGCTGCTTAAGGGCGCAGCGGATCGCGAGGGCGTCGCGTCCAAGCTGATCGCGACAGCGTCTGACCTGGATGCGATCGCTTCTGGGCAGCGCGATGTGGCGGCTCTTGCCGGATGGCGTCAGGATGTGTTTGGGGCCGAAGCGCTGCGCCTTTGCAAGGGCGAGATAGCCCTGCGCGTCAAGGGCGCCACCATCGTGACCGTCGAGGTCTGACGCGTTAGCGTCGCAACCTAGCGGCGCGTGGTGGCGATGTTCGTCGCGCCAATCACGCGGATCTCAGACACCTCTTCCAGCGTCTGGGTCGATATGAAGTGCCCGGCCTCGACGCGGCGTGTCTGCGCCGCGCCTTGGGGCGTGTCGGTTCGCTGGATCGCACGCATCGTGTAGGTCAGCGCACCATTCGCAGGCTCTCCGCCGTTTTCAGGCCATAACCGCACGTCAAAGGCGCCCTGACGCAGCGATTGGCCCGTCGCTTTGATGATCGCGCCACCAGCAGACCGCTCGATCATGACTCCCTCGACCGCATAGATGGGCGTGCCCTCATAGCTTTCGGCCTCCGATTTTCGTTGCAAGATGCTGTCACGCTTTTCCGGGATGAGCGGGTTGAATGTCTGCGCGTCGGTGGGTGCGGCGCGCTCTACCGTGCTGCTGCTACCGAACCAGTTGCCGGGATTTGCGCGCGATTCGCGAAAGCCCGAGCAGCCCGTCAGCATCAGGCCGGAAATCATCATCACTGTCACCAAGCTGCGCATTGGCATCGTCCTTATCAGTATCATCTGAAACTGGGTTGACCTTAGCAGTCCCGCGCGTCCAAGCGCAAGCGGGCGACGCGCCAGACTCAGCCTGCCGGGCTGGACGTTTGCCCTATCTGCACCTACCTCAGGGGCAGAGAGCGAAAGGAGTGGATCATGGCCCAGCTTGCATTCGAAGAGATCGTCGAGGATTTTGAGTTTCTAGAGGATTGGGAAGACCGCTATCGCCACGTGATTGAGGCGGGAAAGGCGATGGATGGGCTGGATGATGCGCTGAAAGTACCTGCTACCCGCGTCGAGGGATGCGCCAGTCATGTCTGGCTGCATCCGCAGGTCAGCGATGGCACGTTCCGTTTTGACGGCGACAGCGACGCGTTGATCGTGCGTGGTCTGATTGCCGTTCTGCGCGCGCTCTACAACGATCTTCCCGCTGCGCGCGTGCTGGGCGTCGACGCGGGCGGCGAGCTGGCCCGTCTGGGCCTGACCGATCACCTTTCGGCACAGCGGTCGAATGGCCTGCGTGCAATGATTGAGCGGATCCGGGAAGTCGCGGCGGACGCCGCCTAGGCTGTAGCTATCCAGATTCTGGATATTTTGACCAAAAAAAAGCCAGGGGTGTGCCCCTGGCTTTCATTGTTCTGAAAATACTCAATTGCACCTGCGCCTCAGGCAAACCGCTCGGCAAAGCTGGAGCGGAAAAGATAGCTTAGGCCGTCCAAGGGAGCCTGTGAAGCACCCATCCGTATCTGAGTTCCAGTGAATTTCCCCACGCTTGAAATGGTTACGCCGGCGCGGCCTGCCTCGATCATCAGCGCTTCGGCCTGATCGAAGTTGCAGGCCACTAAATAGCGCGCCTGATCTTCGCCAAAGAGGGTCGCGGTGTCACCCGTATCCAAATGCACGCCCACGCCGGCCGCCTCGGCCATTTCGAACGCGGCAAGGGCAAGGCCGCCGTCGCCCAGATCGGTGCAGGCGCGGATCAGCGCATGGTTGGTGCGGATGAAGTCTCCGTTGCGCTTCTCGGCGTCCAGATCGACGGGGGGCGCGTCGCCCTCAATGCGGCTGAATACTTCGACTAGCAGCGCAGATTGGCCCAGATGGCCGTACGTCTCCCCGACCAGCAAAAGGACATGACCCTCACGTGCGCAGCCTATAATCGCTTGGTCTTCGTGCGCAATTAGGCCTACAGCACCAATGGTGGGCGTGGGTAGGATGGCCGCACCGTCCGTCTCATTGTAAAGCGAGACGTTGCCCGAAACGATCGGCATGTTCAACGCGCTTACCGCAGCTGAGATACCTTTGATCGCGCCCACGAATTGTCCCATGATGACAGGCTTCTCGGGGTTGCCGAAGTTCATGTTGTCGGTGCTTGCCAATGGCGTGGCGCCCATTGCCGTGAGGTTGCGATAGGCCTCGGCAACCGCCTGTTTGCCGCCCATTTCCGGGTTCGCCTGCACATAGCGGGGCGTCACGTCTGAGGTGAAGGCCAGCAATTTACTTGTGCCATGCACACGGATCAGTCCGCCGCCCAAGCCGGGGCCGCGGACCGTGTCGGCCATGACCATCGAGTCATATTGCTCGTAGATCCAGGCGCGGCTGCAATAATTGGGCGCGCTGATGAGGGCGCGCAAGGCATCGATAGGGTCGATCTGCGGCACTGACGCTGGGTCGAGCGCTTCTGGCGTGGGCGTCTCTACCCACGGGCGGTCATATTCGGGCGCGGTTCCGGACAGGGCTGCAAGTGGCAGGTCCGCTTTGACCACATCGTTATGCATGACCAAGAAACGGTCTTCGGCAATCGTCTCGCCGACGATGGCAAAGTCGAGATCCCATTTGTCGAACACCGCGCGCGCCTCAGCCTCCAGCGACGGCTCCAACACCATCAGCATCCGTTCTTGGGATTCGGATAACATCATCTCATACGCCGTCATATTGAGCTCGCGCTGTGGCACACATTCTAGGTTCAACTTGACCCCCAAACCGCCCTTGTCGCCCATCTCGACAGCCGAGCAAGTGAGGCCGGCGGCGCCCATATCCTGAATTGAAATGACGGCGCCTGTCGCCATCAGCTCCAACGTGGCCTCCATCAGGCGCTTTTCGGTGAAAGGGTCGCCGACCTGCACGGTGGGACGTTTATCCTCGATCGTATCATCGAATTCAGCGGATGCCATTGTGGCGCCGCCGACGCCATCACGGCCCGTTTTGGCGCCGAGATAGACCACCGGGCGGCCAACGCCGGACGCTGCCGAGTAAAAGATCTTGTCTGTGTCGGCGAGGCCGGCGGCAAAGGCGTTGACCAGGCAGTTACCGTTATAGGCCGGGTCGAATCTCAGCTCGCCGCCGACGGTAGGCACGCCGAACGCGTTGCCATAGCCACCGATGCCTTCCACTACGCCGTGTACGAGCTGGCGGGTCTTGTGGTGATCGGGGCTGCCGAAGCTGAGCGAGTTCATCGCGGCGATGGGACGCGCGCCCATTGTGAAGACGTCGCGCAGGATGCCACCCATGCCAGTCGCCGCACCTTGGTAGGGTTCAATATAGGAGGGGTGGTTGTGGCTCTCCATCTTGAACACTACGCATTGACCGTCGCCTATATCGACGATGCCTGCATTCTCGCCGGGGCCGCAGATGACCTGAGGGCCCTCCGTTGGCAGGGTGCGCAGCCACTTCTTGGAGGACTTGTAGCTGCAATGTTCGTTCCACATGGCCGAAAAAATACCCAACTCGGTATAGCTTGGCGCGCGCCCAATGATTTCGAGTATGCGGGCGTACTCGTCTGGCTTTAGCCCGTGAGCGGCGATGAGATCGGGGGTGATATCGGGCTCGGTCATGCGGCGTGGTTCCTTCGACATGGTGGTGCAGCGTTATCTGGCGCCGCCTCTTTAAGCCATCGCGCGAAGGGGGGGAAGGGGGCCTTGACGGTGCAGCCCGGCGCGCGTCCTAATGGCACCGGGGAGGATTATTATGCAAATCAAGGACAATCGGTGGCGGGGGACTGGCCTGCCGGGGGACATTTTGGACGATATTCCTTGGCCGAGCGAGGACGCGGGCGCCCCGCGCGCGTTGCTGGCGCTGTGCCCGGCGGCGGCGGCCACACCACTGATAGTGGCGGCCGGCTTTGGCTCCACGGTCTGGGTCAAGGACGAGCGCGGGCGGATGAACTTGGGAAGTTTCAAGGCGCTGGGGGCCGCTTACGTCATCGCGCATGAGGCGCAGAAGGCGGGCGGCGAGGATCTGCAGCATAGCCTTGTCGGGCGCACCTACGTCACCGCCAGCGCGGGCAATCACGGCCTGTCGGTGGCGGCGGGTGCTGCGATTTTTGGCGCACAGGCGGTTATCTATCTGGCGGCCCCCGTGCCGGAGAGCTTTGCTGATCGCCTGCGTGCGCGCGGCGCCGAGGTGGTGCGCGCCGGCTCGCATTACGAGGCCAGCATGGAGGCCGCGCTAGAGGCGGCCGAGAAGAATGGCTGGACTTTACTGTCCGACAGCTCTTGGCCCGGCTATACCGATCTGCCTCACCGGTTGATGGAGGGGTATCTGGCGATGGCGGCAGAGGCGGCTGAGCAGGTACCGGACGTGCCGACGCATATCATTTTGCAGGCTGGGGTTGGCGGACTGGCCGGTGCCTGTGCTGCGCATTTCCGCAAAGTCTGGGGTGATGCGCCGCACATCATTGTGGTGGAGCCCGAGGCGGCCCCGGCGCTCTATGCCTCGATCGAGGCGGGCGCGTTTACCCCTACCACGGGGCCGGTGTCGAATATGGGCCGTTTGGATTGCAAGGACGCGTCGCTGATCGCGCTCAAGGGATTAGCGCGCGACGCCGATGCCTTTGCGCTGATTTCGGATGCTGAGGCGTCTGCGGCCCTGACCGAGCTTGCCGCAATTGGGATGGAAACCTCCGAGTCGGGCGGCGCCGGATTGGCGGTGCTGGGTCATCTTGGTCTGCCTGTTGAGGCGCGCGTTCTGTGCATCCTCAGTGAGGGCCCTGCCGAGTGAAGCGCGGTTTTGCCGAGGAAGAATACCGCGCCAGGCTGGTCTTGGCACAGGCGCGCATGGACCTCGCTGGTCTAGGCGCGCTGCTGCTGACGACCGAGCCGGAGATCAGGTATTTTACAGGCTTTTTGACCCGGTTCTGGGAAAGCCCCAGCCGTCCTTGGTTTTTGGTGGTGCCGGCGACGGGCATGCCGATCGCGGTGATCCCCAGTATTGGCGCCGCGCTGATGGCACAGACATGGGTGCGCGATATCCGCGTCTGGCCTGCGCCGGATCCAGAAGATGATGGGATTACCCTACTGGCGGCAACATTACGCGAGGTCGGCGGCCCCGTGGGTGTGCCATCGGGGCCGGAAAGCCTGCTCCGGATGCCGCTGTCGGCTTTTGCTGCGGTACAGGCGGCATGCGCGCTGGAGTTTACCCATGACTACGGCATTGTGGCGGCCTTGCGCGCGGTGAAATCCGAAGGTGAGGTCGTCAAGATCGCACATGCCTGCGCCCTTGCCGGGCGTGCCTTTGACCGGGTGCCGGAGATCGCCCGCGAAGGCAGAGCGTTAAGCGCTGTATTTCGCGACTTTCAGCGCCTTTTGCTGGAAGAGGGCGCTGATCTGGTCGCGTATATCGCTGGCGGTGCCGGGCAGGATGGGTATGGCGACGTGATCTCGCCGGCCAGTGATGTGCCGCTGGTGCGCGGTGATATCTTGATGCTGGATACAGGGGCCGTCTGGGACGGGTATTTCTGTGATTTCGACCGAAATTATGCAGTAGGTGCGGTGTCCGGCAATGCCGCTCTGGCCCATGCGCAACTAGCCGAGGCCGTGCAGGCAGGGCTGGAGGCCGCAAGGCCTGGCGCGCGGGCCTGCGATGTCTATGCAGCAATGGCTGCCGTGACGGGGGCGGGCGAGGGATCGGGCCGTTTGGGCCATGGGCTGGGCATGCAATTGACCGAGGGCCTGTCGCTCATCCCACAGGACCGGACCGAACTTCGCCCCGGTATGGTCATCACGCTGGAGCCGGGAGTGACCGCGGGGCCGGGCACGATCATGGTGGGCGAGGAAGATATCGTTATACGGGACGGCGGCGCGCAGCGTTTAACGCGGTTTGCGGGGCCTTTGCTGCCGGTGGTGTAAGGGCTAAGAAAATTACCTAATTTTCTTGGCCCTTCTCCTCGGCCTTGGCGCGGTTCCAGAGGGTGTCCATTTCGGCCAGATCGCTATTCTCAGGCGTCTTGCCATCTTCGGCCAGCAGTGCCTCGATCCGCTCAAACCGGCGCGTGAACTTAGCATTGGCGCAGCGCAGGGCGGCCTCGGGGTCGATGTCCATCCGCCGCGCGACATTGGCCATGACAAAGAGCAGGTCGCCGAACTCCTCCTCAGTGTGATCCGTATTACCGCTGGCATGAGCCTCAGTAAGTTCGGCCATCTCTTCTGCCACCTTGTCAAGAACGCCGGTCATATCGGGCCAGTCGAAGCCGACGCGCGCGGCGCGCTTTTGCAACTTGGTCGCGCGCAAAAGCGCGGGCAGGCCGAGTGCCACTCCGTCCAGCGCACCTGTCTGCGTGCGTGACGCGCGCTCGGCTGCTTTGATGGCTTCCCAATCGCGTGTTTGCTGGGCCGCGCTCTTTTTGCGGCTCTCGCTGCCAAAGACGTGGGGGTGGCGCGCGACCATCTTGGCCGCGATGCCATTTGCCACATCGTCGAAATCGAACAGGCCGCGATCCTGAGCGATCTGGGCGTGAAAGATGACCTGAAGCAGTAGATCGCCCAATTCGCCTGTCAGATCGGACCAGTCCGCGCGTTGGATGGCATCGGCCACTTCATACGCTTCCTCTATGGTGTAGGGGGCGATGGTGGCGAAATCCTGTTCGATGTCCCAAGGACAGCCGCTGGCTGGATCGCGCAGCGCGCGCATGATCGCGATAAGGCGGGGCAGGCCGCCATCGTCATCGTGGATCAGTTCATCGGTCATTGGTTCCTCCTGCTCGGCGCGGCCTTGCATCCTGCCGGGTTTGTCTTACACGATGAGGCAGGCACGCAAGAGCGAAAGGCGGCATCATGGGACTGGAAGACGCAAGCAGCACGGTCGACGAGGCGTTCACGCGGGATGATAACCGCGGTCTCAGTTTTGAAAATACCTTTGGCGGTGCCACATCATTTCTGCGGCGGCGCTATTCCAAGGACCTGTCGGGCGTCGATGTGGCCGTGACGGGCGTACCCTTTGACCAAGCGGTGACGAATCGGCCAGGGACGCGGCTGGGACCGCGCGCGATCCGCGAGGCCAGCACGCTGCAGACCGCAGATACGCCTTACGGCTGGAACTATGACGCGATGGAGGCGCTGAATATCGTTGATTACGGCGATCTGGCCTTTGATTACGCGATGGTGCCGGAGTTTCCGGAGCTGCTGACGGCGCATATCAAAGGGGTATTGGATGCGGGTGCGGCCAGTGTCGTGTTGGGCGGCGATCACTACATCAGCTTTCCTATCCTGAAGGCGTATGCCGAGAAGTACGGCCCGATGGCCCTGCTGCATTTCGATGCACATACCGACACATGGCAGGACGACAACTACGACCGGATCGACCACGGCACCATGTTCTACAAGGCGATCAAGCTGGGGCTGATCGACCCGGCGCGTTCGGTACAGGTGGGTATCCGCACTACGGTGCCTGATACCATGGGGATGAACATCATTGATGCGCGCGAGGTGCATGAGGGTGGCACGGCGGCGGCAGTGGCCAAGATCAAGGGCATCCTTGGGGATGCGCCTGTGTATCTTAGCTTTGACATCGACGCGCTTGACCCGGCTTATGCGCCCGGCACCGGCACGCCCGTCTGGGGCGGGCTGACATCTGCGCAGGCGGCGATCATGCTGCGTGATCTTGCAGGAATCGATCTGAAGGGTGGGGATATCGTCGAGGTATCGCCGCCGTTCGATACCACCGGAGCCACGGCCATCGCGGGGGCGCATGTGGCGACGAATATCATCTGCCTCCTGGGCTGGAACGCGCATGGCGGTGGCTGAGGCGGACGTTGGATTTTGAGTATTTTTGGGAACAATGAAAGGGCTGGGTCGTGAAGTGGATTGGTGTGGTTATTTTTCTGGTGGTTGCAGGACTATTGGCGTGGATCAGATTTGCGCCGGATGATGTGGCGCGCTGGCATGTTGCGCCGGCCGCGGTCGAGGACCGCGATATGGAGGGCGGCGTAATGCGCGCTCGGTCCGGCGGTCTGGCCGCAATGAATGCAATTATTCTGGCAGAGCCGCGCACGAAGGTGCTGGCGGGATCGGTGGAGAGCGGAATGGTGACGTATGTGACACGCTCAAAGGTGATGGGGTTTCCCGACTACACCACCGTTGAGCAGCGCGGCGATATGCTCGCGCTTCGTGCGCGGCTGCGGTATGGGAAGTCAGACATGGGTGTCAACAAGGCCCGCGTAGAGCGTTGGTTGGCTGATCTGGGGCAGGAATGAGCTGAGGCAGCCGTCAGTGATCTTGCGCCACATTGGCACGTTAAGCGACATTTGGCA
>Ga0307981_1002941_pt1 | contig 13264 bp, 8 predicted proteins | sample OrgLakmetagen987_FD_201849 | JGI IMG/M metagenome (GOLD analysis project Ga0307981, IMG submission 201849) | Saline water microbial communities from Organic Lake, Antarctica - #987 | ecosystem: Environmental > Aquatic > Non-marine Saline and Alkaline > Saline | place: Antarctica: Organic Lake... | reverse complement strand
TGTAATCCCTTTCGGTAAAGATCCCTAGCAGTTTGTCGCTCTCTTTCGTTTCAAAGACGAGCGCTACATCTTGCTTGCCGGTAGTAATGGCTTCCATGACATCAATGATCGTGTCTGTCGCAGAGGCCTTGTGGTAACCAACGCCACGACCCGCTTCCTTGAGGATCCGTTCCGTGGGCGTCGTAAAGCCAAAGCCCTCTGGCGTAATGATGCATTCCTCACCGAGCATGAGCACGGCTCCGTCGGCGGCGGCAGCGTCGCCACCTATTCCAAAAATATACTGTCGGTGCATCATCTGTCTCTGCAAAGCGTGAAATGATGTTGTTGTTCTGGTCGTTGTTGTTGTAGTTGTTGGAAGGACTGTGAGGCGCTTGCTGGGCGCGGCGAAAAAGGAGCTGGCGGCGGACGATGAGAACGATGAGAACGACGACGATGACGAGGTAAAGGCACTGGTGGTAGTGATGGAGCCGCTCGTAGACACCAGGTAGAGAGCCGCCAGCAACGGACTCCAACGTGCTGGAAGGGACATTAGAGCCATGCTGGGCTATGGAGAACGGAAGGGAGCTTGTGTAACGGTAGACTACGACAAGTCTACGAGTAGTGAACTGCAGTCTATTGTACCGGTATTGTCGGACTCTTCCTCTTTATTATCCTTGCTTGCTCGAATGAAAGGAATCATCACAAAGGAACTTTTTATTGGCTTGGCTTGGCCCTTCTCTACAAATCTTAATTGGCCGGCGGTCTGTTTTTGTCGAGCGCGCGATAAATCAATGTAAGATACTTCCGGGTATTTTAACACGTACTTACCCATTTCGTATCTCATCCTACTGGTACTGTAACCGATCGATTTATGAGTAGTTGACGACGACGACGACGACGACACCATCCGATCGATCAACGACGACAACATCAACAACAACAAGATCTCGTGCTGCCAAACAACTCACTAATCACTAATCACAACTCACATTGAATAGACAGTAACAGCAAAGCCAACTCAAAATGAAGCTCTCACTACTACTACTAGCCACCACCACCACCACCACCACGAGTCTCTTGCTACTAGTATCTCTGCAACTGATCAACGTGCATTCCTTCTCGGTCGTCACCTCATTGTCGCGACACTCAACAGCATATTCATCAACTGAACTATCCATGGCGGCCAACGAAAAGAAGAGACGAGTCGTCGTTACAGGTCTTGGTGTCATTAGTGGCTGTGGCATTGGCGCCACGGACTTTTTCAATGCCTGCGTAGAGGGAAAAAGCAGTCTCGCCAAGGTCCAACGCTTTGACATTACCCACTATCCCTGTCAAATTGCCAGCGAAGTGCCGGAATCCATGTTTGTCGCGGCCGAACACTTTATTAATCCAAAGAATGCCCGCTCCAACGATAGATTCACGCACTTTGCCGTGGCGGCCGCGCGCCAAGCCTTGAAGGACGCTAAATTGGGCGATACACCAGAAACGCTACAGAATCCCGAACGCGTCGGCGTCATGGTCGGATCCGCTTTTGGGGGCGTCGAAACGTTCGAACAAGAAACACTCAAGCTGCACAAGAAACCGGAACGACCCAAGGTAGGAATATTGAATACTGTATACTGTATACTGTTGCCACAATACAGAGGAAACAGCAACACACAACACAACAACCGTCGTTTCACACTTTTTTTACGTTACCACTTTACAACCCAACAAACACACGACACAGGTCTCGCCCTTTACCATTCCAGCTCTACTGGGAAATACTGCATCCGGAGTCATTGGTATCGAATGCGGTTGCCAGGGTCCCAACTACGGTATCGTCTCGGCATGTGCCAGTGGCAGCCACGCCATTGGTGAATCCATGGGCATGATTGCCGACGGACACGCTGATATCATGCTGGCGGGTGGAACCGAAGCAACAATTACTCCCCTCGTTTTCGCAGGATTTTGCGCAATGAAGGCCATGAACACAAAGTTCAACGACGATCCCACGGGTGCGTCGCGTCCCTTTGACGCCAATCGCGGAGGATTCATCATGGGTGAAGGTGCCGGCGTGATTTGCTTGGAAAGCTTGGAGTCGGCCACGGCACGGGGTGCCGAGATTTACTGCGAGCTGGTGGGATACGGCGCCACGTGCGATGCGCATCACATTACCACACCAGCACCGGGAGGGCGCGGACTGGCGGCCGCCATGGAAATGGCCATGACAATGAGTGCCATGCCCAAGAAGGACGTGAGCTACATTAATGCGCACGGCACGTCGACCGCGTACAATGACAAGTTTGAAACCATGGCTATTAAAACAGTCTTTGGTGAACATGCTACGGATAAGAATGGCGCGTTTGTGGTGTCATCGACCAAGTGCGTGACGGGGCATACCCTTGGAGCCGCCGGGGGTCTGGAAGCTGTCGTGGCAGCCATGAGCATCAAGCACAGTGTCGTTCCACCAACCATTAACCTCGAGACCGCGGACCCGGATTGTGACTTGGATTACGTGCCAAATACCAAGAGAGAAATGGAGGTCAAGGCTGCCATGAGCACCAACCTTGGATTTGGGGGCCACAATGCTGCCATTCTATTCAAAAAGTTTGAACCCTAAACGTCCCGACAGAACCAAAACTGAATCGCATTGTGACAGTAAACCATAGAGAGAGGAAAAAGGACGAATAGCTAACATTATCATCGTTACATTGAATAGGAGACGTACGGTACCTACCTGGTACTAAAAAGTTTGTTCAGCTTCTCTTTACGTCGTACTGCTAGTAGAATGATAGTGTTACATTGCGTCCATGGCTCTCCTTTATACAACCAGACGTTCTTCCAACTCTATTCCAGGAAAAGATGCCGTTCTTCTTAAGTCGTGGAAGTCACGACGCTCCCACCAACGCGAGACACAAAGAAAAAGAGCCAGATTACCCAGCATAAGAACGGCGCAAACGTGCATGATAGTTGAGCGATTGAGTTCAGCAAAGATGGTCGAGTAAAGCACACCAGAAAAGAAGTCACCAACAGCGGTCGTGAGAAGAAAGATCGCCATGATGAAAGCTTTTAGCCGTGCCGGGGATGTAGAATAGGCAAACTCCAGACCGGTAACACTGAGAAAGATCTCTGCCACGGCCAACAGAGTGATTTGGGGAAGCTGCCAAAACACATTCATCTTTTCCAGACTATCCTCTTCTCGTTGTTGAATGGAACTCTCGACGAGACCGCTCGTAAAGAAAGCGGCGGCTGCCAAGAACATTCCCCACGCCATGCGTCGCAAGGGAGCAATGTCCCATCCTCTCGCCTGCATGGCTGGATAAATGATTCGATCAAAAAGGGGAATGAAAAGCATAATCTCGACCGGATTCACCAGATTGAGCTGCTCTGGCTGCAGCCCATTGAGGGACATTCTTGTTGCTTGCAAAGTCCACACCGAGCCCTGTTGATCGTACAAAGCCCAAAAGATTGGGAACATTGCCAGAATGGGGAGCACGTGCAGGGCTTGCGCCGCGTCGTCCAGCTGTTGGTTGATAATCTCACTGTCACGAGTATCTTTGCCGTTTTCAATATTGGCATCAATAGCGCTGCCAGTGATTCCCTCCTTCTCTTGGTCTTTCGAATCAGAGGCATCAGCCTCTTCACTGTTGGGTCGTATCAGAGCATGTTGTCCGCTTCTTATCGGAGGCGTGGCCCCTGGCCTCCAAATGGGAAAGGTTTTGGCTACCCATCGATGCGCCCAGAGCTGTTGTCGAAAGAGCCACCAGCAAAGTCGAAACGTTGTCGACAAGGAAGATCCGTCTTTTCCTGGTTCTTGGTGTACGTATTTATTGCGATGGGAAAAAAAGAGAGCCACGGCTGTGACCATAAACACGCACGATAGTAAAAAGGCGGCTCCAAAGCCAATGCGGCCTCGGACAATGGGTATAACAGCGATCGAAGTGACGGCGCCAACATTGATGCAAAAGTAAAAGTATAAAAAAAAGGCTCGAACTTGTTCCTTCTCTTGGTAACTGTCGTCGACGACGCCTGTTTCTCGTGGATCAATCGGTGGATCAATCTTTAATATTCCGTCTGCTGGTTGTAATGGCACAGTCGACGCGTCGTCTCGAAACAATGGCGGCGGTGGAGGTTCACCTACCCCTACTGCCGTTGTTCCATTTTGATACTTGAAAGCACTGGCAGCGACTTGATCCGCCCCAAAGGCTGAGACACACGGCTTGATGCCACCGGTTCCGAGGCACACAAGAAACAGACCGAGAAAGCTCACGAATCGCTTCAACGACAGACTCTCCCGGTACCAGGCGGCCGTGGAGAGAATCGCCAATCCCAGAATGTAAATGCATCCAAAGTAAAGGATAGTTGAATACCGCCCGAGATGTCCATCCGCCAAGAGCGCTCCTGCAATCGGAGACAGATACGCCAAGCATGTTGTGTAAGCAAACAACGCAATGGCTTGACTCTCCGTATACTCGAGTTCCATGGTGAAGTAGAGGACCAGTATAGCTCGAAAACCAAAGTAGGCAAAGCGCTCGGCCGTTTCAGTAACGAGAATGCACCAAATGACGGGCGTCAAGAGCGTGTTTTGTGTTTGCGTCGTCGTCGCTGCAGTAGTAGCGATAGTATCTTCCATGCTGGATATCGATCGCTGCGGTGACAGGGGAGAGTCTTCTCTCGATAGACTCATTCTGCTTTGGAGATTCTTAACACCTCTCTTTCGCAGCTGATGTTCTTTCCTTGCTTGACCTATGATTTGATAGAAAGAGTAGTCTAGACACCGTTCTTGTGCACGGGGCCTTGGCAATGCTCATGGTCGAGCTCGTGGATAAACGGTATTTTTTTACGAATTTTGCCGTTTGTTCGTTTGTTCGTTTGTTCTTTTGGAAATAAGAATTAGGAATCTAACTTCAAAACAAAACAATCTTTATTTATACCTTTTCCGGGTTTGCTCTCTGTCATTGCACGCGGGCCCAGTGTACTCTAAAGTCGACAGTCGACTTTCAAACGGTGCGACGGCGCCATCGCCAGATACGATCGTGCCATTGCCATTCTTGCTGCTGCTGTCGTAGTTACTGCTCTCTGCTCTCCAGTTATCGTTCATTGCTAGCACCCTCTGTTCCTCTACGAAGTTTACCTCTTCTAGAAAAGGCATTAGTCACAGCATGCGTTCCGCTTTTGTGCTCCTTGGAGTGTTAGCGCTTACGCTTTCCACCACTTGCACTTTGGCCGATACGTCGCTCGACAAACCCTTTGCGTCTTCCTTTGCTCGCCTCGAACACGCTCCCTGTGTCACTCTCTACCATCGCAATGGTCGTTCTGGTTGCGGTACCGAGTCGAGAGACTTGCAAAAGGGTCAGTTGCAGTATTTTGACGGTAATCTGCCCCAAACTGATTCTCCTTATATCGCCGTCATGGAAGACTACGATTTGACTTCGCAATCGCTCAGCACGCTCATGGGATCTTATGGAGGCAACCTGCAAGGTGTTTTGGTCTTGAACTCCACCAGCGAAAACAATGACCAAGAGTTTACTTATCATTCGCCCGATACGCAAAGTCCCAGAGGATACAACACGCCTTCGGAAGGATTGAATTATGGCTACTACTCGTATCCTTGGAACTCCAAGGGTGAAGGTCTCTTGTTGCACGATTACTTTGGTCTTCCCATGGCTTATGTCATGGACGAAGATGTATGTTCATCGCTGCGTGCCGAAGCGCAAGATCAGATGAAAGAGTCGGCCATTGTCGCGGAATTTAACTACTACATGGGTCCGGAAGAAATCTCTAGCAAGGAATGTCTCGCGTGGAAAGACAAGGCCACTGACGACTGGGTCCCAAAGTGCCTTCCTCTGGCTGGAACCAGCGTCTGGGCCACACCTGGTTCTCCGCGAGACACTTCGAGCAGCAATGGAAGCAGCAATGGAAACAACGACAACAATGGCGGAAACCGTGAACTGTCCAGCAGCACACCCCGTCCCGTGGTTATTGTTGGTACGTCGATTGACTCGTCCAGCATGTTTCACGACGTTACCCCTGGCGCCAACTCGGCAGCCTCGAATATCTTGACGCTTTTGATGGCTGCCAAGTTACTTGGAGCCAATTTGGATGACACTACCTTGGACGGACTCCCCAAGCGTATTGTTTTGGGGTTCTTTCAGGGAGATACCTTTGGCTTTGTTGGTTCGCGTTCTTTTTTGAAGGATGTGGCGTACCCTGGTTTCAACTGCGACGGTAACCGCGTGTTTGCTGTCCCCCGCAATTCCGAAACGTCGGAAATGGCGTGTCTTCATCCCTTGCGACCCTCCCTGGCCTTTTCCCGTTTGGGACAGATTGCCGGAATGATTTCGGTGGACCAAGTTGGCCACGCCGTTACGGACGGTATCCTTTACGTTCATGCGGACAAGGAGAATGATTCGTTTGGTGCGTTCTTGGCCAACATTCTCAAGGCTTCGCAAACCAGCAGCTTTTCCGTCGTGGACACTTCGACGGAAGCTGGCAACAGTGGATATCCGTACCCACCCACGCCGCTCACTTCGCTCTTGGCCTTGTCGGGAGGTTCTGTCGGAGGCGCTGTACTTACTGGCTACGATTACGCCTTTCAGAACACGGTGCCGTACCATTCTCACATGGACTCGGCTACACTTCACCCGATCGACATGGATGCTATCGCTGCAGCTGCAACGGTGGTTGCCCGGTCCGCATTGGCTGCTGCCTACGATAGTGGTGACTACGACTCGGACACTGCTGCAAGTTATGCTGCTAATCTCATTCCTGAATTCTCGTCCTCGGACAGTACCTTGCAGGAGCTCGGAAGCTGTCTATTCTACAATGGCGAATGTGACTTGCTGCAAAAGTACGCTGCCATGGAAACTGCCAATGAACGAATCATTACTGGAGTCAACTTGAATGTTGGTTACCCTCTCGGAACCCCACCCAACTATTACGTGAGCGTGTACAATCGTTACTATGGACAGCCCTTTGCGCAAGTTGGGGAATACATTTACGGAGCGTACGATGGAGAGGACTATGGCAAGACAACCTCGGATGCAATTACCATGCAGCCGCGTCTGTTGGAGTCTGCCATTCACGGTCTCTTGGACGACTTTCTCGGTCACGGCGGGAAGATGGAGACAGTCGGTGCCAAGTCATGCAAGAAGGTGTCGGACTGCGCAAATGTGGACTATTGTTATGCCACTGGAGACTCGGTGACTTGCTCTGGCAGTGGAGTCTGCGTTTGCCGAAGGGCGCACTTTCATATGGCGCTGGATGAAGCGCTCTTGGCGGCCAAGAACAAGCCGACTGGGTACTTTGAAATTGACGAGGATGATCAAGGTATCAGTGCCATGTACACGGAGCCTTATTGGTCCAACAGTGTCGGGGTACGAGTCTACCGTGATGTTGGCATGCTGCCTGGATTCTTCACGTTGGTAGCGGGCGCAGCCATTGCGGGAGTCTCCATGTTTGCAGCCTTCGTCTTGCGGGTTGGTCTCAAGAAGGAGAAACTATACTAGTAGACAACAAACGCAGCAGTTGTCTGTTGAAAGAAAATGTCATGCCGAGTTTTCTTTACATAATTAAACACCTCTACTATTTGTACTCTCCCCATTGCATCATCACATGTGCTGGTTCGTAGAGCGGTCCGAAAGAACGCCGCGTTTGCCCGCTCGGTGTCCTTTGCCTGTGTGTTGGTCACGGTCTGTGAAGGAATCCATAAAGATCGAAAAGTGAAAGTGGTGTTGTCGCTTGGGATCTTGGAGCCGCGACAGGAGACGAGAGTGGAGATAGAACTCTAAATCCATACGCATGATGGATGCTTGGCATAATCCCAAGTACTCCCATTCCGAACCTTTGTGCGCCGCCTTGAACTCTTCACTGACGGCTTGGTTTTGCGCAAGTAGAATAAAGTCGTGATTGACAACGTTGCTGCTGCCGCCCATTTCACACGAGTGGTACGTCGTTTTGGCGTACAAGTCCCAGTAGTCACGATGGTAGTCGAGAAAGTGACTCTCTGCCAACTCGACCACCCGCTTTCCCCATTTCGAGCAGCATCCAACACGAAATACGTCGTCCAGATCGAGTTGCGCAGAAATGTGAGGGACCCCCGACAGATGTGTTGTCTCGCAAGAGCCATTCAGTCGACACCGTCCTGGTCCCTTGGTTCCCAACACCTTTCTCCCCCAAAACACACCTCGATAGATCAGCTGCAGCATGGTAGTATTGATTTTGTTGCTTGTGCCTACCGGGGTACGTACGACAGCTGGTACAAGATTGTGCGCCATTGTGCCGAAGGTATTTGTTCTTTCAAACCGTTTCTTGAATTATTTTGAAATTTCGCGCATAAAATCGCGCGTAGAAACTGCCACCGAGGACCAAGCAAAATCCGACCTTCTCACATCGTGTTCTGTCAAAGACTAGCAACCATTCGACCATGGAGGAGCTCTTCAACATTCTGTCGTCGTCGGCGCGCATTGACAAGTCCAAGAGGAAAAAAAAGAGAAACAGAAGCAATGTCGAGATTGCGAGAGAAAAGCTGGAAGCAGAAGCTGTTGCAGAAGAGTCTCTCGCAGCAGATGATGATGATGATGTTAGGGGTGATGGCGTCAAGTCGCGCGATCGAACGGGAAAGCGTGATACGAGCGACAAGAAGCTTCGATTAGTCCACAAGGAGCAGGTGGCAGCCTTTCGACGATCCATGATGATCAAGCTAGCCAATAAGCATGATCCTCATCTGCCTGATCCGGTGTCTTCTTTCAAAGAAGTGGCCGTCCCCTCGTGGTGGGCCCAAGACGAGTCGAGCTTTCGTGGAATTCAGAGGGTAGTCCAAGCAAATGTTGAAGCAGGAAAGTGGAAGGAGCCGACACCAGTGCAGATGCAAGCGATTCCGGCGCTCTTGGAGAGACGAGACTTTATCGGTGCTGCTCCCACTGGGTCAGGCAAGAGTGGAGCGTTCATCTTGCCCGGTCTCTTTCTCAGCAGTGCACCGCACAGTGTATACTACGCTTCCGAGGAGTCCGACTCACCATCCAAGGACAAGAAAAAGTCAGGAAAGAAACAGAAGAGTCTTTCTTCCAAGTCGACTCGCGAGGGAGAGATTCGTACGCTCTTGCTGGCTCCTTCACTCGAATTGGCGTCACAGCTACACCGAGAGGTGGAACGACTTGGTATGGGCAAGCCTGGTGGCCTTTCCACGCTGCTTCTTTCCAAGTCCAACGCGACGCAGGTTATCGCTGGTCACGCTGGTGGTAAGAATGGATTGGATATTCTTGTTTCCACTCCATTAAGATTGGTTGATTCGATTGAGAAAGGACTTGTTCTCTCTGCCGTGCGGCTCGTCGTAATGGACGAAGCTGATCGACTGCTTGACGCTGCCGACGGTATGAAAAATTCGCCCAACGACAACACTAAGACCGGTGGCAATGTTGCTCCTGCATCTGGATCCAAGCAGACGCAAACATTTCTGTCCCAAATGGACGTTATCCTGAGCGAAGTCCCCAGTTCTGCCACCCGTGGTTTGTTCTCGGCGACTGTCACTCCAACGGTCCGATCTCTAGCGGAATCGATTCTTCGGAATCCAGTTGATGTTACGATTGCTGCAGCCGGAGCCTCTGGTGGAGCCAACACGGATATCGATCAAGAACTCATGTTTGTAGGAAGGGAAGAAGGAAAGCTCTTGGCAATTAGACAGTTGGTCCAAGAAGGAAAACTTCACCCTCCGGTTATCATCTTTATGCAAAGCCAGGAGCGTGCACAGGCTCTCTTTGGCGAGTTGCTATACGACGGTATCCATGTGGACGTGATCCATGCGGGACGATCCAAGTCGGCGCGTGAAAACGCGGTGGCAAAGTTTCGAAAAGGCGACACGTGGGTGCTTATATGTACCGACTTGGTAGCGCGCGGTGTGGACTTTCGCGCCGTCAACATGGTGATCAATTACGACCTCCCAACTTCGGGGATCACGCATATTCACAGGATTGGACGGTGTGGCCGTGCTGGACGCAAGGGGAAGGCGATAACTCTCTTTACCGAAGCCGACTTTGACAACTTGCGGACCATTGCCAACGTGATGAAACAGAGCGGGTGCAAGGTCGAAGACTGGATGCTTAATATGTCAAGCAAGACGAAGAAGAGTGAAACTCCAAAGCGTCGCTATCGAATTGATACTACACCTAAATATGACAAGACCAAGAGGCGAAAGAAGGAGCTAATGATCAGCGAGAGCAAAAAGAAGAAAGCGAAACAGGAATCAACTAGCCATTAAAAAGTGTTAAACCTTGATATCATGTCTAACGGAAAGACTTGCGAAAGTCGTCCACCTTTTGCCGCATTTGATGTAGATCCGAGTTTACCTTTGCCGCAACATTCGAACCTTGATCTTGCAGCGCCTGTACACGCTCCGAAACAATCGTAGCGCTCGTTACCCCTGTTGTGGCGCCTTTCAATGCATTCGCAGGATCCATACCAAACTTTTCGAGAACGGCAGCTTGTTCCATTCTCTTCATACCCTTGAGCGACGTGACAATCTGCAAGTCCAGCGCTGTTCCTCCAACCCATTGTACTCTAAAGTTGTCGATAAGTAGATCAATGGGAGTTCCAACTAGCTTCAATAGCGTCTCCATCTTGCCAAACTGCTTTTGGACCACCTTGACGAACATGGCGGGAGCAATGGTGGATCCGGTCCCCACAGCTTTCTTGCTGACTAAATGTCCAGCGCTAGCCTCCTCCAAAACAGGAAGCTTGAGGAACAACGTCTTTAAATTGTACACGTCAAGCAGCAGTTGTTGTGTACCAGGCTCACTGATCTTCTTGAGTCGAATCAAGTTCTCGTAATAGGTCACCGTGAAGGACATGGCAAACTTGTCGCAAAAGCTGCGAAAATACGAAGTCGGTAGCAGTTTCCGGACCGAAATGACAAAGGGCTCAATTTCCTGGCGCATCGAGAGCACATAGGCGCTTTCCTCGCCCACCATGTCAAACATGGACCAGTTGGTGCTCGCCATGGTTTTCAAGGCGTTGTCGACTCGAGTGGTCAAACCAGAAACAAGGACGCGAATAGCCTTGGCAGTAATATCATGAAAGGCCTCTTGGTCTTCCAACATGTCAATCTTCGCCTTGTATTCGTCATCAATCGTATCCCGAATCAAGTCTTCCAGAGCCTCCAAAGTATCGGCACAATATTCGCAAGTGGTAATGACGTGACATACCATGACTTCTTCTCCTGTTGGAATCCGGTAGGTGGCAACAGCGGCCGGCTGGTTAAACTCTTTGCTACCAAAGGCTGTACCAGCAATCGAGATTCCACCTACCGCGGTAGCTTGCGTCGTGAATTGCGACGGAAGCTTACTGTTCAATATCTGCGCATACTTGTGGAGAGCGTCTTTAAATGCTCTGTACAGCAAGTAGAATGCATTTCCCTTGGTCAACGCCGTACAACGCGTAATACTTCCCTTGATGTACACAAAGATGTTGGTCGAGGATGTGAACACGGGACGCTCGCCCCGTGTATCGACCGTTCGATCTTCTAGTGCTTCCACCAGCTGCTCGTCCATACTCTGCTCTTCCAGTTCAATGTACGGACGCATATACGCATGAAAAGCAGCCGAAGCAACGCCAACAATGGGCTCGATTGATTCTTGTGCGCCACCAGTAGTAGTACCAGTAGCGTCGGCGTCGCCCACAAAGACGGCTCCACACTCGCGCTGGAGCCACGCGGACATTTCCTTTTCAAACACAATCGTCTTTTGGAGCGCCTTTAACAAAATGGTGGCATTTTCCGCATCGGGATCTTTGCGAGGGCCGTCCAACAGGGCCAAAATGTGATCACGGGAGAGTCGCAAAAAGTGCCTGGCCATGGAAGCTTGCAAGTTCCAAGCGGGGGGAAAGATTGGAAACTTGCGGTCGACTTGTTGCAAGACGCCCCTAAACCAAACAAAGCGTTTTTCAATGCTGTCTAGGCCCGACGCTGGCTTGGCGGGTTCGAGCTTGATTTCTGCCGCCTTGAAACTCGACACGCGCTTTTCCTGCTTGGGTTTGACTTCGGCTGGTGCAAACTGCTTCAAGTAGTCGCTAATGTGATCCTGACAGAATTCGTGGATAAACTGGGCGCGTACGTCGTAACCCAAGGCATCAATAAACAAAATGCCTCCCTCCATGACATTGGCAGTCATGACGGCATGTTCCGCTACTGCTGTTGCTGCTTCCCCGTCGTCGTCAACGTCGTGGTCCGCACCGTCTTTAGTCTGGTTCGTCTTGATAGTCGCAGTTGTCCCTTCAAGCTCTAACGTTGCCGCGTGACCAAAGGCCACGACTCGAAAGCCGTGCACGAGACTCGTTCTCAAGTCGTGGTGCAACTGGTCCACCTTGGCGTTCAAGACGCGCATGGGTTCGACCCGTTCCGAATAGGCACCAAAGTGTGCCAGCAGCAATCGCACGGCGTCGCACAGGTGCGACGCCGTTTTGTAATCGGCAAATGGCGTTTGCCGACTGGACCACCGCAACTGTTCGACCGCATGAACGAGCATGTGAAGCTGCTTGAGAGTGGTGATCGTTCGCTGTAAATGTTTCTTGGCACAATCGAGTTTCTTCATGTCAGCGGTGATTTCGCGCACTGCCTTTTCGCTGTCGGCCGCCTTCAATTTGACTTGGAGAATACGATGCTGAAGCGCCGCCGCCATGGCTTTACTGTCTTGTACGGCTGTGCGGGTGCGATCGGCCGTTTCGGCTTGGTGTTGGATCGCATGGGAGATACGATTGTCCAAACTGAGCATGCGCGTGGAGACGGCGTCGCGCAACGCAGGCAACTGTGCTACCAGTGCGGACTCGGCTGTATAGTGTTGGTTGAGAAATTCAATGGGATCAAAGGTAGTCGCAGTCACTGTCGCTTTCGTTGGAGTAACCTTGTTGGATCCTGCTGCTGCTGCTGCCGCTGCTGCTGCCGCCTTTGTTGTGACTCTTCGCGACCGTCGTCCCGTATCGAGAGAGTCTAGCAGAGCGATGGGATCCAGATGCAATGGCAATGGTAAGGGTAATGAAGGCATGGTAGTATTGGATACTACCCTAGTAGGAGCGGACGATCTGCCAGTCGGAGAGGCTACCATGGTGTGTGCTGTGACTTTTTGTGAGAGCGTATTTATTGTGGCGTGTGCTCGGTGACTTAGTCTTCTACGACGTACTCTTTGCGCTAGTCTTTATGGCCCTTCATAAATAGTTTGTCTGCTACGACAAAATGAGAAAAGGAAACAGATGATACAGGTAACTCGTACGATATACTGTGTTTCGAACGGGACCAATGAATAGGGAATGGACTACA
>Ga0307981_1002939_pt1 | contig 13266 bp, 9 predicted proteins | sample OrgLakmetagen987_FD_201849 | JGI IMG/M metagenome (GOLD analysis project Ga0307981, IMG submission 201849) | Saline water microbial communities from Organic Lake, Antarctica - #987 | ecosystem: Environmental > Aquatic > Non-marine Saline and Alkaline > Saline | place: Antarctica: Organic Lake... | reverse complement strand
CAATATTATCAAGCAAACGTTCGAAAGCTACAGAAAGCTTCGCAATACGGCGAGATACCTCATTGGAAACCTGTATGATTACGTCCCCGAAGGTCGTGCAGGAAGTACAGCTGTTCCTTACGACGACCTTCCATCTATGGACAAGTGGATGCTTGGACGTTTGAGTACTCTCTTGAAGACGGTCGACGAGGCAATGGACGATTTCCAGTTCCAAAGAGCCATTCAGGAAGTGTTACGTTTCGCGACTGCTGATCTGTCCAACTTTTACTTGGACGTCGCGAAAGACCGTCTCTATATCTCGGCAGTCGACGACGCAAGACGACAAAGCTGTCAGACAGTGATTCATGCCTGCCTCGAAGGGTTTGCGAAAGCAATCGCTCCAATCTTGCCTCACATGGCTGAAGATATTTGGCAAAATTTGCCGTACGAGACAGCCACAGCTAGTGTTTTCGAAGGAGGCTGGCCCGAAGAGCTAATGGCATTCCCTGAACATGGTGTAGAGGAATGGGATCTTGTCCGAAACGTCCGGGACGACGTAAACAAGATGCTGGAAGCCGCCAGAAACGACAAGCTTGTCGGCGCTTCCCTTGACGCGGCTGCCTTTGTTTACGTCGCGGACCCAGCCAAGCGAAACATTCTCCTCAAGCTCGTTGGGGACGACCATCTGATGTCGCCACCTGTAAAGACGAACGGCGTAGACGAGCTGAGAACTGCGTTGATGCTCTCCCAAGTTCACCTTGTCGACAACGAGTCCGATATATCATTGGCTTGTGATGAGAAGTACATTTCTGGTTCCGAAACGGAAAGTGGCTGTATCGTCGGCGTTGCCAAGGCAAACGGACCTAAATGTGGTCGTTGTTGGTTTCACGACGACCAGATTGGAAAGCAAGGACTCCCGCATGCTGATGTCTGTCAGCGATGCAACGAAGCTATCTTTTCTTGGGAGAAACAAACTGGGCAGACTTTTGCACCACCCGCAACCGAGGCAGTGGAGCCTACCGAGCAGCCGGTGGCATAATGCCGCAACTTATAATTGCAATGTAACAACAGTTCTTAGACAATGGTTAGACTCTCCTAGTCTACTGCGACTTGTATGATTGCTCTGCTTTTAGTTGGAGAGAGACATCGAATGCAGCTTGAGCGATATGTAGAAGCCACAGCTACACAATCATGCACGAGTAGTGCTTGTCCAGGATTTGGCTCATCCTCATCTACCGGGGGAGCACTTACAAGTACCTACCGATTTTGTACTGTCACCTGCTCAACCTGAATGGCTCGACCCCGGCGACGATCCAGAAATAGTTAGTATTGTACCGGTTGGAGGAGAGAGCAACAGTTTATGATTCCCATTTGGATCGTTGATGATGAGTGAAGTCTACTGGTGTGGAAAGCATTGCGGTTTGCGGTGCCTGTGCTGTCACAAAAAGCACTCGACGAACTCGGTGTCACCAATTTGAGCTCCTGCATATTACTGCTCTACCGACTGCCAGCGAGTGGCTTTAAAAGCAAATAGTAGTAGAGCTACAGTATACAGCTACGGCGTATCTATGCACCCAGATGGCTCTACAGTAGAGCCATCTTTTGCGGCCAACTTTAAAATCGATCCCGATAGGAGCTACCGTATGTGCTGTAGTACGACGTACCAGGTACAGAGTCGTAACCTAATACCGGCTACTGTACGATATGCAGTAATTGGCCCCTTCGCTCATTACTCATTACTGTCTCTCACTTTCATACAGTACTGCATCTATATATCTATTCGAGTGTACTAGCTGGACGAATACCGTACGTACAGTATCTATGATACGCGAGAGGAGCGACAATGGACTACGTGGCAAGACATATGTCAAAAACACTATTTTGCTACACTTATTTTAGGAATAATTCGCCAAAGTATTTTTAATTATGAAACAGCTCCGGGAGACAAAGAAACGGCGATCGACCTCACTTTATTACGTTTCATTTCGAGCCTTGAAGGTCCAAAGAGACCATGAAGAGCGCGACAAAGGACCGATACGACGTGATGTGTGGCTTGCAGTGTGTAGCCTTTCAGACCCTGCTGTCGTCGCTTCCATTGCTTGGCTTTTTAGTATACTTCTTGTATGAAACCTCCCAACGGGCATCCAAACCAATCTACAACTTGCCATACGGGTCTAATGCAGATACCGTTGAGGCCGCCGTAGAAAAGACAGGCGATATCATAGCATTGACGAGTATGCTCAATACGTTCATGATCGTCGCTGCGTTCGCAACGTGCTTTGCCGTATACATGTCGTTTTTTGTTCCGTGGCATCGAGAGCTGGTGGAAGAGTTCCTCAACCGAGGCAGCCGAATCATTGGCGATATTCACTACAATTCCAGAGTAGTATGTCCTCGATTCCAAAAGCAAGGTTGTGCCTTATACCCTCATCCAGAGTACAACACGTACCCTCTCCAGATTCGCAAGCATCTCATGGTGCACGAGAGGTTCACTCGAGAAAAGGTCACGATTCTGCTCTTGCCCGAGCAGCCTTTTTCGGGTCAGTGCAAGTCCGATCTACAAATTGAACTCACGAGGATTCAAAGGAACGCACCCAGGACCCGATTCCATCAAGCGTATGGCTGGATCTGGGTCCTCTTTACAGTCACCGCCCCTATTTATATTCTCTTCGTCATTGATGATCTAGTCAAGGACGGCGAATACTACATCAATGACTACACCGAAGACACGGCACTGGCCTGGAGTATTTATGCTGGTTGCCTTGTGAGTATTCCTGTTCTAGCAGGCTTGCTCACTTGGTTGCTGTGGAAACACCATCACTACCAACTGGTCCGCGGAGACGCCAAGTTTCTAGCCGAAGGCGACTCTAAGACTGGTAGTTGGTACGCAATGGGAAGTGACGATGAAGACATGTCGGGTTACGGCTCTGGGTACGAGCCGCCTTTGACGCCGGAGGGGAGTGTTTCTTCCATGAACCGGAAACAGTCGATTTTTCTGACGTGAGGGAGAGCAAGAAGAAGCTTCGACAGGGAGTCCTCGAATTAAGCCAGCGAAGTACCCGCTTCGATAGCCTTCAGTCTTTATACAATAACACATTGACATAGTCTACTAACGATAGAGGTGGACTTTTCCGGTCTAGACTAGCAAAAGCATTTTTGATTGCCGCTCAAGCTTTTCGGCGGCTTGCATCTTTTGCGCGCGAACTTATCGACGACGAAGGACGACGGATACGGATGGAGCCGACCAATCACCAAGATAGACCATGATGCGAGTGGGGCGACAAGGTGACAAGACACGAGACTCACTACCGCCAATTTCGCTTGACAGTTGCCAGCCACCGCCAGAGAGAGACTGGTAGGACCCACTGGCAAATAGTTCTCTTCTTCCGGAATAATGAAGCTACAGACTACCAGTAGACGAAGACTACTCTTCCTCCTTGCGTGTTTCCTTTCCATTTGGTCCGTCAGCGCTTGGGAATGGTCGGACTTGAGTGAATTTGTCACCGGCAGCAGCGGTAGCAGCAGTCTAGCGGGATCAGATCGAACGACTATTCCTCTTTCCTTGCAAGAGGTTACCGACTTGAGAGCGCGCGATATCAAGAGACGATTATCTAGACATCACGGCTACTCGGCCGAAGAGCTGGCCAAAATCCTCGACAAGAAGGAACTCATTCATGCACTCGCATTTGAAGAAGAAAAGCTGCGGCTGACTGTGGAGAACGAAGTCAAGCGAACTCTTGTAAAACAAGGAATCATTGTGGCAGTGCTATCGGTGGTCGTTGTCTTGTGTTGGCCTCTGTTGCAGCACGCCTACGAAATTGCCACTGTGAATTTTGTTGTCTACACGGACCGCAAGCAGCACGAGGCTAGCACCTGTTGGGAGCTGAAATCTATCTGGGGAATGATTGGAATCTTGCTGATGTTTGTAATGGATGTGCTGCAACTGTGGCTAACTGGGTCCATGATATTATCTTGGGTCATGCGATCCAAGTACTTTTTCCCAGTACCATCCTTGTCTGTAAAGCCAGCTCAATTCATGGGCGGCGAAATAGCCAACAGCTCCTTGGGGGGCTACGGAATCAATATTGGTCCCATGGCTGTCGGTTGGGTCATGCGCTTCTTTTACGCCAAATTGGAAGCTTGGACTGGTCGGGCCTTGTCGCGAGCGGCATCTCAGCAACGAAAGGCGGCTCGTGAAAACGAAACACCCGAGGAACGTACCGCCCGCAAAAAGTCGCGCAAAGAACAAAAGCGAGCCGCGCAAGAGCAAGCTGCGGCGCAATTCGCTGCTCGACAAGCAGCCAGCATCTTTGCGAGTGCTACAGCAGGTGCATCAGGCGGAGTACCAGACTCGTGGAAGCAACCCGTCCAACGGCCTCTGTATTCTACCGAACCTGCTGTTTCACCACACGAACCTTCGGCAGGACCGTCACCTGATCTCCCTGCTAGCAGCGCTCATGACGAGTTCATGCAAGAGGTGAATGCGGCAGGTTCATCACTAGAACCACCACCTGCTCCCGACGAAATCATGGGGGAGACGACTGCAACCGTGCTCGACGATTTGGATTAGCCAGGCCATGCATGGGATGACACATCATGACATGACGACAGTCAGCATACCGGAGATCCACTTTTTTGAGAGGGCTTTAGAAACGTGAGTGGGACTGCTTGTAGAGATGGTATGTATTTTACAATATACTATCGCACTATCTCCTAACCAATACGGTATGGTAGTCTCATTATGGTAGTCTAGTCTAGTCTAGCTTGCGCTAAATATCACATGGACATACTGATGATTCAAGTCTTGGCGTCTGTATGAGTAACACGTGGCACTTAATTAACGTCCATCCGCCCTTCTGATTGGGGACCAACAATCGTCACTGGTCCAAGCAAGTCCAATCTTATTATTACGCGCGCTTTTTTCTGACCGTACAAAACATCGCGACACGACGGCCTTCTCGTCGCGCGGCGCGAGATCTTCGATGACCAACATGCGTAGAAAAGCCTACCAAGGCTACGGGGCTACGCAGCGCTGGTCGGGCAGTACTTCGATCCGCGATGACCGCAAAAAAGACCAGCGCCGCCGCAGCTTCGGAGGGCAGCAACAGGGTAGAAAGGCAGCACACACCACCCTCCCAGCTGCAGAGTCATCCAGACCTTGTTGTATTCGCCAGAGCAGTCGATAAGACCCAGTTTAGTTTAATTCGCACCTTGTAGAGTGTGTTTGTGTAAAGAGAGAGAGAGAGCAAGGGTTATATACTTTCTGTGAAAGCATTACAACAGTCAGTTTAGCAGCATGAGTGACGATGTAGGCGACTCGAATGGAGGCGTGAACGATCCTGTCGATGTGATTATCGACAAGCTTTTGAGGTATGTGTACAGCTGTAGGGTATCGGACTATGCTTAGCGCACGCGCTAGTCATGGACTGCAGTAGCGAGCTCTAGGAGGGCGACAAGGGCTGAGGCCGCATCCTCCGTCTCGGTGTTTCTCTTTCCACGTTCCGCTTTTGTAGTTTTTCGGTGCTCTGCTTTGACCCGAGGACTGTCTTTTTCACCCCACCCTTCCCACCTAATTGCCTGCTCTGTTACTTACCCACCAAACGCTTTTCCTCCGTTCTTCTTGTGAACTACAGTGTTCGCGGAGCCCGACCGGGAAAGCAAGTGGATCTTTCCGAAGCCGAGATCAAGATGCTCTGTCTCCGCAGTCGTGATCTTTTGATCGGCCAACCCATGCTACTCGAGCTAGAAGCCCCAATCAAGATTTGCGGTGACGTTCACGGACAGTATTACGATCTCTTGCGTCTCTTTGAGTATGGTGGGTTCCCTCCCGAGTCCAATTACGTCTTTTTGGGAGACTATGTGGACCGCGGAAAGCAGAGTCTGGAAACCATTTGCCTGCTCTTGGCGTACAAGATCAAGTACCCCGAAAACTTTTTCATTTTGCGTGGAAATCACGAGTGCGCTTCCATCAATCGGATCTATGGATTTTATGACGAGTGCAAAAGACGTTTCGGTATCAAGCTCTGGAAGACCTTTACCGACTGCTTCAACTGTCTTCCCTGCGCTGCCGTTATCGATGAAAAGATCTTTTGTATGCACGGAGGTCTCAGCCCAGAGTTGACCAGTCTAGATCAGGTCAAGCGCATCGTCAGACCTACCGATGTTCCCGATACTGGTCTTTTGTGCGATCTCCTTTGGTCCGACCCCGATAAAGAGATTGATGGATGGGGCGAAAATGATCGGGGTGTCTCGTTCACTTTCGGGGAGGATATTGTCGCGCAGTTTTTGCACAAGCACGATTTGGATCTCATTTGCCGTGCCCATCAGGTGGTCGAAGATGGATACGAATTCTTTGCGCGTAGGCAGCTTGTAACCCTATTTTCCGCTCCCAACTATTGCGGCGAATTCGACAATGCTGGTGCTATGATGAGCGTGGATGAGACGCTCATGTGCTCCTTCCAAATCCTCAAACCAGCCGAGAAGAGACAACGTTTCTCTTACCAGGGTGGAGCAGGAGCCAGGCCAGGAACACCTGGGGGACCTCCCAAGTAGGAAACATTATGCTGCCTCTCCATCATTGCTGTATAGATTGGTTGGTCTAGAGGACGCATGGGAGGAGCCTTTCTTGTTTGTCGCTGTGTATGGATACGTGTACCTAGGGGCGCGGTTACTGGTCCAAGCCACTATTCTACAGTACAACTACTAGCAAAAGCTTGCAATGTTACATATTTGTTGATTCATCTGATTCTCATAGTTCTAGTCTCTGTGAAACGCATCAGGTTACGAGTTGAGAGGTTCACCAGTAGCAAAGGCTGATAAAGACACGATGTTCAGGAAGTGTAGGCTAGACTATAGTCTAGCTAGAATCGAACGTAAATGGCGTGACTGAGAAACCGTTCACGGTAGCCGTTCCAAGATCTGGTGCGGTGGGATGCTAAACGCGAATGGAGTGAGTCTCCCGTTTTGCGAGCGACGCGATCACGGTGAATGCTGGTGCGTAGCATGAAAATTTTCATTTTGATGCGTTGAATTTTGAAAGGTGCACCAACCTGCCACAATCACACATGCTGACCAACAATTGTTGGGAAACAACCATGGCTCGATCAACAATACGTTTACGAATAGCACGGCGGTCGACGCTGGCTCTCTTGTTTGTCTTTGCAGCAACGTACACGACCGAGCTTGTTCTCTCGTTCGGCGCCGTCTTGTTGGCATCCGGGCTCCACCAGATCATGAATGAGAGAATGGAATCCATCCGGCAGGATGTCGACGCAATTCACAGACTAAATACTGCGATTGAACGCGAGTCGTTTCTTCTGCTACTGTTACAAGGCGAGCTCCCTTCCTCGGACCCCAGACTTCTCGAGCGAGTTGAGACATTTCTGGGTTCGATCTAAACTGGTTCCTTTTTTAAAGTTTATAAAGCCATGTCTGTACATTGCACCTACTATATCGATTGCAAAGCGTAGCCTCAAGGATTCTTGTGTTCCTTACTCTTCCTTGCCCCACACTTCGAGTCGGTAAATAGTCACCCGTCCATAAAAGTCGGTAAAGTCCTCAAACGTTAATTGCATCGCGGTACATTGACAGGGTTGCTCCAACTCGACAGACTGCAACTCGTACGTGTCATCCCATTCAATGTCGTCTTGTCCAACATTCCACGATCCAGGCTCGTCCGTAGCAGGCACTTTCATGGTCGTACACGCCGCCGAAAAGCCCGCTTGGAACTGAACGGCTACTTTGCGTACCGTCACGGACCGACCGAAATCGATCCACAACCAACTGCTACTTGCCGAGTCGCCACCGCCATTTGAGTTCCAGCAACTGCTCCCATTGTTAGTGTCGAGTGCGTGGTGCGGACCATAGAGTTTAACGTTCTTTTGCAGGACGGACGATGCTCTGCGTGCACGAAACGTGACGAGCGGTGTGTGTGTATGTTTGTGTGAGGAAAAAAAAAAGAGGTGCAACAGTGTAAAATAGGGCTGGCTACAACACCACCACGGACCGTGCTCTTACCTCGCCTTGGTGCCGCTTCCCGGCAGACTCAATAGAGTCAGGGAGTCATTAATTTCATGTTCGCCCATGGGTATACTGTTTGCTGTCGTCGGTAGTCTCTTCCCCTTGGCCTCTCCTTATGCATCAACAAGTCCAGCCCAATATCGTATGATAAATGAAATGGTGGTACTGTTAGTTTTAGTTTGGCATACGACATGCACTGGCACTGGCAAGGAATTTCGAAGAGAAACGGAAAAAGAAGATTGAGAAGCGAGTGTCTTTCCTGATCGAAAACAGCCAATCAGAATCAATAATTTTGGCGCAAAACGATTTATTTAGGAGAACGTCAATGCCGTACGTCCGCGAATCCGAAAATAAAATAGAGAATGGTGTCAAGAAAAAGTTCCCGGGGTTGTTGATGACCATACCGAACAGTTAGACAGTGAGACAGTCAGAAGGAGCACTACTGCATTCCAAAGCGCAGCTCAAACACACTGACCTCCCTGCGCCTCTTTCGTGCGCTCTCAAAGAATTGAAGGACCGAGCGAATCGCACCACTCTCATCATTCAAGTTATTAAAAGCGATCCGAGATTCGCGTTCAAGAACAAGCAGCAAAGCAAAGCAGTAGTCCAACACCATGGGTCCAAAGCGGATACGAACGCCGCATTACATTACTGGACTAGGAACGGGAAATGTGCAACCACCGACAACCACCACCACCACAAAGACGACTTCATCACAAGACCAAGCGGAGGATCGCTACACCCGGCACACTACGAATCGTCTTCGGAATCGACCCGCTCCGGAATTCTCATCCGTTCCGGAACACTGGGGCTTTCAAGTGGAAGATGGCGTCGCTCCCAATCGTCATGGGATACCAGTTGGTGTTAGACATCATCGAAGCACACCACAGAATCATTGGGAGTTTTCGGCGCTGGCCATGCTATGTACGGTTATTGTCTTGACGGCTCTCTTTGTACACTTGATTGCGGAATCTTCCCACAAGACTGTGTATAGTCATGCAGCGCAGCAGCGCAGTCAACGTAACAAGAACAGAACCAAGGTGCGCAAGAAGAAGACGGACGAGTGGAATGAGGATGATGAGACGGGAGATGTGCTTTCGGAAAGTATCCGATCCAACATGAGTGGCGATGTCGACGATACCAGCACCGACACTAGTAAACCACCCTCAGTTTACTATCCCTACAAACCTACCAGAGGAATGCAACAACACCGCCACCGGAAAGTATCGGCTACAACAACGAATACAGCTGGGAGTACCACGCAAACGACGAGTGGATCGATGGCCGCTGTTTCGATAATAGCAACGACCGCAGCAACAGCAACCCAATCAGCCGTTGCGGCAACAGTAGGTGTTTCAGCGACAGCAACAACCTTGCCACACTCCAACTACTATGCCAGTTCGGCAACAGCAAGCACAACAACGGCAGGGTACAGGAGTCCTGAACCGGATCGTAGACTGCGAGCCCACAGTTCGTCGTCGTTTGCACCGCGAGACACAACTGAAGTCCTTCCGGGCGCCTATCCAACACCGACGCAGCCTCCACGAGACACAACGTCGGTCCTACCCAGTGCGCATCCCACACCAACGACGACCTACGAACCATCTACTTCTCAACAACGTCCACCGTCGTTGCACGCCCAACCCTTTTCGTCGTTGCACGCCCAACCCTTTTCGACTGTTTCTTCGTTTGAATCTTCGTCGACAGAAAAGACACCACCTACCTTGCATGACGACGACAAAAGGAGAGACTCGTCTCTCTTTTCTTCGTCACCCAAGCCTTCTCCGAGACGATCACCGACTGTTTGTCTATCGGTTCCTACAGGCGACGGAAGCTCCGTGCAGCTCATGTCACCAGGAAGCGAACAGACTCCACGAGCTGCGGGCGCCCGCAGGCTTTCCGTGGCCGACTTGGTTGAGAAGAGCACGCCAAGGGCCGGCAGAAATAACTTTCCCATTCCCGAACATTCTGCTGTTGGCGATGGCCCTGCTGTCCGCGTGAGGCTGGACGCAGGTCGCTTGAATCAACCACATGTTTCTCCCGTCGCCGCTGTTACGGGTGCTGCTACTATTGCAGCGAATGCACAAGTTCCAGCCGATGGAAATGACATTCCTTTTATGCCCAGTCTTGATTTTCATCATTATCATCCGGTGGCTCCGCCCAAGCAAGTCAATGTGGACGAGCTGCATCTCTACCAGTTGATGGAGTCGGGCAGTGTCTCACACTGGGAGGCCCGGGTAGCCGAAGAGTCGCGCCTGTTGCAGAAACAAGCCTTCCCAAAGTCGGAACAGTCGGTTACGGATGTTATCATGAGCGGTCAGGTGTCGAACGAATCGTGCGTTAGCCTGGCGTCGGATGATCCACGCAACAGCATCAAGCACAAGCGCACGGATCTCACCATCTCTACCGACTCTTCGGCGTCTTTGCAAGCTGCCGTTGAGTTCTCGGAACTGGAATTGGTTGAAGTGATTGGTGGTGGTGGCTTTGGTCAAGTGTGGAAGGCAATCTGGCGGGGAACGCCAGTTGCAGTCAAAGTGTTGACTGGTTCGGCGCAATCCAAGAATGTGCCAAGATCCATCTTGGAAGAGTTTGCTGCGGAAATCAATCTCTTGCGTGGGATGCGGCATCCGAATATCTGCCTCTACATGGGAGCCTGTTTGGACCCACCCAACCGAGCCATTATTACGGAACTCGCTGCCAACGGCTCTCTATGGGATGCCCTACGGCTTCCGCTAATGCCTCCGTTTACAGCGTGTGACGGTCTCTCTCGCGATGCATGGCCAGATACCTTGTACCAACCCGATGCCCGACACGGTGCGCCTCCAGGCGGTTCAAGTAATCGCTTCGTTCCGCCCAAAGGCGCTTGGCCGTGGATGTTGATCAAACGCGTCGCCCTTGGAGCGGCTCGAGGGATGTCCTATCTCCACAGTGGGAAACCACCGATTCTGCATCGAGACTTAAAGTCGGCTAACATTCTACTGGACGACAGTTATACCGCCAAGGTCTGTGATTTCGGATTGAGCAGAATCAAGGCTCAAGAGCGCAGTATGACTGGCAATTGCGGTACCGTGCAATGGATGGCTCCGGAGGTACTAGCGAGCCAGAGCTACAACGAAAAGGCCGACGTTTTTTCGTATGGCATTATATGTTGGGAACTATTGACGCAAAAGTGTCCGTACGAAGAAATGAGCCCGATTCAATGCGCCTTGGCTGTCTTGAATCGCAATCACCGCCCAGAGATTCCCAAGTGGTGCCCGCCACCTCTGCACGCTCTCATCCGATCCTGCGTCAAGAAGAATCCCGACGAGCGTCCTTCGTTTCCCCAAATCATCCTTGCTCTGGACTCCATGCAATAATGCCCTATCGCCCATATGCTACATACGTCAAGATCAGCTATAGCTTGAGAATAATGACATCAAAATATCTATTTCTTACATGGACAAACAATGAATGCAGCTGTTCACCAATAGTACAGTAGCTTCTTCTATGGAGTTGGACTAGTATGTCCACGTGAGTGTGCGTCGGAATCCAGCATGAGCAATTTCATCCGTTTCATCCGCACACCAGGCGCGGGACGGTTTGGATTCCATGACAATGAGGACGTCCTTTGTGCCTTCCGTATTGCGCTGGGCCACGACTTCAAAACCAGCATCGTCCCCTGCCATTTTTGGTTTCAGTGGCATAAGGCACTCTACCGTTGCGGTTTCTTCTTCGCAGCTAGTCAAAATTCCCTTGATAGGTTCCACAGTCTGCAACGCCATGTCGTGTGTCGTCGCACCCGACTCGGCCAGATTGCTAAACCAGGATGGGACGACATCCTCTTCGACGCCCATACGAATGCAGGCTTCGCGAGCAAAGGTGCAGCAGTTCTTGCGCAAAAGATCATAATCTCTGCCCATGTACTCGGTCTGCATTTCCTTAATCACTTGCTGTCCGTCAATGTATTCCTCCACCTGTCTGTAGACCGTTGTGGGATATTCTTCTCCCTCACCTTGCTTGGGGAACGTAACCCAAGTGCTGCGCACCAAGGGTAGCTCTCCAAAGTCAATCGTTGTCCGGTACTGGTAGCCCGGAGACATTTTTGGAGTACAGGCAAAGACTCCTGACTTGCCAGGAATATTGGTAGCTCCAAATGCGTACTCAGTTCCATTGACTTCGATGCCTACGTGATAGGCACCTGTACCGAGTTCGTGACAGGCAGAGTTGACATCGTTAAAACACTTGCCAATCTCACACACAAAGCCCCACGGCAATTGCATCAAGGCGTCTTGGGAGAGTAAATCGTAAATATGCAATTGAATGCGGTTACTACGTCGGCGAGTCGGTACAGTACCAATTGAATTGTAGCGGCTCTGTCGTTCCAATCGCACGGCTGAATTTTCCGCGGGGAAACCACCGTGCGAAGCAATCTTTTCTGGAACAATACGGAGGGAGTCATCGATACGGTCTTTACCTTGTTGGATTGGACTATCGTTATTCTGGTGATTCTTGAGGGCAGACTTGCGTTGGTTGCGAGACATGCGGCGAAATTTATCACGGAGAGTCACATTGATCTTGCCCGGACTACTCAACGTACTGCGTGTCTCCAGGACCGAGTTGGAGGAGCGAAATACGTGCCTCTCCTTTTGGTCTTCCTCAATCATACTTTTGCGTTCTTCTGCACTTCCAAAGTGAAGAGCCGCTGCTGCTTTAAGTAGTTCCGATGGCTTGGAGAAAGGATTTTCCTGCTGGGGCGACGCTGCATTGTCCTCAAGGCTGGTGGTGGTGGTGGTGCTCTTTTGCTTCTTGGAAGACAGCATGGGGATAATCTTGATGATGGGGCTTCGCTCCTGCACATCGTCCGTTTCTTCGGCCTCATCCATCGAACCACTCTTGCTGCTCAGCTCAAGCGGAGGCGCTTTAAATACGGCCTTCTTCATGCGAAAGTCGTTCGAGGGGGATCGTTGCGTCTTCATGGTCGTGCAGGACTTTCGCTCCCAGAGTATGCCTGCGGTGAGGAGTGCTGTGAGCAGAGCAGAAGAAGGAATGAAATAATATATTAAACTCCACGCGTGAAAAATCTGACACGTACCCAACGTACGGCTACTTACGGTTATGCTCCTCAAAGTTTTGTTAAAATTTGGCACTGCCGATGGAAGTACACGCACCCCGGGAGATGCCGCCTAAGTATTTCTGTTTTCGACAAAAATGCTACCGTTGAAATATTTGGATTAGTAAGTAATAGCTTGCCGGCGTGCAGAAGGATACTCTGATGGCTATTACAGTACT
>Ga0307981_1002938_pt1 | contig 13273 bp, 14 predicted proteins | sample OrgLakmetagen987_FD_201849 | JGI IMG/M metagenome (GOLD analysis project Ga0307981, IMG submission 201849) | Saline water microbial communities from Organic Lake, Antarctica - #987 | ecosystem: Environmental > Aquatic > Non-marine Saline and Alkaline > Saline | place: Antarctica: Organic Lake... | reverse complement strand
TGACTCGCGTTAACGGTGAAAGAGATAAAGAAGTTTTGGAGATTCAAGTTGATGAAAATGACGAAATACTGGCAAAGCCGTCTGAAAAAGATGCAGATAGTAGATCAGCCTATTCATCGACGAGAACAGATACCAACGATAAAACCATCGAAGCTAAGGACTTCAGAGAGGTGAAATCAGACAAGGAAGAAAAAGTGGAATACGGAGGTAATGAAGACGCCAACGAGTCAAAAAGAAAGCCTTGGGCTCCACCTCCTGATGATGGTTTGGATCTTGATAACCTACCACCACACACCACAGGAGCATTTGCGAACTGCACAAATGCATCTCTCACAACCGCACCACCACACCATGATCAAAAAAATATAACTCTTTCTTGTCACACTCTTCCCTATCGCATCCCTCAAATCGTATCAAGTGAGAAAATTTTCATTGGAGTTTTATCAGAGGCTGGAGGAGATGGTCCCGACAGAAGACAATCCATTAGAGATACTTGGGCAACAAATCACTCAGTGTATTTTTTAGTTGCAGGTCCATGGAAAAATGTCGAGAAAGAATACAATGAAAACCAGGATTTGATTTGGCTCGACGAAGATGAAATATACGATGGAGAAAGGTCGGTTCTAACGTACAAGACAATGGCACTCATGAAGATTGTTCATCACCTCTCCACATCTCAAAATTTGGAGATAAAATACGCCTTCAAGACTGACGACGATAGTTTCATTAATGTATCGTACCTTCACAAGTACCTGTTGGAGACAAATCACGATGAAGAATTTGATTATTGGGGATGGTGCCAACGAAAGATGTTCATGCCGCTGAGAGGTTCAAATGACAAATGGGCAGTGAGTAACAAAACATATCCTGAGCCGCGTTACCCTCGGTACTGCCAAGGTGCAGGGTTCGCACTTTCATGGAAATTTTTAAGTTGCGCAGCAGGACCTGGAAATCATATTGCTAATTCAAGGTTCATGCCATTTGAAGATGTAGCTACTGGGCTAATTGCTCAAAGGTGCGGCATTGTGCCTACCATGGTTGAAGATCCCAGACTAATTCATATGTACAGGACAGATAGAACTGAAGAGCGTGAGAGGGTGAATCAAGGGCTGCCAAAGATTAGCAAGAAGAAGTTACCCATACCAGACATGGAGGGTAGAATTGTCCAACATCGAATCTATGATGCGTGGGACATGAAGGAACATTATAAGCAGGTATTTGATCCTGAAGGCTACAAGAAGAATAGCGATTTCGAATGGTACTATAGAGAAGAGGAGGAGGAATAAGCCAATTTCATTCAATTTGTTACTATTATAATATTCTTTTGTGATAGGATACCCAATAAACATAGGTAGGTATAGATTTAATATTGAATCAGGTTTCAACAGACTCGTTGGATTTTTATCAACTTTAGCGTACTCTCTAGAGCGTTGATCTGATCTTTGTCTTATATCTTACAGAGCACATGAAACAAGGAGGAGGTAGCGGTAGAAATTGTGTCTGGAATGGTGTGAGTCTGCGAGTAGTATCTATATCTATTGTGAATACAATTTCCGTAACACAAACATATTCATCGGCAATCCCTCTCTTTGCTATACTTGTTTCAGTCGTACTTTTTCAAACTGTTCCTCGCTTCCTCCCTTTTGCAATTTCATCTTAGCCTGAGGAGTAACGAGGTACTCCTGTCTCGCCAATTGCCGTCTCTTGAATTCCGACATTCGCCTAGTATGCTCTTTCTTAATCTTTTCCTATGGTCTATTCATCACGAATTGGGTACCGATTAGATCTCCGATTTTACCCTACATAATTGTCACTTGCCTTGTATAGCCTTGTATGCATTCCCAAAAGCTTTGAACCAAATTTAGTCAGAATCATTCCTACGAATTAACTTTGCATGTGGTCTAGTGTACACAAAGGTGTGGATGCCATAGAGAATGCCCTAAAGATACGAGCAAGAACTATAATCTGGAATGGGATCGCAACCCATTGCGGTACTATCGACGGAGGCGAAGAAGCTATTCATGCCACTGTAAGACTGACGTTGTTGAGGGAGCTCTCAAAATTCACCTATTCGGTGATGCCTGCCCCAAAATCTTGTCATGTGCACTAGAAATATTGATCAAAAACGGCCAAGATATTGGGCATTTGGTCGTCCCTGAAAACGAAGAACTGGCAGATGCAGTGAATCAATTTTGTATAGAAAATGGATGTAGGGATAAATTCATGATGCAGTAATCAATGTTGTGTGCGATTCAGATGTTGACATTTGTAATCGTAGAAAGCCAATAATATTTTGAATGCCGCTGACAGATCATGAGGGAAAATCAATTGGATTGGTAGGTGTCCAGTTGGACGAATTGCCAGCAGATGCGGTGTGTCGAATTTTTGCGACTCATGGATTGTTTGAGAGAGATTGGAACGTTGGTTATGTCATCAATCAAATCTGCGAGCTCGGACAAGTGCATTGTAAAAGACGGAGGGCATTGAAATACTACGAAAAATCATTCATGATGGGAAAGGTTGATATTGGGCCTCTACTTGTTTGGAAGATGAAGAGGTGATTCAGGGTGATTGGCATCCTTTACCGCAAATGAATTGACCACAATCTCACTCTTCGTGATCAAATCGAATCATTCAGTAACATATGCATCAAGCGAGATATCTACTGTGAACGAAGTCGTGATATTGAGTATGAGTTGAAGGATATTAAGAACTATTAAGAAGCAGAATTTTGAAAAGTATGAAAATGAGACATGTATCAGAAAGTACATGGGATGGAAGTTCCTATCATCGGTGACTGCACTTTAGCGAAGAATGAATCTCTTGAAATTGTGCGTCATCTCTCAACTCTTTGACCAATTTTGCTGACAAAATATGGCTAACAATCTCAACCCTACAGAATGCAATACATTAACTGTTTCCGATCCTCTCTTTGGTATCCTCCATGTTCCTAGTCCGCGTCATCCTTAGGCTCGCAAGGAAATCAATGCAAATACACGGTGGGCACCATATTGCAATATATGCATTAGCTTTACTTCTCGTGCGCATGATGCAACCAATTCTGGTTGAGCTTTGCAATAAACTCGACCGTTTGATGCATTACCATGAGGGTAAATTACCTGACTTACGTATTCTGGAAGCCAAGAACCCGTAGACGCTATTCTTCAATGGGCAAAGGCAGCTAGTACAGATCGCTATCCAATCGTCAGAGAGCCTATACTGGGATTTGATTGAAAAGAAGTGCTTGGAAATTAAGAGCGTCAAATGTGCGAGAAAGAGAGCTTGGGAATACATAGATATGGGTAAGATCACAGTTCATGGTCAGATCTATGAAATTGAACTCTTCAACCCTTCCGTAGATCCACTGGCAGAGTATCTTTGTAAACTTGAAAATAAAAAGAGAAGACTCTGTGTAAGTAGACATGGTTATTCAAGACACTTGCGCAAGGATCGTTCCTCCTCTTATAAATTGTGAGGAGGATTTGATCGGGCACATTTCAAAGCAGCTCAGTGATTATAACAAAGCAAGATTGGAGCAGAAGGATGCCTTTTTGAAACTGGGACTGTTAATGGACGCTCCACAGGGCGAGTTTTTTCCAGCAGCAGCTTCGATCATTAACTCAAGAGGAATGAATATACCCCAATTCAAGCGTGTGGATAATGGTACAGAAACTTATCCGACATGAGATATACACACAGCACAGGCGTTCCGCATCATGGACAATCACCACAAAGTCAAAGACTTGGCGAGTAGAGTTTGGTACGATAAGCCTTGTACCCCTTACTTCGGTAGCGCAATGTGCGCAAAAACAGATGCTGATGGAAATATGATGATTGAAGTATGAAGATAACAATAAAGCTGTACGCATTATAATTTGAATTGGCGGGCTGTGAGAACACGTATATGCTCTCATTACCAAACAGACAAAAGATACATATAAAGAAGTGTTCCTTCTATACTTCCTCCTACTTCCGATTTAACAGTACCAAAGGCAGTAAAGGATACTCTCCACTTGGTGAAGGAGTACAGACAAAATTTCTCTCCGAAGAAAGCGGTGACGAATCCCTATGTTTGCCAAAGGAGTTGCTAGGAAAAGACACATTCAAGAGTGCATTTGCGAAGACAGCGCCTTGAGAAAGGGTCAAGAGAGGTGGCACCGAAACATGTGGGAGATTGAGAGCAGATGGAATTTCAACGTTGTCGGTTTGTAGACGTTTCCAATTCCACACTCTAGCAAAGAAACCTTTTTGTGAACCAGTCTTGAGCTTCACCGTATGAGTATGCTCTTTTCTGAGAGTTTTTAGGTGACCCAGCTCCTCTTTAAAATCCGATGGTGTGGCGTTGCACTCCATCATGTGTGTGTGAACGCTTACTAAATTTGATTCAACAGCATTCATAGATGACCAAAAGAACCTCCTTTTATCTACTTTGCCTGCGCAATGCTTGTACTCGACTCCAATGCAAACTACATTTTTCAGTCGTCGTTTGTTGCGATCAGCTTCAGTGAATCTACACGGCTGGAGTTCGTTCATTACAAGGTATTTGAATTCGGCAATTTGATCCTTGTCCGCAGGTAAAACTGGCGGCTTCAAAGCAGTTGTGACATCAGTGGCAACCTGAGCCAAGATATCCAAGGACAAAGCCTTCTCAAGAGGAATGCTGGGATCACCCTCAGAACGAATGCCTTTACTATTATTAACCAATCCACGTTATCAAGCAGAGGTGACCTAGTATTATCCTTTACATTAGGAGGTACCATCTCACACTCCCCCATGTGAAAGCATTAAATATCAGCAATGGACTGGTAATTCTCCAATAGAAAATGGAAAGCAGACTGGTTTATTCGATCTCTCTTGTGCTGGCAAGTCATGGCAATGCACACATCCGATACCGACTTGTCCCACAACCACAGAAAAAGTGTTGGGGGTGCGAACAGTAATATCTTTGGCAGTTGCAGTAAATGCATACACAAGGGGCTCAAAGCGGCTTTATCTTCAGGGCATGATGGGACGGTCTTCCCTTCAAAGGTTGGAATACCACCTTTGATGTTATTTGATCCAGATTCGAAGACACCCAAAGTACTATTCATTTTCTGTGAACTCCCAGCCGACGCACCGCTCAAGCTAAGGTCCATTGATAGTGAGAATTATATAGCGGACGGAATTCTATCCAGTCGCCTTCTATCATCTATAGCCTTCAATCCGGTGTAAGATTCTTGCTCCACCATAGAAATAGTATTGGAGGTTGCTGAGTTAACGTCAGGACTTACAGTGGCTACGGTAGAGTCAGAAGGTTCTTTACAAAAACGGATACCATAACCTCCATCAGCCATACCCATTATCTTTGCAACTTGAACAAAATATTGCATTGTAGTACCAGTGCTTCTTGCGTTCGTAGCATTTAGTTGTTCAAGTTTTTTTTTAAATTCAATAGGTACAAAACGGCATGCTTTGAAATGATCAAGTTTCATGTCAATCACTGTACGGTAAATTCGTTAGATTGAAGAAGGAAAGCATACTGCTCTCTTAACCGCGCTGTCATTATCGTATGGTATTGCTTCAAAGGAATAAGAAGTTTGTCTCGCCTTTCTCTCGAATGGGTCTACGACTCCTAGGAAATCAGTCTAGAAGCTTTTACCCCTAACTCTAAGAGTAGGCTGCTTTATGTATAGTCAAACCATAAGTCAGCCACTCTGTATAATGAACACATTTAGTCATCTCCAAACCTTTTTGACACAAAAACATTTATCAATTGAGGTGCATCGACTTCTTTCGGAGCACCGAGCGCTTCTCATTCGTCTTCAGGCACCTCGCTAGTAATGCTCTTCTCTTCTCCACCATCTTTCCCCATCCTTCACTCTCTGCAATACCATGCACTGCAAGAATGTCATTATACTCTTTCATCTTCGCATCTTCATCATATTCTATAATATGGGCATCAGCCACATCATACGTATTCATGGCTTTAATCCTGTTGCACATATCGGTAGTTGTAAGCCCTTGCAATGCGGCTCTTCCTCCGATTTTTAAAGAAATTGCCTGTAGTAGCACTACTCTACTAGCTATGTTTTCGGTTTGTATTTCCTTTCTGGACGAATATAAACTCATTTCACGATTATTCTTTCTTGTGCTTTTATTGAAAGCATCAGTTCTTCTTCTGTTCTTGAAAAGATTCAATTAGGAAATACCTCTTGTGTCGAAAGGCGAGGCGTCGTAGATTGCATTTGGATCTTCAAGTGGATATTAGTTGTTACAACCACCTTTAATGTAGAATTTGTCGAAGAATCAACCCAACCAAATCCCATTTCTCATCTTGCGAGATCACTAATATATCCAAGATCCTTTTTGGGTGAGCATTTGTACTCTTTCCTGCGTCTAAAAGTCGTTTACGCATACATCAGCTAGAACGACCCTAATCCAAATAGTCGATTGTAACAGATTCCGATTGGGGTAGAAATAAGGCATGTTGGTAGCAGCAACGCTACAGTACAATCAAAAACCAGCAAGTGATTTCTTATGCTACATTTATATTGAAGACGATCCCGGACAGTACACTCAGTGGTAAATATAATCCGATCTTGGACAATGATGGACGTGTGTAATATATTGGTCATCAATCAAGTCATGCAATGAAAATTGATTCTAAAGAAACTAGCGATGTATGTTATATATTACTGGGGATAGCTGTGGAGGCCAGCAATGCAAATACAATTGATTCGGTGTCATTGAATGATTTACTTGAAACGTCTATCAAATTATTTCCTTTGATTCGTTCTCAGCGCTGACCGTACCACCATAGAACTTATCTAATAATTAAATATAGAACAGCACCGTGAAAAATATGGGATGCTATCATCTATTAGATAGAAAGAAGTATGACGGCCACGATGACTCTATACGATGCTTTTTCTATCCTTATAATTGGAACATCAGCATTGGCCCAACTACTGTATCCGTTGCTCCAAAAGATCTCAACGAAAGAGTCTTTAACTTTAATGCACTTTCCCTACTTTAGACAACTTTACTCTTGTGTTCCTTACATACAAACCGTAATGGGTCCTAGGTATTCATCAGGATGAGAGGGATCATGTCCTGGAAGGCAAAACAATGAACTACCGACGTAACAATCACTGAACTTTATAGCTTATTTTACGAACGAAAACAGATGATAGACAAACCAATCCATGCCTCCCTCGGGACGCGAGTGTCTCCAAAATGTAAGACGGTCGAATGACATCTGCACTTTTGGCGCACTATTAAAACCGCTTTGGCGATAGATTATATTCACCGTAAAAACTAATTTATAAATCATTGAGTTGCATTGTATTGTCCTGGAAGGCAAACCTTCGTCTGCCGTGTCTCTATTCCTCTTCTTGATGTGCATAAATTCTGGAGTTCTATCTCAAAATAAATAAACATTTACGAATAGTCTTCAAGCACACAGGGATGTAATCGTCATGAATGCCAACCCTAGCAGCGACGAAGATGTCCTTCTCCTTCCTGCACTATTTTAAGCACAACAGACCATCATGTACATTATGTCTTGCTCCTCAGCAACTGCATCTTCACAAATTTATTATGGTCGCTGCTCTGGATTTGTTGATGATGAAGAAAAATGGAAGAATGACAGCTACCATTTTGCCTGTTGCTGCTTTCATACATTTGATATAACAGAAATGACTTTATCATTATAAGCACACGCAGGGTAGAGTGTTTATATGGGCAAAAAGATGAAGTAAGAAGGTACACGATGCAGTGGATTTCAAGGGTCACATAGGATCCCATACTATTTTTTTGCATTCATGATATTTGATAGTTGTGTAATTCGTGAGCGTCGTTACATTCATAGAATGGAATGAAATTGAAGGTGCCACCTAGACAGCTGATACGAGGAAGACAACGAATCCTCTTACGAAAGTCACGACAGCCACATTCTTTGAACTATTCATTAATTATTTGTGGCTCTCAAATCTTGTTGCATACGAAAATCGATGTAACGCTTTCTTTTTTCCTTGATTATAATTTCTTCTGGAACATCTGGTATCGCAAGATTCAGAAGTATACCAAGCACAAGGATAAGCCGTTCAATCCCAAATACAATAAAGACAACAACCCATCCACTTCCAGTCTTCAGATCGTGCTCTCCTTTGCTATCAACAATAAAATATTCTGGAAGCCTAGAAAAGGCAAAGATGAGACAATTTGTGATTGCAGATATCTAAACAATGACTCTAATGAGAGTCTTCCATGTTCCAATACTATTTGTCGGGATGCAACGTGGTCTCATCGTAACGAAGGTAATCTTGAATATGTCAAGACGCATCTCGACGAGATTGGCAATCAATGCAACAAAAGGCGCCAGAGGATACGCTGAAGCAAACAAAGTAATATATCCTAGCTGTATGATCTTTTCAATGTAATCATCGAACTGTTCATATTGTTCCTTGTTCACATCTTCTAGGAGAGGAGATCGCTTTCTTTGAGCTTTCTCGTCATTCTTTTTAGAAGCACCGCTTTCTTTCCAGCCCGTTTTCTGCATAATATAGGGGATGATTCCTTCGAGAAGTATTCGTCGAAATGTATCGACATGAAATACCGAAACCAGTTCTGATCTAACCTTGATTTCATCTTGCTCGTAAAAAGCAAGGAAGAGAAGAACAAGATAGCAGTCTGTCGCCTCAAAGCAGAATCGCTTCATGATCATGCTGTTGTTATAATTCAACTGATTTTCGTGGTCTACTAGGCAAAAAATCCATTATGTTCAAAACACGAAGAATTGCAGATTCATTAACAACACAATCTACAACTTACTCTCCCACTCTGTCAAACTCTCTGCCAACTTTCGGTACAGAGAGTTCATAAATATGACCAACGCCACATGTAGTACGCCTGGGATGTAACAGCAGAATGTAGACTTGGAATCAAAGATTGCTCCCTCATCTGCCAACATTGCAAACCAGGGGTAATGAAAAGGATGTTCATGCTTCTCGCCATAATGAACCTTATGCTGGTGCTGAATGAAACCTTGAGCATTCAAGCTAAGTATCATTGTCATATATGCCATAGCAAGAAGTGCCATTGTAATCAATGCGCTCACCACATATTTCAGCCTACAAATATTGGCAGGATAATATCTCTCCATTTGTCCAGTGACTAGACTCTTTCTAAGTACACCGCTGAATTCATGTCTAGAAGTGAGTGCCGACATATCACTATCGAGAGGGGCTTCAAGTGTAGAAGTACGCTAGTTGTATACTAGCTTACTTTCTTCTCTGGCACCAAATTGAATGAACGCTAATCCCAAAAAGGACGTAACAATTCCGTGAAATGGCGTCAGCCTACATGTATCAACTGTATCACCAAAGTAGAAAATTCGAAGAAGATGGATTACCAGTCCACTCACTCCTCTACAAAAATGTCGTCAGCAGGGACAACACGGTTCAGTCGAATTGTATGATTTGAAGTTAGGCAATGGATAATTGTGTTTTCTAGCAATCTCATCTATCGAAACTTGAATATCTTCATTCATAATTCTCGCTAAATTGCTGGTTGATGAACCTGGTTTCAAAACTGGGAGCGACTTTAGTTCAGAAAAAAGGATTTTGATATGATCTGCAGAGGTAAATATCCCCTCTGAGCAATATGCGACAGCTCTTTGCTTGCGTACTTCATCATTGGTATGCAATCTTTTCTGGAATAAATCTCTATTAGCAACCATAAAAGGCCTAACCACTGTCACTCCCTCAAACATCTCAAGGGCACCTTTCACATTGACGAGCGCACACGGTTTGGGCAATTCACATCGTTCAGCCTCCTTGTCTAGTTGAGGTTGTGTCACCGTTAGTCCAAAGATAATGTTATTGTTAGAATCATCCTTTTCTGCGAAGACAATGATTCCTTCTTCAACCAATCTATCCTTCTCGAAATCAATTATAGAAGGAGAAGCCTTGGAAGTGAAGCGTAGAAATAGGACGGGAGCCGAATGGATCGGCGGTAGTGTAGGAGCTATATCTTTGTCCATAATGTTTGGATTTGTGATGTATGTATGTGATTTCTCTCAGGTACTGTTCGAGTTCGGGTTGATCGTGATGTCTTGTGAGGGGTACTTATAACCTAACAATTTTATTTAGGCACTAAGACTAATTTCACTACGAACCTATGAGTCCACCTCCTACCAGATACCAGAGTATCATACGTACCTAACACGTATTGTATAGTAAATCGTAATGCTAATTGATATGCTACGATCTATTATTGCCACAACGTTTAAATTCGTATTTATTTCAAGTGATTCCATGCCCTATCGTCTATACTCATCTAACTAGGAGCAACTGTGTTCATTTCAAGAACATCAAGTCATGAGCGCAGTGGAACCCAGAGGCATCACAAATTTGCACGGGAATAGTACTACCAGTCGCACAAGAAGAAACAGAGATGACGACGATGATATGCAGTTTGACAACGACGTCGATCGAATCTTTCATAAATTATCATTGCTGCCATCCTATGCACAATATCCATCCTTGATACAACGTTGTCGACCGATTGTGACTCTTTGGCACGATAAATTTGCCACCGAGGATGCTCATCTATGGAAGAAAATGAAAAGAAATATACCAAAAGAGTTGAACGAATGTGCTTTCATCCTCGATGAAATGATATCTGTCTGTAAAGATATCTCTTATGGCAATGATCCAATTACAATTATTGACATGTGCAGTGGCATCGGTTACCTTTCCATGTTTCTGTCGCACCTCCTACCTCCTGAACAGGTGAGTAGAATTATATCCATTGATGTTCTCTTTCCTGCGCACAATGCTAGCACAAGCATTCAGTCTATAAGGGACCAAGAAGAATCATTGCAAGAAAATGGCAGTGTTGAGGCTGCTGAGATAATTTCATCACCCAAAAACCACTTATCAATAGGGCATTTGGTTTCCGACATCCACCCTATACCAATCAAACCTCGCAGAGCAAACATCAAGAAGGGAAGGGAATTGCGTCAAATATCAAAATATTGCGTATCATGTGCACCTGGACCAGTTATCATCCTCGGCGTGCATCTCTGTAAATCATTGTCCGTTCATACAACTCGCCTATTTACAATGAACATTAATGCATCTAGGCTGTATTTGAAGCCATGTTGTTTACCAGGAAGAAAAGACCTCAAGAGGCGAGATCCCCCATTTTGGAAATTTGAAGGAATGCCAGGTGGAGGGTTTGGCGTCAAAACATTATATTGTCAAGAAATCGGTGAGACATCCGAAGCTCTAGCGAATGAAGAAATCATGGATGATCTTGCGACTGCTCCTAAACTGCATCACGAGAGCAAGGCTGAAAAATACGGTGGCTATATCATCAATAATCTTTTTTCAAAATGGACCAAGCTCCTACGAAATGCTGCTGGCAGTGTAAATGGTGTTACTGCCACCATCAAAGTTTGCTCAGTTCAAACTAATCACTTTCAGAATCAATTCATCTTGGCAAAGAGATTTCACGTAGAGAGTAAATAATAGACGCTTAAATAAAGCCTGACTTCACAATCAGATTTTTCACTCTGCCGCATGCTCAATGGATTTTTTTGAGTAAAATAATGTATATTGACGATCGAATCAATGCGTCCAACCTTTCAGAAAGACCACCACCAAAGATTGTAATAGTTCATAATTGCATTGAATAGCCCATATCCTCCCAACCCTCCTATCATCCAAGCAATCGAGTCGCTCATTCTCCACCCAGTAACTAGCTCGAAACCGAATAAATTGGCAATTGTAGTGACAGCAAAAATACCGAACAAGATGTCAAAATTCAGCCAATCAATTATCATTTTGTGAGGTTTTGCAGCACAGATAAACCCCAATGCAGCTGCCGAAGAGCCTTTCATACCTCCAACTATTTCCTTTGTTATTGTGTATCCTATCGCATTTGCAATACCACCAATGACAGTCACTATAACGAAAATGAGGGAGTAGTAGTGAAGCATAGCCAATTCGTTACTTGACGTTCCCGCAGTTGAGATATTATCAACCAATACAAAGCAAGGATACATGCATGCATTCATAAAAACAAGGTCACTGTAGCATCTCGGTTGATAAAATGTTGATACCATGGCATTTACTGGATTCTTCAGCCCATACGCAACAGGAATGAATGTGCCATACTTGTAACAAATGCCAATCATAAATGACGCGATTTTCATCATTTGAAGCAATCGAAGTGCCACGAAGGGACGATTGCGATCACTCAGCTCCAATTCATGACACATGCTACCAGATATCCAATCACACACGACTGGGGCCCTCCCAAAATATTCGCAAATAGTGTATTCATTCTTTAAGATGCCAATGTCAACACCTTTGGCGTTTTTTGTCATTGAAAATAAAACGTAATCGGTGTATCTCCGTTTCATAATCCACCCAGAATCTCGACCCAACCATTCTTTTACAGAACTTGGTGTTGTTATATTTCTACTTCGCTGTAAATGAGCAGGATTTGTGAAGTATAAAAGCAGAAAAAGAAATGAAATGAAGAAGAGCCTGGACTTGTTGAAATCTTGAATACTTATTCTTTTTCTTGTTAATACACTGCCTTGTTCGTTTATGACTACAGGTCGGTTCATTCTGCATAACAGATGAAGAATTATGATTTGATGTGTACGAGTAGGCGCATGAAAGATCTGCTACTACGAGGTACATACTTTCATCTTTACCAGCTATTGGTAGCTATTGGTGCTCGTGGGGCCACCGGCGGCGGGGGGGGGGGGCACTCACCCCCCCCGGCCCCAATGATTACCCTTTAAAACAAAGATGGGTGATCCCTGGTGACTGGTGATCCTCAAACTTAAGTTCGTTATTGGTATGAATAGAATTTCTGCCAATTGATTGATCTCCAATGTGCCAGCACTTTCCTCCCTTCTCTGAAGCTAGCACAGTTCCCTCCGAGCATGTCCTTTACCTCCTCTTAATACTATTAATAAGTACAGCTCCTTTTGCGCTAACCGTGGATCCATCAAAATATGCAATCTTTCAGAATCTTTGCGTCAAAAATCTCTGTAGAAAGTTTGTAGGAAAATCCTCGATTTGCGAATAATAATCTGAAAGACACCGTGGCCGAGTGGTTAAGGCGACCGACTAGAAATCGATTGGATTCATCCCGCGTAGGTTCGAGTCCTGCCGGTGTCGATCGCTTTTTGTCAACAGCTTGTCAGTCTATTTTAGTCCGCTTTTGAACGTTCTTATGTAAAAAAAAAAAATACAACTCGCAGATTGACTAA
>Ga0307981_1002936_pt1 | contig 13275 bp, 9 predicted proteins | sample OrgLakmetagen987_FD_201849 | JGI IMG/M metagenome (GOLD analysis project Ga0307981, IMG submission 201849) | Saline water microbial communities from Organic Lake, Antarctica - #987 | ecosystem: Environmental > Aquatic > Non-marine Saline and Alkaline > Saline | place: Antarctica: Organic Lake... | reverse complement strand
TACTGTAGATGGGCTGCGACATGCATGGGCTGCAGCAACATTCGCGCACACGGGCATATCGCAAGAACGCTCTAGATACACGTACCGCTGATTCACCCAGTAGGCCTCTTCATAACCAATATGATTCGGAATGTTCCGGAAGGAATCGGGTGTCGCTTCTGTATCAGTGTGAAAGTCGTGACAGAGTAGCCGTCGCTGTGCGGCATCATCGTTGACCCTAAAGCTGTAAGGAATCAGTTTGCTTACAATGTAGGCGACCAAAAGAATGAGGGGAGGCCACAGGACTGCCAAGCCAAAGATCAAAAAGCCAAACGTTAGAACTGTCGACTGGTTGACAACTGGTGGAGGTTCGTAGGGTTCCAGCCACTTGCTTTTGCTTGGAGGCTTAGTAGCGGACGTGGTCGATTCCACAGAATTAGCATCGGATAACAACTTGGGAAGAGGAGGAGTCTTTTCGTCGACGGCTCTTTCTTTCTTGGTTCTCTTCCTTGGGGGCTTTGTCGTCTCTGCAAGTGTCTCTGCCTTTACCATGCTACTTCGCATATCTCTCAACCAATAACCGGTCTCTCACAACACAACACAAATGTCACGACACGAGGTTTCGTCGAGAGAAGTGAGAACACGATCGATGATCGATGACGACTTCAAATAGAAAAAGGCATCTTGCGTCGTCGCGTCAACCGTTGTGTTTTAGAACCTTCTCGAAGAACCGTAAAACGCGTTTTTGGCGCGAAGCTCAACCACGAAGCAATCACGATTCACGATCCAGAATCCAGATCGAAAAAGCATATTCTATTCTCAACCATGGTGCAGCAGCGAAGTATGGACATCTCTAGCACTACTAGCGTTGGTTATTACGTTCCGGTGGCCCCGTACGACGCCATTGACGAGTAATGACAAGGCAGTGACAGCTCTGGTTTGACGTGGACGGATACCTTTTACAATGAAACTCCCTCCGTTATTGCCGTCTTTGACGTGGACTATGAAGTACTGCAGCAAACCATTACTCGTCGCAAGCGATTCATGCTGCTTACGGGTATTTACATGGGCGCATGCTTGATTTTGGTGCCTTTGGTGGACGAGAAAAGAACCATGAGCTATATTCTCATCGCTTATGGATTTCTCGTGCTTGATATCTTTGTGTTAGCTGCCTACCAGCTTGAGCAACAGCGCAAGGGAGTCTACGGCCTCCACGTCGCCGTCACTGAAAACGGCATTCGCAAGGATTCCAGCAACTTTCCCTCTGGAGCTTTTTTTCGAAACACAACTCTGGTACGTGTGTGTAGGGATACTGGGTACATAGCGTATTCAAAATGCACTATATAGATATAAATTGTATCGTGCGTGTAGCTCACCATGTTTCTTCATGTACTTGTATGTACAACGCAGATGCCCTGTGAAGACATTGCGACAATATATATTCGTAAGAAGTGGTGTACAAGATTGTTGGGCTGCTGCGGCCCAAAGACGATGGATATCGTAATGGTCCAGGCCAAGCAAGACAAGACGCGCCATCCCATTATAGGCCTCGAAAACGCCCACGCGTTTGTCGAGCTAGTTCGACAGCAAATGATGGTGCAGCAGCAGCAGAACGCCATGAATAGTAGCACAAATGATGAAGAACAGGCTGTCGTCAGTGCTGAAACTGCGGTTGTCTGAAAACGCGAGGCCGCTTCTGCTGCTTGCAGTCTACTTTAGTAGCTACTAGCTAGTAACGTCGGCCAACAATCTCGATTCTCGATGCAAGCGAAGAATCTACGTTCTGCATAGTGTGTTCTACATAGTGTATTAAAAATATTTAAACAAGGTCAGCAAAGCGACAGGCTTATTAGTCAATATGCCTATCAAAATTGCGTGGCGGAGCAGTAAATTCGAGTTCACTTCCAGAATCCTCGTCTGGTACGGTAACGTCCGAGGAGTCTCTTCCCAGTGACAAGGGAGCATATCTCATTTGACATGCAGCTTTTTGCATAGCTTCGCTATTTTGTCGAGCCTGGAATATCAAGACACCCACCAAGTTGATGCTGAGAACGAATGCATACGTTTGGTACGTTGCCAACGAGAGCACAATCAAGGTAAAGACAAAAGTCGGAATGAGCAGTAGGATGCATCCGGTAGTAGACAAGGGAATGCGAAAAGGGCGGACAAGGTCTGGCTGACTGATTCGGAGCTTGATAAAGGCACAGAGCTCCAACAAGAGACTGATTGAGTAATTGAAGTTAAGCATTTCGATGAGAGTCGCCAAATTCGACGTTCCCATAAAGACAATCGTTGCCGTGCCCAACAAGATGCCGTAGGTTGGTGTTCCGTGACGACTCCGCGTACTAAAGAGTTTTGGCAAGTATCCCCGATCTGCCATGCCCATCAATTGAAAAGCATCGGCGCTCAGTTCGGCTTGAAAGAGCGCAATGTTGCTGATACCAGCAGAAAATACGGTCCAAGCACCAAGCCAAGGCCCGGCGATCTGACTAGTCACACTGGCGAGATAGCCGTCCACCCAGTCATGTTGTTCGGATTCCGTGGCCCCGGTAGCAATGAGCAACGGAAAAAAGTATCCAGCGGCCACCATTGCGACAGACCACGAAAGGGCCTTGGGAAGGACGCATCCGGGGTCCTCGATTTCAGGTGCAAAACTAGCGGAGCAATCAAACGAATTGAGGTTCCAAAAGAGATTGTTGAGAAAGGGCCGTAGCATTACTCCCCCAAGACTTGCGTGAGGAAAGAATCCTCCAGCAGTATCGTCCGTTGTATTGCCAAACGTGGCTGGATCATCCTGCGGTAGCTCCAACCATCGGCTTGGTTCGATCTGAAAGATACCGACGACAATCATAATGACAAACGGACTCCTGTGCGTAATGATTACGAGGCGTTGAGGACGTGAGATGGATGGGTAGTACGGCGCAAATTGTCTTCCCTGATCGATTGTGCAACTCACATTGCAACACAGCAGATTGCGACGGACATTTGGCCCACCAATGGTAATCCAAGCCAGTTGACGTATCCCAGACCAATCGATATACTTGATAACAACAAGAATCGCAGGACGGGATTCATGGCTTCACCGTTTGGTTGGACGACCTCCAAAACATAGTCCAAAAATAAAACGGGGTATATGGCATTGTCGGTGGCGCCCGCCATCCAGCCCAAGTATCCACACATCCATCCGGCGTTTTTTCCAAAGGCCTCTTCGACCCATGCAACACCTCCCGAAGCTTCGGGAAAAGTTGTACCGAGTTCCGCCGTGATCAAGGCTTCTTGCATGGACCATACAAACGGCATGACGAGAAAGCCTAACAGCGTGTAAAAGTTGCCACCCGCTCGAACGCTAGCTTCGCATCCAAAGGGCCCACCAGAGACGCTGTAAAAGATCATGACGGCGAGTGGAACCATTCCTATCTTTGCACGTCCTTCTGACGATAACTCGCTGTCAATCGGTAGAGCCTCTGGGACTTCGATATTGCCGAGTTGGCTCGTCCCGTCATCATTGGCTTCTCCGTCTTTTCGTAATACGGGCATTACCAAGCTTTTACTGATGGGCTCCGACGACGGGAAACTGGAAACGACCTCATCGGCCTCTTGCATCATATCTCCTGCCAGGGGAGCAAGTGACCGCGAGAGGAACGTTGGGAGACCGAGTCGTAAGCTTTGATGATGCCGAAAAGACCCGTAGGCGGTTGTTCGCTGACCTTGGCGTTCTGATGGGGAGACCTCTTGTTGCAACCCGCTACCCATGCAGAGGTCTATTTGACGAGGTCAAACTTTTCAGGGAGCGCGAGAACCTCGAGAAAATATATTTTACGTCGTATGTAGACTGGTCTGGTACCAGGTAGAATAGTCTACGTCGTAGACTGCGCTGCTAGTCTAATCTGTAGCTTTACTAGCTAAATCTCAACAGATCTTGATTGCCGTGGTGAAGAGGTGTGTCTTGCAGTGTCAGCACCTGATGCAACAGAATTATCCTCGTACATCGTGAATGTGATGACGGTTTTTAAGTCGCAACAGGAAAAATCAAGAATCGCGAAACGTATTATGGGGTGGAAATATCATAGTCTACTAGACTACTACCTACCGGTAGTCTGATGTCGTAGTCTAGCTAGAGTAGAATATGTGCGGTACTTAGTTATTGCGATGGTATTCGGATCGCAGCACTTTCAACTCATGGTTAGCGTCTATCTTCCATTGGGGGAATCCGCATCTGTATTTTTGCTTCGGCACGGTAGCTTCTAGAAATATCCGAAAGTAGAGGATAGCAGCTATTGTACCGGTAGTGGTAGACAATTGTGGAGCAAATGAAGCCGACGTCGCAGATCTGTAGCCAGCACGAAATATCGTGTAAAATCTAGTAAATGGCCACACAGGCACGTCCAAAGCCTCTGTTCATTAGACAAAGTGTCTTGTAACAAACTGCTGAGGAGTGAGCTCGCTTCCCATATCCTTCTCAAGATTGGTGGCATCGCCCGACGAATCAAGAGAGGAACCGAACAAACTTTCGGACACGGCCCGATACATCATTCCGGTGCGCTTTCGGACCTGGAAGATCGATATGCCCGCCACGTTGACGCAAATGACAAACGCATAGGTATGATAAGTTGCCAATGAAAGCACCACCAAGGTGAACATAAACGTGGGGGTGAGCAACAGAATGCATCCAACAGTATTCAAAGGGATGCGATAAGGGCGGTGAAGGTCTGGTTGGTAGATCCGCAACTTGATAAAGGCAGAGAGCTCCAGTAACAAAGAAATGGCATAATTGAAATTCAGCATTTCTATCAAAACCGCGAGGTTCGCCATCCCCAAAAGGCAAATGACAATCGTTCCCAGTACGATTCCATAGGTTGGCGTCCCGTGCTTGCTCCGTGTAGCGAAAACCTTGGGTAAATAGCCGCGCTCAGCCATGCCCATCAATTGAAAGGCGTCGGCACTTAGCTCGCATTGAAAGAGAGCAATGTTGCTAATACCGGCAGCAAAAACAGTCCAGGCACCCAACCACGGCCCAGCGATTTCACTCGTGATGCTTGCGAGGTAGCCATCCACCCAGTCACTCTGTTGCGCGCCCGTTGCGCCAATCGCAACCAGCATTGGGAAGAAGTAGCATACGAATACAAGCAGGACGGAATACATCATGGCTCTGGGAAGTGTTCTTCCTGGGTCGTCAACTTCGGCCGCAAAGCTGGCCGCGGTGTCGAACGAGTTAAGATTCCAAAAGAGGTTGTTCAGAAAGGGCCGCAACATTACGCCCCCTGGCATGGCGTACGGAAAGAAGCCTCCACCGGTTTCGGCTTCGACTTGTTCAAAGCTGGATGCGTCTTCTTGTGGACGTTCCAGCCATCGGCTCGTGTCGAGCTGAAAAACCCCGACCACAGTCATAATGATAAAGGGACTCATGGCAATGCAACCGATTGTAATTGACATCTTTCCAACCAACGGAAGGCCAAGCCAGTTGATGTATCCTAGAACAATGGAAGCGCACGACAGCAGAGAGAATCTCAACCATGCATCCATTGCCTCGCCTCTTAAGACGTACTCTAGAAACAAAACGGGGTATATGGCATTGTCCGTGGCTCCTGCGATCCACCCTAAATATCCACACATCCATCCAGCATTCTGTCCAAAGGCCTCTTCGACCCATGCAACACCTCCCGAGGCTTCCGGAAAGGCAGTTCCGAGTTCTGCCGTGACCAACGCTTCTTGCATGGACCAAATGAACGGCATGATGCCAAAGCCAAGCAGTGTATAAAAGTTTCCACCCGTTCGAACGGTGGCTTCGCATCCAAACGGTCCACCAGAGACGCTGTAAAAGATCATGACGACTAGCGGTATAATACCGAGCTTCTCGGGGGATACTGCGATCTCTGCAGTTTTGGTGCTCCCATTGTATCCATCTTGCTTTGCATCGTGAGGGGACGAGGCGACCGAATATCCTTCCAAGCTCAAGAGCTCAAAGGTTGCCGTTTCGGAAAGAACCTCATGGGGTGCCATGTCGTGCAGCTAAAAAGGATGCCTTTTTGCCCTCTTGTGAGAAGTCTCCGTTGGAGACAAGACTCACTCCCCTCAACAATGACATTTCACTTGACAGCGAGGTCCATATTGAAACGACACAAGAGGTCGGATTATCCGTTCGGCGATGGACTTCCCCGTGTCCGTTAGCTAGTGGATGGGCGTTATATCACTCGTCATGGTCGATGCCGAATGTCAGGAAGATCCTTTTTTTAGTTCTCGTCGCAGACAGAAACGAAGAACTGACTTTCTATGGAGTGTCACACTGGCTAGCTATTTCCCATTATAATACTACTTACAGTATTACAGTACTGCTGTACCGATGCCGATATAATCGCGTTCATACTTCACTCTTCACCGCACTCCCTCCACCTCCACCATGGCATCCTCCTCCTCTACCAGTGCAGCAGCGCCTTCCTCGACGGAACAGCATGTATCCCACGCTTGGGAGGCAACAGCTGGTGGCCAGCTTTGGGAAAACGCTGTTCGAGAAGATAAGGATGGAAACATTATCGTCGACGAGGGCGATACGCTGGCCCAGGCCATTCGAAAACGCCGCAAGCGCCTCGAGCAAAACGATTACTCGCAACGCAACCGACGGGTCGTTCGAGATATGATCCGCTACGTGTATATACTAATAGATGCGAGTCGCTGGATGCGAACCAAGGATCCAGTCTTGCCCCCAGGGACACGGATTGATGTGACCATCTTGATGTTACAGGATTTCGTCCAAGAGTTTTACGACCAAAACCCGTTGAGTCATCTCGGCTTTGTCTTGTTGAAGAATGGCGAAGCCGAAATCCTTACGCAACTATCCAGCAGTAGCAAAACGCACAAGCTGGCTCTGGAAAGTCTAGGACAAATGGCAGCCTCGGAACCACCCACATCCGGAGGTGAATTTAGTCTTCAAAACGGTCTGGAAGTTGCTGGACGTTCCTTGGGCCATCAACCAAGACACGGCTCGCGTGAGATTGTTGTCTTGACGGCAGCTCTATCGACGTGTGATCCTGGATACCTTTTGACGGATACGCTTCCCAAGTTGCAGCTAGCCAAGATTCGCGTCTCGTGTTTTGCATTGTCGGCGGAAATACACATTTGTCGCAAACTCGCCGAGGAAACGAAGGGTGCCATGGGAGTGTGTCTCGACAAGCCCCACTTTCGAGACTGGCTCATGGGACAATGTGTTCCACCACCGGCTCACCGAGATCGACTCGATTTCAAGTGTGAAATGGTCCAAATGGGGTTTCCCACTCGAACGTCGGCCGACGTTCCTTCCATTGTACACATGTCTCGAGAAAAGACAGCCTTGGCTCGGACAGCCTATACGTGTCCGCAGTGTCAAGCGAGAAACTCGGAACTTCCCGCAGACTGTGCCGTCTGTGGGCTCAAACTAGGTAAGATTCTCATGTTCGAGCAGGAGTACATGAGTGACTCCATGTCGTGTCGTATTGGTTCCCCGATGCTTACACTATGTATGAACTCTGCTGCCCATCAGTCTTGGCGCCCCATTTGGCCAGAAGCTTTCATCATCTCTTTCCAGTATCTCCCTTTGTCGAGGTACCTCTTGATCGCACCCAACGCCTGCCACCAGACGTGCCGTCATCGGATGGAGTCAAAGGAAAATCGTTTGATTCCAACTTGCTTGTCACGTCCCAAGACGACGAGTTGGCCTGTTATGCGTGCCTGCGCTTACTTGGCGTGACGACAGGCAACTCTTCGACAGCCGCTGCTTGCGAAGAGCTGATGCGATTCCGATGCCCCGACTGCGAGAACATATTTTGCGTGGACTGCGATGCATATCTGCATGACTCGCTACACAACTGTCCAGGATGCTTGACACACTAACTACGTAGACTAGCTTGATTCTAAAGAAGAATAAAATGAGCACTGGTAGTTTTGATTGTTTTACACTAGAGGTGTGTCGAAAAGGCAGTGTAGGAGTAAACGGTATCGTCGGTTCCGTATGATGACTCTCCTCCGGTGAACTCGCGCAAGTCTTCCATAAAGTGGGAGTTGAGAACGTCCATGGCGGAAGCTCTCTTCGTCGCATCAAATGAACAGAGACGGAACAACAGATCCAAGCCTCCTTCCATACTTTCGAGTTCACTTCGGGCTTTAGCAATGTGCGTGTTATTGCCGCTGCGAACGGAAAACTTCTTGCAGTCACGGTGATACTGAGAGACGTCCGACCCGTGCTTCTTGCGAGTAGGTCGGCCTCCCTTTGGAGCCCTTTCCAACGATTCAGATATTGCTCGCCAAACCTTTGGGCATTGCTTTTGTTGAAATGTGGCGGTTGGAACACCAAAGAGCACAAGGAAGCGATACAAGGTATCGTAGAGAGTTTCGTCGGGCTCGCCTTCGATAATGTTGCCGGCTTCGTCCTTGTAAACATCAGACAGGACGACAGCTCGAATGACTTCGTACCCTGCCACATTCTCATCTTCCCAGATCTTGCGAAGCTTCTTCTTGAGTTCAGGTGGACACTTGACATCTTCGAGGATCTCCTCGTACGGCGCGTGACCTGTGAAGAGGTGGAGCATGCACAATCCAAGACCAAAAGCGTCATGGCCATGTCCTTGGCACGCGGCGTCACCAAGAACCATAAAATCCGGTGGTGTGTTTTCGAGAGTGGTGAACTGTGCGATAGTCACTGGCTGCCCGTTCGATTCCACCTTGACGTTGGCGGTCCCGTAGTCAGCAACCTTTGCGATCACAGCGCTGTGGTGTGGCATCTTGAGAGCAAAGACGTGAGACCCCAGTCCATACCGTAGAACCACGTGGCCCGCGGAAGTCTTGGCGTCTTGTACGAAAACGTTTAAGAGCTTCATATCGTAGTGCTTCATCGAGAACTTGTCGGCCGCGGCATGCAACGCGAACGCAATCTGGAACAGAAACATTCTCGAAAGGTCCGAGTTCAGGACTTCATTGGTTTGCTGCTTGAGGTATTCCTCCGCGTCTCCCTCACTGCAAAGTTCCATGCGAATGTACTGGTATCGACCTGGATGGGCAGCACTTGGTTCTCGCGGACGACGTTCCAATTTCCCTTGGTCGTACGAGCCACCCTTGGGGCGCTTGTTGGCAGCGGATCCCCAACGACTAGCTGGAGGTTCGTACGGGCACGTGAAGACACCGTGAGTGAGAATGAAGTTCGGGCACACTGCGCGTCTTGCAAGAGAACTCAGCATGGAGGATACAACAAGCTCTGCGGCGATTGTTTGCTTGTCAGTTATCATATCCACGTCCCTGTTGCAATAATAAGAGAAAAAAGGTTAGAAAGGCTGCGGAAGACATTGAGCCAGAAGGATCCTTTATTCACATACATGACTGATAACGCCTCGTCAACGCCGACACGAGCGTTGTAGACTTTGTACACCTTCTTGAACGCTCCTTCCGAGAGAAAGCAGCCCCATGGGTGGAGAGTATTCAGGTATTGCCAAGAACGCTCCATAGAGCGCGCGACAGAATGGAGCGGTTTCTCGGCATCTTCAATGAATTCAGGATCGTCGAGTTCGTCGTCCGCGTCATCTGAAGCTTCGGAGTAGCCAACACTTGCCATCATCAATCGAGCGTGGGCGTCCGTAGCAGCATCAGCCCATAGAGAGCTTACGAGCGACGTTTTGCACAGCAACTCACTCTCTGTTAAGAACGCGAACGTCAAAGACAGCACTGCTTCATTAGTGAGCGCTGCGGTGGCCACATCTTGCAGCAGCTGTGCCTCTGTAATCTCAACTATGGGCTCATCAAACGGAAATTCTTCGTGACGCTCAAGACTCTGTCGGAAACTTTCAACAACAGGCGCAAGACTTTTCTTTGTACGGAACAAGGGCTTTTGCTGCTTCATGAGCGGTGTGCCACTCTGCGTGGCGGATGCCCAGAGAGACATACGCTTGTGCTTTGCGTATGAGACCTTGCGTCTACGGAGCTGCCTGTCATTTTCTTCGTCTTCTTGCATTGACTGCATGGTATCATCCAGCTGTCCCTCTTGCTCTACGATAACGTTCGCTTCCAGATCGAGAGCAAGATTAGACGATCTACGTGGCATGCGGCCTGAGTCGGACGGAGTACTGCCGAAAGAATCACGCACACCTGCGAGTCGGCTCGATGCATCGAATGCAGCAAGGAGGGCGCAGAGAGTGCCATCATCACACTTGGAAGATCCACCCCAGTCTCTTCCTTGGACTGGACAAGAGCCCCAGCCTTCGTCATGGCTCGTTAGTGGTCTGCAATACAGAGAGAACAGGGAAACGTGAGAAATGGAAGATTCGCGATATTCTTGACAAGAGCCGTTGTATAGATACGTACGTTTCGAGAAGATCCAGGCTAGGGGTCGGCCCGAGACTCTTCGAGAATGGTGCACTGCACCTTGGACGAATGTAGCTGCCTGCGGAATGAACACTATCCATTGACATCTTGGACTTGCGCGCGATGCACTCATCATCACTGCTATCTCCGTTAAGATGAAGCATCAAATCTTGAGATGCAGCATGAGCCTCGAAAGACGGGCGCGACGGTGCTAATAGTCCGGACATTGGCTCCAAAGTGACATGCCGCACTAACGAGGCATCCGAAGTCCTTGGTCTCTCTTGGAGGTCAAGTTCTTCCATTTCTTTCGCCAAATCCGCGGCACCGTAATCGGCATCATCATGAAACAAGTTGTGAATGTGGGTCGGCAGAGGTTGGCGACTGGGGACTCTGCAAAGTATAATAGGAATTGAATAATAGAACCAAGGTTAGCAATATCATGGATGCAACCAAGAAAAGCCGTCTGCACCGAGTAAAACGTACCGAAGTTCCGGGGCTGGCTTTCGTGCACTGCAGCTGGTATCCATGAACGAAAAGGTGTCTTGAGCAAGCACTGGATCGTCTTCCTTTTCGTTTGCTTGGTTCTTCGTGTACGAAATGAAAGCGTCCTCCACTTTCGAAAGTACTTCAACTCCTCTTGCTTGCGAAATCTGCAGATAGTTGAAGGATCCCCCGGTAGCTCGAATGTCGAATCCAAGGTTACGTGTGGTCCATTGAAAGAATGCGGCCCGCCGAGTCGAGATCCAAGTAGGAGGAGGCGCAACACTCCAGCTATTGCTACCCATCCCCATGGTAGATCTTCCTCTCTTTTCCTTTCGAAGCGTCTTGATGAGAAACTTGAGGTCCTCGTACGATGACATGGTCTCCAAGATATCGTCTTCATTTCCCAGCGACGACATTTGCTTGAGACACAAGGAAAGCGGAAAGCTTGACGATTGCCCCGCGCTCTCAAAGGAGGTTTCCGGTGAGTCTCCTGAATTGGCATCCGAGTCGCTAGCATTTCCATCACTGTCTATATCCATGGTGCGAAGCTCGACCTCGGTCCGGCCTGGGTTAAGTGGTGGCGCAAAGGGCAAGGACGCACCAGGTATCGGAGAGTAAATGCGAGACCGACTTCGCCCTCTCGAAAGGCTGCTGGAGGAATTGATTGAAGCTGAGAGATATCCCGTACTATTCCAATCGTCCACATCGGAAATGGGCGATCCGTTCACGCCTCGTTTCCGAGTGGAAGCGACGCTTCGAGCAGGGGATGGCCCGCCAACATCGGTCGAGTCTCCAAAGTCCAAGCCTTTCTCTGGCGACGACTTATCGGGTTTTAGCCAAGCTGGTACCGACATATCCGCTGATCGAGCCAAGTGCGAAAAGGAGCTCGACAGGTCCGAGAGAGGTGTGGTGGAGCCATGGATCGAGCTACGTCGGGCGCGGAACTTTTTCCGAGAGCTTCCCGTCTCGGTTTCGGCCTCAAGCAAGTCTTCGTAGCGATTCGGATTCGCATTCTCAGACCAAGCCTTGATACAAAAGTCATCGGCAGAGGACGAGGAAGTTGACGATTCGCGATCTCGATTTCGAATCGAGCCTGTTGCTAGCGAGAAGGATCGACTGTGACGAATCGGCTTTGGAACGGGTGGCAAATTTCCAGAAATCGATGACGAGCGCGTGAGTGTTGGAGGCGCTAGGCGAGGCATTCCTCCAGAGGCAAAGTCGCTCGTAACGTCTTCTTCTACAACGTTGCCTTGAGAGAAGAGAGACTTTTCTGGAGAGTTGTCTTCAGATAAAAAGCCGCTAGTTTCGGCGGAAAAATCGAGAGAGGATGTAGGCTTTCTCGTGCGAAAAGTAGACTGGCGCCCTCTCTGTCTCGTCCCAAAGGCGCGTCGTGGACGAGCTGGTCGTGTCGGCGCAGTCTTTGACCAAGCAGTGACCGTCTCGCTGGGAGCGTCCCACTCAAAGTCCTCCTGGCCAACGGAGGAAGAGTGGTTGCTATCCGCAGTGCTCTCGTTCATGATGAAAGCTCAACCGACCGACGCTTTCACCAGTTTCAAGCAGCGTTCTTCTAGAATTCGAGCGATAGCGATACACGCAGCGTAGTATAACACGAGTCTACCTCACTGCTCCTCAGTCTCAAGCTCCCAAACACCGTGTGCATTGGTTGGCCGATGCCCATTGAGTTGTTGATAAAAATATGGCAACCAGCATAAACTGTGCAATTTCCTTTTGGCGGGTCGAGCGGTTGGCACTGGCAAACGTCTTTCTCATTATCTAAAACAGCTCTAAAATTATCATTAAGTAATTTGATAAGTATTTTTAAAATCTACTAGGATATTTATTTGCTTAAGCGAGGATGACCGGTGGCGTGACCGGCGTGCCAATCGAGTCGGATTAGCTCATGAGTCCCGGTGACTGAAAATTGCGCGAAACCAAAATCCCAAAAACCTGATCGCGATCTTCTCTCTTTTGGGTTGATGTTAAGGTGGTGTCACTCCAATAGTCCAAGCCACCCTTACCCTCCTTACCTCATCCCTTCGCCACTCTCTTTTCGACATGACTTCTAGTTCCATCCACTCCCCATTCAAGCCCGATTGCTTGACCGGAAAGGTCGCCCTAGTGACGGGCGGTGGATCTGGCATTTGCTTCGAAATCACGCGTCAGCTTTTATTGCACGGATGCCAGGGCGCTGTCATCTGTGGGAGAAGAGCGCCCTTTTTGGAACGAGCCGCCAACTTGCTTGAAAAAGAAACAGGAAAGTTGGTCGGTTGGAAAGTTTGCGATGTTCGAAACCCAGACAAGTGTCAGGAGGCAGTCGAACACGCCCAGCAAATCTACGGAAGACTCGACATTTTGGTGAATGGAGCAGCTGGCAATTTCTTGGCGCAGGCCAAGGATCTGTCTCCCAAGGGATTTGCTACCGTCATGTCGATTGATGCACAAGGAACGTTCAACATGTCTCATGCCGCCTATCCCTTGTTGAGCCTATCAGGA
>Ga0307981_1002935_pt1 | contig 13276 bp, 7 predicted proteins | sample OrgLakmetagen987_FD_201849 | JGI IMG/M metagenome (GOLD analysis project Ga0307981, IMG submission 201849) | Saline water microbial communities from Organic Lake, Antarctica - #987 | ecosystem: Environmental > Aquatic > Non-marine Saline and Alkaline > Saline | place: Antarctica: Organic Lake... | reverse complement strand
CCTCTCTCAAAAGTGATCCAATCCGCTATGAGCCACGCAGGAAAGCGGTATGATTTCCTATTTGATTTCACCAAAGCAGACCGCTTGGCGTGCACAGAATTAGTTTACCGCGCTTTTCACGGAGTGGATAATTTACAGTTCTCACTTATTGAGCGCTCAGGAAGAATGTGTATCTCTGCGGAGGACCTAATCGACCAAATGATACATTCACAGAAATTCACTGTTTATGCAATCTTCACCGAAATAACAGGAAAGATCATTTATGATGCAGACGCCAGATCTGCGCTACAGGTAAGTTATTCCTCTAAGTGGTGAAAGCGTTCAAAGCATTATTCAGAGCATCAATATACTTCTCTGGTTGATCATATCGTGGCGGAAGCTCCTGCATTGCATAAAGCTTCGGTAATGCGTTCGCAATAGCCTCCGCCACCGAGATAGGGTGCAGGTTATCACGAGTAGTATAGAGCACTAGTGCCTCCTGAGTCACCTCCGATAGATCATTTAACGAACTAAATGGCGCGTCCTCCCACATTTTATAAAGCACCGCCGTATGAGAAAAATAATGCGGCCTCTTAAATAGACCACGAATAGACTCCGCTACCTTAGGAACTTCAGCATGAAGAGCAATATATTCTGAATGCGCGACAAGTTTCTGCTCAGCTACCTCCGCCCCGTTTTCTTCTATCCATTTTCCCACGTAGGCTACCAGTGCCAAGTGCTTAGGACACTGGCTACACGACCACGATGGTCTCAACAAAATGAGCTTATTGACACGCTCTGGGTATCGCAACGCGATATTTAAAGCGACTCCAGAGCCCATCGACAAACCACCGACATTAGACTTTTCTATCTCTAGGTGGTCTAAAATGGCAATCACATCATCCGCGCATTGATCGAAACTCATTACAGCCTCAGAAGAAGAATCCTCCATAATAGAATCTCCATGACCCAACATATCAGGCGCAATTAACATCGTATTGGGCAGTGAAGTCAGCGCAGAAGTAGTCTGCACCCTTCCTGCTCCAAGCCCATGAATGAAGACCAGCGGAGAACTCTCTTTATTGTGACCAGTGACTTCGTATGCGATTTCGACATCACTACCCCGTCGTTTAATCTTAGACACATTCATTACTTCTTATGGAATTTTTTACTCGCCAATCTCGCTTGTAGTAAATCTTGACACACTCCCTTAACACGCAGTGTATCACAGCAGGCCTCAATCCTTATGGACTGCTTCGCTGGGCGGAAACCCATCCTCCTCGTGATACAGTCATTTAGAATCCCAATATTATCATCTTCAAACTCCACCACCTTCCCACAGTCGATACAAATCAAATGATTATGCGATGGTGAATCTACGAAATTAGGGTCGTACGTCTTCTGTTCACCTCCCAAATCTATTTCATGCAATAGCCCTGCCTCCTCAAGTAGACCCAGTGTTCTATAAAGGGTCGCTCTGGATGCGGATGAATTATTCTTCCGGATTCGCTCATAGAGCTCATCTGCCGTGAAATGCTCGTCTTTACTGAAGATCAACGCCACTATTTCATCTCGCTGTGGGGTTCGCCTCAGCCCTTTGCGCTTGATGAAATGATTAAGCTTCTCCAGAATTTCTACAATGATTGGGTTATCTACCATATTTTCTAGATTACTTGTATCAACTCTGGCCACTTTGTGAATAGAAATTTACATCATAAGCAGATTCAGTATTGGCAAGTCACCAAATAGATGCCTGAATGGGCTGTGCTAAAACGATTTCTCATCATTACCTGTAGTAGTTTCGCAATCATCGGATGCGCCACAGAAAATCAAAACCTTTCCGTGGACAAATTCACTCTTCGTTCAATAAAAATAGAAGATAGTGACGCAGCCATGGTCCGCGGTGATCAGCAGAAACGCCTCTACGGCGCAGTCACCATAGAAGAGCATAGGCAGCGCATCGGCCAGTATTACACACTGAGGTGGAACCTACTCAACCAACCAAAAACAAACGAATTGAACACACCCGTCCAACTCGTCTTCCGCTACAAGCAAGCCTCCACCGGCAATAAAATTAAAACCAGCTCAAAAAACTATCCCCTTGGAACCAAGCAAGGCAAATGGGCATTCAACAACATTGGTCAAAATTACGCCACAGATGGCAGGATTCTTGCCTGGCGTGCAGAGCTCATCTACGGCGGACAAATCATCTCCAATAAGGAGTCTTTCCTCTGGAGCAATTAAATTTTCACCTTCCAAAAGTATTGCATTCAACTCATCACCCCCCTATTATCCAGCCGTGCTACAAATAGTATTTAACGAAATAAGTGCCGGAGAGATTTCCCGCCTAGACACCCTTGAGCAGCTAGATCTCCTAGATGCCTTTAAGGTCACTCAAGACACGCTCGAGAACATCGATGGCGAGAGCTTTGGCAAGATAGAGCGCGGCGGCACCAGCCTGTTCCGCTTCCGCGCGGGAGATTACCGCGTGTACTTCGAGGTCGTGGATGAGAACGTCATCGTCCACCGCGTGCTTCACAAAAACACTTTTTCTGACCTCCTCTTCCGCACCAAGCTACCCGTTGGCGAAGACGAAGAACTCAGCAAATCCAAACACTTCTGGAACCTCATCGACGAAGGCAAAAACGCCCAGCGACTATAATCTTGTAGCCTAATACCCACCACTACAGATGACTTACTTTTTAAGCAACTTCTCTAGGTAAGGGTTCGGGTAACGTCGCGAGGCGGTGATAGCGTAAAAGTTCTCGCGGATCTCAGGGATCTGGTAAAGTTCTACGAGTCGACCGTTCTTGAGCTCGTCTTGCACCACGACGGGGGGCACTAGTGTGACCACCTCAGTCTCTCGGGCGATCAGCCGGAGCATGGCCATAGCGTCGGCCTCGGCTGCGATAAGTGGGCGGATGCCTTCGCGCTCCATGACCAAGTCAAAGCTGGCACGGATGTTACTCTCTAGGCTTGGCAGAGCCATTGGCACATCGCGCAGGTCATGGGGGAACTTAAACTTGCGGCTCTTTTTGAAAGAAGGTGGCGCGACCAGACTGACCGACTGCTCAGCGAGTAACTGGCAGTGAATGTTCGATTCGTGATCGCGCATGACTGGATTATTGGAAAGCACGAGGTCGATCGTATGCGCTTTGAGCTGAGCCATCAAGTTACGCAGACTGCCTGAGTGAATGACCACTTCGAGAGCTTGGTCGTCTAGCGCTTCTTTAAGGAAACTAATCTGGAAATTTTTTGATAGCGTAGAGACTGCGCCCACTCTTAGCACATCACGATAGCGCTTATTCTGGTTTTGCAGAGTGGCTAGCATTTCATCGCCCGTACGAAAGATCGTCTCCGCGTAATCCAGTACCATCTTGCCTTCTTCGGTCAGTGACAAAGATTTATGCTTACGGTCGAAAAGAGCGCATTCGAGGCTCTCCTCCAGCTTCTTTAGCTGGATACTTAATGCCGACTGTGACACATTCAGCCTCGCGGCCGCGCGGGTGAGAGTACCTTCCCGCGCGATGGCATGAAAGTAACGAAGGTGGTGATAATTGAGCTGATTCATGTATATATAAAATAGAACGAAATCATATTATACTTATATTGGATAAATTCAAGGGATTTGTTACAGTCTGCTCATGGAAACAATGATCAGCAGTCTCATCCTATGGATCCCACCCGCTTCACTCTTGTGGATCGGGTTTTCTTCGAAATGGCTTAATCAACGTGCGCAGGCCGCTGGCCGTGTCGCAGAATGCATTGCTTGGGCAGGCGTCGCGTGTGCTGTTATCGGCGCCACGCTCTTGGCCGTCTTTGCAGAGCACCATATCGTCGCGACAATAAAAGGCGTAAACTGGATCGGCATTCGCTTCGATGCACTCTCAGCGACAATCCTCTTACTGGTCTGCTTTTTAGGTGCCGTCATTCTCCGCTTCTCCAAGAACTACCTCGCGGGTGACGAGAATCAGGGACATTTCTTTAAATGGATGTGCGTCACGCTCGGAGCGGTCATGGCAATGGTCATCGCGCCTGGTCTAGTACAGTTCGGTCTGGCTTGGGTTGCTACGAGCCTAGGTTTACACAAGCTGCTTATTTATTTCCCAGACCGTCTCGGCACCTTGCTCTCGGCTCGCAAAAAAGCAATCGTCAGTCGCTTAGGAGATCTCTCTTTGATCGTCGCCTTCTATGGTATCTATTCCATTTATGGAGTTCAGGATTTCAGTCAGATCTTTGCTGCCATCCAGCTTGAACCCAGCTCACTCTCTAACCATGCCTGGATCGGCTGGCTGATTATTTTCGGTGCCTTACTAAAGTCGGCACAATTTCCTTTCCATACATGGCTACCCGACACGATGGGCGCACCCACGCCAGTCTCCGCACTCATGCATGCGGGCATTATAAACGGCGGCGGCTTCCTCGTAATCCGTCTGAGTCCCCTGCTTGTCCACACCCCAAGCGCTCTCCACATGCTGGCTATTTTCGGTGCGCTCACTGCCGTCTATGCCTCCATGGTCATGCTTTCTCAGACGAGTGTGAAACGTGCGCTCGCCTACTCCACCATCGCACAGATGGGCTTCATGCTCCTTCAGTGTGGTCTCGGTGCCTTCCACCTCGCGGTGCTCCATTTGGTAGCACACTCACTTTACAAAGGGCACGCTTTCCTCTCCTGCGGTTCGGCAGTAGAGACAGCGAAGAAACTCAACGCTAAACCACATTACGCTCGCCTCAAACCGAGCCGGATCTGGCTCGCGATTGCTGTTTCCAGCGCAATCGTGGTCGGTCTGAGTATTCCCTTCGATGTCAGCCCGTCTAAAAAACCTGGCATGCTCGTGCTAAGCATGGTCGTAATCATGGCACTCACTCAGTTGCTTTGGACGGCGATGCGCCGTGGTCAAGTCGGGATCGCCTTCGCCGGCACTGCGGGTGTGGCTGGAAGTATCGCCGCGCTCTACTACTTTCTCGCGATGGGGGCAGATGTTATACTGGCTTCCACCCTACCTGCACAGATGCCCGCTGCGCCGATATTTGAGTCCATCATCGCTGTTCTGTTACTTGGATTCCTTGTCACATCGATTCGCTTCCAAGATGGTGAAGACGGCTTCCTGACTGTCGCTTACAAGCGCCGCCTCTACGTGCATGCGCTCAATGGATTCTACATGAACACATTGACCAATCGCTTGGCCCGCGCCACCGGTCTCATGCCTAAAAAACGCTAATCTTTTACGAATCTAACATCATGAACAATAACGAAAACGCTATGCCTAAACCACACGCACTTTCTAATCAGATCAACGCAGCGTGTTCTAAAATAGCACCGCTCTGGCCACTCTCGCACTTTGTCGCCGTTAATCCTTTTGTAGGATTTGCCGATCAAAACTTCGCTCATGCAGCAGACTCTCACAAGCGTATTCAAGGCTCAGACACAGTGCTTTCGAAAGCCTGGTTTAAAGCCAAATACGAGTCCGGCGATATGGGATTAGAAAACCTACGCGCTGCTGTCGCGGCCGCTTCTCCCGAGATTATTAAAAGTTTCGACCACTCGGACCAAGCACTCACAGCCGAGAATCTAATCACCTTGCTTTCCGAGTCAAAGTCCAGCGAAGAGCCCGAGCCACTTTATCAGACTTGCTCCTTTAGCGCCTATCTAGATTCACACGAGAGCACACAATGGCAGCATGTGATCCGCGAAGAAGTCGCTAAGTGGGTCGCCGCCTACGATGACGAAGGCCAATCCTCATGGAAGTTTCCATGGAAGGACCTCGGCCTTTATGCTGGCTGGAAAGCCGCAGCAGAAATTGACCGTAATCCCGAGCTCAATGGGATGAAGGGCTTCCGTAAGTTCGTTAGCGCGCTGCCAGACGATCCACATTCTGTCATTGAGCAAGCCATCGAAACCCTGCAAATGCCAGAAGAACGGATCGAGTCTCTGCTCTATCGTATTTTGCTCACATTACCTGGTTGGGCAGGCCACCTCCGCTACAAAGATCGTGAGTTTGAAATTCGCGGTGGCTCGGGCGATTCCTTGCTACAGCTCTTGGCCATCCTGCTCAGCTACGACATAGCACTCTATGCCAGTCATTCCGAAAACACAGACCTCGTCCTCGGCTGGCAGCATAATCTGGTGGAAGACCCCGCCAAAGATGGCTCGCTCGCGCTCCCACTCGATTTAGCTCAACGCCTCGTCTGGCAGTCAGCGCTGGAGCATGTCTTTGAGCAAAAACTTCACCATGACATCACACCTACCCCGAAGCCTGAAAGTGCAGCCGAAGCCAAGCGCCCCGATGTGCAGGCTATCTTTTGTATTGATGTGCGTTCTGAAGTATTCCGTCGCTCGCTAGAATCTACTGGTATGAACATCCAGATTCAGACCATTGGTTTCGCAGGCTTCTTCGGTTTGCCGATCGACCACAGCGTGCCTGGACTCGGCGGTTCGCAAGCGCGCTGCCCCGTTCTGCTCGCACCACCTTTACGCACCACAGATTGTAAGTCTGGCATCGAAGACTCAGAGTTCGACCAGCTCACGTTTCAGCGAGTCGATGCCCGTGAGAGTAAGCGCACATGGAAACGTTTTAAAGAAGCCGCCTCATCCTGCTTTACTTTCGTCGAGACGATTGGTCTAAGCTACAGTGTCGACTTGGTCAAAGACGCCTTCGGCTTATCGGGTAAATGCGGTCACGAAAAAGGAGAACCCGCTTTTCTTGATCACATGTCCACCACAGATCGTGCTGGTCTTGCTGAGGGAATTCTAAAAGGTCTGGGTCTCTTGGAAAACTTTGGCCGTATCGTCCTCTTCTGCGGTCACGGTAGCGCAACGAAGAATAACCCATACGCATCCGGTCTCGATTGTGGCGCATGCGGCGGTCACGCTGGTGATGCCAATGCACGCCTCGCCGCTGCCCTGCTCAACCAAGAAGACGTCCGCACCGAGCTCGCCGAGCGTGGCATCACAATCCCTGAAGACACCGTCTTCATCAGTGGTCTTCACAATACCACGACCGATGAAGTCTCGCTCTTCGACTACGCCGCAGCCGACGCTAATCTCATCGACCAACTCCACGCCTCACTTGATCAAGCGGGCATCCTCTCCGCCATCGAGCGTTCCGCGCGTCTAAGTTTAGGAGATTCCGCAAAGCAAAGCGACATTGTCTCCGCCGTCCGCTCGCGTAGCCGCGATTGGTCACAAGTCCGGCCTGAGTGGGCGCTCGCTGGTAATGCCTCCTTCATCGTAGCCCCCCGCGAGTGGACAGTAAAAGCCAACCTCCAGAGCCGTGCTTTCCTCCATGAGTATTCCGCCAAGACCGACCCCGAAGGCGCCGTCCTCGAAAGCATCATCGCCGGCCCCATGGTAGTTGGCAGCTGGATCAACTTACAGTATTTCGGCTCATCAACGGACAACGCGCACTTCGGCAGCGGTCACAAATCAATCCACAACGTAGTCGGTGGTGTAGGCGTAGCACTCGGCAATGAATACGATCTCCGCCCTGGTCTCCCTTTCCAATCTGTCCACGATGGAGAAAAACTCATCCACGAGCCGCTTCGTCTGCACGCCTGCATCGCAGCCGACACGGAAATCCTCGATGTCATCCTAGAGCGTCAAGAACACGTCCGCCACCTCGTCGAAAACGGCTGGGTGCACCTCATCGCACTCGGTGCAGATGGTACGCTATGGGCACGCCGCCAAGCCGACGGCAGCTGGAACTAATACGGATGCGTCCCTTGCAATGGGTCTGTATGAGGTCAGCTAGCTTGTCCCGAGTGGAGAGAAGTGCAGTGATTAATAGAGACGATTAATAGAGAGCCAGTCCATATTTTTACTTAACAGCACGGTATTGTTACGCTACTTTTATCTAGGACTGAAGATCCTAGACTTTGGAAGCTCACACCTTCAAATGTCAAGTAGCTGCCAAGTCGCGCACTATCCAATCCCCTTGCTTCTGAATTGGATCATTTCTACACTTTTTTGATTGCCATTGTTGGTTCGACTTATAGTCTGACCTATTATTTCTCTTCCAGTGTTATCTATATAACACTGGAAAACCAACAAACACAAAACCCAACAACAACACACAGACACTATGTCAGAAATGTACATGCTCACCCCGATCGCTGGCCTCATTGGCCTTCTCATCGCTGGTGTTATATTAGCCTCCATCGTCAAGAAACCAGGAGGTGAAGGAAAAGTAGCGGAAATCGCCGAGAAGATCCAACGAGGTGCGATGGTATTCATGAAACGTGAATTCTTTCTCATCTCCATCTTCGCAGCCGTCATCGCAATAGCCTTGTTTCTCTTCCAAGACGAAGCATACGGTAAGCTCCAAGCTGGCGCATTCCTCTTCGGTTGTATCGCATCATCCTTCGCAGGATTCGTGGGAATGTACACTGCCACTAAAGCAAATGTACGCACCACAATCGCAGCAAAAGATGAAGGCGCAGCAGCAGCACTCAATGTCGCATTCTTCGGCGGCTCAGTCATGGGTCTCACCGTTGCTTCCATGGGTCTCATCGGTCTCGGGACACTGTTCCTGCTGTTTGTGAATGCCCCTGCTGGTGAAGAATCTCACGTGGCAGAAATCATGGAAGGCTTCGCCATGGGTGCCTCACTCGTTGCACTCTTCTACCGTGTTGGCGGTGGTATCTTTACCAAGGCGGCCGATGTCGGTGCTGACCTCGTGGGTAAAGTAGAAGCTGGTATTCCAGAAGACGATCCACGTAACCCAGGCGTCATCGCTGATAACGTTGGCGACAACGTAGGCGATGTAGCAGGAATGGGATCAGATATTTTCGAATCCTACTGTGGCGCACAGATCGCTACTATCGCCATCGCGGGTGCAGTTGCTACACGCGCTGTTACTGAGGGTGGTCACGTTCTTCTTACTAAAGTAGGAGTTGCGGCAGACGCCACTGTTGATAAAATGGAGGCAGTCGCCCAATCACTGATGTATCTACCACTGGCACTCACCACTGTGGGTCTCTTCTGTTCACTACTCGGTATCCTAATCGTGAAGGCAATGTCCTCTAAAGACCCAGCCTCTGCGCTGCGTATCGGAACCATCGGATCAGCGATCATCTTCATCGGTGCAGCCTTTGGAGTCTGTGCTAATTTCGGCCTCAACAGCAACCCGGCCATCGCGGTTCTTTGCGGTGCAGTTGGTGGAATCATCATCGGTCTAGTCACTGAGCATTACACTGGTGGTAAGCCCGTTCGTGACATCGCTGCACAAGGTGAAACTGGTGTCGCTACCGTCATGATCGCAGGTCTCGCAATCGGCCTCCGTTCGGTAGCCATTCCGCTCCTCACACTCTCAGCCACTGTCTTCGCATCATACCAAGCTGCTGGACTCTACGGAGTAGGCCTAGCCGCTGTAGGCATGCTCGGAACAGTAGGAATCACGATGGCGATCGATGCCTACGGACCTGTAGCGGATAACGCTGGTGGTATCGCAGAAATGGCAGCCATGGGACCCGAAACACGTAAGATCACAGACGGTCTTGATGCCGTGGGTAACACCACTGCCGCTATCGGTAAAGGCTTCGCCATCGGTGCAGCTGGACTCGCAGCACTCGCGCTCATCACTGCATTCATCCAGAAAGCAGACATCCAGAACTTCAACTTCCTGGATGAAGATGTGCTCTCAACCTTCTTCGTAGGACTCTTCATCGGAGGCGTCGTCCCATTCCTCAATGGAGCGATCACCATGAACGCTGTGGGTGAGGCTGCATTCGAAATGATCACTGAGATCCGCCGTCAGTTCAGAGAAATCCCAGGACTTCTCGAAGGCAAAGAAGGCGTAGAGCCAGACTCTGACAAGTGTATCGATATCGCCACCGCTGCCGCTACCAAGCGCATGATCTTGCCAGCCATCCTCGCAGTGGGAACACCACTCGTCGTTGGATTTGGTTTCAAGGCTATCGGCGGTGGAGACACTGGAGCCATTGCCCTCACAGGCTGTCTCATCGGGGCACTCCTCGGCTGTATCCTCATGGCACTCATGATGTCAAATGCCGGTGGAGCATGGGACAACGCTAAGAAATACGTCGAAGATGGTAACCACGGAGGCAAAGGCTCACCCGTCCACGAAGCCTGTGTGGTAGGTGACACAGTAGGAGATCCATTCAAGGACACCTCTGGCCCATCCATGAACATCATCATCAACGTCATGGCCATTGTTTCACTCGTGATCGCAGGATCACTCTAGAAACAACAGTCATAGAAATAGAATATTCAAAGGATTCATAAGCCGCTGAGATCATTCTCAGCGGCTTATTTTTTACCTGAAATACTGGGAAAATGAACTAAACCAACATTTTATGGTTGCACATTCCATTGAGTTACCGTAATTCTTCGCCCGCGTTACGAAAGTAATTCAACGTGTTACTCACAGTAACACACATCAACAGGCCTATGGTGTAATGGTAACACTCCGGATTTTGATTCCGTCATTCTAGGTTCGAGCCCTAGTAGGCCTGCTTTTTTATACCTTGCTTTTGTACTAGGCTTAATCTTCCTGCCTGTTTCTTCATTAGAACTGCTGAAACTGTGTTCATGCAAGGTATCCAAAAACTGTTAGAATAGTCGATTGAAGATTTTTCTATTTCTAGAATCGAGCGCAAGGATCTCAAAGTAGCTCTGACCAAGATTTCTGGACAAATCGCCGAACAAGCAAAGGCCAGACAACTCGCCTTCCGGATGGCCACTAGTGCCTCATGTTAAAAATACTAGGTAACCTCGCTCCTGAAGGGAGTATGTTTCCTGAGCCATGGGATTTCATCCCATGGATAGCATTAGAAAAGAAATCCTGTGCTACAGGCACAGTGGAAGGTCACTAGCTAAGCTCTTCTTCAGGATTCCTCCACGCCTCAGACCTCGGGCCATTGGCCACCGCATTATCCGCTTCCGTTGTTCCCCCTCGCTACGCTTGGAGGAGTCCAAGCTGCAAGGAAGGAATGGAGTGACGACGCGAGGAGGAGTGTAGTGACTGGATGAAGCGTAGGCGACGACAAGGACAGCACTTAACGCTTACTACCGGAGGCGGCACGGGGGGCGGAGCAGTGATGTGGAAGAAGCCCCGCTTTTGGGCGACTGGAACATGACTGCGTAGTGTGGGGGCGGTGTGGTGGGAGTAGCTGGAGCTTTGCTACTTAGCTACTCACTGCGAGGTGCGGAGCTTCTGCGGTAGGCTGGAGCCAGGGCACTGTGAGAGATAGAGTTAGGTTTGAGGGTGATTTCTTGGTGAGCTTTGGGATGGGGTGAGAGCTTGGATGCTGTGGGTGATCTCTCAGAGTGTGCTGGCGGAGGCTGCGGGGGTTGATCGACGGTAGGAGCTGACTGAAGCACTGGCGCGATGCCTGCTCATTCCTTCGCACAACGCGTGTAATGCCCAGCAAATGGAGTGAGTTTTACGAACGGAATGTTCCCGGTGATGAGAAGGGGTCCCCTTTGGGGAAGTATCTCAGCATGAGCCCCTAGGGCTCAAGGGTGCGTGGTATTACACTCGTTGTGAGATGGCATGAAAGCAGGCAGCGTGATCAGGGCGTTGGCGTGTGAGTGTGGGGCGGAGCAGAGTTGGGAGTAATCTTTGAATCTCCTAAAGAATTGTAGAAAACTATGGATATTCTTACTAAAATATCGCTGCTAGACATCCTGTAAGTAACTTATAATAAGTGATAATAGATTTTAAATTCACAATTCACGGACTGACCCCTTTGCTTTTGCAGTAACCACATCTCCCAGAGGCTTCAGCGTGATTAATCCAGTGTTCAACAAAAATAAATTCTTACCTGCGTCTTCAGTAACCAGTGTTATCCGTTCGACAAATGATAAGAACTAGTTTGGATACAAAGAACCTCTATTCTATTAGGGAGGTAATCTCAGTATGTCCTAGTTCTGTTAGCCGACGAGCAGTCAGTTCTGTCATAGAAATCCGACGATGGCCATTACCGACCATTTGATAAAAAGCATTCACGCGCGAATTCAAACTGGGAGTGCACCTAGTTAGTTAATTCTTAAAAAAGATAACGTGTGGTGTCTTTCTATCGACCATTGTAACTAGAGCATTGCCAGAGCTTGCCGATAATGGTGTCAATCTCGTAATGACCAACAGCTAGACATTTATCGGATATTTTCTCAGGGCTCCATTACTCTTGGATAAGCTTATTTTTGGCAAAAATCCTAGGATCTTTCGCAGACGCGTGGACTTCGACAAGAGGCGTCATTAGAACGCCTCTCTGAGAGTTTTTGAGCTAGATTGTAACTTTAGCCCCCAGAGGGAGCAGCATTTCAGCCTAGCGCTCGTTTGATTGTTGAAATATTTCGTCCAAGTGTGGAGGCAATGGACTTGTTGAACTCCACCCTATCAGCGCAGAATAGATACGGCATAACGCTCATCGCTGCTCAGATGTTTATAGATCATTTGGCACGGGCTCGGTTTTGATAGATGGTGCCAGCACCGATCTAAACAGCATCAGGGTCGTCTTTCAAGTTAAACGGTGCACTTCCGATTTGAGTCCAAGGATGTTAAGAACATCATTTATCGGCAAAACACGATAAAATATACCCATCACAATTATAAATTCAAAAATAAATACTATAATATCTCTCACTGCGGTGAAGGGAACACTCGCCTTTAAGGCAACTTTGGCCAACACTTCTAATATCTTGACGCTAACTGCTATTAACTATGTCCCACAAGGGAATTGGATTATCTAGAAAATGTTATTCCACCTATATATATGATCTAACTCTATATAAAAAGCAGATAGATTCATAGCCAAAATAAGCTATTGATTCAGGTCTCATTCCATGTTTATTAAAAAAACGAAAGAAACTTGAAATAGTCTACGTTTCAATGGAGTGCTTAACCTGAATTTGGTAATTATTAGCAGCCGAAGACAGAACCGAATACGCAAGCTAGCTAGAGACTCCGCTAGTATGCAATACACTAACAAAGACCAACAATAACCAATAAATCAACTTTATGAGTAATACAACTGATGACGTAAAAGCCGTGGAACAACTCGGTATCGCAAGAGATGGTGTAGTCAAAGAACTACGCAAAGTGATCGTAGGCATGGAAGATGTCATCGATGAAATGATGATCGCAGTTTTTGCGCAAGGCCACTGTCTCCTCGTCGGTGTCCCCGGCTTGGCAAAGACGCTACTTGTTAGTTCACTAGCAGAAGCTCTTTCGCTTTCCTTTAAAAGAATCCAGTTCACCCCCGACCTGATGCCTTCTGACATCACCGGAACCGAGCTGCTTCAGGAAGACCCTGAGACTCACGCCCGTCAGTTCAA
>Ga0307981_1002933_pt1 | contig 13281 bp, 9 predicted proteins | sample OrgLakmetagen987_FD_201849 | JGI IMG/M metagenome (GOLD analysis project Ga0307981, IMG submission 201849) | Saline water microbial communities from Organic Lake, Antarctica - #987 | ecosystem: Environmental > Aquatic > Non-marine Saline and Alkaline > Saline | place: Antarctica: Organic Lake... | reverse complement strand
GGATAGATGATGACGTTATCTCATGTTATCCAACTCATTGCCTAATTGACCTTACGAGTTGGCACTATTCGTCAGGTCTTTGTAGGGGAAAGGAATGGTTTGCCATTGTAAAACACAAGGTACCTAGTACATAAAGTGAAATAGAAGACGTTGTTGAGGCTTTTATTTGTTTTAGTTACAAAACCTAATAATTTGATTAGATAGTTTTTGAAGTAAAAAGAGTACAGTATCTGATCAGAGATCGATTGATTCTTCGCACACCCGTAGGTGCCTATCTAAATCTAAGCGAAATGAGGGCGAATATCACTATTTTCTAATGCGTGCATGTGTTTCATCTTATTAATTGACAAACTACATCAATGGCATCACTACTCCAGTCAGATCTTAAAATCATGACGAGTCTAATGTCCCCTTGGCTCAAATCAAATTCTGTATCACCAACTTCGCCCTTCATCGCAACCCAATCTCTAGGATTCGTACATTGAAGAATTGTGACAGCTTGCGCTAATTTCTTGAATTCCCTCAGGATCAGACTAGTATTTCCATTTGTTTTCAGTATATAGCTACAAAAGTACTCTTCCAGCCTTCGGATTTGTTTTCCCAACAAGAGGGAACCCCACTCTGAAAACTTCCTCTGCTTTTGGTTGCACAAAGTAGATAGAAACAGTTGCACAACCTGGCGGCTGACTTCCTGTAATAGTTTGAGAGCGACCTGATCTTCGCATTTACCATTTTGTATCTCTACCATTAGTCTTGATTCTTCAAACAGACTAATTAATAGTTTCATATTTTCTTCTGACTCGGCATCTTTGAGAGAGCTCGAGTTCAAATCATAGTTTTGCGTGGATAATAGGTAGAATAATCGATGGATCGATGGAGAATGGGGTAGAGAAGCAATCAACGGGGGAGCATTTTCCGTCGATACTACTTTCCCGATCCATTCCTCAAGGAATTCATTTATTTGAGAAGCCAAGACTTCTTGGTACGCCTTTGAATAGATCTGTAATTGCTCCTTTGCCACTGCTAGCATCGATGTCTGACCACTATTGAACGTTTCGTCACTGTCATCTGGAAGAAGGCAATCGAAAAGAGTAGACAAACTGTTGCACGCTGTCGAGGCTGCAACAAGCCCATTCAAAAGACAAATTTGAACATCCATTTGAACACGATGAATGTCAACATTTCCTGAGGGTGGGTCAGCCCTCTTTTTGTCCTTTGCTGGTGAACTCTTGTCAATGTCCTTTTCTAGAGCACTTAGGAACAGATTGAACCCAGAACTTGGAGCCTGTTCTTTGGTACCGTCCTTTTCGTCGGCCACATCTCTCATGACGCGGCATCCCTTTTGCTCCATTAACGCTTTATGAATACCACCTTCCGTTCCCCAAATCTCTACAACAGAGTTCGCGGTCAAAATAATTGTTTTGGGACTGAGAGTACTACTAGCTCTTTCAAGGCATCGCTGTGATATGTAATAAGCATCTTCCACCACAGAAGGAACGTATCTGTCAGTTCCCATTACAATTTGCACAGGCTGTGCCAATTCTATAGCAGTTTCAACATTTCGCGACAGTAGTTGAGATTCTGCTGTTGAGTAAAGGAAAATATGCTCCGCAAGATGCTGTTCTAGAACGGAATTATCCCCTAACTTGGCATCGTTGACCAGGTGCTTTGTAAAAGCTTCATATCTATGCAGAACCTGGCATATAAATGCCATTTCATCCAAGTTGGAATCTATAATTGGTGCCGCTGCATCTGCATTGTCAGCAAGAAACCATTCTCCTACTGTTTTACCAAGATTGGATGCCTCCTTGTGAAGCACCCTTGTTGTCGTACAACACATTTCCAGCAATAATGATTGCACTTTGGCTTCAAATCCGTTGACTCTCGATATATTATCGCTCTCACGTGCTTCATCTTGTTCTTTTAAGAGTAAAAGAATATCTGATATACCGTCTTTCCACATTAAAAGAGGATGAATAAGGGAAGATGCCTCTCCAAAGATGAAAGTAATGGCATGAGCGTGCGGTCTTTTTTCCACGTTATTATCTCTGTCATTGTAATTATCATTTTCAAGAGTTGATTGTATGTATTCAACAATAGGTATTGATTGAGCTTTGGCGATCTTTCTCAAGTTAGCAAGTGATGCGATAGAGGGTTTGGACCTTTGTCGAAGTACTGCCCTTTGATATTCTGCATATTCTTCAAAGTTTCTCTTTTCTCCAGAACCGAAAGTTTCTCCAGTTTCAACTGAGAGACGTATAGATATTTCCACCATCTGCGCAATAGCTTGCTGGCATTCAAGTCCATCGTCGATAACAGTTTGACTATTGGATGTCCTTTTAGCACCAAATAAAATGTCTAGGACGTCATAGCATAAGTGTTTAGCTTTGACAAGACAGCTTTTGACCATGGCCACATATATATCATCAGTATCCATTGTCACTGGTGCAGCATCTTGCATAGCTTGGACTGATCGATATATTGCATCGAGGGATGTATGGCACTCAGTGACCTGAGCAGATTGGATTTTGTCAGGTTCCAAGTGCCGATACGTTGAGACCTTGTTTCTTGTTTCCTCGAGTTGAATGTAGAAATCTTCGAAGAAATTCTCCATTTTTTGTAATTGATATTGGCCAGGCAATGAACTTTAACTTCTCTGCTATCTTGGTAGCTGTAGGATCCGATAAGGGTGCACGCAATAGTTGAAGTGATGATGAAGTAAAAAGTGCGACCAATAGATCTATGATCTGAAGAATCTCCTTTTATTGCTTCTCTTCTTGTTTTCACTCTGCTCTTAACTTTCAGGGCTGCCCCCGGGGTTGGAGGGAATCTTAACCTGCATTTATGACATATTCCTATGTAAAATGTAAATAACCATCGATAAACAAATAAAACTCTGACGTCACCTTGCTCGCCTCTCAATCAATCTGTTGAGACTGTTGACATCATCCAACATCCATTCAACAAACACGATATCTAGATATCTTTTCTGTAATTTCTTTTCAACAGACATTGGACATGATACACATGATAGTACATGATACATCAGATTAATCATCTCCATCATTAGAGTTCATTCAATAGTGATTACTACTAATCACCTCAACCATAAAACTCTTTTTTGTGCTAGCTACCTCACTTCACTATGGCACCTAGTATTTCCTACTGCACCATACTGGCATTTCTCACAATGCAGGCTGCAACTACTGCTGCCTTTACTCTCACCCAAAGCCCAGCACTACTAAGATCTTCTTCAACGTACCAAACGACACAATTCACACCACCCTTCTCCAAAGCCACAAGACTCAACAGCTACGAACCTCCCGAAGTCTCTGAAGCCAGAGCAAATAATAAGATACCCCCCTATCCAAAAATAAGCGATCTCGTGCGATACTACGATCTTGATGGGGGGAAGAAAGAAGGCCAAGAACTCGTTGGAAAACTATCCTACATCCAAAGCAGATCCTCCTCAAAAGATGCTTCCGTCGAATGGATGGCTGATGTCACAGAATTGGACAATGTTGGGGGAGGCTACTATGCCGAATACCCAAGTCGTAGACGACGCAAATCAAAATTATACAATATCTCACAGTTATCGCCCCTCATTGGCAGCTATGTCCGCTCAGAAGAAGCGTTCAAGGTACCAACTGATGCAATGGGGAATGTCAAGCCACTCTTTGATTCCTTTAATTTAGTGGATTATCAAGGACCTGTCGCTATTAATGTCAACCAACAAGTGGTCGATTCAGATTTGCAAAGATATGGAGATCTCAAGTCACAGCTATTGAAAGATGCCCTCATTGCAGGATTAGTAGGGACGTTGATTGCAGATCTTGTCGGTGGATTGGGGAATGCGCTGGTGTACTTTGCAGGAGCCATCTCGGGTGTTGGATATTTATTCTTTCTTTCTGTCAAAACTGATACGGTCGCTAGTGCGGATGCTAAGTTTGGTTCCAGCGTGGCGAATGTGAGGTTCGCCCTGCCCTTGATATTGTTATTGAGCATCGCCTTTCAAAATCTTGTTTCGGGTGGTGTGGAGTTTACCATGGATAGCATCTTTGATTCTGTTACTAGGGAGCAGTTCTGTGCTGCCATGCTGGGGTTTTTGACATATCGCATACCCCTATTTGTCTCTCAGTTGGGGCCGATTATTGGTGAAACAGCTGGGGTGGCATTGCCTGGTAGTGCAGGGATTGCGATGCAAATGGCAAGAGATGCCAAAAAAACCGTGGAGAAGAAGGATGTTATACGAGATGATCTCAAGACTGTGTTATTAGTGTCGGGGCCGGCGGGAACTGGCAAGTCCGTCTTGGTCGAAAAGTTGATTGAAGAGGGTGGAGGAAAGCTTGTAAAGCCTATCTATGTAGATAGAGTTGCTGATCCAATGGGCTATGAACAATTAGAGTCTCGTAATGAAATTCTACAGGTAGATTTGACAGGAAGGTATGGTCTCACCGAAGATAGTGTACTGAATGCTGTTGGAAAGTATAAGAATGAAGATGGAGAGGAGGTCGACCAGGTTGTTGTGATAGATGCTGACGTGGAACTTTCCAAAAAAATGACATCAGTGGGAGGAGTTAGACTGGTTGGAGTTTGGGTGGGTCTCGATGCTTTAGATAAGTTTGAAGAAAATCTGACGGAACAGATTGCATCTGGTATGATTCCAATCCCAGATGGGGAAAATGCTGATAGTGTACGTCGAACTAAGATACGTGAGATTATCAAAGACATTGAGTATGGGGTTGTTAGCGGAATCTTTGAATTTACCGTGCTTAATGATGATTTTGATGATAGTTTGCTGCAGCTCAAGAATGCTGCTGAATACTGCTACAAATAAATATTGTAGCACCATGCCTAAATGAAGAAATAAAGTCGAACTTATTCGAGACTGATGGAAGGATGAGCGGTGAAGTCTTCGAGTCATTGTCCTATGCAAATGATAGACGGGATGTTGTGATTTTGACTAATGCATTACGAGTACATTTATCCTCACGTCATGGAACGCGATTTATTTCTAAATGTCTATTATTTATCTTTCTTGTCCTTCTTCGTTTTCTTGAGCAGTGCAGATGTGTGCATCTCTGCTGAAAAGGATGCATTCTTTCCAGCGAACGTAGTAGTCCGCTTCACTGCTTTTCTACCAATCATGTAGTAATTCTTTAGTATGTATCCCAAGACTCTCCCCATGATGATACACCACATCAGCTTTGGTAAACACTTCGAAATTGTTTGCGATAGCGTAGAGCTGTCTTGAATGTACCAAGGAGATATTTGAATTTCAGACCAGGGAGTTGATGAATTCCATTTGAAGATTGGTTTCATACCCTTCAAATTTGCCAGACCGTGAATGAGAACTGCTGGAAGTAGCATTCTCCAGAGCGGCATATTTAAGCCAAGTACATCTCTTTTTGCAAGTTCCAGTGCGGTCATAGAGCCACACAGTTCATGTATTGGGTATGCACCTCGAAAAAATGCATAAAAGGTCTTGTGCGCATCTCCGCGCTTAGTATACATTAGAACTCTTCGCGTTGTATCACAGAATTTCATTCCCAGACTTGCAGCCAACATATGCGACGCATAGCTATTAATATTTGTCACAGCAGCTTCACCGGGCTTTCGGACAATCTCGTCTAGAACATACTTGGTTCGCCTTTTCTTTTTCTTTTTCCCATTTGATTCGTTCTTGGGCACTTTCCTCCAGCAATAGTTCCTGGGTAATTTGGTGCTCAGTTGCACCACTTTGAGTTTCATAAACTCCTCAATGATTGGGGCTGCGATGCAAGTGGCGGCAAAATCAGCGGCAAAAAGAGTGATTCGTTTTGGGCGATAACTCTGCTCCCTTAGTGTCCAAGGAAGTATTATCAGTGGAACATCGGGTGTAAGGGAGAAGATGGATGGTTCCCAAATCATAAATACCCCAATGCGAATGATTGTCGTCACAATAACTTCCAACATGAATGCACTGAAGTAACCCATTGTTGCCGATGTATAGAATGTGCTCACCTACGTACAAATGCGTACGTGAAAAGGACATGAAATGAATCAGTAATAGTTGTTTTTGAAAGAAGTCATATATTGTAATCACAAACTCCACAATACTCACCAATGAGTTGAGATCATTCTCTTTCGCATCAAGGACAAGCAGTGATGTCATAAGTGGGGCAATAAATGTTGTTAGCACACTTCGAATGATCTTTTTGAATTGTAGATTGTACTGTACCATTTCCAAGGTTCTTGGCGATACGGCACAATAACAAAGCAAGCAATTCCACATTGAGAAGAAAGCAATTTTCTGTACGGCATCAAATGAAAGTAGTGCTCCCACGCTTTTCGATGTAACAGCTGCTATTGACTTCGGTGATTCATTGGCAATTGGATCAGCAGCTTTCAGTAGATCGTTACTGCTGTTCATTTGCTGAAATTTATCACTCTGTTCCATGGACCTCATGTCGACAGTATCTGACCGCTGAGGAGGTGATGGAATGAATGGCTGGGGTACAAATCCATTGTGTGCATTACCAGACATTTCCTGTGTTTGAGGTTGCTGCTGTTGTTGCATTGAAGATTGGTAATGGTGCTGAGGAGGATAGGGCATTGAATATCCAGGTTGACTTGCCGCCCAAGCTTGATACTGCTGCTGTGTCTGCATTATTTGCTGCATATATTGTTGTTGGGGATGATTTACTGGACCATATGTGTTTTCACTGTTGTACATATAAGGTGGAGCATACTGAGGATGCTGTGTTTGTGGTGTTTGTTGCAGTGGCACTTGCTGAGATTGCGAAGGTTGAGGATATTGAGGATAAGGATATTGGTGCTGCCCTTGCGGCGATTGCTGTTGTGGCCCTTGATGTGATGACATTGGTTGCTGATATGGCATATTGTGATAGTGATATGGAGGACTCTGTCCTTGTTGCTGTGGAGGTCGCCTTTGAAAATTGGGATCGTATTGCTGTAATGCTCCAGACTGATTTGGATTAGTTGGGGATGTCGGTTGATTGCTTTGCTTTGTCATTGTCGACGAGTCATCTATGGGTCTATTTATGCCTGGTGGTTGTGTGGGTGATTGATAGATTGTTCGCTTTTCATTTGGACTCGTGTTTTCGTCTTCTGCATCATCTGTTGATTCTGCATCACTGAAATAAACTGGTAAATTTGGCAAGGTATAACCTAAACCATCATCGGTATCATCTGTCATGTCTGTGCCATGACTATCATCATCCGAATGAATATGATGTTCTTGTTGATCAAGATACTGCTGCCGCTGTTTTTGACTTTCGCGGTCTCTTTGTAGCTTGCGCTGTTTCTTATACTTGGATCTATCTTTGCTGGTCCAAAGTTGACCATTTTCTTCTGATTGATCATCGTCAGAATCTTGCCGAGGCGACGCTATTCTTTCTACCTTCTGTTGTGCATTGTGCTGCTGTGGATAACTTTGATGAATTGACTGCTGCGCATGTTGCTGGGAATTAGGGTAATTTTGTCCTTCTGGCTCAAGCGGTTGTGCTACCAATGGTGCCTGTCGTTCAGGATGCTCCATAGTTTGCCCTGCGTTAGAGGCAGTATTTACACTTCTATTATAATTCGACGCAGGGGGGTTAGGGCTAGGGCTAATGGTAGTGGTAGTACTAGCACTAGAGTTTTTATTAGCACTAGTGGCTGTTGCGTAATCTGTTTCTTCCAGCATAGCTTGCAATTTCTTGAGCGTTCTTAATGGCTGGGAGGCAGAACCGTCTGTACTTTCGCCATCAGTATATCTTTGCATCATACTTTCTTCTCCTTCACCTTCGCTATCCAGTCCATGATCATTTTCATCATATTCCACTGCATCATCCACATTATCCTCGTCTTCTGGTATTTCATCATCGTGATCAGTATCTGATAATATATGACTATCGTCAGCGTCGGAATCATCAGAGGAAGATGCAGATGAGAAGACAGCTGCACTGGCTGGTCTGTATGGTTTCACCGATGCAGAGTTTGAAACATTCGATGCAATAGATGAAGTGGCTTGATTGAACGCATTGATTAATATCAATGTATTCATGGTACAGTAAGTACACTTCATTATAGCAATCTTTTGCTTGTTGGTATTGATAGAACTAACTCGTTGGAAACTGCCTACGCGTGTACCGTGTACCTGGTAATTGGATGTAAAATATTCCCAGAAGCCTTTTGAAGCAGCTGAGGAAGCTCAAAAAATACGAAGAAAGCTGTTTCTTCTATGTAGTAAGGAAAATTGGTTGTAAAAGAGTCTTAATGCAGCCGCCGCTATCAGATGTGTGGTGTGGAGTTGTGGTTTTTGTTGCTTGGTGCTTGTGGTTTGGAAGTTGGAAGGGGAAAAGAGAAAAACAAACGGAAATTTGAAGATACCTCAAATAATAGCCTCAAATCTCAAATTAAAATGTGTGCATCTATCTGGGGGTTCGCATTGAATTTCATTAGTATTTAGCTGGTATTTAGTAGTGTAAATAGCTTTGAGAAATGGCCTGACAATCTCAAATCATATTTTTTGTTCTTTCGCCTCAATCTTCTTCTTTCTGACTACATATAGATATCTGTACATATTTGATATTTACATTCCAACGACATCACTATCACCATCATGCTGTTTGCTTTCTTTGGTTGCGCTGCCTTGCTTGGACTTGCCAATGGTCAGTTTGAACCCTTAACGGCAGAGCACTTTGATGCTTGGATGACAAATCATGGCAAGGCAAATGAAGATCCATCCAAATACCAACAACGATTCCAGAACTTTCTCGTTAATTCCATAGTTGTGCAAAACCATAACCAAGCCTTCGAGAAGGGATATACTTCATATGCTATGAGTCTGTTGGACTCTAAATTTGCAGATCTGACTGATGCCGAATTTGAGGCTAGCCATTTGATGACATGGCAGAACTGTTCGGCCACCACACACTCATCCAGCGGTCCAATGGCTTCCGATGTCGAGTAAGTTCCACGCCGCGCATTATTGCCACAAACAATAACATTTCTGTACAATGTTTACTCACAATATATTATAACCTTTCTGCACCCCATCCACTGCCACAGGCTGCCGACTCACGTCGATTGGAGAACCAAAGGCATCATCACTCCCGTCAAGAACCAAAAAATGTGCGGATCTTGCTGGACATTTAGCACCAGTGGAACCTTGGAGGCACATACTTGCATGAACAATCCAGATTTGGATTGTTCCACTTGGAGTGGATTGTCTGAACAACAGATTTTGGACTGTGCCGGAGACTTTGATAATCACGGATGCAGTGGAGGCTTGCCCAGTCACGCCTTTGAATACATCAAGTATGCCGGAGGCATTGATAGCGAGGAAGAGTATCCGTACCGTGCCGATGATAAAGGCCCGTGCGCAGTATCATCACTTGGGTTTGCGGCCGAAGTGGCAGAAATTTACAACATCACCAGTGGTGATGAAGATGATTTGATGACTGCCATTGCGGCGGTTGGACCAGTGAGTGTGGCATACCAAGTATCACCCGACTTTCGATTCTACAGCCATGGAGTTTACGATAGTTTCAACGCTACTACCAACCATACTATGTGTAAGTCGGACGCACAGAGTGTGAACCATGCTGTGGTTGCAGTTGGCTACGGAGAAACTGAAGCTGCCAAGGGTAAGCCTTCTGTACCATATTACATTATTCGCAACAGTTGGTCTACTTCGTGGGGTATGGAAGGATATTTTTGGATCAAGCGAGGTGATAATCTATGTGGAATCAGCGACTGTGCGTCCTATCCCATTGTCCCCAAATCAGACAAGAAGAAAAATATCAAGAAAGATGACACCTTCGATGTAACAACTTCTCGTCTTCGCAACCCTAAAGGCCTAAACAATCAGTCAATTCATGCAAGCTAGTACTGCTGCTGCATCTGTTATTAAGTGTATCAATACACTAAATCAGTAAATCAAATCGTAACAATTATAATATCTATTATTTACATCGTGAGTTCTAATGGAGTAATATCGACGTGAATTGTCTCACCAATCGGCATGGCTTCCGTGCCAGCTTTTGAAGAATCTGGTATCAATCGATTAATCTCCTAACGAGACCCTTATCAGTCTTGAGGTTGACGTTTTCTAGGAATTCAAATGCTTGACCGGGGTGAAGAAGGGTGGATGGTACATCTAAAGCGAAAAAGAAGCATCAAACTTGCTAGTCCTGTATTCATTAGCGATAGTCGTAATTGTAATATGAGAAGGGTACATACATGGTCGATCCAAAATTTTGGTGTCCATTAATGATCCACGTGCGGCTTATTGTCGTTATCAATCCCTTGGATGCACAAACTACGACCCATCAATTGAAGTCGAGTATTTCAATTGATAACAATGACTGAATAAATCTAAATTCAAATAGTGGCATATTTATTTAGCTTTTAGAAATGGCCTGTCAATAAATCTCAAGTCATATTTCAGCCTATTTTTATTTGTTCTTTCGCCAAATTTATTGAATTGGCTGGAGTTGGTAATTGGTAATTGGTAGGTTTGTATCAAAATGATGTACGATCCTGTATCCTAAATCCTAACTATATACATCATCCTATTATCACAACACAACATATGAACATTCAAACTATTGTTTCAATCTTTGTAAGCAAGACACGGATCATTGAAGAAAAGAAGTGGATCTGCAAATGAGGTTTCATAAGCAAAGGTCCAGAATGAACTCATTGCAATACAAATACGTTCTCATTGGAATAGCAATCATCTTTGTCATCGTGACAACCAATCTCCTCCCTCTCCCCTCCATCACTATATTCCCCTCCAAAGCATGCATGGTCTCATTTGGAACTTATAATGGTCATAAATATAGATCTCCGACGCAGACGATATCAGAAGGAAGATGTCTCGTCGAAAGCAAATGGATGAGAGTTATGCAACATTCAGTCAAAATAGATCCCAATTCATCAGATATCATCAATGATTGGTTGTTCATTGATTATCATGATAGAATTAATGTATTAGTGGAAGATCCAAAGAGTAATGCAAAGGAAGGTGATATCCGTTACCTAGTGTTCAAGCAGAGTAAATATTCTTTGGAGGGGAGGGAATCGCTCGCTATTGTGGGGGGTATCATTGAACCTGGTGAAAGTCCTCTCTCTGCTGCCAAAAGGGAGGTGGAAGAGGAAATGGATGGAATCTCATGTGAAGAGCAAATAATGCTCGGAAGGTATAGGACAGATGTAAATCGTGGGATAGGTTTTGTCAATTCATTTTTGTTCAGAAACTGTAAAAAGGATGGGGGTAATACTGCCGAAGATAGAGAGAAGATTATGAATGTCGCAGATGAGGTTGGAAAGCCGGATGCTGAAAGGCAAGATGTAATATCAATGACAAAGGATGAGGTGAAGGAAAGCGTGAAAAGAGGAGAATTTTTGGAAGTTCAATGGAGCAACAGTGTTGCTCTGGCAATGCTACATTGATAGTTATATATGAATATGTTAGGTATGCGCAGCTGGTTCGAGGTGGTATCTATTTTAGTATAGACAGGCTGATTGGCGACATGTAACAGAGTGATGATATGAAAACATCATAGCACATTGAACATGATGATGTACGCTAATCTACTGACTGGCTGTTTTCGGTTTCTCTTTTGAATGATACATGAATTCTGACTTTGAAATACTGCACGTTCACGTACCGGCAATGTACATCTATTTGGCTGAAAATGAAGCACTTAGTAGGAAGTCAAAAGTAAATATACCCGTATTCCCTATGATATGTTTGATGTTTGTCCTCAGGTCACCATGCACTTTGATTCAATTAGTTATTTGCAATGAACAACCACTGTTTTTACTGCAAGTAGCAAGCGACAAGCATTAAGCAAAGTCCGGCGATTATAACCTTAACCAGCCTAAACCAGTCCATGCGATTAGGTCCAATTTTGATTCTCGCTAGGTACCTTCACGTAAGTACGTTACGCATCTTTTAATTATTTGTCCTTCAGAAAAATACCCGTTTTAAGTGCTTCTAGAGTCAAGCTAGTAGCAGTAGCTACAATGCGTTGACAGCCCAAGTTACATAAATCTCCTCAATACAAGAAGTAGTAAATGTTAGAATGGGCCTATTTGTGGTTTATGGACGATTACTGATGAACTGGCATCATCACATCATCACACCATCAACCAACATCTGTCCATGTGGCCAATCATGGCATTGAAGGCATCTAATTTTTTCCTTTTGGTGGAAAACTCTGAGTGTCAACCCACCCTGGTGCACAGCACCACTAGTGGTGATACTAGGCGCCATTCAATCCATTAAACTATTTCATTTTCATCTTGATCTTGACTGCTGTACCTATCAAATAGACTCATGCCCCGTTCAAACGTATCTACATTCTGCTGTTGGTTCAGTTGACGAGCATTCAAGTTGGCCATTTCAACTGATCCAGCGACAGCAGCAAAAGTAAAACGATGACGATTGATCCCCACCTCTTCGATCCGGTTGCTGCTTGGTTCCAAACCCAAGCCTACACCTCTTTCCGGAACTGCAATAGCTGGTGGACCGCTGTACTCCGCCTCTCCATAGAGATTCCATGATGGTGCATTGCGAGGGTCTCCTACTAGTATACCCTTATCCTGGAGACATGCGTGCGTTTCAAGCATATCCGCATTAATGCACATGGAGCACTGATCACAATGATGATAATTTTCTGCCCCACCAACCCGGCAAAAGCCGCATTTGTGACAATGGAACGGATCCTTACTCAACCCCATCCACAAATTGCACAGATCACAGTGATACTCGGCAAATATGACTGCACAAACGGGATTAACACATTGATTGGAGCATCCCTGGCGAATATTACATTCCTTGCAAATAATTTCATTGATCATGAATCGATCCATTCGCCCATGCAATGAATTCGACAGTTCATCATGACAAAGCCGGCAGCCGTAAAAATTTCCGCAGCATGGGGCAACGATGTTACACTTTCTCTCATAGTGCACACAGGGGATGGCTGCTCCTGTCGCCACGGCAAGTTGTAGAGCTTGCATGTTATTCTGGCTGGTTTCTCCGTTCGCTGTAGACGACGAACCCATGTCAACTATTCTCGCAGGAACAATCTCATGATAATTTCCACGACCTTGTCGCCCTTGTTGTGTGTTCCTCATGGCACGAGGAACTCGGCTGTTGATACCGTGAGCAGCTATTGCAGTAGGAAGATTGTTTGCGTGTGTAGCAAGAACGATAGGATCCTCGACGTCCTCGGGAATCCTCTCGACTGGTCCTCGTGCTTGTTCCCTATCCATCCTCCTTTT
>Ga0307981_1002929_pt1 | contig 13290 bp, 13 predicted proteins | sample OrgLakmetagen987_FD_201849 | JGI IMG/M metagenome (GOLD analysis project Ga0307981, IMG submission 201849) | Saline water microbial communities from Organic Lake, Antarctica - #987 | ecosystem: Environmental > Aquatic > Non-marine Saline and Alkaline > Saline | place: Antarctica: Organic Lake... | reverse complement strand
ACATTTCCAAACCCGGTGATGTTGTGGCTGAGAGAGTTGACACATACGTGCGGAACAGCGGATAAGAGGAGGTTGCGCAACGCTTGATCAACGGCTTGGTAAGTGTTGAAGGTTTGCTTTAACTCCAGGTGCAGACGGTTTGCCCCCGTGATCTGTGGTCCGGTGGCGCCGGTTGCTTGTTCTAGCTGCAGCGGAGGATTGAGAGGAGGGACAAACGCGACATTGTTGGTACTGGCGAGGTACTTGGCTTCAGAGATGGTCAGAGCAAGGTGTCCTTGCCGTCCGTCGCCCAAGTGTGAGATCACTGAGGCTGCGTTGCCGCTCAGTTCTTTCTGCCAGACAGTTAGTGTGGCGTAACTGGGGCGCGAAGCTGACGGTGTTAAAGATGGATGAGGGAACGCCGAGGTGATGTTGTGAACGGTCATGGTTGGTGTGATGCTGAAGAGCGTTGAAGAGGTGGCGGCGATGGCCTGTGCAGGTTAGGTGAAGAGCGGTAACGGCGGCACTGAGAAGTGATGGAGTTTGAAAAGCTTGGGGGGACTAAGTAGTTCAATTGATGAAACGATGTCAATCCTAAAGATGAACTACTTAGTTTATGGGCAAGTAGTGTAAAGACAACTGAAAGTTGCTGCAAGATGTGTTGGCAGATGGTGGTAGTCTTTGTAGTCGTGTGAGATCGTTGGTTGAGATGAGAGCTAAGCGATACGGCTTGTCTGTGGTCGGGATCTTAGTGTAACCCGGAAGTGATTACGCGGCAGGTTCAACAATCGTGACCCGTTGGTACGTTAGTTGGAGCAACTTCTAGTGTTGTTGCTCAATCTCTAAAGTAGTCGTCCTTTCACGCATTACAACCATCATTCGCTCTACAGTACTATTATTAGTTCCAACAGCATACTTAACATTTATCGATCAGCCGCGCGTGAATAACAATCTCAACATTCCCCGAACGACGTACGATAATAATACTCGGATGAAGATACGTACCGGTGTGCGAAAGACTCATAGCATAAAACTCCTGCAACATACGGTACGCAAGCAACAAGCAACATAGGCAACACAACATCCTTTTAACTACCCTGCCGCCCGCGATGATACTTTCCCTTCGCCGTACTTCCCTGTCGCTGGCACTAATAGCGCTTTCTTCGCGAACCAGCCAGGCGTTTCTCCCCCGAGCGTTCGTATTGCCCAGCTCGTTGTCGTCATCAGCTGGTTTCTTTCATAGCACGGCTCTGGCCGCTGCGCCCATTGTCGACCAGGTCATGGACGAAATGAAGCTCGCCATGAAAGCCAAGGATCAAACGCGTCTTAACACCATTCGGCTAATTCGGGCCGCGTTTGCAAACGCGGCCATTGAAGCCAAGGCAGAAAAGCTTAGCGACGACCAAGCCGTGGCTGTCCTGAAGAAAATGGCCAAGATGCGACTCGACAGTGTTACCATGTTTACTGATGGAGGAGCAGAGGATCGAGCCGAAATGGAACGGCAAGAGTTGGCCGTGTTGGAAAGTTGGTTACCTGCCATGGCCAACGAGGATACCACACGAACCTGGGTGCAAGAAGCCATTGGCGAAGTAGGGGATGCCAAGAATATTGGAAAGATCATGGGGGCCTTGATGAAGGCTCACAAAGCAGAGATTGATGGAACCATGGCTCAAAAGATTGTCAAGGAAGAAGTTGCCAAACTAGCTTAAGATTTTTCTCTCGTTATAAACACAATGCTAGCTATACACACAATGCTAGCTATACGCACTACTATTTGAGGGATACCATACCATAACATCTACTTATTCTACTAGAGCTATCCGGTAACTCTCTAGTTAATGACAGGATCCCAAATCCAAAGATTTGCCAGCCACTTCTCGCCTGACACAACAGGCTTACTGCTGTGTTGGCTAAGGTCGTCGACGTTGCCATCCGGAAGCATGTTGTAGAACAAGACAGCCGTCCCTCTCACGGGTTTGATGGTGATACCGTCGTGGTGGTGCGCATTCATGGCTCGGGGGAAAGTCGTTTGGCCGCCGTCAAAATCATCATTGAGATACAAAAGGAGCGTGGCGAATCGAGTTGGTTGCATGCGATGATGAATCGGTGGGTGGATAAAATCGTGGTGCGCCGTGTACTCTTGCCCCTGTTTATAGTTGACAATTTGCAAAGACTCTGCCGTTGCGTGGTGGTAGGCACGAACCTCGTCGTCAATGGGTGCTTGCAAAAGTGCCTCGTCCATTTGTAGCACCTCGGCAGCACGTCGGTAAATTTGATCCGAAAGATCATTGGAAGTTCGACCCAACCACGCGTTTGATGAAGATCGGGTGGATCCTTCGCGTTGACGATTCGCCGTCATATTTCCGCCGGAAAAGACAGTCGATCCTTGTAATCCCTGTAGCCTTGCGACTTCAATCAGCCGCTCGCACTCGTTAGAAGACAAAAAGTTGCGAATCGTAAACACTCTTGGTGTAACCGACGCGACTGTCAATTCGAACGTGCCATCACCCGTCTTTACCTTGCGTTTTTGATCAAAATTGGAAGCTTCCCACATTGGATGTACCGGAAAAGCCCGTGGAAAGTGTGCCAGCCACGTTCGACCACTGTGGATCAGGTAGTGCTTGGCAAATTCGGCATTCAACAGCTGCATTTGAAACTTGGCCATATCTTTGGAACTAAGCCTGGTAAGATTGACGTCCGTAGGAGTATATGTCATTACGGCCTCGTCGGCGGTAGCAGCCCATCGTTGCAGAGCGTGCTCGGAATCGTAGACTGGGGACACCGAAAACGACTGCCCCGGAGTAGTGGCCGTACCAAGGGATTCAAATGGCGCGATTTCACCCGCCAAGCGTGGCCGTCGACCGCGCTCGTCCCAGTGCAGCAGAACCGTCTGTGGCGAAAGATTTATAAACTTGGCTGCAAACCCAGTAAAGGTAAGATGAGCCGGTTGAATTGAAACTGCCTTTTTCTTGACGGAACGCTCCAGCGCTCGCTCCGTGTCATGCGGGTACATGCTGGCGATATCTGGAGACTTGTAGTACATGGTGACACCTTTTATGTAATTTTTCGGTGACGACTCTTGCTGTTGCCGTAGGCAATCGTACTCTTCGTGATGGCGCAAGAGCGTGGCCGGGTCTTTGGTATCCATGATTGTTGTTATTACTGTCGAGTAGTCGTCGTCCTGGAGGTCGTCGGCTTTATAGTGCAAAATCAGGGTTGGAATCAACTTCTTGGGGACATGAAAGTCCATGACGCGCATATCCGAGGCGTGATTGCTCATGCTATCGACGTTAACAGCAGCGGCAGCGTCAACTCCGTGCAGTCGCCCGCAAAAGGAAATATTGGCGGTGCGCTGATAGCCGTGCAAGTGCGCATGCTTCTTCTCCAGCACCAACGCTGCAGTCGTCGGCGCCAGTTGAGTGGTGAGACTCCCGGAATGCGTCGAAGAGTATGCCACTGTAGTCGCAACAATAGCCACGAGGATTGCGGCACAGTGCTGCTTCCATCCGCTCATTAGTTCGGTCCACATCGAAACGTCGTCATCATCGTCGCCCTCATCATTCTGTTCGTTGTCGCTTTCGTCATCTTCGATCTCATCGGCGTTGATATCTTCCCACGAGGAATCTTCACCACGATCGCGAGCTGCCATGATGTAATGGTATGGTGTCCACGGGCGTATTCGATTCAGATAACTTTGGAGCTGTTACGTTTCGAATCCTCATGATATGGAGAGTTTTATCATTTTAACCGTCCGTTAACGGCAACGTGCAAAATTAATGTTAGACATATTCCAGTTCACTAGCTGTAAACATAGAGTAGTTTTCTAGCGACTTTAGTTGGTTTCGACCCGCGTGAACATGGGTCACCTTGGATTCGACACAATGTTAGGTCTAATGATTCATCCCCACGCTAGATGCTAACTCCTTTACTGTCTCCATTTCCACCGCAATATCAACGGCCTGGTTGCCGTAAATCTTGACGGCTTGCTTTATTTGCTCTCCATCGGGAAATACTTTCCAGGCATACGAGTCGTCTGGTGGAAATTCGGAATAGAGGTTAAACCATTTGAAGAGATTTCCCAGTAACATCTTGTACTGCCCGATAGTTTGGAGTGGACGGGGAAGCGTGTTCCACGTCAAATCGTGAGGAGTCCGATCTACTAGTCGCCATTCGTCAAGATTGAACTGGCCAGCCAAATCGCAAGGAACCAATGATGGATGCGATCCCAACCATTGTTCGGGTGCACTAGTTGGTATCAAGAGAAGCAGAAGACGGAGCAAAGCATGTGTGTGAGTGTGGGATAGAGATACGGGTTGTTGAAATAGCACCGACAAGAGAAGGAACTATGGCATACACTCACAATCTGTTGGTTCCGTATTCCTGCAGGCGGCTAATGTTAGGAAATATTGTTGCAAAGATAGGGTTAGCGTCGATCTTCGTTTGGCGCTCCTCGAACATTTTTGTCATGCTTGCATTGAAGTGCATTGGCGGGATGAGTTTCTTTCTGGAGGGGCAAGTAGGAAATGGGAGGGGATGTTAAAAAGTGAGCAGCAGCACTTCTTTTCTCGCAATCGTTAATGAATTGCAAACAGCGAACTTACACATAGCTGCAACGTGCGGTCCAAAAGTTCCCTGGATAGATGAGGGCCCACACGTCGTCTAGGCGAAGACAAGAAGAAGACACGTGAGTTTGCGATAGCTCCATTTGCGGTATACACCAGCAAGGAACATTGTCACGAAGGGAAGAAACTTACAGAAAATCAGTCCACATGCACTACACACGTCGTCCAGTGGTTTTAGACAAAGGTCACTCGTGATAGCCATCATCATGTGGCGTCGCCATCGTGTATTTGCACCGTTGCGGTCATGATAGGAGCCCTTGTTATGCAGGTACAATACCTTGGGGTCCCAATCATCTTCTTGATACACGCAGTAGTCGAATAGATGCTGTAAAGTTAGTTCTTCGAATCCAACATCATGGTGATCCATCTGTACGCAAACGATCTTGTTCCTCTCCGAACAGACATGCAGCATATAGGTTGAATTCAGCGCTCCTTGCTTTCCGATTGTGTTGTAGTAAACCGTCACGGGCGTGCCATCCGAGAATTTGGCAGCATACGAGTTACCAATCGTGTCTATTTGTTCTCTCACAATATCTAGCGATCGTCGTACACCCTTATCTCCCTGGTCGTGAGGAATGTATACATTGTAGAATATAGCAAATTCGTCCCTCGCCTGGGAGGAGGCAGTGTCGAAGCCGGGAAGCTGCAAAGTTGACGACGAGTTCGTTCTGAAAGGAGTGTCAAAGGGATGTTGTTTCTCGTGTGACTCTGAAGGGGACATACCCAGTTCTGGGAGAACACCTTCTATACGAGCGTCCAGGAACACCCCTTGGAACCAGGAACGGCCTTTGGCGGTCGAGACAACGACGTACATGAGCAATATCACGCCCCAAAGGACCAAAACGGAAGGTAGTCGTTGGTAATTTTCGAGTATTCTATTCGAAACTGATCTTCGTCTCAAATTAGGGTCGATTCGTAATCCACCGGGGATAATAGACACCATGGTGTTGTTCTGAGATGGCTACAGTACCGCCATGGCAATAATCTGGGTTGGAAGTTCGAACTTTTTGGACCGTTGACAAGGAAACGGATTCAGTCCGGTCACGGATTAAACGTCGATCACGGCCGGGCGAGCGGCGAGAACTATTCATTGCGACGGAAGACGACTCACTTATAAATTCAATCCGGGACTATGATGGTATTGCTTTAGGTGGCTGTCTCGACACGCTTTGTACACTGCCTCTTTTGCGTCTTTGACTCAACGAGTGATACTCTCGTTGTCCTTGCTACTTGTGGTCATGGTGTTGTTCGCTGCTGTACAGCCAACTGAGAACACGGCGGTTGAACTCGCTGACAAAGTGTCGACCGTCACTCCACATGGTCCAATCGGCGGACAAGTAGTACGCTTCAAAGAGGTCAATGAATGGAATACTCATCTCGTGAGCTATTTTTTTTTGTTCCTCGTACAGGTACTTGGCACGCGAGTTGCTCATGTATCGCAACTGTTTGTTGCAAGACTTTCGAGTGAAACAGGACTGTCTCACGCGGTGAATGTGAAGGGCAGAGGGACTCTTCCAATACAGCGCAACGTGGGGATACTTCTCTTGGGTGTTTTGGATGAATTGGCGGCAAGCCTCCAAATGGTCTTTGAACCCTCGGCCTTGAATGTTGTCCTGTTCGAGAATGTCCCAGACGGAGCTACCGAGAACCAAAGCAACGTTAGATGCATTCAGCTCTTTGGCATGAAACTGATCCAATCGCAGTTGGACTAGGGGAAGTGTTTCGAGATTCAAGAACTGCCAAATATTGGCTTTAAAAGACGTTTGGTTGCGAAAGTATTCACCCTTGCCGGCCCCTCGGACCAGTCCCTCCATGAGCGAATCACCAAAAGAAACTACAAGACTGTAGGGCGAGAAGTCGATGTCGGTGGGTGGAGTGAACTGTCGAATGGGAGGTTGCGTCACGTTCTTGCGCGTCCAAGATGCCATGCAGTATCCACCGGTTGGCCAAGAGTTCTTGGACGGTTGCGGTATTTGGCCGATTCCGCATGTATACTGTAAACTCACTTTAAAGGTGCCAACACTAGGTATGTTGGAGAGCTTTGAGGCCATGGGAGTGGTGGAAAATCGTAAACGATACGCACCGTTCCCTTGGTCGTCGACCAAGGCAACGGCGCAAGCCATGGATGTGTAATTCGTAGCACTATCGGAATAAGTGACATAGAATTCGTCGCCTCCGACCGTTTTGTTGCGACCGTTTTCATCGATCGATTGTATCAGCCAATTGGAGTCTTTCTGGACAATAATTTGGACTTGAACAGTTGGAGAACATGACTCCAAAGGGGACACTTCGGCAGCGGTTTGGTTCAAGAGAATGTTGCTGCGTAAACGGCCCACATATTCCACGTCTCGTGTCTGCGGAACGAGGAAAGTCTCTTCTACTTGAGAGTCATAAAAGACGGTATCATTAAGCTGGGGTAATAACCGGGAGAACGGATGGGCATTAACGTTTGACGCCTGTGATCTTGACAAGTTGACATAATTGTTGGTCAGAGAGAAGAGGATGGTTGTCGAGATGGAAATGAGTATTACGAGCGACTTTCGCGTCGGCAAACTAGCTGGAGCTTTGCTCATAGTCCCTCTTGGTTGTGGAATGTTATCGGTTGGTAGAGCTTTGTCGGCAGTCTAATTGCGATCCATCGTGGAATAAGTGCTTCCATCATGGAAGTGGAATTTCGCCAACGACCATAAATTCAAAACGTTTGTCGTTAGCGATAGATTTAGCTGAGACAGAGTACCGCTACTATGTAAATGTTACAGTAGTACTGTAGTCTAGCGAAGTTCAATCATAACATTACAGCAGCTACTCTAGCTCCTTGTACCTGGTATGGTACGTTACCGGTATGATGCAGCTCCACGTAGACAGTGCCAGTAGACTTAGAAGAGTTAGTGAACGTCGAAGAGATATGAATAGCAAAGCACATTCTGTGTTGATAGCGTTGTACTACTTATCGTCGGCACTATTGCGAAAAGTACAAATGCAAGTTGTAAAACAAGAGGGCCAGTACAGTCGAGACGAGCGCAACGCGAGTTATTCGAACCGGAGTGTTTGGTTTGTCGTTCCAAAGCTCGCTAGTAGTACTTGGGTCATCAGCAGCCCTTTTGCTTCTGTTCCACCAATGGTGCTTTTTCGCTGGGACCGACTTTGTTCCGCCACCACCACCCTGCTTCGCGTACTCGATCTCACTGTACTTTTTCACCCAGGCGGTAGCATCTGAATAGCAGCAGCGAGTTACAATGGTGAGCAACAAGACGAGAAGATCCGATTGATTATATACACATACTACCAGGTAGTAGAGTTGAGGACAGACGTACCTGTCAAGGCCTGTTTGCTCATGAAATCCATAACAAACTGTGGGACCCACGGAAACATGCTGACTTCAACCGAATAGAAAACCCTACTGTGATTCGGATTGTTGGGGTTCGGTTCGATGTACCAGTAGCCGCAAGAATCGTCGAAATCCGACTTTTTGCTAGATGTGCGAGAAAAGAAGAGAGAGAGGATTGAGTCGACAACAAGACGCGGGGTTGGTGCGTCGAACGATCAGCAGCAATCGACTTACGTATAGTCCAGTGTCCAAGTCATGCTTCTCTTCTTGGGATCGTAAAAGTGATTGACATAGAACTGGAACTTGAGCATGGGGAAACCGACCTTCATGCGTACCATTATTCTCTTTTGTCCTCGCCCTACTTGCTCCGTCTTGTAGATTTTGCTCTCGGCAGTCTTTGGAACCATGCGGTTGTAGGAATCAAAGTCTAGAATTCGCTCCCAAACAATCTCTGTCGGTGCATCCACATCTTGCACCACCAACCCTCTTCCACCGGAGCTTCCGGACTGAATTTGGGTCTGAAAGGGCTTTCCTGAAGAGAGAATCTTGAGCGCTTTACCGTTCAGCTTGACTCCAGGATCTCCTGCTTTAAAGGGAGTTACTTTTCCCTTGTGAGGATGCGGCTCGGCGGAAACATTCGCAGATAAAGACACCAATAGTAGTAGGATCAGCAATAAAACGGCAGATTGAAGTCGACTCATCGTATGTTTGGATACTCGTTTCTGCGTGGTGTAAGTCCAGACTCTTTTTCTTTGGTAAAAACCCACGCTTCTTTTAGCGTGATTGAATATGGCTCGTTCGCTCGTTCTTTGAGGTGGGCCGTCTATTCTCTTGTTATAGTAGGCACTCCGTTGCTATATTGTCGGTCTCGAGTATATTGACGGTGGCGATCATCATAATCATCATCAATCATCAATCATCAGGCGGCGCATCGGCGAGTAGATGAGTGGGACAATATTTGGCGCGAACAGTTTATTCCCTCGTCCAATCAAAACGCAAAGATTTGTATCCACGACTATAAGCAGTAGGCCTAGGTACTTCGCCATAGGACCCCTCAATCAACAAAGAATCAAGTAGGGTATCTAACAAGAGTTAAGTGTTCGCAGTGCCGCTCTCTCTACAAACGACGAACACAATACTGCTACAATACTAGCAGCAGCCGGCACCCGTCGCACTGTCTCCCTTGCCACCGCCCGATGCCACCTTATTGTCATAGGGCATGACGCTTCCGCATCCCTCAAAGATTCCAAAATGGTGATCAAAGTTGCCTACAAACTCGAAATGCTCCATCAATCGTTCCGATTTCAACATGTTCCACGTATTACCACAGACCGGATGGATCTTGCCTGCTTCAAAGACGTGGCCCTTGTCCAACGTCCAGCCCGATTGAGCCATGGGAATGGTACCTTTATAGATAACAGCCTGACCATAATCTTCACAATCGGGTTCCAACGTTTCCATTTTAAAGAGTCGGTAGGTGGCCGAGTAAAACTCGAGCATGCCGTTTCCAGACGCCGAGACTTGCGACTGCACCTCTTTGGATTCAATCGTAATGGGAGCGTCCTCCACGAGACGAGGATCGGTAAATCCGGCCTGCATGGCCATGTTGACAAAGTCATTCCAGTACAATGCACCCGATAAGCATTCGCCCCACATGACGGGGTTATTCTGCAACTCCGTGGGCACTCGACGATTGGCGTAAACCTGTCAAAACGCCAAAAACGAATTCAAAATGTCATGAGAAACGAGTACAAGACCAGTAATACTAACACTAATAATGCATCACACATTCTCAACAATAACAGCAACAGGACAGCTCGCACAGACACACTTACATCCGAAAAGTACATTTCACCTCCTGGCTTGAGCAGATCGTAACACGCCTTGAGAACCGCAGGCTTGTCCGTGCAAAGGTTAATGACGCAATTTGAAATAATGACATCAAACGCCCCCTTTTTCAAGGATTCAATCTGATCCAGCGATTCCAAGTAGCCTTGAACAAACTGCGTATTCTTGTAGCCAAACTTTTCGGCGTGGTACGGCTCGAATTCTCGCGCCGCGGCCAATTGCTCGTCCGTCATGTCAACGCCCACGACCGATCCCGTTGCTCCCACCAATTGACTGGCAATGTACACGTCACGTCCCGCGCCGCAGCCCAAATCCAAAACAGCACACGCCGTCAAATCATACGACGGCAAGCAGAGACCACAGCCGTAGTATTTCGAAACTGTCGTGGGATGCAAGTTATTGATGCAGTCTTGAATGTACGTGGGTGGCGCTCCCGCAGTGCAGCACGCGTTGGTCTGCAAATCGTCTGACGTTTGTAGTTCCTTGCCGTAATAGTTTTGGACGCTTTGACGAGTGGCTGTGGCATCCGTGGCGTCAACTGTGAGGATCAAGAGGATAGAAGGAGGAGATGGTGGCGGAGGTGGCAATGTGAGTCGAATGAGAACACCGAGCGCGGGATTTGGGTTCGGGTGTGCCTACTACCGAATATGAGGTCTGGAATGGACTCTTACTGTAGATATCAAGTGCATACACGCACAGTACGCAGTACGTGGTACAGTCAGCAACGTACCGAAGAGAGGAGCCTTTTCCGTCGCGACGGCAAGGCGCACAAACGGACGCCTGTTGGAGCTCTGCGTGGGAACAAACGCAGCAGTGGAGGAGCTCAGAGTCAGGAACAGACAAAGGGAGCGCGACATGATCATCACAGCAAGACAGAGAGACGATAAGGGAGGAAGGATACGGTCGCAGTAGGTCACACAGCAGGTAGGGTCGACAGAGGAGAAGATAAAGACTATGCTCGAGCATCGTCGTCGACGCGACGGCGAACAAAATAGTGAAAAAAGAACGAAACAACCCGGATATTAGTAAGACGCTACGAACGACGAACGCGACGATGGCGGATGGCGGGGAACGATCGAGTCAGTCATCGCAGTCGCCGCCATACCGTCGCAAACTCCATTCACTCCTTCTTTCATACAGTACTCATACCGTAGAATCAAGACAACATGCTGTCTTCTGCCTACCGTCGTGCCCTTCCCGCTGTAACGCGTACTGCGTCGCGACAGCAAGCGCGATGCTTTGCGGCTCAAAAGTCCTTTGTAAGTCGAGCACCGTGAGTTCGGTATCGTCGTATATACGGTACCCCTCCCGGCGCCTGTGCGAGATGCGCCTCTCGTGAAGCATCTGGTGAAGCCTTTCATTAGTCACTGCATCTCACTAGCAAGTTACCTATCCCCTTCTTATCTTATTGTGCATCGCTTTTACCGTAGCACTTTGACACTCCCGTCAACAATTTCGAGACGCACTTTGATTTCTCGGCGGAGAACTACGAACGCGTTGCTCTCATTCTCAGCAAGTACCCCGTCCACTACAAACAAGCCGCGATGATTCCCCTCTTGGACTTGGCGCAGCGCCAAGCCGGTGGCTGGCTGCCCTTGGCGGCCATGCACAAGGTCAGCCAGATTTGCGAAGTCGCGCCCGTGCGAGTCTACGAAGTGGCCAGTTTCTACACCATGTTTAACCGAAACCCCGTCGGCAAGTACTTTATTCAACTATGCGGTACCACACCTTGTATGATTTGCGGTAGCGAAGACATCAAGGGCGCCATTGAGGAGCATTTGGGCATCAAAAATGGCGAAACAAGCGCAGACGGACTATTTACGCTCTTGGAAGTCGAGTGCTTGGGCGCTTGTGCCAACGCTCCCATGATTCAGCTAAACGACGATTACTACGAGTGTCTGACTCGAAAGTCCATGGTGGATCTACTGGAAGCTTGCAAAGCGGGCAAGCCGCCTCCCATGGGACGCTGGGGTTCCTTGCCTATGAATGGACAAGTTTCGTGCGAAGGTCCCAAGGGCAAGACGAGTCTCACGTGGAAGGAAGTGGAGGTTCCTGCGGTCGATAAGAGTCGATTTGAAAGTGGTGAAATCGATCCCGCCTCCGTCAAGGAGCACATGGCGTATTAGGAAAAGAAAGTGTGGAATCACTGTGTTTTAAAACGATTAAATGGATTGGAAGCGAATACGGTTACTCGAATGCAGTTCCTAGAAGTAGAGAACTAGTGTTTTTCACCTGCGCTCGCTGTGGCACTGTTACAAAACCTATACCCCAAGATAATAAACGGCGGCGATAAGCTATCGTTCTTTAGGAAGACTTGTGAGTAGAGCTCATTGGAGGCTGGCCAACATCCGTTTCACATCTCTGTGCTTTGCTTTCATAGCTGCCTCATACACTTTATTTACTATATGATTTGTAACTCTAGAATATTCACTAATAAGGCGACCAGGATCAAGGCGGCTCAAAAAAATGGTGCAAACACGTTTGGGTATAAGTAATCTGATAGCGTTAGAAACATGAATACGAAGAGCACATTATATCTCTGGGCAATCCACGCTTGACGCATCCATCTCGCCCAATAAACGAGCAAAGCGAGCAGCAGGTTGCGAAGCTTGACCGTAAATCTTGGCGAGCTCACCGCTGTCCTGACGGCCACCAGCAGCAGAGACCAAATGTTGGAATACTTGCGAAATAAACACTTCCGTTTTGGCATTGAGGATCTGCAGGTTTCGACAGAATCCGTGACATTCGGATAATAGACGCTCCAATCCACGTTGCTCCTCAAAACACGGCGACTGCTGAATCATCGATTCGACCTCCTGAAATTGATTATAAATCAACATATGAATGTGAGAAGCTGTGCCAAAAAAGGTTGCGCTTGCTGAAAGTTCCATCGTTGCTCACCTTTGTATCCATGGAAGGAAAAACTGTCGATACTGTATACGCCTCGTGAACAACGTCGTCATATCAGCCAATTGACAGAGACGTTTGGCGGATCGCTGGAACTCGTACAATTCTTGCTAGGAGTACCAGAGTTGCACCTTGTGGGCGTGTTGATCAGCGTCCAATATGTGAGTCTCTAGCGGCTCATTAAGGATCTGAACTCGTTGCTTGCTTTGGCAAGGATTGTTGGAACGATGAGGCAACGGCGATGACACACAGCAGTCCTCACTGAGGACAACAATGTGGTGCTGCTTGCTGGATGATGGTGGTCCGCCACGCACCGGCAGTTGCTGCTTATTGAACGCTGAGTAAGAAGGCTCGATTCTACCAAGTTCTCCTGTAAGGTTGATACCGCGGTTCAACTCTGGAATATAACTGCTCATCATCATGATTCGTGCGAGAAGAGGGATGCAAGAGAGGGATATCTTTTGAATTTCGAAAATGAGAGCGAAAAAAACACCGCTTCCGAGCTTTACGGCAAGTTAATATTGTTGTTGCTAGTGTCGACGGACACATGGCAGACGACCAAGTACGCACGAGTTCAAAGGTTGCGCGAGGGACTCCAAAATGGAG
>Ga0307981_1002927_pt1 | contig 13296 bp, 1 predicted proteins | sample OrgLakmetagen987_FD_201849 | JGI IMG/M metagenome (GOLD analysis project Ga0307981, IMG submission 201849) | Saline water microbial communities from Organic Lake, Antarctica - #987 | ecosystem: Environmental > Aquatic > Non-marine Saline and Alkaline > Saline | place: Antarctica: Organic Lake... | reverse complement strand
TTCAAACCCAAGAACTTCACCCCGCATCACACACCCCGCCTAAGACACGCCGTTAACGACGTCATTAAACACGTCTCTTAGATCAAAAAGCCGGGATCAGGCAGGCGGTGCCAATCGAGCGGTTACAAGATTGCACACATAGCATCAAACCAAACGAATCCATAAGCTGCATCGCAGCAAGAATAGTGGCCGTTCATTTTAGGTGTATCTTATATTGCCGCGCCGATGCTCAAGTTATGGCCTAAGTTGCCTGGTGCGGGTACAGCAAAACCTGCTATCGCAAAATTTGCCTGAGACAGGGTTCGCTTGACAGTTCGTACATTCTCGCCGTCAATCCGATGAGCTTTCGAGTCATTTTGAAACGGCGGGAAGGCTCAGTTTCTTAATCTCAATACGTTAACTGAGACTTTAAAGCACTCGCACCAGAGTGTATCAACTCAGTTTATAGAGTGTGATTTGGGGTCCGACAAAACCACGAAGTGGCCCGCTTGCCGATCGCCAATTTCTTCCGAAAATCATTCTACGTGTTCACCCGAAAATCAATGTCGTTTCCAACAATAGTCCCCCAAAGTCAAAACTGTCGCTTACCAGGAAATCATTCTCGGTGACGCCAGTGAAATCCCCAATCGACGAAAGCAATTCCAACTCCAAGACATTAAAACCGTCATCGAGCGTCAAAAGACCGCTTTGTCCACCGCCGACAAATGTCGCTGTTGTAGTGAAAGCATCAAAGTCCTCTAAATGCAGTTTATCGCCCGCTTCGAAATCGATGAGTGTGGGCGCAAAGTTAAACGTATCCTGTACGATAAGTTCGGCATCACCAAACGAGGTGTCCAACGTCGAACTGCCGCCATTTTGTATCAAAAGTTGAGCATCCCCCACCTGTGTGATCCCGCCACTCGCGGCATCGTCTGTCATCGATGAAACCTCCGCTGACCCACCGAACACATTAAAGTTTCCACGATTGAACAAAAAGAATTCGGAGTAGAAGTCGCCGTCGAAGACATTGATGTCCCCTTCAGAGTACAAGTACCCTCCGAAGCTGGCTCTTTCCCCAAACTCGAACCGCATTTCGCCGCCACCTTGAACGTCTATGGTTCCAAAATTAAAAATATCGGAGTCGATGAACTCAAGAATTCCACCGCTGCTGGCGGAAAGTGTGCCGTCGAATACTGAAACGTTTGTATTCAGTAGTTCAAGGGTATTGCCGCTCTCATCAGCCCTTATTTCGCTACCGTTAAACATTTCGATCTGGAAGAGTGGTTGGGTTCCAAATTCACCCTCATCTTCTGACGTTCCGATGCGACCAGCACCGCGAATGTCCTGATCCTGAAGTGTCAGGAAGGTTTCGTTTTCGAGAACGAGTTGGCCGAATTCATCAAACACCTGTTCCCCGGTTTCATCGTCAAACAGAACTGAGTAGTCATTGAAAATTGAGGAGACGACCTCATCGGGCGTACCCACATCGCGCGAGAACAGATTGATTGACCCGCCCCCTGTGAAAGTTGTGCTGTCGATGATTTGGATCTGTGTACCAAAAGACCCGATAGAGGTTGTCAGAAAACCTGTATTGTTGATCGTGCCACTCGTTTGAAGAAAGCTGGTTCCAATTAATTGCCCTTCGATGGTCACTTCGCTCCCAAGGCCGTCCATCCTCGCGAATGCGTTTCCGCCGGACGAACCGATAGTCATTAGACCGCCGTTTTCGGTCTTCAGCAGACCGCCGGAGATTGTGCTATCGGTCAAATTTATCTGGCCACCATTTGCAACTATCTCACCGCCTAGGTTGTCGACTTTTGTTGCTATCTTGAAACCGAAAATTCCGCCCGAGTTGCCAAATTGGTCGCTGGAGATGTTCAGCACACCTCCGGATTGAGCTTCAACAGTACCGGTATTGACCAATCTTCCAGGATTAATCTTAAGAGTGTCACCATTGCCTGCCACGATCTGGCCATCAGTCGCGTTCTCGAACACGAACCCGGCGCCAATTCTGCCAGAGCCAGTGATCAGATTGTCGACGTTGCGGAATGTCTCGTCAATCACGCCCAGAAACGCGCTGTTCACGCCGCCATTAAAGCCAGGCGCAATGGCATCGGTTCCGGTTTCGAAGCGAACTGTGCCACCGCCGGTCAACTCGGTTAGCGCACCTGATGTCCTGATGCTGGACGCAGCAAATCCCCCTGGGGTTCCAATCAGAACAATCTCTCCCTGGTTGTCGATTTGGGGGGTGTTGGTGAGGTTGATATTGCCGCCCTCGCTGACCTGCAGCGTTCCGTTATTCGTCAATGGTCCGTTCAAGAACAAGTTGCCGGCAAAGTTAATGGTTTGACCGTTAGTCAACGTACCCAATCCAGACGATACCTCCAGCAGACCAGCATTCACTGTCTGCGTGGTTACAGTGAAGTCGCCGCGGCCTACATCGATATTTCCCGTATTCGACAAGGTCTCTGTGGTCAGATCATCGCCATCGGCAGTGTTGAAACGCAACGTGCCATCGCCTGAAACAGTTACGCTGTTGGCATCCGGGGCCGCCGCGCTGATCGTGGCCGTGACGCCAACACTCAGGGGAACGACCACGTCGTCACCCGCCTGAGGCACGAGACCACTGGCCCAGTTGACCGGATCGTTCCAGGTGCCATCGGATGTACTGATCCAGGTCTGGCCACTCACCGTCTGGATCGAGAAAGAAGTGGTCAGGTCCGCCGCCGACAGGTTTGTGCCTGCGCGATCTGTCACGTTATCGGCGTCTATTGTCAGCGTGAAAGCACCCGAAGCAAAAGCAGTCGCCAGATACGTGAGCTGCACTTCCGTCCCACTGTCCCGCACTGAAATCGAGGCCGGCGCTATCGGACCCGATGGGCCCTTCAACATGAAGGTATCTGCGCTCACCGTGTCGCTCTCGACGGATTTCGAGAATTCGACTGTGATCGAGCGCACTGCACCCGGTAGCAGATCAGCGCCGTCTTCCGGGCTAACCGAGACAATAGTAAAGGGTGTTATGTCCTCAACCATCTGGACCTGTACCGCGTCAGTGATCGTTGCGTTGCCGCCCGTATCCGTCGCACGGAATTGTACATCAAGTATATCAGTGCCCAAATCAGCGATTGTCGGCAGCGTGACTGTCAGATCCCACGGAAAGGTCACCGTCGACAGGATCACATTGCCGTTAATCAGCACCTCGACGCTGCGCACCTGAATGTCATCGTCAGTGCTCACATCAAACTTCAGGGTTTGACCCTGAAACACTTGCATCCCATCAACAGCATCGTCGACATCGTCTGGAAGTGCGGAGATCGCGATAGTCGGTGCGTTGCCCTGCGTATCGATGCCTAAAAAGCGCACTATCTGAAGGCCTTCCCGGCCCGTTGCCAGAAACGCCTCACCCGCCGCGATAGCGATATCCTTAGTTTGACCTTCGAAGCGATACTCGGTGACTTCGTTTTGGATGTCTGATGGATCGCGGCTGTTAAACACGATCAACCGGCTTTCTGAATTAGACCCGTTGTCGAAACGTACTTTCGAATGCACGCCGAACCCTGACCCATTCAGTCCCACCGAATTGCCGGCGAAGTCGCCGGTAAGGTTGGTCAGATTGAAATCGGCTACAACCGTTGGAACATCCGGATTGGTGGTATCAACAGTCAGCATTCCGCCACGGTTCGATCCCCCTTGCTCTTGCGAACCAATCCAGAGAATTCCGTCTTGAGTGGCAATTTGCGGCGAGTCCGGCAGATCACGGAGCCGCGCGGACACGTCGATTAACCCGCGGTTTTCCAGCGTCGTCCCGTCAATGGATACAACATGCAACGTGCCATTGTCGCCTAACGCATAGATCTGACCGTCTTCGTAGGCTAATGCCTCGAATTGCTGATCCGGCCCGACACCAACCCCTACCGAAGCTAATTCGACCCCGCTGGCTGCATCAATGAGTTTGACCCGCCCGTCCTTTGCAACCACCAGGCGATCGTCGATTGCAATCACCTGGGTTACGGTCAAATCTTCGTAAATCGCGTCAATCTGTGGCCTGACCGCATCACGAACATTCACTACTGCGAGCCCACCATCGCCGAGCGCAACCGCCACCAAATTGAGCCGGTCGACAACGGCAACGTCCTCAGCAAAACCAGGAAGGTCGATCTGGCCAAGCAAGATCGGCTGAGTACTTTCTGCGACACTGACAAGCGCCAGACCTAAGTCTCCCGTAGCCACATAAGCCATCAGGTCCGCGCCATTCGCAGCAGTCCCCCCGATAGCCACGGCTTCTGCGGTCCCGTCAAGCGGCAGCCTGCCGGTAACCCCGTTCAAGTTTACCGATCCCGGTGAAGATCCAAGCCCGGATATCAACGCCTGCCGGTCGGTGATATTCGTGCCTGGCAGCAAGCTGTCCTTGGCGTCGAAATCTGCGCCAACGATATGGGCCTGACTTTCAGTCAGACCACCGGGCCCAATCGGCTCACCCGGTGTCGGGCGGATGATGGGTTCGACTCTGGGCAGCAATATCAAACTCGTCCGGCTGTCCACGACGAAGGGGCGGGGGGCCAGAAAGTTGGATGCGCCAGAAAATCCTGATACGGGATCAAATATCTCAATCTGGTAATTCGCACCCGGAGACGTCGGCTGCAGCGGTAATTCACCTGATTTCATGGTGAAGCGCTGCTCTTCCCCGGTGTCGAGATTAGTCAGCAGCACGTATTGCACTGGCCCGTATGATATCTCGTATTCACCTTCCACCTGACTGGGCGGCACAGAGAGATCGGCCAACGAGATCGTGTCCTGCGTTTCGCCCAGCAAATCATCCTCCAGCGCGCCTATGTCCTGAAGTACCTGGTGCATCTCGACGATGGTCCCCAACATCGTACCGGTTTGCTCTATATCGCGCGTGATCGTGTTGATCTCTTCGAGCAATTGAAGGAGCGGCCCCTCGGTCGGATCCGAGTTGGCAGGTCCGGCCAATTGTTCTATTTCCTGAATTGTGGGTGTTTCGCCACGTTCCAGCTTTTCTAGCAAATCACCAAAATTGTCTTTGAGTTCAGTTGTCTTTTCCGCCAGTTGACGATGCTGCTCTTGCTGCTGCTCCCATTTTTGCGCAAGTTCCTGAATCTGTTCAGCGGCTTCGGACGCCTCGTCCGCGAGGATCTGAAACGGTTGCGACTTTGGCGTGCCACCACCGAATTTCCCAGAAATCCCATTGTCAGCGATATTCTGCGCGCGCGTTTGAACATCCGCCAACTGTGCGGCTTCTCCGGGAAACTGCACATCAGCCATCTCTTGGCTAAATTCGATCACCTCATTGATCGCCAAAAGCTTCAGCTTTGATACCCACAGCTTCAACGGGGTTAAATTGGCTGCACTTTTAACAGTCGTCTCGGCAATATCGCCCACGAACTTTGTGCCCATGATGCCCCAGAACCCAGCGTCAACAGGACCACCGATTGGTCCAGAATCTCCCGCAATGGCGGCATTTGCCATGATTTCCATATCAACTGCGAGCTTCGCTTCAGCCTGACGATAGAAATCAGAGAGAAAGTTGTTAACGAAAATGCTCGAGTCGTCGCCGATCTCTCCATACTTGTCACGGATAAACCGATCCGTAGCGCTAAGCGCTTCTGCGGCTTCGGAAGCCGTGGGGCCGTCTGGGGCAGGGCCTGTGTTCTCGGGATGAGTGGTACCCGGTGGGCAAGGCAGCTGCGGGTCGATCAAAATACGGCTGATCGCCACCGGTCCGTTCCAGCCTGGCTGTAGAATACCCGAGCCGGGGTCTGTTTTAATGAAAGTTCCATCCTCGCTGACCGTGCCCACGCCGTTGATTACCAAAAGGCCTGTCTGGTGATCGTAAGAGAAGAACTCAGTTTTTGCCCCTGGCGCCAGTCCAAAGACGTTAGGAATGGTCAGCACGGCTTCCTCGGTGAACACCCCGCCGTCAGGCCCCTGAATTGTCAGAAAGATCGGGGGCGTCGGCACGCCATCGGGCAGCATGTCGATCACCATTTCCGAAGGAACAAGCGCAAGGCCCAGTTGCGGGTTAGCGATTGGGTTTCCTTGTGCATCGACCATGCTACCCGGCTGAACCTCCAGCTGGATCAGGTCAAACTGTTCAGGTGTAAGGTTCGTCCCAGCGGCCGAAACCGGACGCACAACCGTGACTTCGGTATCGGAGGCAGGTGATACCGCAGCTTCGGGAATGCGCGGTAGAAAGAAAGCCTGATCTTCCTGGCGTTCGAGCTGCGCTTCCAGAGGACCCATTCCCCCCATGATCGTGTTTTGCTGGCCTGGCCGTATCTCTACGTCCAACACCATTTCCGGCCAGTAAAAGTCTGTCGGCGCATTGGTCGCCGTGCGTCCATCCACCACGATCTTGACCCGACCAGTCGGCAGGCCTGTTAACTCGAACGCACCGGTTTCGTCTGTGAATACTTTCAGATCCGGTCGACCCAGGACATAAACTTCGGCGTTTTCGATCGGGCTACGGTAGATGTGATTGGCGTAGTCCGTGATCCCGCCGGGCCCCGCGATAAAATCATCCGGGGTCATCATGAACAGATCGGCGCCAGGGTCACTAACCCGGCCTACAAGTGTCGTGCTTTCCAAGCCTTCAAGGGCGACAGTCGTAAAGCGCTGCACCGCCTGACCACCAGCGATCCCGTCAGCGTCACCATCCAATGCCGCTCCGTCAGCTGCACGGATGAGATCGCCGTCCACGACCAACTCGATAGCAGTCGAACCTGGCAGTGGGTTCGTAAAGAACATCCATGCTCCGGTGCCGTCATTCAGCGGCGTGATCGTCGCGGACACCTTTTCGCCTGTCGCAGTCACCGCGTAGAAACTGTCAGAATCCAAGGTGGTTAGGTCAACCGCTCGGCTGAACTGAACCAGCGGATGAACCGTTGAACCGACCTCGACTTCACGGTCACCAGGTTGCAGATCGAGGATTTGGAACGGCGGGCGCTCAGCCAGATCGGCATTTATTACTTTCACGGTCTCGTTGCCTGCGGTGTCGGCAACCCGCAATGTGATCACCTGAGCCCCAGGGTCCAGTGCGCCAATCTCGAGCAAGGCGTCGAACTTGCCGTCGTTATCAAAGGTCAGTGGCCGGACCGGTCCGGCACCGATCTGCACTGTCAGCGCTGCGATCTGTATTCCGGATGGTAAGCCAACGTCGCCCGCAATACGTGCACCGGGTGCCAGACCAGTGTTTGTATCGCTGATGCTGCTGTCTTCCAGGGTCACCGCGGGGGCGATGCTGGACAAAAAGAAATCATAATTAAGCAAACGCGTGTTTGCTGCGGCATCCTGCGCGATGAATGAAACGGTATTGTCGCCTTCTGGCAGCACGCCGGTGTTGAATGAAAAACCGCCCAATGCATCGACAGGCACATCGACATAAGTCGTGCCGTTGAGAACCGCGAGCAAACTCAGCGCCCCCGAAAGGTTGTCTGTGAGGATTCCCTCAATCTGTGGCGGGGCATTTACGCCGTCTATATCGAGGTTCAGAAGCGTGATCGTCGGCGCTACCGTATCGTTAAGCGGATCAAAGCTTTGAAGCACCCAGTTTGCAACGTCAGTGCCCAGCTCCAAACCAGTTTGATTCGAAAAGTCAAAGTGGATTCCGCCAAAAACACGGCTTTCACCACCCTCGTTTGCCGCATCCCAGAAGCTTGCAAAGCTGCGTGTGATATCGCCCGAAGTTGTCTCTGCTGTGTCCGAGAAGATGTATCCGTCGCCAAAGACTTCCGTCAGGATGGTCGCCGCAGCGCCAGAATAGGTAGAATGACCAGAAACATACTCTGGGTGAGCTGGCGTTGTCAGAAGCGGTGCCCAATCGGGGTCTGCCAAAATAGTCGTCCCGCTGTCTACGCCACCTTTTGAGAGGATGGTCACCGGGCGCCAGAAGTCGTAGGCGAACTTGGTGTCCCATGCCGCGATTGCCGAGTCGGACATGGCAAGGTTCAACTTGAGCATCACATCGGCCGCCTGCGATAGCGATAGACCTTCGTCTTCGCTGATCTGTTTGGCAATCCGGTTCCAATGACCAGGCGGCGTTTCGGTACCGGCTCCCGCCGCCCAATAACGCGCAATCTGTGTTTGATCTGCGGTTCTCTCGGTGCTGTCGGATTCGCCAAGTGCCCGCACCCGTTCCAGGTCATTGGCATAGGCGTCATCGGTAATTGTGTCGCTTAATACCGAAGGCGGCGCATCAGGGCGAAACTGTTCGCCCGTCTCCAGCGTAAATGGTTCGAGATCGCCCCAATGTGGATTCTGTGCATTAAAATAGGAAGGGCCGGTGGGACGCCACTGACCATCTTCGTTCGATCCAATGAATATCTCATTGGTATCCCAACCATCGTCTTTCCGGAAACCCAGAACACGGGCTGCGACCGCCTCGCCGAGCGACTGTGCAGCAACTGCGGCGCTTGGGTCAACTCCGGTGCTGACCTGCGTCAGATAGTCGGCGAGGCGTGTGTCCAGCGCTTGTCCCTGACCCGCGTAAATACCGCGGAGGATGCCATGTGCTGCATAGGCTACCGCCATATCCGCATCGGCGTCTTCCCCTTCAAAGCTGAACAGGTATCCGTCGTCGCCGTTGATTGCTGCGAGTGTATTTTGAACTGCGATAGACTGCATCGCAAGGCCGCGAGACGCATAGTCCGGGGTCGTCCCGCTATCGGCAAGTGTCTCAAGTGCTGCATCGATCCAAAAAAGGACTGCATTCGCGGGCGCGTCAGCGGGCGGCGTCACGCGATCAAACGACACACCATCAGTCAGGCTTTCAAGCCCAGAAACCGGGTCGCGTGCGATCACTTGGAAGTTGGTGGACCCCACTGATAGAGCCACGTCAGGGATGCGGAAGGCCCCGTTATTGTTCGCCAGAACCTCGCTTAACAGAGCCGTACCATCCGGCGAACGCAGTTCCACGATTGCCCCGGGGCTGGTCTGTCCCACCAAGGTGACACGGGCCGCCTGGGTCTCCCCCGGAGCGGTCCGATCCGACGCTGCGATAAACAACGACGGGACGCTGGGGGGAAGAAGATCTGAGACACCCTGTACCGATATCGTTGCCGTCTGCGCCGCACGCCCCCCATTGCCGTCAATAATGTCGTAGCTTATCAGAATGTCGGCGCTATCGCCGTCGTTCAACGGATCGAAAACTGAGTTTGAGGGATCAAGCGTTAGCGTCGTACCCTCGACGGTGACACCTTTGATTAGCCCAGTTACATTCTCGATCGCCAACACATCGCCCGCATCAACGTCGCTGGCACCGGCAAGCAGATCGACCGATTGCAAGCCACCGTCTTCAATAGCTTCGAGCAACAGTGCGCCCGCAACCGCAGGATCGTCGTTCACCCCGGCCACCGCGACGGTCACTGTCTGCGGTGTTCGCCCACCGTTGCCGTCAACGACATCATACGTCAGTTCAAACCGTGCCTCACCGTTCGTTGAAAGGCTCTGAAACGCCAGATCAGCAGGGTTAACACTTAGCGTGGTTCCAACGACCGACAGGCCGCTGGGCAGCGCCGAGAGGTTCTCGATCGCCAACACATCGCCCGCATCCACGTCGCTGGCACCGGCAAGCAGATCGACCGATTGCAGGCCACCGTCTTCCACAGCTTCGAGCAACAGTGCGCCCGCAACCGCAGGATCGTCGTTTTTAGCTGCAATTCGCAGTGTGACTGTCGCAACATCGCTTTCAAGATTGCCGTCGCTGGAAGCGTATGTGAAACTGACATTTCCATTGAAGTTCTCAGTGGGGTTGTATGTGAAGGTGCCGTCTCCAGCCCATTCCAGGGTTCCCTGTGCGGGCCCACTGAGCAGAACGGCTGTCAGGTCGTCATCTTCAGGATCGGTATCATTGATGAGAACATCGCCATTTATCTCGGCGTCTTCAGACCCGTCAAAAATGTCGTCAACAGCTGTCGGCGCCAGGTTGACTGCTGCCTCGACTGCACCGGAAATGGTGATTTGGACCTTTGTCTGCGTTGTGCCGTCTACGCTCGTCACCGTGAAAATGTCGTAGACAGTGTCGGTCTCGGTCAGGGCCTGAACATTTGCGGCAGAGTTGTTTAATTCATAAGCCCACCGCCCCTCAGACGTGATCGAAAAACTGCCATATGTGCCAAGAGCATCCGTCTGGGGAAAAACTTCGTTTTCTCCAGCGTCGGGATCAATTACGGACAAAAGACCCGTAGCAATCAGGGTCGCGTCTTCGACCACAGCGCCGGCGGTCTCGCCAGAGATCTGAGCGGCGTCGTTGGCACCGGTCACGACGACCGTAAGCGTGTTTGAGACAGCATCGGTTCCGTCGCTCACATTGAAACCAAAAACTATCCTATCCGTGGTTCCGTCAGCCAGATCGTTAAACTTTGCAATGCCGGACGCCGTCAGTGTCAGAAACTGCCCGCCGTTGCCTAAGGTGTAATCAATGCCAGAGAAAAGCGTCCGACCGCCTTGCGTCGTTATCTCCAATGCCAGATCGACTATCGTGAGACGGTCTTCATCCGGGTCAGCCGCCCCTGCCAGCAAATCGAAGGCTGCGTTAGCGGTATCTTCGCCGATGCCTTCCGTCAGGGGCGTAACGATAGGGGCGGAATTGCTAATAGGCCCGATGATCTTCACAACCAAATTCTCGACGCTGGATACAGTCAGGCCAATGGATTCGAATTTAAAGTCACGCCAAGTAGAGTATTTGGGCCGATCTCTGAATGCCTGGATCTCCGCCATAAGGGCGGAATTCGAAGCTTGATCTTCAGTCAGAACAAGCTCCAACGTGTCTTTGCCTCTGCCACCAGAGTAATAGTCTCGAGCGCCTACATTTTCCGAAACAACATGAACGAAATGGTCGCGACCCTTTCCACCAAAAACGATGTCCGAACCGGAGCCAGCATTTATTATATCGCGGCCAGACCCTGCGAATATCAGGTCATTGCCGCCCAGCGTATTTATGGTGTCGGCTCCAGAGCCCGCTAAGACCAGATCGAAACTATTCGTCCCTGTCAATTTATCCTTACGTCGTGTTCCAAAAATAAACAATTTCGCACCCCCCAGCACGCAGCAGACAACTACTGGTTGTTTCGTCTCATATCTAATTTTTGTGGCAAGTTTCTCCGAAAGCCTTGACGCCGGAGACAATCAATATCGATTCGAATAGCTAAATGTTAACACAATATAGAATCCCACAACAAAAATTCTGCCGGAGAGCATAAGTGTATGATTAAAAGTTTTAATCTATTGCGGAGAGGGAAACGAAATTGATTGCATACTACTATACCGTGTAGATCAGTATAATTAGTGCACGGTACGTTAAACCGCTGCGAAGCCGCCCTGACCGCTACAAGCTTGCTTCTTCTGACAGTGCCCAACCGTGCGATCTGAAGCGGTCATTGGTGCAATCGCTGCGAACTCGCCCATTGCCTGATTGTAAGACACGTAATACAAGCTCAGCGAACCGTCGGGGTGAATTTTTACTAAGCAAACTGCGAACGGCCGTTTAAATGAATTTGTGCAGCTGCGCCGCGACACCGCTACCATTCTGCCGGGAATACAACGGCAAAAAATGCTGCAGTCGCATCAGGCCGCCTAGTCCGCAAAACATTGCTTGGTGTACCGCGCAGCGAATGCCAGCAATCCGCGCTTCGTGTCGAACGACGCACCGTCCAAAGCGGCTGTTGCCCATACCATGATGCGCTGCTTCGCACCTTTGCCAGACCAGCCATTCCTCGCAACCGCAAAACCTGCGATGGTTGAATGTCATATACCCTGAGTAAAAAGAACCCTACCATCGCGTTCGAGGTGCGAAAGCCAGAAGAGGGTGATGCGATAATCAACAGACTGCCAGCCTGCCAGTTTCTGTTGGCTGGCATTTTGGTAATCAGCTGCAAATCATGTCTGGTTCCGACGTCGGGCCGCTTAGGCCTTGAGCCTACGCCGATCTCCGAGCGCAAGTCGGTGACGTACCGAGATCTGGCATTGATGGCGACGGAACACCTCGACAGCGCTCGGCCGGCCAATTCGGACAAGGCGGCAAGGAAGCAGATCCTGGCAGCTAATTGATGTGGATGCTTTTCGCCACCGTACGTCTGGAGATCAGCCTGACATCGGCAGGGTGCAGCTCTCAGTGTCTAGGGCGTTTCCCGTTTGAGAGTGCCTGCCGTGAGAGAGTTGCCCCTACACGGGCCGAATTATTGCGCCTGGCGGACGAGCTCTGGGCGACGGTGATCCGAGAATCGGTGCATTGCGAAAAAGGCACCGATCTCTAGTAGACCGGCGACGGGTTCCAGTCGCATTTTTCCAATATGAAAGGCCAATATTCGACGTTTCATGACTTCAGTGCATTTGCTGACGCTTGCCTGTATGCAAAGCATCGCCCGCCTCGGTCCGCGCCGTGGCGGGCGCGTGAATGCGAGCGAGTCAAACGCCTGATGTGGCTCCGGTTCACCGTCAGCCGGAAGTATCAGGCGCTTGAAGGGCTAATCGAACATCGTGGAACGCAAGACGTTCTCGATCTGATTAGATTAGAAGGCCGGACGGGGGCGGACGGCTCTCCTGCGCACATCTTCCAAGATGTCGCGCAACCATTAATCGAAATGAAGGAAAATTCGGAATGAAAGTTGGTATATAAGAATATTGGATTGCATAATATGCCAATCTCGACGCAGTTTAGCCCCTATGCACTATGACGGTTGCCACTTTATGGGTGCGGTCGCAACCCGTTTTTGGATGCACTGGGCACTTATTCAGATGCCGTAGAATTTTCAGATAATTGGCTCTTATGAAAGAAGAATGATCAATGTCGAAGCCTAAGCCAACCGAATAGATGATAAATAGAGTTAATGAAGATTTCGATTTTCTGCTGGTTTTTGCAATCCGTAATTTGATTTTGGATTTAAGCTTGACAAGGAGTTTACATAATTTCGATGAATTCCAATTCATTGAAGGTCATCCATTTTGATGAACTTCTTGCCGGCGGGGCATTATTGAGCAGCTTTCTATTCTGTATGAATAGGGCCTATCGTCTTGCTTGTTGAGCAGATGGAGTGCTCCAAATGGACAGGCCAGATACAAAGAGGTTCATTAGGGTCAGGACCCATTAACTGATTGGGTCTATCGGGCTGTCATGATTCACGATCTCTAGTTTCAGGGGGATGTGATGAGCAACTTGTATTGGCTAACTGAGGCGCAGATGGAGCGTCTCCGGCCTTACTTTCCGAAGAGTCGAGGCCGTTCCCGCGTTGATGACCGGCGTGTACTGAGTGGGATAATATTTGTTAACCGCAATGGGTTGAGGTGGTGCGACGCACCGGC
>Ga0307981_1002925_pt1 | contig 13307 bp, 11 predicted proteins | sample OrgLakmetagen987_FD_201849 | JGI IMG/M metagenome (GOLD analysis project Ga0307981, IMG submission 201849) | Saline water microbial communities from Organic Lake, Antarctica - #987 | ecosystem: Environmental > Aquatic > Non-marine Saline and Alkaline > Saline | place: Antarctica: Organic Lake... | reverse complement strand
GCTCAATGATCCTCGAGACTTCGGTTGGCAGGTCCACCTCAGTTCCAGAAGGATATGCCACTCATGATTTCTCTTCACGGGTCTTGAAGTTCTTGTTCTCGACTGCCGCAGTCGCTAAGCAGTGGAAGGGTGGGCTTTAGGGATGTCTATCTTCGCGAAGGTCCTTAAAGTCTCCAGGCTTCTTCGTAGGCCGGTAAACATCTCCCTATTCGGCCCCCCAAAGGCCCGGGTAGTGATTTTCGACAAGCTGTATCTCGATGAAATAACGTCTCTGGTGGCTGGAGAGTCTGTTTCTGTCTTTGACCCTAGGTATGAAACAAGATTATTTCTAAGTGCCTTTGTAAAAGGGCTTCTAAATTGGGTCCTGGCGGGGTTTTCCCTATCTCTAACCCATCACTACTTTGTCAGTTTCCTGAAATCCAGCAAGCCGGATTTAGTGCTGACCGCCGTGGACATAAGTGACACCTTCTACTCTGCTAGGCAGTCTGTTGCCTCGTGGTCGAATTCTAGATTCGTGGTATTTCAGAAGGGGGTCAGGTGGATTAGTGACATGAACTCCCGTGGAGCGCTGTTGCCTCGAGACACATTCTTCTGCATGACCGAGGACTATGTAGAACCCTGGCGAGAAAAAGTGGGTAGTCCAAAATTTTTTGCAAGTGGTACGTTGCGCTCCAAAGTTCAAGCACGAAAATTTAGTGGAGCGCCAAGAACAAGAAGTGCCGGCTTCATATCAAACTGGAGGAATGAAGATCATGTCTATAGGGTGACTGGTGTTACCCATGCCGTTTACTACCAGCCGGAGATTGCTAGCCTGAAGTTGCTGCTGGCGGCTCTAATTGAAATGAATTATAGCCTCGAAATAATAGGTTCAAGTCTTGGATCCGAGTCAGAGGATGAGTATGAATTCTACGCATCCCTGCTCGGACCGAGTGGCTGGTCGTTTTCCGCAAGGAGCGATACGAAAGAAACTTATCGAAAACTTTCCCGATATAGTGTGCTTTTTGTCACAGGCACAACCATGGCATATGAGGCCTTGTCGTTGCTCAAACGGATAATGTTTCTTAACATGCAATCCGTAGGGAATTTAAGACAAGAGCCCGGGTATCCCAATCATTCGAACCGCAAGTCCTCCTTGCTTCTCTTAAAGGAGGGTGAAGAGGGTCAATGGAAGACGCAGATAGAGACCCTTATTCAAATGAGCGCAGAAGAATATTCGGGCCTCGCTGAGTCCTGGGTGGGCTCAATGGCCATTCAGGCTTCGGACACGGTCTTCATCGACCGAATCACTACTCTTTTGGATCAGGACTCAGAGTAATCGGCAAATATCACCACCTCTAAGAAACGGTGGCGCCGGTCGCAAAGGGCGACTCCACAAACCATGTAGTGCGTTAATTCTCCTTAGAAGGAGAGGAACTTTGGAGATAATTTCTTGCCCGCCATTTCTATTGCTGTGGCTGTGCGAAACGGAGAGTAGGCACGCTAAGGTCCTCCGCCTGCCGGACACCTAGAGGGGCAGCTGCGTTACTTGGCATTGACGGCTGCAAGCTGCTACTCAAAACTCAATCGCGGGGGTGAACAGACTCTTTCGTTTGCGCCTTTCTAGGAGCCGACACAAGACTGAGGTACTTTTCAGGGGTGATGTGCTCATATTAAAAACGGTCTGGACTCGCTGCTTTCTCTTTCTGCAACCATCTCAAAAGGACAACGCGAAGGCGCGTTCGACTTAGCTCTTGCAAACAGTGTTTTGATCGGTGCCTTGAGGGCAATAGGGCTCTCGTTCTCCTGCCTAATCAAAATAGGAAATTATTGACACAGGTACGACCTGAAGAAATATGACCCTCAGGCTTTTTATGGGGATACAAAAAAATGACGAAGCCTTTGTTGAGTTTTTTCCATTCAAAGCTGACCGGAAGACAAGGTGGTTCTATTCTGAAGATTGAGTGAAGTACTTTGTCCAATTCTCAAACAGTGACGATCTTGAACAGGCCTATTCAAAGAATTCGGCGCATTCGGACCCAAGGCTTTCCTTGTTCAGGACTGTCTTGATTTAGCGGCGAGGACTCTAAAAGTTTTTATAGTCTCGGCACATTGCCAGATCAACTCCATACCCAGGTCACGGCCACTGACGTTCAACCGCTACCGTGAGTCAACCACAATCTACGGAAATTGGATGTCCCTCGTGGACAGGATGAAGTCATTGTCCGAGTTTCCTCACAGTAAAAGGTGGATTGAATGCAACTGAAATGCCTTATGGATAAAAGCTCTTTTACCCCTGTTTTTATAGGTCATAAAGTCTGCTTTTAGACGGGAGTCCCGAAGCGCGAACCCTAAAGAGCTCGCCTGAACGACACAGGAGTCATTGTCTAAAATTGAAATGCTAATCCAATCGCTATCACAGAGGCGCCAAGCCTCATGGTGCCCAAGGCGTCGTGCGGCTGGCTATTTCCTCCCGAAATAGTTGTCGGGGTAAGTTACTCTTCTGGACAGACAAGGGTCATTAGGTTCAAACCGCGAACATGAACCTTGCCCTTGCATTGGTTGAAGGGGCTCACCAGCCCCTTCAATGGATACCCAACCCAACAACTCAAGTAGATTGTGTTTCTTCTTCAGGGTTCCTGATTTCAAAAAAACCGCCGCCTCTTGAGACTCGGCGTCACCAAAAGCTCAAACAGTTTCCTGAGAGTCAACATATATTTCGGAACTCGATATTAATTCCGAGTTCTGGCGTGCCCTAGTGCCGAGGAGGATACAGTCCGCGCCCAAAATCTAGAAGCCGCGAGATTCGCGTCATCGAGGCGATTCCACCTACTACAGACGGCGGTGTACTCACCTTGTTAGTGATTTCCGAGACTAGTTTTCAGAGGCAGTTCTTCTTCTAAGACCGGCGCAAACCACAAGTAAAAAAATTTTATCTACGTTCCTCGCTCCGAAAAATTGCACTGAATATTTGACAGAGCCGGTGGTCCTCCAGCGCTTGAACGACCTGCCCATTATCGTGCCAAACCCGTCCGTAGGAATTACAGAGCACACCCTCGCCTTACTAATGCACCAGGTATGTATCTCTTTAGGAATCTCTGCCCCGCTTTAGAACTGTTTTCGGGATGAAACTGCACACCAAAAGCACTAAAGTCCATCACTGCAGAGATAATTACTTCAGCGCCAGATTGCGAGAACCTTGTGTTGGTCGAATAGCTAAACGCTTCCAATCCGACATGAGACACCAAGGAAACTTTGGGCAGCATTCGAGACGCGTGGACCACATACCCGAGCCCCACCTCTATTGGGGCTTCTCGCTGAAGTCTCCAAATAGCTGCGTCCTCAAACAAATGGCCTGCAGAGGAAGTGCCCCAGGTTCCCGTTTGGAAGCGAAGTAGCTGCTGTCAGAATCTTTTACCCGAGAGAGTGTTGCCCGGAAAGAACCGTTTCCAGACAGAATTGAAAAATTCGTTTGCCTGCTTTCATAGACGCTGGACATAACCAGATCATGCCTAGATCTAGTCCAGAGAATGCTGAAAACACCAAGCTAATCTTGCCAAAAAACGGTTGGCAATGATTTTAATCGACGTTTTGGTCATTTGTCTTCCCGGGCGAGCCATCGTGACGTAGAGCCCAGTCACTATTTCCGTTGGCTTTTACAATGCTAGGGATGGTGTTTGACTCGCGAACATTAACAAATTCAAACTCCTCTATTGCTGCCATCGTGTGAGAACAAATGCACATACCCGGTTATCACATGGAGGAAAGCAACCGTTCCCTCCGTAACAACGTGGCAGAGGAAATCAACCGCAAGATAGTGGATCATGTTGCTAGCGCTAACTCCCCATACAACGACTATTCGGTGCGGACCCTTTTGGCCGAGGATGGTCATCCTAGGTTTATTCAGAAGACAGGCTCTCCAATATGTGAGATTTACCAAAACTGTTAGGACAAGATAGCCGCGTGGACGGCTGTTTAGGGTCTGGGTCTGGCGCCTGATGGCTCCTGTCTATTCTCGGTTCACAGACGGGAAATGTCGATCTTCCTGCAAGTCTTGAAAAGTAATCGACTGCCTGGTCGCAGTTCGCGAGAAGTGGGGCCTGCCGGCAATTGTTTCAATTTACCCCCAGAAGCAGGATTCATCTACGGGCTCTTGGCAGAAAGGGCCTTGAGGGTATTACCTTTCACGAACCGTTCGGTCAATTTGATTATGACGAGCTTCAGTTCGCTACGAGGTTTGTGATTTCACACTCTGGCGCTATTCGCGTTGAGTCGTCGTTGATGGGATTTTCGGTGTTCACGACAAGGGGGTCAATGGAACGTCCCTCGGCTCTCGAATCGGGCTCCATCATAATGACGGGGCTAAAGGCAAAACACTAGGTTCGGAGCATCATGCTGGAGACCTTTTTTGTCCCGCGAGCGAGCAACTTGCGCAAAGGTAGGCTTGCAGCGTCCTTTCCAGCAGGGTGTTTGAATTTCTGTTCGCCACTCGCACGCTTGTCGGCGGTGGAAAGGTCTCCTGTGACGTGCTTTTCAAGACACCTCAATTTGAACTTTACGAAGAACGCACTAGGAAGTTCACTCTTACCTGTATTCGACGTTGGAAGGGTGCATTATTTACTATATTGTGTCAAACTAAATGATGAAATCACCTATGGAAGTCTGTTGCGGTGTAAGAAAAGAACTTTCACTAAACCCTGTCTGAACAATCCCTGGGTTACCTCCAAATAACGCAATGATGGGCATAGATGGATCTCTCCAGCCAAAACCTGAGAATTGACTCTTCTAGGCTTTCACTCCGGACCCTAGAGGAGGCCGTCGTCGATTCCTGCTACGTCGGATGGCTGAACGACAAGAACGTGAACTCGTTCCTGGAGTCTCGTTTCACCGTCCAGACCGAGCATTCTGTCAAGTCTTTCGTGAGACAGATTTTCAACTCCTCTGACAGCGTGCTATTTGGTATTTTTTTGCGTGAAGATGGTACACACATAGGTAACATCAAACTAGGCCCCATAGACAATCACCACTCAACTTCGGAGCTGAGCTTCATAATCGGTGAGAGCTCGGCTTGGAGGTTGGGATTTGCAACGGAGGCCATCTTGTGTGTTTCGCAATGGGCATTTTCGGAGTTACACCTGTCGAAACTGACTGCAGGCTGCTACGAACAAAACATCGGCTCCAAAAGGGCTCTGGAAAAATCAGACTTCGTTCAAGAAGCTGTACTGAAAAACCAGGTAATAGATTCCTCCGGGAATCGACAGGACATTTTGAAATTTGCAAGACATGCCCTTTAGGGCTCTGGGAGCAACCAGCTCAACCAACGCGTAGCCGTTTTGTATCCTGTGTGTACTTAATTCAGGCGTCTAAATCCAGTGTGGGCCGGTGGACCCAAAAGCCGGGACTCTACAGACCCCTCACCAAGACTTATGGCAATTCCCTCAAACACATCGTCAAAAGCTTCAAAATACTTAGTCATCAAATCATCGCTATGGGCAGTAGAGGAATAAAAAGCAGATGTAGCCAACATGTCACGGCTAAGCATCTCCTGCGTAAAGAGAGTTTTCACCGCATTCCAATTTGGAACTTCCAAGGAAAACACCGCTATTGCATCCAAACCCTGGACCCGCGCGGGTAGCCCCAAATCTGAAAAAGTTTTTCGCCAGTGATCTTTTATCGCGGCGCCGTTGGAACTTATGCGTTCCCAACTCTCTTGCACCTCCATCTCCGCCAACGTCGCAAGAGCGGCAACGGGACCCAATCTTTCCGTCCAAAAGGTACTACTGATAAAGGTCCCCTGTGCCGCCTGCATCACTTCGCCAGTTCCAATCACTGCAGTTATTGCAAATCCGTTTCCTATTGCCTTTCCAAACATGGCAAGATCTGGCTCTACTCCATACTTCAGATGCAAACCGCCGAAGGTTTCCCTGAAACCGGAAGTGCACTCGTCAAAAATCAAGACTGCTCCAAATTGGGTGCAGATTTCTCTAACTGACTCCAAAAAACCCTCAGCCGGTCCAAGGCTTCTCGAGACCTCCATTTTTACGGCTGCGAATTCACCCGATATTAAAAGTTTTCGAAGCCCCTCTAAATCGTTATATTCGAATGGTACCGTTGTGCCGGCTAACACCCTAGGGACCCCAGAGGGCTCCAAGCCGGGCAGCAAATGCCCGTCAAGATTCGAATCCGAGGACAGATTTGCTGAAAGGTACCAATCGTGCCAGCCGTGGTATCCACAGATAGCGACCTTGTCCTTGCCGGTCTTAGCCCTCGCAATTCTGATTGCGATTGCGTTTGCCTCACCGCCCGACCGCGCGAACTTTGCCATATCTGCCCACGAGTGCAAGGAGATGAGTTTCTCGGCTAGTTGGACTTCAGCCGGGGAATTAAGAGTGGACATTACTCCTTCAGTTACAGCTTCCTTGACGGCATTGTCGACCGAGTCCACGCCGTAGCCAAGGCTGCAAGTTCCAACCGACATCGAAGAGAAGTCAAGGAATTTTCGACCATCAAGATCAGTTATTTCGATTCCCTTAGATTTTCGGTAATACGCCGGCCATTGGTCCGGTATGTACATCTCTGACCTTTTCGAAAGAAGCATCCCCCCTCCAGGAATGACCTCCTTTGCTCTTCGCCAAAGTTTCTGCCCACTGCCCATGCTCATTCCTTCATTTCGGAATGACGGCGCTACCACTCCGGTAAATCCTGCGTCAAGGAGCGCTTCCCAGGTCATGTCCTGGAAGCCGGTTGGTAAGTTGGCATTCAATTGTTTCAGATCATCACCATAATCAACGGTCCAACGATGAGCTGAGAGATCGGAGCTGTGTGAAACGTTCAGCGTGCTGAAATCACCCGATTCCCTGAGGTCATAGGTGACGTGCTCCCTAGCGAGGCTGGAACCTATTTGCTTCCGGGAAGATAATAAGGAGGCTGAAGAGAAAACTTCAACATCCAAGCCGTCGGGGAAAGTCGCTGGGCTGACATTCGACGCGTAATCTTTACCTGATTTGTAGAATTCGCCTACGACTAAATCCACCACCCCCCAATCAACCAAGGGAGAGTCGGCTGTTAGCCTGACGAAAGTATCGGCCTCGTATTCAGCACCGCACTCGATGAATCGCTCTTGAACGTCATTCAAGGACCCTCTAAAGAACTCGTACCCAAGTGACACAAGCTCTGCCATTAGTGGGTCGTCGGAGGGGTCCTCTGAAATCGCAAACACGACTTGGTCGACACTTTTTGAGCGAGCAAGTCTGATGCCAATCACTTCAACCATGCTCATTTTGTGAATTCTGTTAAGAACCTTTCCTGGGAACCTAGATGAACTCATTCGCGCCTGCACTATTGCGAGGGTCTTCATTTTCGCCACTTTCTTGGGTCTATCAAGTTCAAATCCGTCGAGCTCTCAATTTCATTTAGGCTCAATTCCATCTCGCCGCCCGAAAGCGCCGTGACTAACTCTCGAATGTGGGATTCTTCGTTAACTCCGACAACTGCAGTCTGGATTGCAGGATGCTGCAGAACCGACATCAGCGCAAACTGGAGCCTGGATAGACCCTGCTTCCAAGCCGAGGATGAGTAGCGTGAGAAAAGTCCAACCCAAGGCTTGAACTGGCCGGGAATTTGATTTGGGCTTCGAAGCAAGAGGCCTTGTAGAAATATTGACCTCCCCTGCAGTCCGACCCCCATTTCCTCGATCTTCTCGAGAAAACTACAGGCCAAGAACCTACGATCCAGCAGGCTCACCGGCGCCTGAATGTAATCCGGTGCCGTGAATCGCATGACCTCTAGGGCTTGGCTTGGATCGTAAACCGATACGCCCCAATTCTTGGCTAAGCCTTCCGCCCTAATCCGCGACACAAAGTCCATTGCTCGCTTCGGGTCTCCAAGGAACGACTCCGCTGAGTGAAAGGTGAGTCCCCTCAGGCTCTCAATTCCGAGCGTTCTCAAAGAATCTCGCAACTGTATGTAAGCATAGTCAGAGCCTCGATCCCAGGATTCAGGGTCAATTTTGGTATACAGACTGAGTTGAGTCAAATCGCAACCGCCCAGTACTGCCTCCGAGTCGCCGTAGGCTGGGGCTGTGTCTAGGGTATTGACTCCTCCAGAGTAGGCTATTTTCAAAATACTCTTAGCGGCGTCCGCGCCAACGCCGGTCGAATTAAAAAGGCCGTACTCATTGCCCCATGATGCAGTTCCAAGAACAACTTTGCTCTGGATTGAAAGGGGTGGCTCAAGTTTCTCCCCTTTTCCTTCCCGCACTGACGTCATAAGAACCTTACGTTCAAAGCTTGTAGGTAAAGAAGACAATTACGAGTGGCTGTAACCACTCGACTAACTTGCTCGACTCAGACACGGCACCTGCCTTTACTTTAGGTTGGTGAAACTTAGGGGTGTTCCTGCTACCAAATCGGCCAGGAATCTCATTCCTGTTACCGAGGCGAGCATTTTTATTGGCATTCCAAAACCTGGACGCACCGCACGAACATTTTCAGGCGAAACCTTGTCCCCGGCATTGACGTCCCGGCTCACATAGAGGCTGCGCCGAAAGGCTAAGGATGCCTCGTCTCCAAGGGATGGGCCAAAACTCACTTTTCCCAAGGACTGCCTAGCTACTTCAGCCTCTCTCACCAGGTCCTCGAACTCATCTGGTTCCATCGAAAATTCGGAATCTACGCCCCCGTCAGACCTGTTGATTGTGACGTGCTTTTCCACGACCGACGCTCCGAGGGTCACGGCAGCAACCGACGCACCAATCCCCATAGTGTGGTCCGATATTCCAACCTTTAAATTGAAAATATTGGCCATTTCAACCATGGTCATTAGGTTCGAATGCGCCGGCGATGCCGGGTAGGAGCTTGTTGTCTTGAGCAGGGTAATGTCCGCACAGCCGCCCTCGCGAGCTGCATCAACGGCATCGGCAATCTCTTGAAGGCTACCCATTCCGGTGGAAATAATTATTGGCTTGCCGGTCGCTGCTGCATAAGCAATTAAATCTAAGTCCACTAGCTCGAACGAAGCAATTTTATATATTGGGCAATCGAGATCCTCCAAGAAATCAACCGCCGAATTATCAAACGGGGAGCTGAACGGAATCATACCAAGTTCCATGGTTCGGTCGAAGAGAGGCTTATGCCACTCCCACGGCGTCATGGCCTCTGAGTAGAGGTCGTAAAGAGTTCTGCCTCCCCATAGTTCATGGGCGTCATCCACGACAAACCCCGGACCATCGGTCATTAAGGTCATCGTGTCAGGAGTGTAGGTCTGAAGCTTTATCGCCGAAGCTCCCGCTAAAGCCATGCGTTCAATAATTTCTAGAGCACGGTCCAAAGACTGGTTATGGTTGGCCGAGAGCTCTGCAACGTATAGAACGTCTTGAGAGTGTGTCATTTTGCCTCTTCCTCAATCACAGCTTTCACAGTAAGTTCGTCTCCGATAAGCCTAGCCTCACTGAAAACAATTTTTAGGGTGCCATGTCTTATAAAGGCTTTAGGGTATGTTTCCGCGTCAAGCATGCGAATAAAGTCATAGGCCCCTTGGGAGGTTAGTTCAAAGGGTATGCTGCTTTGCTCTGGCTTTCGCCGTCGGAACCTGGTTGCGGTTCCGGATTGTGGAGTCGGTAGAGGGTTTGTGTAGACAATTTCTTCAATCATCTCGCTGATTACTGGCACCGCCCTCTCAAATATTTCTTGAGCAGACCCTTCAAGACTTAGAGGCTTCTTTAGGTAGACAGCTCCGCCATCCAGAACCTCTGCGCATTCAATAGCTGAAATTTTTGTAGATGTTGCCCCTTCTAATATTAGGTTCTGCAAAGGGCTCCCTCCACGTCCGTGCGGCAGGTCAGTCATGTGAAAAATCACGGCCTTATATTGCGCATAAATTGACTCGTCTATTATTCGAGACCAGAAAGGGAAGAAAATAAAATCGAACATTATGCCTTTGGCAGTCGCGTCCTCCAACTCGGGTTGAGTGCGAGCGTAGTAAACATCTACTTCGGACAGTAACCTTTCGCTCAATTCAAGTCGCTCCGTCCAGCTTCGGTCGGAGCAGATGAGGATTCGCCTCATACTAACCTCGCTCTCTGCTCAGCTTCAGTGCATCCAAATTGCCTCTAGACTCAGAAATCTCGAAACCCAGACTCAAGAGCGTGTGAATAGAGGCGGGATTACTCAACTTAACAGTTGCTTCAATTTCAAACTCATTGCCGATTTCGGCTATCGCGGAAGAAAGCATCATTTTACCAAGCCCTGTCCCTCTAAATATCCTGTCAATAGAGTAGTCAAGCACTTGAGTTCCTCGAACACTTCTGTCGAACCTTACTTGCCCAAACGGTATGCCCGATTTCTCAAAAATAATTATTTGGGAGCCCCTCGATTCCAGGCTTTCGAACCACACGATGTGCTCCGAGGGAGAGATGTCTCTCTGAAGCAGAGAATTCGAGCGAACGCCTGAATCATTTGCCCATCTGAACAACAAGGGGGCATCTGATTGCCGAAAACGCCTCGACGTCAATTCCTCGTTAAATTCACATCCTGTGAAATAGGCGGCCCTTCTGGAGCCAGAAAAATCTATGGTGCTTTGAAGAACTAATTTTTTCTCCGGGATGTCAGTTGCTGACAAGGCGTTCTCCATCAATCGAATCAACCCCCTGCCTTCAACACCTTTTGCAGTGGTGACCGTTGTCCCTAAAAGACCCCTTTCCCGGAGTCCGGTGAGTGAAGGGCTCTGGTTGGCCGCTGTTTGAAAAGTTAGCCCAGGGACGCCATGGGCAATGCGTTCATACATGCTCACGCCTCCCGACGTTAGGGCGAAAAACGATGATTCCAAATATGAGCCAAGACCCACGGCGAAAGAAGTCTCTTGTCGTGTCTCACCCCCGGAATGTGTCCGTACGATGGAACTGTCTGCGATCATAAGGTCGAATTTTCGGTCAGTGAATTTGTAGTTTGACACCAAAGTTTCGAGCGCTCGACTTGAAACGGCAGATCCCATCGCAACCAACACGTGAGGGGTATTCCCATCGAATTGCCTCGGATTCTGACTGTTAAAATTGTTGGCCTGTGGAATGGGTGCATACTCTGGCCCCAAGAAGAGCTTTCTCTCACCGTAAACCTTCTTACATTCGTGTTTTTTTTCTGATGCATCAAATCCGTAATCAAGTACAAAATCCACCTCTGGTGGGGCTGGATAATCAGCGATCTGGGCAATTGGAATTCCAAGACCCCTTGCTGTCAGAAGCCACATTGAGTCCACTGCGTAATGATCAACCCATAAAAGGTCGAGCCTCATTGCCTTTGCAAGTGACGTTGTTTCCGCACTGTCGGCTTCTGAGGGAGCTCCAAGCCATGTCCTCGCTCTGGAGGTCCTAATCCATTCTGACCTTATCTTTAATGGGAGAATAGTGATTCCTCGAAAACTTCCGATCTCAGAAAGCCAAGAGGGTAACCCACGAGAAATGAAAAACACTTCATTGTCAAAAGCTGCGTAAGATTCGGCTAAAGCTAGGCATCTAAAAAAGTGCCCCAGTCCCACTTTTGGACCGGCATCAACTCTAAACCCAATTCTCATGCCTTGAGGTAAAGAAGCTCAAAGGCCTCGGCGGCGAATACCCCCAACTCCGCACCTCGCAATTTGGCTAGGGATTCAAGAGCATCCACGGATCGTGAGTGAGGGAATTCACGAATTTCATCCTTGAAATACCTAAAGGCAGAGATTTTGGATTCCAGGGACTGGGCGATGTCAACAAAAAGGTTTGGGGAAAATCGATTCATGGCATCAAATTGCCACCCCGTGCTTGAAAGGACTTCAAAGCACGCCACGCCGATAACTGGACTGCCGGGCTGGGGCCTGCACGCTGTCAGAACCACTTGATTGGCAAGTCTATGGTCTACATTGAGATCAGACCGAGAATGAGTAAAAACGAACGAGGGAGCGAATTCGCTTACTTCAAATTCTACCAATTTTGCCAATTCAAGAACAGGGTAGGTGTCAAGCTGATTGTCTCTAAGGCCTAGGGCCTTAAAGTTACGAACTCCAAGTTCGCGAAGAGCCAGTTTTGCGTCGGAAAGTCGGGATTCTATATCCTGACTGTCACGTTTATCCCCATGAGAACCTCGAGAGGTTACGCCGTCTGAAAGATACAGGACGAAGATTTCAACCCCCTCTTCGACTAACAAGCGGATTGTCCCGCCACACCCTAGAACTTCGTCATCAGGGTGCGCCGCAACAATCAAAACCCTCGATCCGAATAAATGTGGCAAGTGGGATTTTAGACCACCAGGGGTTGAGGGAGCAGACCTAGGAGTAGAGGGACTTTCCAACATAGATGAAATTTACCATTATTACGCAGGCTTTTCATGACTTTAGTCTGAGTAATTCAAACTATCCAAGAGCTTGATAGCTTGTGATGGCCTGTCGCATGTTGCGCCCAGGACTTTTCCGCGACGTCTGAGTCTCTCCAGTCTGGGGACTCGGTCCTCTATTATGTTGCCAGCTCTGTTTCGGTTCATCTGAAACCACACGCATGTGAGTAACCTCTAGACAGGCAACATGCGAAGATCGAGAAATTTGCACTGTGTTTGATTAGGGTTGTCAAGTAAAGTCTTATCAAACGTGCTTTAGCTCAAGATTAGGCATTCCAAGCTGAACAGATAAGAGGCTCAACTTGATTCCATACGGTAGACAAGAGATTAGTGAGCTTGACAAGCAAGCGGTTCTAGATGTCCTGAACTCTGACTTTCTAACGCAAGGCCCTCAAGTCCCCGCCTTCGAACAGGAATTAAGCCAAAGAGTTGGGGCTGTTCACTCCGTGGCGATGAACAGTGCAACGTCCGCCTTACATGCAGCCTGCTTGGCTCTTGAAGTCGGGCCCGGTGACACTGTTTGGACCTCTGCAATATCTTTTGTCGCGTCAGCAAACTGCGGCATCTACTGCGGGGCCGAAATTGATTTTGTTGACGTAGTGGAAAATACTGGAAACATGTCAATTTCAGACCTTCAGAAGAAACTGGAGATAGCCGAATCGTTGAGGAAACTTCCGAAGGTGGTCATCCCGGTTCATTTTGCCGGACAGCCAGTTGATATGCCCGCGATTGCAGAACTTAGTAAAAAATATGGTTTCAAAATCATCGAGGACGCGTCTCATGCTCTTGGTGCAACTTACGAAGGCGAGACTGTGGGCAGTTGCCTTTACTCCGATATCACAGTGTTTAGCTTTCATCCTGTAAAAATGATTACGACTGGCGAGGGTGGGGCGGCGACTACTAATTCTCCGGAAATATATGCGCAGCTTCAGCGCATTCGCAGCCACGGAATCACCAGAGATCCGAACGTTG
>Ga0307981_1002924_pt1 | contig 13309 bp, 10 predicted proteins | sample OrgLakmetagen987_FD_201849 | JGI IMG/M metagenome (GOLD analysis project Ga0307981, IMG submission 201849) | Saline water microbial communities from Organic Lake, Antarctica - #987 | ecosystem: Environmental > Aquatic > Non-marine Saline and Alkaline > Saline | place: Antarctica: Organic Lake... | reverse complement strand
TCCCTCTTAAAGAAGATGCTCGAGCGCCCGGTTGCCCACCTGGCGATTTTTATTGTTTTTCACCAACTTATGCTTCTGGGTTTCTTTTTCGCGATGCGAAGCTGCGAAAATTTCAAGTATTCCGGCGAGCGGCGAACCCATCCGAGAAGACAACGCAACATCGTGTTCCGAAAAGGCGGCCAAATTCTGCCGCATTCGTCGCCCCCGGCTCCACTTAGCCGACACCATTGCAATCACTTTCGAGTATCAAAAGCGCGACAAACGCAACAACACAGTGACCCACCATTCCCACCCTGGAGCGTTGTGACTTCGTCACACGATGGGGTTCTGCGCCGACGGCTGCTGTTGCCACAGACACAGCAAGATGCAAGGGACCATATTCCCAACCAATTGATTGCTTCGCAGTCTTTCCTAGGGGTTCCGGGCTGGGGTTGGGGAGCCAACGTACTTAGTTACTCCCCGAATCTAGCACACTGCGCCGTCCAAACTAGCAGCATGCAACCTCGTGGCTTTACAACACGATGGAGTGAAGCGCGGCGGCTCACCCCGCGCGGCCACGTCACTCCCAAGCTCCACAGGAGTGAGGGAGCAGAATGGATTCGGACTTTTTGTTGTTGATCTGCGGACGTTCGACGAGGTTGTGTGGTCTGCCACCTACCCGTCCAAGACAGACGTCTGATCCAGTTTTCCCGGGAAACGCCAACCGCGCGTTTCATCTTCCCTTCACATCTTCCGCATTCGATTGAGCGCCAGACACACATGCTTCAAGCGGGCAGGTTTTTCCGAGCGGTCATCGAGATGTCCCTGTAAGATCGACGATTATTGCCTAATTGGCCTCCGGCGTTTGCTCGAAATTGGACCGCTCTGTCGAGTGAGATTACATCTTCGACGCTCACTTTCCTCGCTTCAGTCGCAAGGACCACCATCAACCAACATTGAGCTATTCAATAGCCTTTAAAAATCCCACCATTCCCACCCTGGAGCGTTGTGACTTCGTCACACGATGGGGTTCTGCGCCAACGGCTACTGTTGCCACAGACACAGCTAGATGCAAGGGACCATATTCCCAACCAATTGATTGCTTCGCAGTCTTTCCTAGGGGTTCCGGCCTGGGGTTGGGGAGCCAACGTACTTAGTTACTCCCCGAATCTAGCACACTGCGCCGTGCAAACTAGCAGCATGCAATATCGTGGCTTTACAACACGATGGAGTGAAGCGCGGCGGCTCCCCCCGCGCGGCCACGTCACTCCCAAGCTCCACAGCAGAATGGATTCGGACTTTTCGACAACAAAGAATGAAGGACCGGGACTAGTTTGACGTTTCATTCACGCGTAATGTTGAAGCGATCGCGCTCGCGCGCACGCGCGCGCTTATGACGCTACGTACGCTCACTCTACTGGAACTCAATCAATTGATCAAAGAAAGTAGACTAGTAGAGTACGTAGTCTAGTCTACATGCTCAATCAAAGTCTTGAGAGAGACCATAATCAACTGCAAATCCTTTGCTATCATCGCTTGTATCGTCAATGGTACTGACCTCCGACGGGTGTTCAATCGTTCCAGCGGCCTCAATGTCGACCACTCCATCCTGCTTCCTGGATGGCCACATCGAAGAGAGTGGGGTGGTATTCCGCGGCGTTCGATTTTTGACGTAGTGGCGAATCATCTCACTTGTTTTAAGGTCGTCATAATAATAGCAAAGAAGAACGCAAGGAACCATAAAATCGTCAAGAATAATTGACTTATCCCGAGCTGTTCGAGGGCGATCAAGATCCTGCCTTTGGTGAGTCTCCTTTAAGATGAATTAATGGCCGGGAACGGTATCAGCGATTGCTCTAGGAGGACCGTCACAGAAGATAAAAACGTGTTTTATGTTGTCATTTGTCCAATCATTGTTTAAAAATAGTTTAGGCGATTCTCGAACAAGAGGTTCAATCTCACCGTATGTCTATCGGCCACTAACGTCACCCCGATGAACAGTTGTGCACATAGGATACGTCGTACACTAAATACCGATAAACGATATGGTACAGAGATAACAAGATATTTTTACCGCTTGACTAGTAGTAGTAGACACAAACTATTGCAACTACTTCTCAGCATCAGCCAACTGCAAAGACGAGACGACTGCCCTTACAACTTTGGGATTCCCTTGAGAACATCGTCCTTGTGCGTTGGCGAAACCGCATCCGATCCATAAAAGACATCGCACATGGCCGCCGTAAAGACTTCGGAACGAATGGTGCCAACTCCACCAACCGCGTTTTTGTAAAGCAACGTGTCGCCACGAATCGTCATTTCCATCTCGGCGCCCGTGACCAGATCGACTGGAGGGTTCAGCTTTTTGAATTCCTCCAACCTAATGAACACGACGAGGACACGGGGTGAGATTTTGAATTTGCCATGCGACGATACGAGCCGCCCACCCAACCATGCACGTAACTCTTACGCACTTTTCAAGGTCTTTTCCCTTCATGCGTGGCTCCAAGGCTTCCACAATGGCGTCCGTGTACTTTTGAATCGACAAGTTGCGATTCATGACAATACGAATCGTTCGTGGATAGGTCGGATTTAACAAAGCTTCCTGAATGGTAGCCGTGCTCGATCCCTTGACGGCCGACATGGCCAATGGATCAAACTGTTGCAACAATATGTAATGAGAGAGAGGTAGACCATGCTTGAATGTTAGCAAACATGAAACACTACGAACAATGCGTCGTCGAACCGATAGGCCGACACATTCTGGACATGCTGTTCCTGTTCCTTACATAAGATCCAACGGCGTAGACTTTGACCAAGCCGTATTTATATCTGCAACCACATCCCGCCAAGAAGTACCCTATCCAGCTCAAGAAAAGAAGTTATAAGGTTAGAAGGGTCTTATGGAAGAGCACACGCACGACGACGACGACGACATACCGTTGCACAGCTGGGGAAAGAGGATTCCAGTGGCTTGCTCCGTGACAGGAGTACCCGTCTGAATAAGCTCTCCACCGACTGAAACCTTGCGTCGTTCCAAGCACGTTTTGGACGTTACAGCTGTCAACGACACGGCGCCAATGGCTGCCACGACTGCCATGGCGGCAGCCGTGCTGCGAGGGGCAGTACGATGCGAAGCGCAAGACACGAACCCACGGCGTCCATGAGCAAGGGCTCCACTGGTGCGACCCACACGACGCGAGACGATTCGACTAGCAGAAGAGAGCATTGTGGTAGTGGATGAATAAATATACTGTACTGTAGTTAGGATCAGCGGACTGTAACGATTAAACTACCGGTATCGCCATCGACATCGACGGGGTCGTGTGCTCGTGGCTCGTGGCTCTTGGATCTTTTCCATAAGATGTCAAGGATCGATGACGCTCCCCCCGCAAGATTGATTCCTTCCGAGATCGTGCTCGCGCCAAAAACAATATCGGTCGGTCAAATCGATGAGAACTGCACGAAGTCTTTAGTACGACTAGATTTAGTAGCGACGCAGCTAACCGTACCGGTACATACTAATGAACACGTCTTAAACCTTACCTAGTAGTTGTTGGCGCTGCATGCCAGATTTGCGCAACAGTGCCGTCGTCTTTAGTTTTGACTCGTCCAGGAGTACCGAAGAGACCAGCATACAAGAAGAGGTCGAACTCGACTCAACCGTCTCTACACTGGCATTGTCGGTAGCCAGACTCGCCGCCATGACGGCCTTTACAAGCGACTTCTTGTCGTCATTTTCCGCAGGGGCGTAGAGCTGCTACGTGTAATTTCGAAGCGTCTGCGCAGGAAGAATCCTGGTTCTCTTGCTCGAAATCTTTATCGCTTTTGGTCGAGTCAATAATTCCAACGTCAGTTGAAGAGACACGCTTAGTGTAGTGAACGTATCGCATTCGGTCAGGTCAATGATTCAGACGTCGTGGTTAGGGTTAGGTAAATGCCCCTTGGATTCTCCAGCAGCATCCTTCTTGTAGCTAGAAATGTGGTGTTGACAAGTTTGCGTCTTGGATGTGTGCTGGGGATCACGCTTAACCGTGGTGATCTGCATTCCAACTATTCCAGGGCCACCACTTTCTGGGAATGATGATTGAGTCTTGTGTGTGCAGACTCCTTGCCCTGGCTGTGAGCAACAAGAGTGCCATTGTCTACCCGTCTCACCTCAAAACTCGTCCGCAAATAATTGCGATTTTGTTGCTTTCCATTTATTAATATTAATAGAAAGTGCGCCAAACCTCGTACATACGGTACGTACAGGGTTCCTCGCGACAGAAAGCGACAATCGACAATCGACAATGGCGAGGACGCTGACGGAGATGCAACTTTTAGGAATACTCCAGACTACCAGTAGCTAGCTAGACCATGCGAATCTCGAGGTATACCCTCCTAATCCTATCGTGTCAGCTGATATTACTTATTCTTCTCGTTCACGGTAACGAGTCGTCGACCGAGCTTTCCTGCCCGTCGAGCGACGATGCGGACGAGGGTCTTCCGGGGTGCCAACGTGGCGGATCGACCGAGCTTTCCTGCGCATCCAGCAATGAGGACGAACAAGAAGGGCAATATCGTGACGGGTCGACGAATCCCCCGATGCAGTCTATACGGCAAACGTGGAAGCGTCTGTGGCGTACGTACCTACCGAGACTAACCGGTGCCACCCAGCAACAGCACACGCGTCCTCGATTACTGGCAGACTCCTCGGCAGAAGCAGCATCAGTCATGGATTGGAAGCAAATGCGAAAGGCTTGGTCGAGCGCCGGTCTGGTTCTTCGATCCGTAACTGGCCTAGAGACGTATGAGGAGAACGAAGAAGAGCCGCATGTAGGAATGCTTCTACAAGTGTACCGTGCAGACACAGAGGCGTCCGAAACTACTGCAGATGTCACGTACGAACTGATCGATCCCATGCACTTGGAATTGGGTGTCACGGCAAAGCACGACGTGGATTTCGCCTACACGCCAGTGACTTCGTTCGGGCATCCCCCTGTCACTGACTTAAAGAAAGACAGCCATCATGGCTGGTGGGAATGGTGGCTGAGGGACCCTTGGGGCGACGAAGAACAGGATCACTTCTCGCAGTACCGAATGAAGAACTCTGCCTTTGCTGGTGGCTCACACGGAGAAGTCTGGAGAGGCCGACGTCGCTGTCGTGGTAGTAAAAAGACGCAAGATTTTTGTAACGAGAATCTCATATTGAAACGGCTCAAGGTTGAAAACGGATACAAGGTCTTGGAAGCGGGTCTCCGAGAAGTCTATTTTGGCAGTTGGTTGGAGCAGCAGCAAAAGAAAGTTGCGAGCATGTACACTCGGTACGTTGATCACTTTTTCCGCGAACGACCCGGCAAAGAGATTGAATTGTGGATTGTATTTCGAGATGCCGGACCATCATTGCGGTCCTATCTCTATACTGGTGTCTCGGTTGGTGATTACGTAGTTTACAGAAATTCCGACCTTTGGACGCAGCTCCGACTGAGTATTGCTCGGAAGAACTCTACGACGGACAAAGCAGTCGTTCCCTTGTCAGAGCCTAGGAATTACACAGCAGAGGCTGACGAGAGTGCTCGATTGGAAGCGGCTTCTCTTGTCGGGAGGCGACTGATGAAAAAGGTGCTGCAACAGATTGTCGAGGCGGCCGCTTTCCTTCACAGCAACGGAATTATCCATCGAGACATCAAACCGTCTAACATACTTTGCACGTCAAACCTTGATCCGGAAGATCTCGTTCCACGTGATGGGACGGCACCTACTGTCCATTGTGTATTGGCTGACTTTTCCAGTGGATGGAACAACTACACCAACGAGAATCTATATACCAAAGGGCCGTCTCGCGCCGAGCAGACGGATGAGTACGCCCCTCCTGAAACTGTTTTTGGTAACGTGTACGGTTCCAAGGCATCTTTAATACCTCAATTCGACGCATGGAGTATCGGCATTGTGGCTCTGGAGCTATTGCTGGGGACTCCGAATGTGTTCAGTGTCGACCAAAGAACACGTGCAATCCTATCGATAAAGATGCAAAAACAAGGTGCTACAGAAGAAGAGATTCAGCGTGCATTGTACCTTGCGGCGCTCTCCCAGTTTTGCATCTACAATCCTGCGATAGAAAATAGTCAGAACTGGCCACTCCGTGATGGCGACCCTCTGCAGAAGACTTCCATGGTAAAACAGTCCTGCACACTGAATGATTTCCATCGAGCCCTTCGCGCGCGAGATCCATTGGGTCTAGGGTTTGATTCCTCCACTGATACGTTGCTTCGTTTCATTTGGCAGCTTTTGTCTTGGAATCCATTAGAGCGAATGACTCCTGCCGAGGCTCTTAGTCATCCGTATCTGATGAGCGCTGACTCTACTAAGACCACATATTCACATCCTGGCAGCCACAATGCTATTGAAAGTCAGATGCTTGATCCTCGAATGGATTTCAACCTAAGCGCTGTTCGTGAGTTCACTTGTCCGAAATGTGGTCGCACTTTTGAGGATTGGGGCTCTTGCCAGCAGCACGCTGTGGCTAGGAAACACGCAAAGTTCTGCTCCTACGACAAGAGCTCCTTGCCCAGCTGTTTGAACGCACACTCCCTATTACCAGCCCATTCATTCAGTGGCTACTGCGATATTCAAGGGCGCCGTCGGGTGATTGAGGATTTCCATTCCATTCACTTGCTCCCATCCTGGAAGTTTTATGGTATTTTTGACGGCCACAGCGGCAATCTCGCTTCCAAATTTGCCGCATCGTCGTTGTACGAGGAACTCGCAATGCGACTGGTTGACATTGACGAGGAAGCAGCAACCCAACCCGAATGGAAGAAACGAGTCAAGCAGGAAGTCTCTGATGCTGTTGCACTTATCCACACTCGCTTTCTCGAAGTGGTTTCGATGGTTCCGAATGGCATGGATCAGAGCGGAACAACTGCGACGGCGCTTCTTTGGACTCCGAATACAGTGTCTATCGTGAGCCTAGGAGACTCCCGGGCTGTCATGCCATGTTGGAAAAACGAAGGAGCACAAATGTCTCCGATTCAACTAACCAGTGATCACGTCGCCTCTGATCCCAAAGAAAAGGCGCTTGTTGAAGCCCGCGGGGGGCGAGTTTGGACGATCAATGGCGTGGATCGCGTGGAAGGGAAGGTAGTAGTCACTCGATCAATTGGTGACCTGAATCTGGCCACATTCCTTGGCCAAGACCCAGATATTGTGTCCATGTCAAGACAAGAAGTCAAGGATCGGTGCGGGAAACCTGCAGACGCGTCCCTTCCTTGCTTTGTGATTCTAGCGTCCGACGGCCTCTGGGACATGATTAGCAATCAGGAAGCAGTGGATATGGTAGTAGAAGTTTTGGCACACAAGCCGTGGCGTGAAAATGGGGGTCTCCAGGAAGCCGCGGAGCGATTGACACTCGAGGCCTATGTGCGAGGTAGCACAGACAATATCGGAGTTTGCGTCGTGGCAATAGAACAGGATTGATGAATGTAATAAACGCGATATCATTATAAATAATGCAAACTCTTATTAGCTGGGTGGGGATGCGCTTCTTTTGATATAATAGACTTTCTGGTGAGGGTGAAAAGACACTTGGTGCCTGTATTTATTTGTCTTATCCTTTTTTCATAGTGGTCGGGTTGTGTGGTTTTTCACTTGACTCTCTGTCAGCCGCCGCAGTGCAAAGCATTCAATGCTCTACTGCATCATTGCGTTGATAAGCTCTTGGAGATCAAACATGGGATTTTCTGAAGCGAGACGACGGCACTTGCCATGAACAGCGTAGGCCAATGGGATGTTGCATCCCCACGGGCGTCGGTCCAGATCAAATCCTATCATCTCGGCAATGGAGATAGAAAGCGTTTTGGGTTCCTTTTCGGCTGACGCCATGGACGCGGCTTTGACTGACGCCATGGAAGCAGCTGTGACTGACGCCATGGAAGCAGCTTTGACTGACGCCATGGAAGCAGCTTTGACTGACGCCATGGAAGCAGCTTTGACTGACGCCATGGAAGCAGCTTTGACTGACGCCATGGAAGCAGCTTTGACTGACGCCATGGAAGCAGCTTTGGCTTCAGCGACAAGAAGGGCTTGGCGTTCTGCTAGCGCACGACGAGCTTGGGTTTCCTCGACGAGTCGAAGTTCAACTTGGTTTGCCACCTTATCACCCGACGCAAGCGTCTGCAAAGAAGGTCGACCCGTCAAGGACTCCAAGAGCTCCATGTTCACCACCTTGTGCACAGCTTCGGTTGTCATTTGCGCAACGTACCAATTGGAGACGGTCTCGGCAGCGACAGGGTCGTTTTGGAGATAAAAGGCACCACCCACCATGGAACTAGCCGCCAAGATGGCAAGACCCATGATGCGGCGTCTGCGACGACGACGACGCATGCGGCGGTACTGAGTTATCCTGGACATGCTGCGACCCTCGAACTCGGGCATGACTTCAGTGTGTGAAATGGTTGGAGACGCCATGATTGCAGCGGCGCCCTCTTTGGTCGGAGGCTCCCACTGGGTACGGTTCGACTTGACTTCGTGATAGTATTCACGCTGATAGCTTTCGTCGTACAGAATCATCCACTCTTCTTCAGCGTTGGACGTTTCCAAACGACGGCCTTGCTTACGTGGACTCGGCTTGGCCTGGCTCTGACCCTCGAATTTGGTGAGAATGAGTTCCATTTGCTTGGCCAAGTTTTCAGCTTGATCCGCTGCTTCGCCGGACGTTGATCCAATAAGACTAGCGTACGATTCGTTACTGACACTTGCGTCTTCGAGGTTGGCTTCTTCCTCCATAATCTTGCGAATGGACGCTTGTTCACTCCTGAGAAAGTCAACAACGACACTTTCAACCTCTTGCATGACCTCTCTCGTCATTGCGGAGTTGCAAGTGAGACCGGACATGATGGAAGCATTGTCGTCAATGTCGTCATTCACAAACAGAGGCGCCGAACCGTCCTGGACGACACTCTCCCACTCATCTCCTTCATCGGCTTGAATGGGGCGCATAAAAGGACCACCCTTGCTGTCAAAGGCTCCCGGACCGGTAAAGGCATGTTTTTCGGAAAAGGAGGTGGGCGACGCCCGGGCGTCGATACCACGTCCTTCCAGCTGCCGACGATAAAAGTTGCGAAATTCCGCTTCTTCCTTGCTGTGCGTTGTTTGGTAGGTGGCATCCTTGCCCATGGTTTCGATACTCGGCAAGGAAACGGCACCCTTTCGCAAGTAGTCTTCAAGTGTATTCTCAATCGCTGCCGTCATGGCAGGAACCGCAGTATGCGACGGTGGTGTCTGTGCCGGAGGGGGTGCCGAGAGACGCGCCGAAACAGCGGGGGACATGGGAGTACCAGTACCGGTACCAGTCTTGGAGCTGGTCGACACGGAAGAGGGCGCGCGGGGAGGCCGCGATGGAGTGACGGGTCCGGAAAAGGGCACGGTGATTTGTCCCGTGGCGCCAAACTTGTGAACGTAGGACTGGTAGAGCATGAGCGTCTCTCGCTCCTTGCGACGGCATTCGTTGCGCCACTGGTGGACCGAAAGGAACATTGCGTCAAAGGGTGAGAGCTCCCCCGAGGTTCCATTCGGTGACACATGAAACGGACTATTGTTGGCCTCCTTGCGTGCTTCCAAGTCACGCAGGGCTGCATCCGCAGCAGCGTTCTCCGCAGCCAACTTGGCTGTAGCCTCACTAAAGTGTTTGTTCAGGAGCTTGGAAAGACCGCGTTGACGCAAAGCCTCTAATTCGGCTTCCTGGCGGCCATTGCGAAAGCTGGGGCTGTTGGAGCGACTCGGGGTGCGCGATTTTGGAATCGGAGGGGGTTTTCCTCCAGTCCACATGATGATGCTGAGGTCTCAACTAGACTACTGTACTTGTTTCTACTGTAACGAACGATCTGGTCAATAGATAGAGCACAAACGATATGAGCCACAAAGAGAGACGATGAAGTACCCGTGGACAGTAGTCTAGTATCGTAACAACAGAGAAAAAAGTGTGGATTGGATTCAAGAGGAAAATGAGACGTTTCACTCGAGCATTCCACTTTTTGATTCTCGATTTGCGAAATATTTCAGCGTCGTGGAATTTAATAATAACCCACATAGCTGAAGGAATGACAATGATCAGTGGCCACCGGCCGGGACGATTTTTCGAAAAAAAAAGATAAAAAAAGAAACGGACACGGACTCGGACTCGGACTCGGGACCTGATTAATTCTGACACCAGAACATGAACGGTCCAGCCGCTTCCCGTACACTTTCGAGTTGGGGACAGAGTTCCGTGTTCCCCAGATCCATTATTCATTCATTCATTCTTCATTCATCCACCATGGTGACGAAGATGCACGCTTCCCTGGCACTCTTGGCGGTCCTGCTTGTAGGTACAGCTCAGGGATTTCTCCCGACGTCTTCGTCGTCTGTGCGAAGAGTCGCGTTTGCTCCAGTAGTCACGATTGCTCCGAGAGTCGTTCTGCGATCGAGTGCTGACACATCCAGCGATGACGATGATGAAGACGATGACAGCGACAGCGCCCAACAAAACCCCTTTGCGGATCCCAACTATCCTGATCTTGAGTTCATTAATTACTCCGACCCTGAGTACCAAGTAGATCAAGGAACGGATGAGTATTACAACAACAAGGACTCCACCGAAGAAGAGATTGAAGTCATGCGCGAAGATCGACGTCGGCGCAACGACGAATACCAGTTCCAAACTTACTTTGCCGAGACTCTCAAGGGGGGCGACGAGTACAAGGGAGAATGGACTGTTTACAAAACCAGTACCTTTCTACCAAACTTTGAGCTGCAGGATGATGGAATACCCCGTCTCGTCAAGGCCGGTCGTACGCTAAAGGTAATCTCGAGTGCCTACAAGACAAAGGTGGAAACGGATTCGCCGCACAAGACCGATGCCGAGAGGATTCGTCACGAAGAATGCGCCGTATCTGGTGCAGACGACCAAGATGACGATGATGCCTCGCTCTCTCCAGAAGCTGTTCAGACTGAAAAGGAAATCTTGAGCAACACGTACTGGCCGGAGCAGCTAGCTGCCACGGACTTTCGGGGACAACAAGGAACTATGTGCGTTGGTAGTGCTTACACGATATCGAATGCCGTCACAATGTCGGGAGAGTCCGTCAAAGATGCCAATTACCAGGGGCCATTCAAGCAGTACTCTGCCGAACTTGGTTTGCACTCGAAACATCTTCGTATGCGCCTCAAGTTTGACTACAGTGTATTGGAGGAAGAAATATCCCAACAGGCTACTCCCCCGTTACACTTGAAGTCCATGACGGTGTGTAGGGAAACGCGCGACATGTGGCCTCGGTCGGACGAGCAAAACTCGGTTGCCGATGAGGCCGTTCCCGATGTCCTCTTTGGTGATTCTGGCGCCCCCGGTGGTCTCTACGATCCTCCCCCGGTCGGGAGTGAAGAACAAGCGGGTCAGTACATGCTGCTAGACTTGGCGGGACAAGCGACGGTTCTCTTTCCATTCAAACTGGACCAGGCCCCCGATTCTTTTGAAGGTCATGGATGGGTCACGAGTTTGGATTGGACTCCTGGCAACCTGCGATACCAAGTAGATCGCAAGATCAAGGGCGGTGCCGAGCTAATGTGCCTGCGTACCCTAGAGCTGACAGAGGTACAAGGTAGTGATGCTGACCGCTACCGCCCTCGTGATGGGGGAGAAAATATGCGTCAATAGGCCGCTACAATCTACAATAATAGATGCAGCTAGCTAGCTCAAGCGAATACGTTTCCAACGGTCTTTACGTCCCATTACAGTTTGATGAACATGCTGCGTAGTCGCGTCCAGGCTAGGATGTTTTTAAGTACTCGATCATATTTTGCTTCATGAGCAACATCTTCTTTGCCGCTCGTTTAGCCTTCTCCACAGCTACTTCAACCTTGAAGAAACTCAGGTTATTGATTGTGTGCTGCCGCTGGCTCCTGACTGTGTTGGCCTTGCGAATACCTACCGCAATATCCCTATTGCGGCACTACCGCAATAGCCTTTTGCGGTCATCCACACTTATTTGCAAATGCGAAACATGTGCAGCGCGTGGATTCCCCCGTTCCCACGCCTCAATACCGTACTATCTTTCGTCAAAGTTCCACCCGAGGCCGACACCCGGACCCTTTGCACAACCAGGGTTGTCACTTAGAATTCTCTCATAGTACCGAAATCTTACCCTCTCAAATCTGACAGAGGTAGATCCAATCTGACTCTGCCCCGCCTGTACCTTGCACGGAGATGTCTCAATCGTCTCTGTCGCTTGCTCTAATCGGTTCCCTTTCGAGGAGATTACGCTTGTAGCTACCGGCGCTCTTTCGGACAAATCAGCATCCTGCTTGGCGTCATTTTATGTTTTTTCAACACGGCAGCTGACTCAAGATGACGAGAGGAGACTTGTTCCATGTCCGAAAGGCCTGATGCGCAAGGCTTTTGGTTTACACTGGATCAAACTCAGCGCTCTCTTCATCGAGCTCAGAGCTTTCAGCACTTTTCTTGGCCTCTGCAGCGTCACACTTATTAGTGATTTTCTTTTGCAGAGCTTGCCGAAAAATCCCGCGCAGACTAGCGGAGCGGAGAAGGCTATCAGAGACAGCTACGGTGTCTATATCGGATGCGCTGTCGTCTTCAGCGCTGCCGCCACCATTCAAAGAATTCTTCATCACTTCCTTGGTAATCATTCGCAATAGCTTGTCGGCTAATGTTCTTACATCTCCCGGCTCTCTTCCTGCTGTAAAGACAGCAGACGCGCAACAATCCGTATCCTGGAGGGATCCCCTGGAAAACTCGCTGCCATCACTGGAGAAGGTATTGCTAGTCAGGCTCGTCGAACGGTGTTGTTGTGGTTTAATGTCGGAACGCTCTTCCTTACGGTGCGCGACGACACTGGACGATCCTTCGATAACAGCAATATCCCCTGCTCCTTCTCCTGGTAGTATCATTTTCACTGACTTGCTGTGTCGGTCCTTGTTAATAGATAATGCTTGGAGAGCTTGTGTTTCCTCGCCTGGACCAACAGCAACAGCATTCACATGTGAACAACTACTTTTTGAATTTGTGCAGTCTTCGAGTCTTTCGTTGGGTGGTGCGAACCCGCTGAAACTGAAAAGGGGGGCAATACGAATACATACGAGCGTGGACATATTTATTAGTTATTAAGTCATTCATGGAGAAATACTGAAATAAGAACTAAATAAAACAGTACAGTAATACTCTATACACATTGACGGAATGACGGTCGATCCCCTCTGGGACTCGATAGTCACGAGCGGCAACTTGCCGGTAAGAAAGCTCAGAGGATCCCTGGGCGCAACCAGAGATACGAAGAGCGGGACAAATGATCACCATGAT
>Ga0307981_1002921_pt1 | contig 13325 bp, 8 predicted proteins | sample OrgLakmetagen987_FD_201849 | JGI IMG/M metagenome (GOLD analysis project Ga0307981, IMG submission 201849) | Saline water microbial communities from Organic Lake, Antarctica - #987 | ecosystem: Environmental > Aquatic > Non-marine Saline and Alkaline > Saline | place: Antarctica: Organic Lake... | reverse complement strand
CAAATGACATTGACGAGGAACTGCACACTAAAGAGACACCAATGATCAATTCCGAGGCGACGATAGCATCGATTTGGGCGCGGAAAAAGACAAGGCTGTGTCTCTCCGTCTACTGGGCGTACTCTTTTGTCAGCTTGACTGTCGACGAAACGTTTCCACTCTTTTGTATTTCTCGGGTGGCAGGCTTTGGACTTGCTGAGGTTCAAGTCGGCAAGATTCTGTCTCTCTGTGGCCTGATCTTTGCAGTTGCTCAATATGGTGTTTGCACGTTCGTCTACAATCGTTTTGGCCTCTACGGCGCCATTCGAGTCGGTAGCATGCTCACCGGTCCAGTCATGTTTCTCATGCCACTCTCACTGATACTGAACCGTGGTGCCGAGACAGGGGAGCTGCATACAAGGACGTTTCTGTTCTTGGCTTTACTGTCAGCCGTCTTCCGTATCTTTGCTCTGGTTTTCTTTTCGAGTATCTCTGTCGCCGTGAATCGAAGCGTTCCGTCTTGTGAACGGGGCACGATGAACGGCCTGTCTGTGCTAGGAGGTAGCTTTGCAAAGGGATTTGGACCTGCGTTTGCCGGCTTTCTGGTTACGTATTCAGTTGCTTGGTTCGAGGAGTACGGCTCTATCATGATGTTTGCGTCGATCGGTCTCTTGGGATGCTGCGTCATGGTGTCGACGTTTCTCTTTATACACGACGACGGGACCGATGATAATGGCAGTACAGGTAACGAGGTGAATTCAAAGGAAGAACAAGCTCAAAAGATCGAGCTCATAGATAGAAACACAACCAAGGCATGAACAAGATACTGTGTCAGCTTGTGCATACAGCAATAGGGGGCAGCCCTCGTTATAGTATAATGCTCTCTGCCGACATACGGTTACAGTAGCCATTATTTTTGTCGAGACGACAGCTCGAGTATACGATTTCGATTTCATACTGTAGACTACAGAAGCGATCTGAGCTTTTGCCCTTTCATTCTGACGTTTGTCTCGATAGTCTCAACCACTTAAATGCGCTGAATTGGAAAGTCCGCCCTTGTGTACAATAAAAGCTCTAGTCACAGCCCTCTGCTTCGCCTTTTATTCGTACGACGTACGTACGCTCCGCTAGGATCGCCGCATACCCCCTCCGGCAGAACGGGTGGCTCTCCTTTTCACAACTTTCATGGCAACGTTCATGTTCATGGCCACGGTACCGGTACCGGTACCTTTCGTATTTAGCTGCGGTGACGGACAGAGATCATGGGAGCTTCGCATGTCCGTAACCCCGTTGCCCATCGATACAGGCTGTGGGCTCAGCTCGTCGATAGCATTGAGTTGTGTGGAAAGAGCCCTTTGATATAATTAGAGGCAACGGCGTCTTCTGTTGTCCTTTCTTAGCCATGTGGGTGTTGGGGTTGTTTGATGATATGTTTCGTCATTCGCTTGGCACTTGGCTGTCGGCGCCTGAACGGTACGTTACCATTTATTACTACAGATACATTCATTATTTATGATACGGGCCGATTTCTACCAAAGTTCAATACTCCACCATTTGAATCGAGGACATAGAGGCCCTAGAGAAAGGATTGACTCCGGTCTAGCGAGGAAATAGGACTTGCTTGTGTGCGTGCTTATACAGCAGCGATGACATTACCCCACTCGTCGTCTGCTGTGCCTGCGTGCTACATTCTATAACTTACCCATACTTTTTGTTGTTGTTGGCTCGATCAGGTCTCTCGAAATGTACCGTATGCTGTTTGCCGTTAGACTCCACGTAGTGGACTTGCCGAGAACACACTATCAAGAAGAACTCATAGCGTGGAAGAAGAAGCACTGCACGATTCAAACAGATGAAGCTCGACTGGGAGAGCTTGGTAACTCGTTCTGGAACGGCTTTATGAAACGACACAAGCATCGTGTCAGCTAGTAGCCAGCCAGGATAAGCAAGTATACATGAAGATAGTGTTGATAGCTTAAAATTTTGTAGACTACATTTAGCGCGTTTCCAATCCTAGAAGAATACCATAAATTCCGGTCGGTCGTGCCCTCAATTACTCCCTTACGGCCAACTTGAAAACGCCATGAGACTGGCCAAACGAAGGAATGCAATTACTCCTATAGATAGAGCTGATAGTTAAGGTAAAAGAATATAGTCAATTCTACTATTAGACAAGGCACGTAATTAATGAATTCAATAAAGTCGAAGCGGCTTCAATCGCATTTTGCTCCGTAATCAAAGAGAGACTCCCTTCGTTTTCCCATGGTTTCGACAACGTTAATGTGCTCCGATTCAGTGACCTCAACGTGCTGGTGGTACGCGTGGTCGTCGGCTTCCTTGCGCAGTTTGCCGTCATCGGAGACTTCCGGGAGACTTTGGCGCACAGTGTAGTGATGAAGGAGCTTTTCAAACTTTATTACGAGGCCAGCGGAGGAGCGTTCGCGGTGCCAGTCGGCCATGTATCGCTCTTCGTCAATGTTGGTTTCAATCTGCAAACGGTTGAGCATGACTTCTGTCGTACCACCGAGAGCAAAAACAGTAACGAGTACAATCACCATGGTCGTCATTACAAACTCGTTTCGGTTGCCAAAGGTATCGGGGAAGGAGCGGACACAAGCGTATGCAACCGCTCCTCGTAGACCCGAGAACCAAAGCATGTGCGCCGTCTTGTTGTGAATCTTGAGATCCCGACTGACTCTGGGAGTGAGCGTATCCATGGAGTCTATTGCAGGCCCAGTTTCTTGTCGTTCAGTCGCTGGGGAAAGTCCGTCTCGTTCATCTTCATTCGCATGGTAGAGTCCAGCTGACAACATTTCCTTCATTTCCACGTGACTCTCATTCGATTTGGACGACGGAGACTCAGGTTCCTCTTTGTCGTCGGGCTTCTCTTCGGGTCGTCGTTGAAGATGGTGGTTAAAAGCCAGCGTAATCGGATACACGTTCAAGGCTCTGCCGATCAAGCATGCCAAGAGCGACCAGAAAATAAAGCGTGTGTTCATGCTTCCCGTGAGTCCCCATACACTCAGTCCAAGCTCTAGAAAGATGGCGCTTTCCGCCAAGTGAGCTGCCAGACGAAACAAGAGATTGGCGTTAGTAGCCGTGACCTCTGATAGATTCGGGACGACATACGCCCGTGCCGCCATTCCCGTAAAGAGGATCGTGACAATACCCGAAAGACGTAAAACCTGTGCCAAGAGAAATGGCACGTACATGATGAGCACATAGAGCGATAGTTCCAGTAATCGATTGCTGCGCATATCGACGTGTTTGAATATCAAGGCGGCGCCGCATCCGAGCAGTAGACCGAGCACCGGAGAGCAAATGGAGTCAATCACCAAATCGAGGAGAAACCTGGAAATCCCAGCAGCAACTTTTCCCGACGAGTTATCACGAGCTACGAAGGTGGCAAAAGCGTTGAAGAGAACCAAACCAACAGCATCGTTCAAGACGGACTCTCCAAACACGAGATAAAAGAGTTGTGGATCCACTCGCTTGGCTTGAAAGATGGCAAGCGTGCTAACAGGATCGGTTGCTGAAATGAGAGCGCCAAAGGTCAAGAGTTCGGTAAGCGTTGGTTTAAAATCTCCCACGAGTTCAAAGTATGTGACGAGCTTGAGCAGAAAAGCGATACTGACGGACGATATGGCCGTTCCGAGTATCGCAAAGAGCACGATTGGCTGGATGAGTCTAAAGAAGAGTTCCCTTCGCAAGTGGTAGCCGGAATTAAATATGATCGGAGGCAAGAGGGCTATGAAGAAGACCTCCGGGGAGAATGATAAAAGCGATTGCGCAACGCCCTCATTGGCATCATCGTCAGCGGCATCAGCATTAGCGTCATTGTCAACAAACAACTCGACGACTCCGCCAGCAACCATGCCCACCAGCAGCACCAGACCGGCTTCTGGTACAACGCTGGATAAGACGGGTCTATCATGGAGAATCTTACTAAGCACCAAGACAATGGCTAAGAGAGTGGAGAAGAGCACCAGGTACGCCGAGATACTCTCGGTTGTGCTCCACGAAGAGAATCCCATGGTGCAGAGTGCAGTACTGTAATACGATTTACGATTTTGTGATAACATTCGAATTCGTTTTTGCCAGTCGATAGCGTTTTTGCGAAATGGCTATTCAAGTCGCTCATGTCGTCAGCCAACGTTTCGCAACGGAAAAGCATTTGGTACACACGACACGACCATGACACGAACCCCCCACGTTTCTAATCTTACTACTACAGTACTAGTCTAGTATAGTCTACTACTACGGCGAAAGGCTTGTGTTTGGTTTAGTGCTAGATGGCTGTGTATACTCGTCTACTTTATGTATTGCTTGAGCGGAATAGGTACCAGCAATGCTGCTCAAGCCGATTGTCGATGACTCAAAGGAAGGATCGTCTAAAGATCATTCCTGACGACTGGACATAAACTAGTCTACCGGTTCATACTTACTCTGTCACTGCTGGGGTGGTCGCACCCATAATCATGGCCGTCGAGAACTTGGCGTCTTCCAAAAAAAGAATGCGGGGCTGCTCAAAGTTGACGCACACAATGTAACCCTTGCCGTTGGCGTCCTTCATGTGGGCAGCGTGGGTGACTTGCTCGTTGAAAAAGTGGCGCTGGCCCAGCACCTTTTTGCCGTCCCGGTCCTTGATGGTTCGCGGCGCATTCTTGGCTCGGGTACCGACCAAGTCCACTTCAAAGTGAAACGTTTGTTCGGGGTTGTTGGGCTTGGTAAAGATCAGACGAACCGGCGCTGGATCCACGCCTTTGGCAATATACGTATTGCTAAATTTCAAAGAAACTTCGGGGTCAAGGATCGCCTCTCGAAAGTTCTCGCCACGCATGCAAGCCGTCGATATTTGCAAGTACAACAAGGCAGCCGAGAGTAGGACGGTTCGTTTCATGACTGTGTTGACGGCGGCTTCTGAAACGGTCGAGTAGGCGGGGCACAATATCATATCGTTGTCAAAGGTATCGATGTTATCCGCCATCCAAACGTCGCCCTTGCCATCGTTGCCTTTCCAAGCGACCGTTACCTCACCACCCTTTTCGTTCTGGTGAAAGATATCAAACAGCTGGGCCGTCCAAATTTGGTTGTCGACGACTTCAATGCCCGCCAGCGTCTTGAAGCCTTGTGATTGCACCGAAGTCTTGCCTGTAGATCCACTCTTGTCTAAAACAACCTTGTAAATACAACCAAAGACCGAATTGGCAAACTCGTAACAGCAACAAAAGCGACGAAAGGTTCCACCCGCCACGTAGAGAATCGACTCGTTCTTGGGGTCAATGCCCACATCGTTGGGTGAAGCGAGTCCTTCAACTTCAATGGAACACTTGACCGGGCCTGGCTCGTCCGGAAGCTTGGTTATATCCAAGCCGATAATGCTGTTGCGGTTGAAGGCGCATAGATAGAGCATACCTTTTGAATTAAGAGCACTGCCAAAGATGGTCACGTCGGTGGATCCGTCTGGAGCAGCAATGGGTCCAGCCAGGTGCTTGGCAGCAGTCATGCCAGGACGAATCTCGTACAAGTGGCTTTCTTCCTTGCCGTTGATGAGACGCTGCGCTGGAACGTAGGCCACGCCAGGAGCGTAAGCAGTGTTCTGTGCAAGACTCTCTAGAAAGAAGGTGTCCTCGGGAAACTCCACGTAGGAAGCACCAAGATCCTTGTCGGTCAGGCGAATTACGCCATCGGCAGGAGATGGAATCGTCGTGCTAGTCATGATGTATATTACTCTTTTTGTGTTGGCGAACTAGTCTAAAGTCAAGCAGCCTGTGTAAGTCTACCGTTACAGTATGCAAAATATGCGAAGCACCTCTTTTAGTCTGATACTGGAAAGCTTCGTTTAAATTGAGCGACTATGACAACTTTGATCATGGATTCCGTTTCGTCGCCAAAGATACCTTCTTGGTCACGCACGATGAAACGGACTCCGGACTGACGGGACTGACTCACTCGTGTTCTGCCGCCCGCCGAAGACGATGACGAAGAACGCATCATCTTAACATTGTTGTTCCGTACCATAGTCTACCGTACCCTTCCATCCATCCATTCAGCACACGTAGCATCACTATCTGTTCACCATGGCACTCTCACAGTCTCTCAAGACTCTTCTGCGACCAATGGGTCACAGTATCAAGCTTATAGCTGGACAGAATTCGTCCATTCTTTCGCAGCGTTTCGTTACTCCGATGATGGCTTGTAGTAACAGGAACCAGCTACTCCAAGCGGTGCGCTCCTACCGCGGCGAGGCTGGCGAAGGCGTTGCCAACTTATCGCCGCACGAACAAGAATTGTTGCGTGTCGCCGAACCGCGCTCCAAGGAAATATTTGCGCGTCACACGGCCATGCCCGACCTGACGGACGTTCCCAAAGCGTCGTTTGATCCGTCGGCCACCACGGCAGACGCTGACTTGCCGCTCGAGATTCGTCGCAAGCGATTGATTTATCGCTCCAAACAGCGTGGATGGTCGGAAGTGGACTTGCTTTTGGGAACGTGGGCCGCCAGGAATGTTCCGACGTTGGCAATTAACGAATTGGACGAGTACGAAGCCTTTGTGAACCTCGAAACGATTGATATTTACAATGTGATTACGCTGCGATTGGATGTGCCCGAAGACATGAAGACTACGAGCGGTGATGGTGTGGTGGAACGCATTGCGGAATGGGCGCGTTCAAGTCCTCTCGGTCGAGCCGATCCGGAAAAGTACAAGAGCGTCAAGGCAGAGAACAATCTCATCTAACGAACGTGACAGTAGATTGGAGTATCGCGTGAGGAAGGTATCGAGTAATATGACAAAGGTCAGAAATCAGTCAGACACGGAATGCAAAAATACATCTGTCGCGACGATAATAAGATGCATATTACGATTTAATATATTATGCCAGCATCAGTCGGCATGTCGTTTCTCAGCAATATTTGCGGATCGATGGAGAAAGGGAAGGAATGGCGCAAGCAAATAGTAGATAATGGATATCGCTTGGTTGAACAGTCTCGTGGGTCAAACAGAACGAAAATTGACTTTGCTCTGTTTGAATGATGAATGAATGAATCCATCAATCGTGTAACAATTGCTTCACTTCAAAACCTTGTCGGCTTATCAACTGCAGAATCGCACCACAACAATCGTCCAGGCACAGCGAAAGTCGCAACCGGAGGTGATGATACAGCAATAGACTTCTATTGAATCAAATACACTAATTCGTTGGAAGCAATGGAACGTGCAGCAAGTGAAAGGGTCGATACGGAATCGACTGTTCTACCGGCGGTAGCTCCGAGTCCTCTACCTACAAGTCCTCTTCCTACAAGTCCTCTTCCTACAAGTCCTCTACCTATGAGTCCTCTATTTACGAGTCCTCCGTACCCGATGGCACCTGGAAGCGCGAATGTCGCTCTGCCCACTTGTTGGGATGGCGTAAGTGGTACTTCCGCTTCACCTCCGAGGTCTCCAAGTCCTCTAGACTGGTTCCCAACTGCAAGCGTGAGTGTCGCTGCACCCATTCACTGGGATGGTTTCCCTCCGGGTCCTGAGTACTGCAATCGTCAGGATGGCGTGAATGCCGCTTCGCCCAGTATCTGGAATGAAAATGCACTTGTCGCTTTCCCTCTGGGCCTTCCGCAGAGCAATCAGCGAGGCAGCGAGGTCGTGGTGGATGAACTCAGTCGAGCGCCTGCCGTAGTCAATGCGGCAGTCGGATCGATTGCGACACCCCCTCCAGCACCTTGGCGTGCCAACTTTCACTCTTCATTCAAGTGAATTTACATTTCTTCCCTATCATGAATCTTCTTACATTTCCGGCTCTCAATGACCAACTGTTCAGCAAGGGGATTGGTACCTGTATGGCTACGTGATCTTCTGTCGTCTCTCACCAGCACCATCTACGTTACGTTGTACTATAGCACGGTGCTTGCATATATATACTTGTCTCCTATTCAATACGTTTTGTTTCGAATTACTACCATACTAGAAAGGATTCTATAGTAGTGGTGGTGTTTCTCTTTTCGTTCGACATGTTTTTCCGCTTGTAGCTCATTCCTTTCCACCACAGAAGGCCACCCTGTGTTAGCCAGCCTACCACTTGTCACTGATCATTACTGCTCGCTATCGCTCGCGAGCGACGAGAAGGAGCTATTTGGTGATGCCATCGTAGTCTACGAGTAGTATTGTGCAATCGTCTAGCTTTTTCGCGCCACTTTTTTAGCAGCCACAGAAAAAGTGTCAACTTTATCCCGCGCTTCATCAACATCATCTTTCGACATAAAAACTGAGACGAGGAAGACGACGACGACGACGACGACGACGACGACGACGACGACGACGACGACGACGACGACGACGAGGGCGACGATGATAATGATTTCCAGCTTACAGAGACTCTCTCGGAGGACCCCGACTCTGCAGATACTCGTCGCTCCTTCGATGGTCGACTCGATGCGCACATTCTCCGATTCGTCGTCTGCGGCGTCGTTCTTTCCGGGAGCCGTTGTTCACTGTCGAGGCGATCTTCCCTACGGCTCACGCGAGTACGTCTTATTGCCGCCCCACGTTTCCTTGGAAGACGTGGAAGAAGAGGAGAACCAACACTTCAAGCTCGCGTCCTTGCAAGCGCATCGCAATATTGTCTTTGGGGCCGTCCTTCATTACCAAAAAAAGTATGTCAAAGACGACCCTGATGAGTTCGAACCCCAAAAACCCATGCTCGTGTCAGCGTGTCTACCTCTCTTGGACGCGGCCTTGATCGACGCGGCGGCAGAAGCCGAGCAACCGCAAGCACTCAGTACCATTCATGGACTATCCGTCTGGGTAGCAACGTGTTTCCAAGGACGAGCCGAGTCCAAGGTCTTGGCAGCGCTCCATCAAGCTGCCACGGCAACAGCTGCTGCCGACGAGCAAGCAGCCGTTTCCTTGGCGGCCGTGCAATCGATTGCGACGGGCATTCCACGGCCGGGTCATTCCGTTGTAGGTCAAGGTACGTATCGAGATGGAGCAGCAGCATGGGAAGATCTCGCCAAGGAGTTTGTGGGCTTGAGGCGCTCGGAAGAATGTCAGCTCTATCAAGCACGCGGCGCCGAGTTGGTGGGCGTTGACTTGCTGGCCGATACCCGGCCCGACTATATGAAAAGTGCGGGCGGTTCCATGGCGCGTTTCTTCTTTCTCTAGCAGTCTAGTCTTTCTATCTCTCTCTAGTAGCTATTGTAATACAGTAGCACTACAGTACAGTAGTCTATGGTTTTAGCTACGGTAGTTCCTTGTTTACGGTACTCTAAACCTGTACTTTAACGAATCATGGAATACTGCTGCATGAAACCCCCGGAAGAAAACTCTTCGTGTCGCTGCCCATGGTGACTCATCAAGACATCACTGTCGTCGTCGTCGCCATCGCCATCGTCGGTATTGGGATCCTGTACACCCTGCATGGCTTCATCCTCTCCTCCGTCTGCTTCGCCAACGGGTCTCAGGTGTTGGAGTTGCGAGCTCAAGGCCGATACCACGGTCGCTGGATGGCGCGATAGGTTGGCATTCCGACGAGGTCCGTACAGTTGCACCTGTCGAATGTGTGTATCTCGACCATTCTGGTGCATTTGATCCACCGAGATGCGAATCAAGTGGGCCCGGACCATCTTGCGACTGCTATCAATCTTGTTGCACTTTTTTTTCTCGTCCTTGTCTTCGCCGTTGTTGTCATTGTCGTTATCCTCGTCGTCGTCCTCCTCCTCCTCCTCCTCGTCCAATGGATCCGGCGGAGACTGCAACGGAATAATGCACCAACCGGAGGGTTCATTCAAGCCAATTACCATATCAGAAGGATGCACAGCCGGAACCAAGTCTTGATTGGTCATTCCGCACTCGACTCTCACCGTTTTTGGAGTATACGACTCGTCGAGACTGTAATCCAAATACAAGCAAACGTGGCTAATGGCCACGCGACGAGCAAAGTGAACTTGGAGAAAGTGAGGTTGGCTCGTTCCGTCCGACTGCCAGTAGGTTTCAGTGGATTGATCACGAATCTGTTCGACGCCGTTACCGGGTTTAGCGGACGAAAGCTGCCAACAAAGTGCTTCGCGGCCAATTTCTCTCAAGCCGTACAACGAATCCAAGTTGGGCACGGCGGCCACGGCCATAATAGCAGAAGAAGAAGTACCGTTGGTATCCGCAACGTTGGTAGCGTCATCGCCTTCTTCTTCTTCTTCGGCATCTTGTTCCTCTTGCGGTTCGGCCGTGTGAATGCTCTCGGCCTCTGTTTCCAGAGCCGGAGGGCCTTCGCTATCTTCAAAGGAAGGCGCCGTTTCGTTGGCGTATAGTGTTACCATATTTTGTTGGGTGCGTTTGCTCTTTCGTTTTGTTCGTTCGTTCGTTCGTTCGTTCGCTCGCTCGCTCGCTCTCTCACTGATCAATGCTTTTATGGCAGTGGAGACGTTCTTAGTGTGAGGTACTAGTCCTGTAGAAGTACTTGGTGAGGATTGGGAGCGGTAAGGACGTCTATTCATTCGATCAGCACCGCACCATTGTAAATGTTGGTTTGGTTGTTGGTTGACTATGTCGTACCGGTGCGTCGAGCGAGCCGGTCACGATGCTAACTTTCCTACAGTATTACAGAGAGGGTTGGTAGCTGGTAGGGTTGGAGTTATCATGAAAGTCACGCAAGGGCTCAACGCTCTCAACGCTCCATCGTCTACCGTACTACATACTACATAACGGTATTACAGCGCGACGTAGTACCTACATTGCTACGTTAGTTAGTAAGTTACGTCTGTCTTTCTTTTTCTGTAGGACCTTGTCTAGCTAGTTGCACGCAGTAAAGCGGATGAATGTATTTCATTTAATTAGACTAGTCAATGGGATAATATCGTCTTCTAAGAATACAAGCTAGCTACTGTAGTTCAAGATGTCTCGTTGGTGTTACCCGACTCGACTCAGTCGTTACTTACGATTCGCCGGTCGCCGCTACGGGTACTGCTGCCGTTCCCTCCACTGCAGGTAGTGTTCCCGTCCGGAGTCGATCCAAGAATTGAAGGAGCAGTGGATCCACTTGTTCCGGTGCTTCATCATGCGGACAGTGTCCCACGCCCGGCCAAGACTGCACCAGCTCGACTGCTGGATACTTTTGTAAAGCGCGTACACGAGCTCCTGGTGTCCATGGATCGGCTTCGCCATACCCAATCCACACCGGTTTGTTGGCAGGAAAGGTTGCCAGCTGCTGTTCCGGCAAAGGTCCTGCCGAATACGAGAGTGTATCAAACACGACTTGACTCGCACCAGCAGTCAGCAGTGGATCCAACAAGACTTGCACCAAGGTATCGTCCACGGCGGATTCGACGGCATACGGTTCTTTCAATATAGTTTTGACAGTTTCGGGTTTGGCCAGTGCGTCAAACGCTCCTTGTCCGTACTTTCTGAGAAGACTCTGGACGCTCCGCAGAATAGGCATAGTCACACTTGACATGAGCAGTTCGGCCGAATGCAGTTCACGAAAGTTGGGCGAGATAATAAAGACTCCGTTGTAGAGATCAGGCGTATCAATTACGGCTTGCAAGGCAGTAATGGTACCAATCGAGTTGCACACCAGTGTGCAAGAGTCGTGTAGTGTGTCGTCGGCCAGGACGATATCGTTACAAAAATCGGTTACCAACTCACTCCAAGTATAAAAGTTGTACGGACTCCCGAGAGGATGTTTCAGTTCCACATCTACCACGCGCGTTTTTCTTCCATCTGATGTGCCCAACTCAACGTCGCGCATAATCGCAGGATGCTTAATGTCGTCGAACCGTCCGTTTTCGCCATTGACGGCCTGGGCTACGACAGAGTCGGAAGGTGGCTTGTCGGAATACCCACATCCCCATAGATCCAGAGCAAAGGCCCGATACCCTGCTTGCCCAAGACCCTTCAGAGTTTTGCGCCAGTGATCCGAATTGACAAACAAGCCGTGGACCAATACGACCGGTTCGCCGTTAGGCGGCCCAGCTACTTGGTAGCGAATCTGTTGCTGCTCTTTCCATTTCCATAGCTGATTAGGCAAGCCTGTCGCGGGGGATATAGCCGGTGGAATGGGATGCGTCAAGGCGTGGACCTTGGTAGCAAGAAATAGCGCTGCTAGTAGTAGCACAACAGTACAACGACGCGAAGAACGTTGACGGATAAGGTGAAGGGGAATTCTGAGTGTTGTCATCTTGTGTCGGCGTCAGGCGTCAGGCGGAATGAATAGAACGAGGCCTTTCTAGATGGATGCAGTAGTCTAGCTAAGCTGAAAGATTCACTTTCAGAGGTTACTAGCCACTACAGTACGACGTTTAGACTTTGATCTTCGGTCAATGAGCATCTGTAGGGGTTGCAGGTTGCAGGTTGCGGCAGCTACAATATAATGTTGCTCCTCTGCGCTGTTCTCTTGTTCGTCGTTCGTCATACGTCTACGGTACGGTATGTTATCACGAGCATAGCATAGCAGAGCTATCATAGCTTGGCGCGAAAGAAGACAAGGAACAAAGGCAAAATGTCTCGGAGCAATTGATATTTCGTAGAGGCATTTATTTAGGCGGGTGGAAATGAAAGTGATAAAAGACTACGTAATTGTTTTAACTGAAGGCGTCCATGTCCCTGTCCTCTGTCCTGTCCCTGCCGACGCCTATGTAAACTGCCAAGCTAAAGGGTGTTCAACAATTCCGTGTTTGCGGGTTTCGTTTTCCGCAATATCTGGAGGATTCTGGATTCCAGGGTATCGTTGGAAAGCTGGAAGGCGCTTTTTGCGCCTGTGTTCCTACTTTTTTGACTTTTTTTATTGCTTTCTTGTACTGTCGCAAGACTATCCGGGGCCCAAATGGAGGACGACTTATGCAAGACGATCGACCGAACTCGCGTCTGGCTTGGCGCGCACTGGACAGATGCATTGCTCTAAGTAAACCGGTTTACCGATAAACGATTGTGCTCCTGTCGAGTGGCTGCTTCCCACTTTCTGGAAGAGTTAAAGTTGCTGCTTCATCGGGTCTCCAACGTCAACAGTGTTATCAGGTCTACAGAACTTTTTATTTTTAATCATGTCAGCTCCTACGGATATGAGCAGTCTTCTTGCGTCTTTGTCTAGTACGTCTGTTGCTGCGGCTGCTCCTCGGAGCGGTGATTTTTCCTGACACGTTTCCAAGAGGAATTCTTACATCCTAGTTTTTCTACCTGCAGGAAAACTATTATGGCGCGAAGTATCTTATCAAGTACGTCCGGGTTGATGAACTTTTAGTTGACTTCATTCCGATGAGTCGACCGAAATAGTTTTATGCACCATGACCGGATCTGTTCCCGGTCATTTGGACAAGTGTATCCACAGCTACGGATGGTACCAAGAGTCCTGATGAGGTACTG
>Ga0307981_1002919_pt1 | contig 13348 bp, 10 predicted proteins | sample OrgLakmetagen987_FD_201849 | JGI IMG/M metagenome (GOLD analysis project Ga0307981, IMG submission 201849) | Saline water microbial communities from Organic Lake, Antarctica - #987 | ecosystem: Environmental > Aquatic > Non-marine Saline and Alkaline > Saline | place: Antarctica: Organic Lake... | reverse complement strand
CCGCCTTGCCCGTGAACGTCATTGACACGCGCCCGTTGAGGGACTTTGGGAGAATGTGAATCCTGCGAAACGACCGCAGCTGCCGTTCAAACTCCTTCTTTGCCGCCGCCGCGGCGTCTTTGCGCGTGGACCCGTTGGCAAAGGGGTTCGCCGTGACGACTTCCCCGTGGTACGAAACGCCCTCGTGGGCAAAGAGGTTGTCAACGCGAAAGACAAACTTTTGGGGAAGCCCCGGCGTGGTGTAGACGCCGTACGAGTCGTCTCGCTGGCAAAGGACCGTGAGGCCGCTGGTTTGGAGGAGGTGCTCGGAAATTTCTTGCGCCTCGTTTCCGAGGTTCGCCTCCGGGACAAGGACGATTCTGCTGCCCGCAAAGCACTGCGTGCGGCGAAGGGCGGCGACGTGCTCGTGGACGAGGCGGCGCGTTTCGAATCCGTTGCTCGTGGGGTGCGTTTCCAAACCGCAAATCTACCATACAAAACCGTGCGTGAGCGGGTGTCGCGTAAAACCGCAACAAACGCGCGGCATGAGCAAAGAGCAGCGCATTGAGGAGGTTAGATGCAAGTACGACCTCCTGTACAGCTTGATTGCCGACCGGACCGGGGAAGCGCGCAAGCGGGTCGTGGAGCGCACTGAAAACTACTTGCGCAAGCGGTTCTGGCTGGAGATTGAAAACGACGCGGACCCGTCCTTTGCCAACGCGCTGAACGAGTTTTTCCGCCAGGTTTGGCGCAAAGACTCGACGGGGAACATTTTGAAGCTGTTTCTCGTGTACTTTTGCATTTTCCTCGACGAGCGGGTGTACGAGTTTTTCGCGCCCCCCGCCCCCGACCCTGACACGGACGACCCCGACGAGACCCGCGTTGACAGGCGCGCGTTCCAGCACTTTTGCGCGAAAGAGCTGGCCCCGCTGTCGGAGGACGTCAAAAACGGGCACCAAATGACAGTGCCCGCGTACGTGCGCGAGCTGAACGCGGCGTACGCGGCCCTCCTCATCCCGGATCCCCTGGAGGAGCTTCGCGCGCAGGCGGGGCGCAAAAACAAGCGGCGCATCGAGTCCCTTACCACAACGTTTGCGCCCGAGTAAAAAAAACTCACGACCGCCGTCTCGGAACCCGTTCCGTTTCCGTCCCCGCACGCGCCCCCGTTTGGGTCAACGGCCACGTACACGGTTACAGTGTTCTCGTGCGGCTCCTTGAGGGCGGGTTTCTTGAAAAACGCCTGCAGGTCGGTCGGGCGGAAGGCCATGTTTTCGTCGTCCGTCACTTGCCCCATGGTTTCCTGCTTCAGCAGCGTTTTCCGGGTCCCGTAAATGGCCTTTACCTTGTCGAACGTGTCCTGCGGCTTCCACTCGGGCCTGTCGCCAATAACGTGCTTGCAGTCTTCCGCTTTGTCCGTCCCCTTGCACTCGTCGCACACCATGCCCGCTTCCAAAACGTTGAAGAGAGTTTGCCCGGTGTGGTCGCGAATCTCAGTGAGCTCCGTGTAAAAATTGAAACGCCCCGCCGGCGTGCTTATACAAATGAGCGCCGTTTCTTCGACCTCCAGGAGGGGCACGATGATCTCGTAGAAAACCCGCAAATCCATGTACGCCGCCTCCTCGCAGTAGATGACGTCGCCGCCGACGCCGCGCAGCGTCTCAACCTGCGAGGTGTAACGCGCATGAGCGGAACAAGTGAAGGAACAGCAAAACGGCGCGTCCGCGGGTCCATTTGCTTGGATCGCGCCCGCCCAGGAAGATTATAATGCGTCTGAAGAAAGGAAATCGCGTGCGTTTGCGAGGGGGAATATAAGACGCCGCCCATGGGAACCCCTTTTTGCAAAGGCACCCATGCACGCCCCCGTCTTCCATGTGGTCTTCTTCGGGCCCGTTGGCGTTGGCAAGTCAACGATCACGCGCGCCGTAAGTGCCATGTGGAACGCGCCAGTGTACGTGCTGCCCGAGCCGTCTGACGCGCTGGAGCGAAGCGGCGCCCTGAAAGCTCTGTACGAAAACCGCCCGGGGAGCGGCGTCATTGTGCAAAGCATCGTCGCCGCGGAACGCATGCGCGCCATGCGTGCCATGCGTGAAACTCTGCGCAGTCGTCCGCGCGGTTGCAAGCCGGCTCTCCTTGTCTCGGACGGTTCCGTGTACTTGGACCCCCACATTTTCGTGGAAGAGCACATTCGCGCGGGTCGCATGGACATGAGCGACGCGGTCGCGTTTTTGACGCGCCTCCAGCGAAGCTTTGAAACGCCGGAAAAGTGCCCAGCCGTGCCCGCTGACCTGTTTGTGTTTTTGGACTCGCCCGCGAAAACATGCCTGGCACGGGCGCAGGCGCGGGACCGGGCGGCGGAAAGCGGCATTGACGAAGCGTTCTTTGAGCGCATGAGGGCGGCGTGCCAGCGCGTGTGCTGGATGGTGTCCAAAGAATCGCTGCTCGTCGTTGACGTCTCCTGCGGGCTCGGCGAAGCGGTGGAGCAGGTTTCCGCGCAAGTGCAGAGTGAATATAAAAAAGCGTTCCTGGCGACGCAGTAGTACGCTTGAACGGTTACGCGCGCATGGAAAAAGAAACCGAAAAAAACTCGCTCCCAAACCCAACGCTTTCATCCGCCGCCCTCGGCACCGTCGTCGTCTCAGGCACGTTTTTGACGCTGGCCTTTGTCATTTTCTCGGTCGTCTTGGCAGACCTTGCCGCCGTGCACGCCGAAGAGCACTGATTGCGATGCGAAACAGAAAAGGAACCGCCGCGCCCCAGGATTCCGTGCCGCCCGGGTTGTGCCCAGCGCAGGTGGTGGCCTTGGGCGGGTGCAGCAAGCTTGCCTTGGCGTTGACGCTTTTGGCAGCGCTGGCCTCGGTGTCCGTTGCGTTTGTTGTGTACGCCCAGGTGCGGGAGCTGCGAAACGAGCTGGAAAATCCAGAGATGATGCTGGCGGTATTTCGTAAAAAACAGGCCTAGCCCCGTATATGGCGCCTTCCTGCTCCCCGTCACGCAACCACCGGCTTTTGCCCGCAAGCACCGTTTCCACGACCCTTCACTTGCACCGCACGCACCATGTCTTTCTCGATGAGCGGAGTGAGCTCAAAAATGGCGGCAAAGGAGCCGTCCGTGGCCAAGGGCATGGGCGCGCACGCGCCGGCCGTTTTGTCGTCTCAGAACGTCAAGAAAGTTGACTCAAGCGACCGCCCGCACTTTTACCCTGGCATGATCGACGCCGCGCACGCAAAGCACACGAGCGACCCGGCCATTCGCGACTACCGAGACTGGCTGTGAAGTGAAAATGAAACCTTTTTCTCCCCCGCCCCTCCGTATAAGCGACCCTCCCAGCACCGCCTCCTTTTGCGATGGCTTCAACGGCGGGTGCCATCAAGGGCAACTGGTCCGTGACCAGCATCAACAGCAGCGACATCTTCCAGCCCGGTGAGCGCATCACCAATGTGCACGAGGTGTACATGCTCCGCCTGCCCGTTGGGGAGGCGCTGCGCCCCGGCAGTACCACGTTTGCGACGGCCTTTGACGCGGACAACCACGAGCACGTCTTTTACGAGGCCCTCCTCCAGCTGCTCCTCAAAACGGCGGCCGACGTGCGCGCCTCGTACGAGCACGACATGCAAGACGGCACGAACATCACGGCCGCCTCGGCCGCCGACCAAGGGGACCCGTTTCCCATGTTTTTGGAGGCGGTCGTTGGCGTGGAGCCCGACGAAAAGATCACGCTTGAGTTTGAAACGCAGGAGCACGTGGACGCGCGCCCGTTCATGCGCGGCGTGTCGTCCCGGTACCCGGTCGTCGAGTACCGGCTGTGGTTTTTCGTGCGCGTCGTCGACGCCGAGGCGGACGTGGGCAAAATGATCGCCGAGACCGTGCACCACGTGAACCAGCAGTTCAACAAGCGGTACGCGGGGGTGACCGTGCGAAAAAAGAAGGGCAAACCCGCGAACAACACGCTAGCCGACGAGCCCTCGCGCGGGGAGTCCGCAAAAAAGGACGACGAGGGCGTGAGCATGATTGAGTACCAAGGGGACGGGAACAAAGGCCTTGTCGACTACGGGCTTTCCCTCAAGGAAACCGAGCGCTGGAAGTTGATCCGCAGCAAAGGCGTCTGGTGCCAGGTTGCCGACATGGTTGCCGGCATGCGGCGCCTCACAAAGCCGGGCACGTTTGCCACGGTCCTCAACTACACGCTCAGCAACGACGCCAACCCGGCCCATCCCCGGTACGTGCTGTCCCCGTTTCTGTACTTTGCCTTCCCCAACGCGTACGCGGACACGCTTCAACGGGACAAGGACGGGTACCGCGACGGTGACAACTGGACGTTTCCGGTCCCGGACCGCGTTGTCCGCGTTTCCCCGGACGACCAAGCGCTGGCGCGTTTTCGCGGCAAACTGTTCCCGGACTTTCAAATTCGCAGCTACGGCGACTCGCTCGAGCAGGACATGAACCTTCCCGTCCCGCGCCTCACGGAGGAGTACTTTAAGCGGATGAACATTGACCGGCCCGCGCGCGGGGTCCACAACTCGCCCGGCAACGACCTCGACCGCGTGCAGAACGAGCTCGTCAACATGATGCTCGACGAAGAGGAAGGCGGCGAGGAAGGCGGCCTGGGGCGGGCGCGGGTCGACGAGTTTGGCAATTTCCTCCCCATGGACCCCGACGAGGAGGCCGCGGCGGCGAGCGAGCTGCAAGGGCAGCCGGTGCGGGCGTTTGGGGGAAGCACTCCCGCGCGGGTTATGCAAATGATTCACGCCACGCTGCCAGAAAAGGACCTGGAGCCGTTTGACTCGCGGGCGCTGCAGCGGGAAAACTTTGAAGACGCCACCACGCTGCAGGCGCAAAACCTGCTGAACAGCACCGACAACCCCGAGGTGTCGTCGTTTCACTTTATGATTTTTCGCGGCGCCAAGATGCGCTCCCAGTTCCTTGCCCTCGCCCAAAGCGGCGCGTGCTCGCGGGAGGAGCTTCGTCGGCAGTACGTGGGCCGGCAGCAAGTCCTGTTTCGCGAGTACAGCGACTCGTGCATGAGCGACCGGAGCGACATTAGCACGCCCGGGAAAATCTTGAACGCCTGGTACCGGCGCCGGGCGTCGGGCGGAAACCGCTGGCTCGGGCACAACACGCCCAAAGTGGACGGCACCCTGAGCACCATTGCCAACACGCTCATTCGCCGCTCGGCGCGCCTTGAGTCGGCCATGTTCGTCGCCAACGCGCACGCCATTGCCATTACCATGCTTTTTGGCTCGCTTGACGCGTACCGGCACGACTTGGACCTACACTTTAACATGATTTTGTCGGGCACGCACTCCACGGGCAAGTCGTTTGCCCTGAACCTCATGACCATGCTTCGCGTCCCAAAAACCGTGGCCACGGAAGGGAACGCAACCGGCAAGGCCAATTACGTGGACTCGTACCACAACGACGAAATCAAAATCACGCACGAGTACCGGCCCGAGTTCCTGAGGGACTCGAAAAAAGGCGGCGACGACACGCTGGAGGCCGAGTTCAAGGAGTACTTGACGAGCATGGTCCGCATCATTCGCAGCTTTCACAAGGACAAATCGGGCCGCCGCACGAACAGGCTCGTGTACTCGCAGCAAATTCAAACGCACTTTGGGGGCACAAACATCCCGCACCAGGAGTTCAGCGACGCCATTCACAGCCGCTTTAGCTGCAGCAATTTCACGGACTGCTACCGGCGCGACAGGCACGCAGCTGACCTGATCGGGGTCGAGAAAACCCTGACCCCGTCCGGGGTTGCCCGGCGCGACGCCTTCATTGACGAAATGTCCGCCGAGCAGTACTTGCACTTTCACACGGAAAAGCTCATCAAGTGCGGCGCCCTGACCGAAGTGACCCTGAAGGCCACGGACCTCATTCGCCACACGTTTAGCCGCCGCATGCGCGACCGGTACCTGCGGCCCGTTGACCCGCGATGCCAGCAGCGCATCACGCTTATCGCGCGCAAGCTCGTCATCACGCGCGGCATTGAGCTCCTGTACTCGGTGAAGGGAAAAATGTTCTGGGGCGAGCCGTTTTCCGTGTTTCATCTGCAGCACCTGGACCCGCTCCTGCACGACGACGAAGAAATTGCCTTTATTGCCATTGACCTGCTGCGGCACGAGATGGAAAGCACGACGCGCACGCTGTTCGTGCAAACGCTGCACGAGATTTCCGTGGCCGCCAAGCGCCGCAACACGCTCAGCGACCAGAGCATCGTCGACCCGGAGGACGCCCTGCGGCAGATGTACCTCACGCCGGACACGCAAATTGTCTCCGCCGCGGGAATGTTCGTGCAAAGGCGCCAGCTGTCCGCGTCGACGTCTTCCATGGCAACGCCGTCCTCTTCCTCCTCCCTTTTGTCCTCCTCGTCCTCGTCAGGGGGAGGGTCCCTTGGCCCGCACGGGCGCTTGTCCTCGTCCACGCAAATTCGCTCAAACAGCGGCTTTTTTTCCAACAACTTGTCCGCCCGCGACGTGTACCCCGCCTCGCACATGTTCGCGTACTTCAAAGTGCCGGGCGGCGTGCAAAGCGTGGTGTCGCGGGTGGCCGCGGCCACGAAAAACAGCTCCGTTGTCCTGTCGGAGGAGCAGGCGAAAAGCGACCTCAAGGCCCTTGCCTCGCTGAGCATTCACGCGCGCAAGTACCGGTGGGACTCTGGGCGAAACGAGCCCGTCCCGCACGGCGACGGCGACGGCGAGGAAAACGGCGAGCCGGTCCCCGCCGCCATCATCACCCCGCAAGACGTGTACGTGCACTTGGACCTTGTCAACGTGAAGGACGACATTGAAGAAAGCATCATGCACTGCCAGTGCGCGTTTGACGGGGGCAAGCGCCGCCGGTACTTGACGGGCACCGTGCTGAGCATGCAAAAGCCGTACCTGTGGCGCGTGCGCGAAATGGAACCCGGAAAAGGGCGCCAGCACCGGGTCACGGACTACGCGCGCGAGGTAACCGACGCAATGGAGGCGGCGTTTACGGAAATTGACCACACTGACGGGACCGGGAAAAAGGTGCAAGGCCCACAGCCGCTCACGGACCATTACGACGCCCTGAGCCGGCGCGAGCGGGCCAAGGCGCTCTTTTTGGACCCTGACACGGACGGCGGCGAGGAAGGCGTGTGCGCCGTTGAACCCTTTGAAAAGCACGCCGCCGAGCACTACACGCAACAGCGCGGGCCCGGCCTGCAGTACCCGGACTGCATGGACGGCAGCAACCGGCAAAAGCGGCGCGCCATTGAGCTTAGCCCTGCCCCGCCCGGGCGCCGCATGCTGAGACCTCCTGGGCAAAAGTAAACGTTGCTTCATTGCACTTTTTTGCGCTTCTCCCGCCACGGGCGAGCCAAATGCCCTTTCACGGCCTTCTCTGCGTTTCCTTGCCCCCCGGCGTTGAGGCGCGTCACGTTCACGACAAAGAGCGGGTCTTGCGGGGCGAACCACGCGTACGCGGAGGCAATGCGCGGGCCGTACGTTTCTTGCAACGCGCGCACAAACTCCGCGTCAACCTCTGGCATGTTAATGAAGCAAAGCGCGTACCCAACGCGCGCAGACTCCGGGGCCCTGCTCCCGCCCTGGCTGCTTTCCGAGGCGTCGTCATCGGCGCCGGTGAGAGGGACAGGCGCTCCGCTGGTTTTCTCGAGGTACGCGCCCAGCCCGCTCACAATTGGCTCGAACCAAAACCGCGTGTCCGGCATGCGCGAAGAGGAGTGGTACACGTCGCTCACGACCCCATCAATGACGCGAACGTCCTCCCGGTCGGTGACTTGCGAGGCTGCGTAGTCAATTTCCGTGACGCGCTTCCTTTTCCCTTTTGCCGCCCTCCACGCCCCGCGGTTCGGCTCCCTGTTTGCCGCGGAAACGCGAACCTCAAGGCGGCGCTTGGCAAAGTTCATGGTGACGCGTTCGACGCGCGAGGAAATGGCGTACAGGGCCGTAATCTCGGTGGCGCCAAAGACGCGAACCCCGTCGAGGACGCGCAGTAAAATGTCCCCGGACGGCTCCTTCCGCACCCCATACGTCACTTGCGAGGCGCTGTTGCGCTTGATGACGTTCAGGGCAGAGCAAACGATGGCCTGATCAGGAACGCTGCCGGCGACGTCTTTCAAAATGGCTTCGCGTTCTTTTTCCGTTAGGTCTTTCATTGGCTTCCGGTTTCCCTCGCCGTGCCAACCCTGCAACGCATATACCGCGCATTTATTAGCCCGCAAAAATCACCGCCAAGCCAAGGAGCCCGGCCGCAAGAAGGACGTTCAGCGAGGCGGACGTGCAGCAGCGGGCGTCAAGGGTGCAGGGAAGCCAGGGGCTGCCGCGTTTGATGAGGTCCGCCTGCGCAACAAACACGCTGAAGGTGCCCTTTCCGTGGTGCTCTGCCTTGCACTTCACTGCGACCAGTTCCCGCTCCCAGGCTGGCGACAAAGACGGCGTGGACCCGCGGACAATAAACTCTTCGCACGGTTCGCCTTCGTTCAACACCATGCGGTCCCTCACCACGACCCCATACCCGACTGGTTGACCGTCCACAAGCGGGCTCCGCCGCCAGCGGGCCAGCAGCTCCTCCCGCCCGCGCTTCAGGGCGGCTTCTTGCTTTTTCGTGTACACGGGTGCGTACGGGTTCATGGGGTGCGTAATGGGGCGGAGAAAGAGTTGTCTTTTACACGGTTACTCGTTCTCTTCGTCGCGGTCAGATTCCTGCTCGCCGTCTTTTTCGCCCTCGCCCTCTTCGTCTTCTTTCGTGCGCTTCTCATCGCCCTTGCCCTCGCACTCGTCTTCCTGCCCGTCGCGCTTGCGCTTCTTGATCTCGCTCTTTTCCCCTTCCTCCTCCTCGTTGCCCTCCTTGTCTTTCGTGAGGTCCATGGCCCCGGTGGCGAGTTTCGTGAAGTCGTCCTCCGGGAGGTCGTCCGCCTGGCCCTCGGCTTGGCGGAAAATGTTGATGCTGCCCCACGGGACCACGCGAATGCCCATGTCCCCCTTGGCCACGTACGGCTCAAACTTGAGCTCCATCACGACAAGCGTTTGCGCGTTGCTGGGAATCTTGGTCCAGGCGGGGTCCAAAATGGTCAGCTTCTCCCCGTCAACCGTCTTGACTTCGACGGTTTCGTGCGTGAACGTGCCCTTGCTGCCCACGGACTTGAAAGCAAACGGGTTGTACTTGTAATGGGTCTGCATGTTGGCGAAAATGTCGCCCCAGTTCCCAGGCTCCGACTTCAGCGTCTTGTTCGTGGGCTTGTCCGGCATTTCGGCGGCCTTCTTCTTTTTGTGCAGGGGCAGGCGGCTCCACACCTTGCGCTTCATGTACAAGGCAATGCGGCGGTTGCGCCCGTCTTCGAGGCGCTTGTTTCCGTCTTCGTCAAACTCGGACGGGTCCGGGAACATGTACTTCACGCTCCGCACAAAGCGCGCCCGCGCCTTCTCCTGCACCCGTTGCCGCAGTTCCTCGTCCGTTTCCATGAGGCGCGTCACGTCCAGGGGGCTCTTGATGCCCTCCTTGCCCTGCGCCTTCAAAATGTCCACCTCGTTCTCGATGGTCAGCTTTTCGGCGGCGGCAATCTTTTCCGCAAAGTCCGCCTGGCGCGTGTCAAAGACGGCCCCAAAAATGTTCTCGGCCATGATGTACAGCTTTTGCATGAACTCCTTTTGGTGCTTTTTCAGGGGGAGCGCCTGCAAGTCTTCCGCCCCAAGGTCCCCGACGCCAAGGCCGAGCTTGAAGACGGCCTGCGGGCGCTCATTCACGTTCACCGTCTTGCCGTCGTTGCTCGGGAACTCGTGCCCCAGGTTGCCCTCCCCGGTCAGGGCGGGGTTGACAAGGAGCATGGGCGGGGAAATGACGGAAATGGGCTGGTTGTTGTCTTTGCGGACCACGTCCACGCCAATGGCGGGGCTCTTCCGCACGGTCACGTTCGTGGGGTCAAAGTTCTTGTACAGCTTGGGGTTCTCGTTGCCGGAGCCTTTTTTGGAAGCCATTGCAGGGAGTTGCCGAAGAAAGGAAAGGAAGAAAGAAAGAAGGGAAAGGTTGCGAGAATGAAAGTTGATCAGAGTTGGGTTACTTTTTACACTGACCAACCGCCTCGCCCGGTCTTCGATCACACCACCTCCTTCGCTCCGGTCGCACCAAAGAACGCGGAAACGTTGTACTCGCGAACCTTCTTGAGCACGTCCCGCCGCGGCTGCCCCGCTGCGACGTCGCTTTGTATTTCTTGGTACATGTCGCGAAAGTTTTTGCTTGTCCGCAGCCGTTCCGACGCTCGCACAAGGAGGTCCCCGTTCTCGCCCGGCAGGAGCTTGCAAACGCTGGGCTGGTCCGTGACAGAGGAATGGGTGTCGGTCCAGTCCACTGCCCCGTCGTTTTCGTCGCGTTTTCGCTTCCGCTCGGTTCCGTTTCGCTGCTTTGCCATGAGGACGCGCTCCTGCAAGCGCGCCTCGCCAACGGAATCAACGAACAACCCGACCGGGCGTTTGCCAATGGCGCGCCAGGCGGCGTGCAACTCAATTTCGTACGGCCGCATGAGGGAAACTTCCCGTTCTGCCCCGTTCATGAGCGCCAGCGTGGCGGGCGTGGCGTCTAGGTACTCGCGTCGCACGTCAATGTCGGAACGCAAGCGCCCAAGGAACACTTTTTTCCCGGGAACCACTTGCATCCGTTCCAGGGCCGTCTCTTCGCCAACCGCGGCAAAGGCAGCGTGGAGGAAAGTGACTTCGCGGACAAGGCCCCGCAAGGAGCCCAGGAACCGCAGCTCGCTTTTCGTGGCGACGGCGTCCCGCAGTGGGGCGCCAAACGGGGCGGAGAAGACCGCGAACAGGACGGCTTCCAGGGGAATGTCAAGCAACGCGCGGGCCTCGTGCGTGGCATCGTGCATTTTTGCGACGATTGTTTCGGCGGAAAACTTGTCATTGAACGCCTTGCGCGCGGATCGCACCAGGGCAAGCGGCGACCCGTCTGAATTTGTGGCGCCCTCCACTCGCGCCCGCAAGGGGCTTGCGTTGTACCCGTGCAAAGCCCCGGCCACAAGCTCGCGCAACGGGAGCCGCTCAGTGACCTTGAACAGGTCTCCAATTGCTTCCGCCGCGTTTGCGTTGTACGTTTCCCCGAGGCGCCTGTACGCCCGCTCGTTCATGTTTTTCAAAACCGCCGCGTACGTAAAGTACCGCTCACGGAGGCGCGACGTGCGAGTGTCTGCAAAGCGCAGGAGCTGCGAGTCGCTAATAATGAGGGTCTTTCCGTCGCCCTCAAAAATGCTGTCGTCCAGGCGCGGCACAATTTCCGCGAACCCTTGCGACAGCGCTCCGGCCGAGGCGAGGACGCGCCCTGCCTCAGGCAGCTGCAGCTGCTTCTTCAGCTGCTCGTTTTGCGGGTGCTGGCGCCACGTGCATTCCCCAAACACGCGCGGCGTCCCGTACCAGTACACCTCCTGGCACCGCAGGCAAAGCGCTTTGTTTACGATGCGCGCGGTCTCGCTCACGTAACGCCCCGTAGGGACGCCGTTTTCGTACCGTTTGGCGACCGCGTACACGGCACCGTCGTTTTGAGACGTGTCAGGCGTGTACGAGGAAGCAACCCCGGCGCCGGCGTCAGGCTGCACGGTTTCAGAAATTTCGAGGCCGGTGCTTGTCCGTGTAACCCATATAAACGTCCACTCGACCCCTGGTTGCAGCAAACTGAGCGCGTTCACCTGCCCGGGCGCGGGGACCACACGGACCCGCAACGTGGGAAGCTGGTTCGCGGCAGACGTGTTCATGTTGCGCTGAATGACGAGCGGCACCTTTTTGTACGGGCTCATGCGGGCCAGGCGTTTTTCGAGGGCGGCAATGTGCGCTTCCGCGTGCCCGGCAATGAAGAGCGCTTCGCCCTTTGTCCGGAACGCCGCCACCTGGGCAAACGATTCCCGCGCCGACTGAGGGCCAAGGATACGCCGCGCCGCCTCAAGTGCGTCTTGTTGGCTCGCCGCCGCGTTCAAAGCCTCCACGGAAGCCTGCTCCTGTGCGATGAGCCCCCGCAACAGCAGCTCCGCCTGGTACGAGGTTTGCAAGTTCAAGGCAAGCGGCACAAACTGCTGCACCAGCTGCTCTAGGAAGGGAACCTCAACGAACTGCCCGGTGCTTTGGGCAGTGAGGCGATTGTACGCGGCAAACGCGTCAAGGCGCTCTTTGTCGCTGCGCCCGTCCGCCCACTCGCGCGTCCACTCGAGCATTGCCTGCGGCATGACGGTGCCCTCGACGACGCGTCCTTCGTAAATGACGCGCCGCTCTTGCTCTTCGCTGCTTTCAAACGGGAGCCGCTCAAGTTCCTCGTTGGCAGACGTCTGCCGGGCAAGCCACGAAAAGTAAAACGTTTTGAGCTCTTCGCGGGTCAAGGCGGTTCGAGAAAAATCTTCCTCCATCAACGCCTCCTCGTACTCGCCCCGAATGTCGTTGTACGCGTCTTGAAAGGCTTTCTCTTCCTCCTCCGCAACGTCTTCGACCCCGTCGGGTAAGAGGTCGCGAAAGTTGTCCGGAAAAATTTTGCTGCTTTCAATGACGGCCTGCGCCAAGTTTCCCGTTCGCCGCCGCGCGTACTCGTAGGGAACGGAGAGCCAAGCGCCGTCGTTGAAGATGACCTCAACGCGGTTGCGAACCTCTTGCAAGTTGGAGAACGCCGAGGGATCGTTGAAAATGATCGCACCGGGCAGATACGTGGCCCGCTGGGCGAGGCGTTTTGCGTACCGTCTGATTTCTTGCGTGTTTCGTTTTTGCGCCTCAAGCTCGAAAATCTTTTCCTGCACCGCTTGAAACTCCGGGTCCGGAACGTCAACTGTCAACCCCTCCACGGTAAACCTTTTTGTGTCAACGTCCGCCTCCTCGGCCCCCTCAGGAGCTGCGGAAAAGTCGGCCTGCAGGGCGCGGACATCGCTGGCGGCGTCGCTTTCCCGCACGGAAGGGGGCACGTAAAACTCGGTGAGCGCCATTGCGAAACGAGGCTCGATCACACGTTACCTCTCGCGCGGGTCTCTTATACATTTCCACGCTCAAAGAACCGTCAGAAATGGCGTCGCCCCAGACGTCTTTTGACTTTGACGCTCTTGAAGGCGGCGGGCTCCTTGACGAAGAAGAGCACACTCCCGCCAGTGCGTTTGGCTTAACGGGTCCTCCCCAGGCACCGCCTCCGCCTCCGCCACCGCCTCCGGTTCCCCATGCCCCAGGCCCGTACATGTACCCAAACGGCATCAACCCGCGCCTTCCCCGGAGCGGGCCCGACCTGTACGTTCGTGACTACACTGTTCGCGCAAGATCGCGCATGCAAGCTTCCATTCCACAGGGCCCGGCCGCAGAACCGCACGCAAAACAGCGCCGGTCGCGGTTCAAGCTGCTGCGGGATTCCCTTGAGTTGAGGTACCTTGACTGGC
>Ga0307981_1002918_pt1 | contig 13350 bp, 19 predicted proteins | sample OrgLakmetagen987_FD_201849 | JGI IMG/M metagenome (GOLD analysis project Ga0307981, IMG submission 201849) | Saline water microbial communities from Organic Lake, Antarctica - #987 | ecosystem: Environmental > Aquatic > Non-marine Saline and Alkaline > Saline | place: Antarctica: Organic Lake... | reverse complement strand
GGAGCATAGACTAAGATGAGCCAGCTAAATAGAACAGCCATAGGTACATAGATACAGTACAGTTCCTTGAATACGAAAATATATAACGAGGTGAAAATGTTGACGTCATACTGTTCTCCTTTTCCTTTTCAGCTTATTGCCCTTTTGGTCATATTTCTGTAGAAATGTCATGAAGCCTTCATCCCTTTCATCGCTGACGTTGTCGAGCGCCAATCACAATGCGTCTCCTGCTTCTGATATTTTTAGGGAAGTTTCGACTTCCGAAAGCATATTTCTGAGTTGAGGGATCCCGCCGGATCTCTCAGCGTAGGCTTTCTACGAGTAGATCGCAATTGTTCTATGTGGCTCCGTTCTCTCTCTTTACTCTTCTTTACCCAACACCCGCCGTCGGAATCCTAAAAAAACAAAAACCCTTTTTGTTTGTTTGCTGCAATTCAGCCACAAGACTGCATATATACACACGGACAATGAAGGCTCCATCGTTGCCGGTTACACCTCCAGCAGTCTCCATGCCACCGTGGAGTGTGCCCGCACTCTCCTTTCGAGCTAACATGTCTACCAGTCTCACCTCTGCGGTAGTGGATGAACTCGCCGCCGCTGGGTTCAAGTTGGTGGAACAAGATTCGCTTCGATGCCATTCCTCGGTGGATCATTCGCAGAGAAGAGGGTACGCTGTTACACCAGACGAAGGACCAGTCTCGAAGCGCGTGGCTTTGCAGGCCTTGCTTTCTTGCTTGACCAAGAAACATTGCTGTAGGCGAGCTCGTCCTGCCATGACGTCCGTTCCTACCTTCACCACTTCGGCAAGAAAAGAGGAGGACAAGATGGACTTGAGCAATGTCCCCGATAACGCCTTTTTTCTGGTCACACCTGCGGAAGTTGCCAAGACGAAGTTGTCGCCTGGAAATAAGCATGACTATCAGAGGCCGAGAGCCGCATCACTCTCGAGAAGTGGTAGCTGGGACGGCGATCCTATGCGGAGTTCGGCCACGGGAATCAAGATTACTTCCACAGCGAAACGTTGGGATTCCAGTGTTGCTGCCCCCGAGCTCTTGGAACCTAACGCTCGCACCATGAAGCCATCTTCCTTTTTTCTTCCCATCCAAAACATGGATGAGGATGAAGAAGGAGAATCGCATTTGCCGTTGGTGGACACCGTATCCAGCGGCTACAACTTCAAGCTCCAACCCAAAATCACCACCAGGGCAGGCCACAGGGTCTTGACCGAACCCTGGGATCCGGCATGTAATAACTGAACAAGCGCAAAAATTACACAAGAAAGAGAGAGAAAGAGAGAGAGAGTGATTGCATTCTCCCAGTTTTTATTCGTTTACAAGTTTGTGTTTTATTCATTGAAGACGGCACGACGATAAAACAAAGCGATCCGGGGATCGGTACAATTTGTCGGGCGTCGTGTCTTTTCATAGTCTAGTTTTGAATTTTACATCGCTCTGTTGTCCACAGAGTGAGTGTGGTATAATAATAATCTTCACACACATTTTTAAATTACAAGGCTTGAAAACTTTCCATCATACACCCTGCCGATGCGTAGCGCAGTAGGGTGCCGCTGCTCATCAGACAAGAGGTAGCTGTCTTAGTACCGCCACAGCCACGAGAACAATAGGGCTCAGCTGGATCGCAATGTTGGCGTCGTCAAACCACAACAGCACCTTGTTCAGCAGAGCACTCTGTGGATTGCCTTGACTCAGTAGGAGATTCCGCCGGACGGAGTAGAACTTGGCGGCAACGTACGCAAACGCGGAGCACGACACGATAGCTTGAACAGCAATTAAGCGGTTGATATCTGGTATCGCAATTGCAATGTTTCTTGTTACGGCGATACCACCGAGAGACGAAATGATAAAAGTGGTCACAAACAATGGGCAACCAATCCATCTCAAACCCAAGCAAAAGGTTAGCACACAGACGATTCCGCTCAAGGTCTTTGCCATGCAAAGTAGATGGCAGAAAGCGAACGACCACCCAGATCCTTCCGAAACGAAAAGATACGACATGGATATCGTTTGAAACGTTGTGTATATCGAGCTTGTAGCTTCAACAACACTGGTGCTAGCAGTATCGGAGCAAGCGCACATCTGTCCAAAGAGAAGCAACAAGCATCAGCAAGCATGCGTCAGGATTGTTGAGCGAGAGCAAACACAACAGCATTCGATCACTTACCGACTCGGTGATGATCTTGAGCATGCCAAACACATTGGAAAGGGAAACGTTTGGATTGAGAAAAAGGAAACCGAGCATTCGAGAGGCTGTGACCAAGGTAACACCACGAACGATCGCAGTGGAAATTGACGCGAGGCACCGATCGCGCGCCTTGACCAACGTTTCTACCCACTCGTTGGCCTTTTCCATGGAAGCAAGGGTCTCGCAGTGTCGTTGATCGTCAAGTTCCCGGTCCGTCTCCCGCTGCCAACTGTCGTAGGAGTACCGACGATACTCTTTTTGCCGCTGGGCTTGAAGTTTGCTCGATGTCCTTTGGAGACTCATTGCCCAGTTGAGGGCGGCAGCAGCATCATGTGGACGGCCACTCTCTTCCAATACTTGCTCCATGATACTGGCCGCCGACACGACTTCTCTGGCAGCCTGCATCGTGCTCTGACGACTTTCTTCGGTGCTCACAAGAGAGAATGTGGAATCTCCGAGCTCGGTTGGTATTGGGAGTATCTGTGTAGTGGGTGATATCGTTGGTGTTGCTTCTGTTAAAGCTAGGGTAACCAGCTCATCTGGGGAAAGGGTCTGCGTGTGTTGGTTGACGGCGAGTGTCGTTGTGGTCGTTATCCTCACCGCCGACGCTTCATCGGAAGACTGCGGTGTGTTCGTGGGGCTCCTCGAGTTCCCCTTGGGCTCTTTAGAACGCCATTGATAGGTGAAGAAGGATCTTACTAGGCCATTTTTTATGGACGAGATCGCTCGCCTTGAAGTTAGTAGCCAGATGGTGCTAACAAGCAAGATGGAAAAGGTCAAGAGGTGCGCCCAAGACGGAAACAGTAGGTTCCCTTGGGCTTGCTCAACAATTTCTTCCCGAGCAATACCCCGTTGGAAAGGCAATGGAGAAAGAGCTTGGTCTGTCCCGACGACTTGAAAGATATCATCGCCGTGGATGGACCATTCTCTGGTGAGATCAAGTAGACGGTGACTCGTGTAATGCTCGCCGGTTTCGCCAGTAGTGGCGCCTTTGGCCATGCTGGATGGTCAGTAGAGAGAGCAAGCGTTCGACCTTTTGGTTACATAGACTTCCCTATACGGTAGCTGTAGCAAGCGCATGTCTACTGTCAGTGTTGCGTTATGTTGTGTTTACAAAGCTCGCAATCGTGGGGCTACCATCGTCAATATAATGACAATAACGTCTTTTTTGTCTTTTTCGACCCGAGTCGCGTCGCCGAGTCAGTCACAACTCGGGAATGCAAAGTTCAAGAGGAAGAATCATCGACTAGTCTAGCTAGACTACAGACTACTTTCAACTTAAATGTATTGCCATCATAGCGAGCTAGTCTACCGTTTATTTAGTCTACTCGTCTCCCTGCGGCGCATCCAAGTCGCGCTGCAGTCGTCGGACACTGCTCCGTGCTATGGCTTGCTTTCGCGCTGTCTGCTCTTCTATTCGGTTCTTCATGTCTTCAACATAATCCGCCGCAAAATCCTCCCGTGCTGCTTTATCGATCGTCATCCAAAAATCGTCCATGCCGTCGCCTGTAACAGCCGAAACTCCTACTGCATTGGCAAAGTTGGAGTAGAATTCATCTAGCACCAAACTAAGACTTCTCGTCAAGGAACCATAAAATCCAGCCGATTCGGATACATCGTCCAGCGCTTGTTGAAAGGCTTCGTAGTCACGCATCCATTCCAAGCAAAACTCGTGCGATACAACGTCCGTCTTGTTGAAACAAACCACCATAGGTAGCCGGGTTCGGTACATCATACTGCAGGCGTACAGCATGTTGCTCATAAATGTATTCGGAGACGACGCGCATCTCACAGTGTCCACGACAAAACACAAGACAGTCGGAAAAGCCGAAGCTAGCGACTCGCTCATAATAGTACCCGAGGCCGACCAAGTAAAAGCTTCAATCTGACCCGGAGTATCGACCAAGATATAGTCCATGGCGGCTGGTTGCTCTGGTTGTTCGGTGGATGATGGGGGTGTCGTTGTGGCGTCTCCTTCTGCTGCCGATGGACCGTACGCTCGCTTTTCCAAAATGGACATGACTTGATCGAATTTGGTGGCAAACAAATTCAGAGACGTCATGATGGCACCATTGGGCCCCAACTTGTGCTGTTTCATCACCTGTTTGTAGTCAACCGTGTCCCGAATATCAATCGAGACGTTATAGGGCACCAGAAGCGTTGCAGGGTCCAAATTAACACAGTACGAGGTGGACTCTGGGTAGTCTTCTTCGGCTTCATCTTGTTCGTCAGTCGCTTCTTTCTTCAAAGCCTCCACTTTTTCATGCGAATCCTCAACTTTCGAAGAAGCCGGCTGGTCTTTGCTCTCTTCTTTTCTCTTTGCCTCCTTTGCAGCAGCAGCGTCTTCCAAGGATCGTTCCAGTTGCGTCAACAAGCTCGTTTTTCCGCTCCCAGCCATTCCAACCATAATGACACATATCGGCGTCTTCTCTCCATTTTCGAGCCTACCTACAATGGGAGGGAGCTTGGATTCGTGTTGCTGATCCGCCATGCTTTACGATTCGTACAATCCTTTCTGTGGGAGGAGTGCTGGGAGGTGGGCGCCCATGGTGCTGGGAACGAAACGAATGGTGCGCAGGGAATAAAAACAGAAACGGCGCGAACTTTGTTCTGTGAGGAAGCGAGCTCTAGACTATCTGTCTATCATAGCACCATCGCTATTCATACCGGTATCTACCAGGTATCGTTGGGCAAATTTCTACAAAACTAAGTTTACTCCCGCCAATGCTTAGACTTGATCTCCTTTCTAATTGTACCGAACAACGTCTCGTCGAATGTAGGCCAGATACTGCAAACACTCGTGGGCTGTCGCTCGTTCCAATGGATCAATCACCAGAATCTTGCGAAGAAGACTAAGAAACCACGAGTCTTCGTCGTTGCGTACAATTGCCTCGAGCGAAACGGCCGTTTTGACGAATGAGGCATTCTCAGCTGGTAGGACACGGTCCATTCGATGGTGACCATTAGAACCAAAAGCATCTCTAGCAAGCTCCGACTTGCTCTTCGCCTTCTTCAACATGCGACGCGGAAACGGCCCAATCATGCGTTCAAAGAGTGCCAAGTGCTCAAGGTTGTCATGGGTTGCGAACAAGAGCTCGCCTCGGTAAAGTTCGGCAAGGATGCAGCCAGCACTCCACATATCGGAAGGCATACTCCAGCCCGTTCCTAGAATCACTTCCGGCGCGCGGTACTGTCGTGTGTTGATGAGGGAGGATTTCTTGTCATTGTCATAGCAGGCGCCACCGAAATCAATCACCTTGATGCGGGTAGACTCGGGAACTCGTTGGTTGCCATACGTGACCTCCCGATCGTTCATCAACAAAATATTCTCAATCTTTAGGTCGGAATGTATCAAGCCAGCGTGATGCAGAAATTCCAACGTCTCGAGCAGCTGAATGGCAAAGTCTTGAATACAAACCATTGGAAAAGGTTGGTACTGGTGTTTTTTCAAAAAGTCATACAGAGAAGGACCCAAATTTTCCATGACCATGCAAAGATGCTTGTCAAAGGTAAAGGCATTGTGCATTACCACGCAGTGTGTGAGACCACGGCCGCCGCGACGATTGACTTCCTTCAAAATACCCGCTTCAATCAAAGCAGACTCGTAGTATCGCTTCACGTTTCGAACAACCTTAATGGCAACCATATGAGGATCGGCCCCACGGTGTTGTTGCTGCTGCTGTTGTCGGGTTCGACCGGATGGTCGGTTGGCATGCTTCAAATCAAAACACTCTACAACTCTACCAAAGGTCCCTAGACCAACTTCCCGAAGTATTCTGTAGCGATCCGCAATGATGGCTCCTGCAGTGGTGAGAAAATTAAAGACGAGTGTTAGAAGAAGATGAATGCCAAGCAGTGCGAGGTCGTCATATAGTCTAGTACGGACCTGAACCTCCACGAAAGTGACCAACCGTATCGTCGTGGGTGGAAGATGAACGGGCTAATTCTTTCTTGCCTCTACCAGAAACAGTAGCCTTGGCCCCGGTGGTGCCCTTTCTGGCCGCAACATCCTCGTCATCACTCACTACGCCAGCTGTGGGTTGGGTCGAATCGAAACTAGCGCTCTCGCTACGTCGGTCACGCAGTCTACGACGGCGGCGACGATCGTGCCATGATCGATCTCGCTGGATTTCTCGCGCTCGAGGCTCTTCGGATCGGCGGTCGTCGCCTACTCGATGCCCGCGATCGTGTGATCGGGAAGGCTGCTGTCTGCGGCGTTTTCGGCGTCTACTTTCTTTGTAATGTGGCGCACGACTCCGGCTTCTCTCGCGTCGCTTTTTGGTGCGTTGATGGTTGCGATCATGGTGATCCGGTGAGGCCGAAGGGGATCTCGAGCCATGGCGATGTTGGAGGCGTGGCTTTCGTTCGCGTCCGCCGCCGTGCGGTTCCAAGGATCTTTCCTCGTGATTTTCTTCGCGACGATCTTGGCGCCGCTTGTGGTCTGACCGATGCTTCAGACTCATTATTATTGCGTAAACTATGAATTCACTAACAGCTGAACTCCTCTATACTAACGTTACCATGACAGAATCTCCCAAGGAATGCTGCAAGCCGATGGAGATAGCCTGCAACAGCAAGGACAACACTACCGGTACTATTGTTCTGATGCAAGCACACTGGTTGTGCTTTGAGCTATGCGCTGTTCTCAGTCGCTTCTCGCTTGTCGGCGGTCCGTCCCGAGCGAGAAGCTTGGCCAACGTACAGTACTGTTAAATTTACGTTTATGAGATAAGTATTACTTAAGAATAGCGATTCAATGAGCCACAGTAAAATGGTCCATTGATTAACAGTACGACTAATCTTCCTAAATATCCACGACTCCCATTCTTCCAGTAGATATTGTACCGCACTCTACGGTAAGATTAGGTATACCACGACTCGCCGATTCCTGGCTCACGGATTGAATAGGCTTCCGTTTTATTTTCGCGTTGTTTTGTACACTTAAAGTGAGAGAAATTAATATACTTAGCATTGTATTCCGAGGTATTCTGAGGTGTTCTTGGCTCACCTAATCATCGTCGAAGCGCGTGTAACCCAAATGAGAGGATCCATGTAATGTCGAACTGCACCGCAGTACGGCATGGTAGTAGTGTGCGTTGCGGCTGCTCCCCCTCCACCCAGTCAAAGCCCCAAGTAGCGGGACAATTCTCATCGTTACCAGTTTGATTGTTTGAAGTGCTAACCTGTAGCAAGGTTTGCTCGTATTGCCATCCGTCCAAGTTCTTTGTCTGTATCTTCGTGATCACGAAATCATCTTTGTCGGGACAGATCCTAAGGAATCGTTCATAACTCCTTCATCAGCAGCAGCAACAGTTGCAACAAGATCAAACTGCAGCAAGATCGCTGAATAAGTATAAACGTTAACCATCATGAGTGCAGCAGCGGCAGGCTTTAGTAATGCAGGCAAGAAAGCCGTGCATGTAAAGGTGAGAGCAGATGTTTTGTCTTGTGCTCGGGTCTTAGACATAGGCATATGACCGAGGCATTGATCGAGGCATCGTTCAAACAAGGTCATCGTCGCGGTCGTCCAAAAGAAGGCACTTCCCCTCTACGGATTTTCCCGTAGCTTTCGTACTCATTTTCGTGCGTTGGGTTTCGTTCCGACGCAATTTTGGTTGGTTTGCTGTTCTCTCATGACCTTGACAGCGGTTGAGGTCATCGCTCGACCACTCTAGGTTTTTGTATACAATTTTTGTCGGCAGATCGCCAGCTACTCCAAGACATCTGTTGCGCGCGTTCTCGTTCCGGCAATGAAATTCGGTGAATTGATAGTTTTGCACGAGAGAGGTAAAACGAATGGTTTCTCACCTTTTTTCGTTTCACTATTTGTTGCTCTTTCTTCTTCGACTGGTGTACCGTACGTACTGTAGTGGGCTGGCAAGACTATCGCCTTGGGGACCTTTCCGGCAAACGAAGCCGACGAAAAGTGTGCCCGTGCCAAGGCTCTCACTCGAGCATGGCGTTCAACTATGCGTCCTAAACCAACTCGGGAATGGGTAATGGTGGAACTCGAACGTCTTGGAGTCCGCGTTGTGAGTGGCCGACTTGGACGCAAAACGGGAGAAGAGGGCGAGGATGAAGTGGCCAGCAACAGTGGGAAAAAGCTAGGTGCTCCCGGTCAGGGTAGTGAGGGTGGCGGCCCCCCTGTGGAGCGCAGCAACAGCATGGGCTGGGGCGGCGACGCCGACTTCAATAATCTGATTGAAAGGCGCAACTCTTCATTGGGACTGTCAATGATGACTGACGGCCGTCGCGGCTCCATGAGCTCACTTGGTCAGGTTGTTGGTCTCGACGGAGAAATGCCTCCCCATCGCGCTCTGGTCGGTGATGGCGCAGCAGCCGCTTATAATGCCGCCCGTCACGATCACTTTACCCAAAAGAGTAACGAGCAGCAGCGTCGCGCGTCGAGTCTTGGCCTCGGGAGTTTGGCCGGTGGCGGTCTTTCCCAGATGGGCATGTCTGTCAACCCCAATCAGTAAGTTGCTACGTTGTTACTCGTGGTCGTTATTATACATTGCTCGACGGTATCCATCTCATATCTCATCTCACGCTTTCACCTCTTTCAACCTTTGCGACAGGCACTACGAGATGCTCAAGCTCCATCACATGAATCTATTGAACGAGATTCAAGAGACAACCTTGATGATGAATCTCTACCAGCAGCAGCAGCTTCAACAGCAGCAGCAACAGATGCAGCAGCATGGCGGCGGTGGTAACAGTGGTGGCAACAGTGGAGGGGATCAGATGGGTGGTGGTGATCCCAACATGGCCATGTTGCTCCTGCAGCAGCAAGGCACTGGCCATCCAGGCAGTTCTGGTGGTTCCGGTGGTGGTGCCTCTGGCATGGATCAAATGTTCCAGCAGCAGCGTTCTTCCTTGGGTCTTGGTAGTACAGGACAAATGGGGAATGGTGCACAGTTTAACCCTCAGATGCAAATGCTCCAGCAACAGCAGCGCATTATGCCGGAAGATGGTGGAGACGGAGGTGGTGTCGGCATGCTTGGTATGCCCGGAGGATTTGGTCCTGGTGGGAATTCCGACCAAGATACTTTGGCAATGCAAAACCGTCTCAATCAGTTGAAGGAGGATATCGCCCGTAGGGAGCAGGAGAACATGAAGCTGGGTGCGGGTCAGGCGACAGATCTCGGTGGATCGGGTGACGGCAGCAAGAGGGATGGAGAAGGAGGGCTTGAAGAACAGATGAACAAACGCCAGAAGGTCGACGGAGAAGAAGACGAGGAATAAGTGCGTGCCGTGCATGTGTTGCTTACTGCGTCGGGCCTATTGAACTTGCTCAAACGCTTGCCATGGGGCTTTCCCGGATCTAGATTGCAAGATACGAAATCGCTCTTACTAAACAACTAAGGTAGAGTGGCTGTAAGCTAATTCAGAAATCTTAGTCGATGATATTATTGAACTGTGTGAGATTCTTTGCATCGCATACTGTTTAAAAAAAAGTATGTGAGATATGAATGTGATTATTTCATGAGCGGTACGTCGTAGTCGTACACACCGTGCCAGCTAAGAAGGGACCCACGAACGAATATCGAGCGCGAAGATTGCGAGTCCGGCCAATGTCCGAAGATTGGGACGCTGTGAGCCAGTTTCTGTTGGCGCGGAACTTGACTAAAGGGCAATTGTTTATTGGCGTTCCGAATGTGGGGGACTCGCAAAAGGCAGAGGTATATGCGGCACCCGTTTGTCTGCGGTGGGTTTGGGTTCGCAAGTCCAGTGAATGATGACGGACAAGGCTTCGGTCGCGACGTGGGAAGGAGTGTTTGAAGCGTCAAGTGATGAAGTATTGACGGATGTAGGCAACGTCACTGATCGATTGCGTCGTGGTGCGGACGACCTTGTACATGGGACTCACGACGAAAAAGAAGCCGCGGTTTTCCCTGTCGGGAGAGGGCATTCTCGAAAGCGAATTGGTGAGATTGCCGATGTCGTTGAGCGGTCAGTCGGAGGACGCCATATCCATGTTGGAGGATTGCTGGGAGGATCTCGTGGGCAATCAGTCCGCAGCCGTTAACTTGATTATAGCCGCCGGTAATTTGGCCGAGAAGCTGCGCAAGACTATTGAGGGTGAACTCGATCAAGTCGATATCAAGTTTGCGCAATTGAATCGCGGAATCGGTGATCGGCCTTCTTCGCTGGGCACCACAACACTGTATGATACGGTGACGACGCTCAACGCTGAAACGAAGGAGTTGAAGCAAGCCGTCGATAACTTAACCGCTGGAAGAGAGAAAGGAGTCAAAAGGGCCGTGGATGAAGCCATGACCGTTTAGCATGCCGAGATGGCATCGAACCTCGAGGCAACTATGGCGCCAATGCGGGGTCTGTTCTTTGCCCTATCCTCGACCGACAAGGATAAGCCAGGCGACGTCGTTCTACAGGAGGTGGCGCTGCTAAGGGAAGGTCTGTTGGAACTTCGCCAGCGCACGTCGGGCATTTTTGACCTGAGTTCCGGCGCGCTCGACAAGATGGATTTGGGCGAGAAGGAACCTCCTGGGGACGATTTGTCCCAGCGAGTCAAGTCGTTGGAGGACGAGATCGTGGAGCTAAAGGAACAGCTGGAATCGGCTCGCGTTGTCGTGGGCGGCGTGAGTTTTAACTCGAAGCCGCAGGCGCAGGCTTGGTTGATCCAGACTGGTGGTCTGGCCTCGGATTTTGTTCTTCTGGCGTTGGACCCGTGCAGTTTCCTGGCGTGGGCGCATGTAAGCGCGGAAGGTGCTCTTAAGTACGCAAAGCTGGCGAAGGACGCAAACTTCGAAAGCGCTCAGGAAGCCAAGGTCCTGACCTTGTTCGATTATGATCTCCCTATCTTTTGGGGAAAAGACTCGGCGTCCGGAGTAAGCCGAGACGATCGAGTGGTTCCAGGTCTCCCAAATTATATGGCTTGGGAGAACAAGAAGGTTTTGTCAGGTCTCCGGTTCGAGCTTAAGCGCCTTATCAAGGACTCATGAGACACATTGGAGAACGCCATCCGAAGCAACTTGCACGGCGAGGCAAAGGACGTGGCCTCGGCCATGTGGGCCGGCACCAAGACTTCTCTTAATGATTTGGCGACTTGGATTTCGGAACATTACTCGCAATTGTTGGAGCAAGCAGGCGCGAAGGATGGCCCAGAGGTGCGGAAGCTAGTGTGTCACTGCATTTGAGCGATCTTCAAGCTCATGCACATGGCCCGGCTGCCGGGGCGAGGACCGCACGCGCTTGGAGATCAGTACGGGTCCGTATTTTGGGGTGCTTTGCAGACGCATCGTGTGATTCAGGAACTCTCGTCCGAAGGTTTTGAAGCGCATCCGCGTCTCAGCCATATTCTGAACATATATTTGAGGGACAACGCTGTGTCAAAGTCCGCAATGGATCGGGTGTTGGCGGAGATGACGGAGATCAAGCGGATCGCCGAAAAGGCGGAGAAGACAGCGGACCACGCACTGCAGAAGGCGATGGCGGCCAAGGCCTCTAAGAATTGACAGGCCGCGGTTGAACCCGCGCCCAAGAGAGTGAAACTCAATGACGCCAAAAGCGCGGATGCTGTGGCAAAGACCGGAGTGCCCCAAGGTGTGTTGGGTCGTGTTCAGTCGGAATTTAAAATTTGAGTCGGAAAATTAAATTTCGGGGTTGTCGGTCGAGGAACTTTGTATTGGGAGTGGATGCTTGGCAGGGAAGGTGTTTGCTGTTGGAGTCATCAAAGAGGAAAGAAAGGGAGCGTTGAGGCAAATGAGCGCTGGCGGAGGCGCCTCGAGGAAAGACCAGTACAGGTGGTGTTGTTCGAGGACGGAACGAAACCGAGTAGGGTAGATGCAAGTTGGGCGTCGCCATCGGTTAAGCTAGTCATTTGGTTTGGTGGTTATAGAGATTTACACCGTGTAGTCCCTTGTGAAGGATGGGCGGGCGCACGGTATGAGTTTGATCATGACAAACTTGGGGGAGTGACGACGGGTCGGTTCAGAGTGAATATTGCTTACCGTTCTTCGGAGTTTGAGAAGCCGGTACTCCGGGAGTACAAGGGAGTGCCCGCGGCTTTGGGACACATCACGGATCCCACGATAGGCTCCAGAAGGAGATGTACTCGCGTCACGCCGGAAAGTCCAATAAGGGAAAACACTGGATACGGTTTGCTGAATTGGAGTGAGCGGTTCGGCCAAGTATCGGTCGCCACGGTATATTCAAAGACCCATTGGACCAAGCGGGTGTTGTCCCCGACGGCACTTCTTTCGGCACTGGACGCGCCAGCTTTGATTTCTAAGCGTGCTTCTGACAGTCAGAAAAGGGAGTGGAGTCAAGAGTTAATGTGCCGTGCAAGGTCCGAGCGGAAGTGTTGAACTAGATCTCGAGGGCGATCTTATGCCCTCGGAAAATAAAGGATCCGAATCGGAAGCCAAGGAGTCTCGTGACGAGAAGGATGCGGACGAAACGGAAAAGTATCGCCGGAGAGAGAAAGCGTGCAAGTCGGACAACGCAGCTGTCCCGGTGTATTTGTGGAATGAACGAGTGAAGGCAGGTTTGGATTATAGTTTTCTCCATAATGTCTCCGATGAGAAACTCGGGGCTGCTTTTGGTACGATCCGGGGCTTTCTACTTCGGTATTGGAAACGAAAGGTTGTTCGGGATTTCGACGCGTGGTGGGAAGACCAACGTAAGCAAGACGAGAAAATTAAAGCTTTCCCCGACCCACGATCGTTTGAGGCAGGAAAGGCAGCTATTTCACACGCCAACGCCGCGTCGTGGTGGGACTGGGACGGCGGATCTGCTCTCTTCTTTTGAAGATGGCCAAAGAAGTTTCAGATAAAAATGCGTGACGGTCTGCCCCCGCGGTTTGTCGGACAGCCTCCTCGGTCAAAAGAGAGGAAGCAAAGGCACAAGGATCCGGAGGTCAAACGGAAGGAAAAGATCAATAAGGCTCACAAACGCGGTTACATTGTAACCAAGTTCGTGGGAATTACTCGGTCATTTATGCATTTCTTTTTGGTCCCAAAAGGAGACGACAACATTCGGATGGTCTACGATGGATCGTGAAGTGGTCTAAATGAAGTGCTTTGGGCTCCGTGGTTTGCTCTACCAACGGTGACGAGCATGTGTCGCACCATTGACGTTGGATATTGGTGCGCGGACAACGACTTTGGAGAAATATTTCTGAAC